>ERZ773248.1097-NODE-1097-length-26286-cov-20.008196_pt1 | contig 26286 bp, 22 predicted proteins | sample MGYA00580518_ERZ773248 | MGnify/ENA primary metagenome ERZ773248 (study PRJEB29015, sample SAMEA2737762) | human gut metagenome | biome: human gut; feature: human-associated habitat; material: faeces | place: China | collected 2012 ...
GGAGCAATCGGCTTTCATGAATGGTGATGCCTGCGTCAGCAGGCATGTCCGTTTAATTCCGGTCTCTGCCTGCGTCACCAGCCACACACTGACATCCGTTTTTTAATTCTGCATAAAAGGCCTTAAGCTGTTTTTCCATAACCCACTTCATATACTCCCCTTCCAGATACCTTCCCGGCCGGACAGACTGCATAGCCTCATTTCGCTTTATATCCTCTTTCATCCATTCCTCTAACTGCTCCAGGCTCATTTTTCCAGATCGTTCCTTTATCTTTTCCTGATACCGGGAATAAAGGCTCATATAATATTCTTCCAGTTGTCCACTCCAGCGTTCTTCCAATGAAAACAACCGGTCAAATTCCTTTATCTTTTCCCCTGTGTCCGGATCCGCCTCCAGGACCGGGAGCAAACTTACCACTTCACTGTCTTTATTTCCCGGATTTTCAAACTCCAGCTGTACCTGCTCTTTTACTGTATCCAGATAAGGTAAGAATATACTTCCAATATTTCTCTGCTTTCCCTTTAAAGGACTTTTTCTTCCCTTTAACCGGCTGCTGCAGGCAGAACAGCAAAAATACAGGTTATACGGATGCAGGCACAGACAAGGATACCTGGACTTTGGAAAATAATGCTCCACATCCTCATCTGTTTCCCCATTTGAGATCATATTTAAACATACCGGGCAAATCCTGCGTATCTTCTTGTTTTTCCCCTTAAAATAGTCTTTAGCCAATTCCCTTCTGCTGTACATGGGACTGGAAAGTTCCTTTAAGTGAAAATGGGCAGTGCAAAAGACCACATCATAAAAATATCCGAAAAAATCCTTTAATATCTTCTGGGCTGCATCAGAAAGCTGGTCACTTTCCAGGCTGAACCTGCCATTTTCCCAGGCTTCTTTATCCATAAATTCCATATCATGCTTTATGGCTTCCCAGATCCTTTCCCGCTGTTCCTGCTCCATGCGGAACAGCCGGTCCACTGCCCGGTGCATATTCTTTCCATTCTCTGTATCACGCTCATAAAGCCTGTAAAACCAGGCTCCATTCTCCGGTGCGAAAGCCAGCCAGTCTTCTTTCAGGAACACATTTCCCGGCTGGTCTGCTGCAAATTTAAAAACAGATAACAGAAAATGGCTGACCGCCATTAAATCCTGCTCTTGTTCTTTAACATCTATATTCCAGAACATCTTTCATCACCTCTTTTAGTTGTTAGAAGTGCCTGCACCTATACCTTATTCCCTTTTTCCAACAGCGCATACAGCTGCTCCTGCAGACGGAAACGCTGATAACCGGGACCCACTTTTGAAATGATCTCTTCCAGCTTATCCGGATCTTTTTCTTCCATGTATGCTTTCACAGAATCCGATGCAAATCTGCCAATGGCAGATGCCTTAAATACCTGTCTGGAAATACTGTCCCGGCCAGCTGCAAAAGTAGAGATCTCCAGATCCTTTACTTCTGTCTTAGAACCTGTGGGATTCTCAAACAGGTGGATCTGCTCCCACATGGCATCTGTTAAGATCAGGTCTGAATGGGTGGCTATCAGGAACTCATTCCCACTTTTCCCGTCCATGCTGCACATAGCATACACAAAGCGGACAAAATCCCGGCTCCATTCATCATTAAAATGCACATCTGGTTCATCATAGAGGAACAATGTATTTTCCCCACAGTGGTTCTGGGCCATAAGGATCAGGCCAATGCGGGCCAACCACATTAATTCCCCGTCACTTAAATCTTCCATTTCATAAAGCCCACGTTCATCCCCGTTGCGATAGGAAAAATGGATCTCCCGGATCACGCCTTCTCTCCATGCTGTAAGGAGAGTGGAGATAAGGGCAAATGGATTTCCATCAAAGTAGCGCTGAAGCATGGGGTGATAAAATACCTTTTCTCCCTCTGCTTCCCAGGAATCAAACAAAAATACTGCTGCTGTTTCCCCTGCAAGGCTTCCATCTTCTTCCACCCGGTCTGCAGAAGTCCTGTGGATCACACAGTTGCTTAAAGAACCGCCCTTTGTATCCTGGTTTAAAAGCCGCCGTAAAATGCTCATCTGCGGCCTGTCTGCAGCCGCTTCCAGCCTTGTATCATCAATGCGAAGGGAAAAAGCTGCCGGAATCAGACGGATATTTAACCGTTTCAGAAGTTTTTTCCTAAGGGATGCATAGTGCAGCGCCTTTGTGCTGATATTGTCATCCTGCATATCAAAGGGCATTACAGCAAACAATGCCGGTAAGATAAATTTTGATGTGACCGCATCCAGAAACAGCACCCTTGGATTTACATCCAGACGCTCATAAAAGGATAATATCTCCTCTGCCGCCTCGCCCTGGGCCACGCTGCTTTCTCCCGGATATCCTTCATTACCGGAAATCCGGCTTTCTCCGTTTTCATCATTTATAGCCAGTGACAGATCATACAGATCGCTGGCAAGAGATGCCCTTGGAGACCGGATCAGGATATCTTCCATAGAACTATTAGCCCCGGAGCAATAAGAAATGATCCGGTCCGGCAGGTACTCATCTGGTATAGAATATAGCTGCCGGGTTTTCCCATTTTTTTCCAGTTCCACATATAGCTTTCTCCTCCGCCCGGAAGCATCGCAAAAACCCTTTTTCTGGGGCTTTACATAAATTCCCGTTCCATCCGGCATCCTGTATTTTAACTCAAAAATAAATCCCGGCAGCTCATTTTGCATAATGCGGGTAAAAATAAGTCCCACTGCCTCTAACACACTGGACTTTCCCGAACCATTGCAGCCAATGAGAAAATCCACGGGTACAGCCCCCGTCTGCTCCTTAAACTGCAATTTCAGCCGCTTCAGTCCTTTATAACCATCTATATATAAGTATTCCAGCTTCATGTTGTATCTCAGACCTCCCTAGTGCCCAGAATCTGATATTTCTGTATGGTAATGGGATGACCTGCACTGTCCTGCACTTCTTTTTCTCCCATATAAAGCTTCTGTGGAACCGTCTTTTCCAGAAATCCCAGAGCTTCTAACAATCTTGCAGATGCTAGGGCATCCTGCACGGAATATCCTTTTTTGTGGATCTGCTTAAACACTGTATGTACCGGCAGCGCTTCCGATGACTGGGCATAGATCCGCAGGATCTCCATCTGAAAATCAGAAAGCATGGTAAAAAGGGACTGAAGCTCCTGAGGGATACGGCTCTGCCAGTCTGTAATGCCTTCTGTAGGCTGACTGACACTTTGCACTGTACCGATCCCATAACTTTCTTTAAATAAAGATGGGGACGGATCAGTCAGGGCTTCCTGTTTTCTGAACGCCTCTGTCAGTCCGGATGTAAATGCCAGAGACAGCATGGATTTAAAATACCGTTCACCTAACTGCTGCATTTTATGTAACCGTTTTCTTATATTTTCTGCTTTCTGGATCGTTTTTGTAAAAACTGTCTGTCCTGCCTGAGAAAGTACCGGTACAAAAAAGTCATTATCTGTATTTTCCGGCAATACCCGTTTCTGTAAGGATATCCATACAGACCGGAGTTCAGGAGAAAGAAGTTCTTCATCCCGGCTTATTTTACCTTCTTTTAAAGCAGCCTGGGCCTGTTTTAAAAGAGCATTTTCAAGGATCCTGTTTAATGCAGCCTCAGATGACTGACCATATTTTACAAGCTGCCTGGCCCGCTTTAATCTATCTACAATGACCTTCTGTTCTTTTAAGCAGGGAAATACCACAGGAATACCCGATAACTGCTCCTTGGTCAGATTAGGGATCGTCACTGCATTGGCCCGTTCTATAAGCCATGGGCGGTAAAATTCCAGATAAAAGCAGGCATATTCCGGCAAGATCTGCTCTTCATCGAAAACCATTGCCTGTATTGCCTGGTTCACCGTCATGTCACAGCCTGCAATAGCCGCTTTTCCAATCGTTCCTGATACGGAGAGCAGCACAGCGCCCTTTGGCACTACCAGCCACGGGATCTGATCTGCCCCTTCTTTGGTAAGATAATTTTCTGTCTGGGAAATATATTCTTCTTTTATGTCCCCAACTCTTGCCCATGGAAGGCTTTCCGGCTGGGGAGTTTTTGTATAATAATCTGTCTTTGAACGATTTAAAGTAGTTCCCCTGATCCACCTGGATACCACCTGACTTAAAGGTCTCTGCTTCCAGTTCTCCAATTTTTCCAAATTCAGCCAACCTCCTTAAGAAGTTCTTTTAACTCCTTTGTGATCTCTTCCTGTTCTCTTAACATTTCCTGTAAAAGAAGGGCCGGATCCTCTATTTCCAGATTGATCTGTTCCTCCGGTCTGTAATTTTCCGGCAGCAGGTTCCATTTTGCAGCCTCGATCCCAGCAGCGCCTGCAAACCAGAAGCTGTTGTACTGCCAGTTTGCAGGAACCTTTATGCCATTGCGGTTTTCCACTGTTTTTTTCCTACGGCAGCGTTCCCATTTTCCATAATAGCTGTCTCTCTGACTCCAGACCTCTTCCAGACGTTCATATTCCTGCTTCTGTTTTTCTTTATCTTCCTGTTTTTCCAGACTGTAATACAGCACTCTCTGGGTATGTCCTTCCCAGCCACTGGACATAAATGGCTTACTGAATATCATGACACTGGAGCGGACACCACTGTACAGGAAAGTATCTTCCGGCAGCACGATCACTGCTTCCAGTGAATAAGACTGGAGAAGCCATTTACGCACCTTTATACTCTCTGTACGGTTTGCAAATAAAAAGCTGTTTGGAACAATGAGCATGGCCTTTCCATCGTATTTTAAGGCCAGCATGCCACGGATCAGCTCCAGATGATAGCGGCCTCTTACAGTTCTCAGTTCCGATGGAAGTTCATCTGCCAGTGAATCATCTTTGATGGTATCCGTTCCATATACCGGATTGCTGATCACCAGATCACAGGTCTCATATAAAGAAGCTGGTATTTCCTCCTGCAAATGAAGTTCCATTTTAAGTTCTGAAAGCCTGGATATGATAATACCTGCTGCCCACAGTTCCTCATCCAGCTCATAGCCCATAAGCTTTGGATTTTTTAAATACTTACAAGCTGTCATCAGAGTGCTTCCTGCGCCGCACTGGGTATCTAAGACCGTTTCTCCTTCACCAGGGCTTAACATTCCTTCCGGACGGGTTACAAGGCCAAGAAGTGGCTTTGCGATCTCCACAGGAAGAAGATACCGGTTCTTGCCGCCCTTGCTGTAAAGGCAGAAATCAAATATCCCAGAAAGGGCCGTCTGGAACATCTCACCGGAAACCGGAGCTTTCCACAAACCGGCCAGCTCTTCTGCTATAACTGTAAGCTGGCGCTTTACCGTACCTCTTAGCACCTGCCGGTACCCAAAAAGCTGCTTTATCTCCGGATCATCTTCTGCATTTATCCCACAGGCTTCAAGCAGCATACACCCAAACTCCCGGAACATCCCCATAAGATCCTGTGAATACTCCATGCGGTAAAAATCTGCCGCTTCCTTAAATCCCTGAACCTTCTCATTTATCTTTATTTTCTGGTCTGATGTCAGCATATTTTGTTACTCCTTTATATGAGATTACCAAAAAGCAAATGTCTGCCCCGCAGCCACTTTTTTCGTACACGCTTACTATATTATATCCCACATAAGAATTACTTGAAAGAGAAAAAAGCACCCGACAAGAGAATTTATATAATTCCCATGCAGGTGCTTTCTTATTATTTTTCTTTTACTGTTCTTTCTTTTTTCCGGCAAACAGAAACACAAGCATTAATCCAGTGAACAACAGTAACTATGTAATTTTCAGCTACATTCACACTTTTTCCGCATTCTTTTATCTTCATACATCTTTTCATCTGCTTCACGGTACATTTTATCATAATCTACTGCGCCGTAAGCCATGCTGCTTCCCATAGAGAACCTCAGATCAACGGTAAGTCCGTCCCGCAGCCAAGCCTTCTGCCCGCTCTGAAGTGCCTTTAAAGCTTCTATTTTCTGTATAAGAGCTTCTTTCTCATACTTATAATAGAACAATGTAAATTCATCACCGCCCTGACGGCACAGAATACAGTTTTCACCAGCTTCCTGTTTCAGCATTTCTGCAATCTTTTTAAGGTACTCATCACCATTTTCATGTCCGTAAGTGTCATTGACCATTTTCAGACCGTCAGCATCTACCATAACAGCAGCGCAGTAATATGGCTCCCTGCATTCTTCCAGTATTTTAGAAAGCCTGGCATCTCTGCCAGTCCGGTTAAACAGCCCCGTCAGCTGGTCATGATCTCTCTGATATTCGATCTCCCTGCGCTTGCGGATCTCCTCTGTAACGTCCGTAATAACACCGAAGATCTCTTCGCCCTCCTGGATCTCTTCAATTTTTAAATATTTACCATTTCCTACAGCAAATATCTCATTTTCACCTGCAACCGGCTCTTTTTGCAGGGTTCCAATATATTTCCTGAAATCTTCCCAGTCAGAAGGCAGCTTCCAGGCAGCTTCTGTGCCGGTCTTTAAGATCTGGAGAACATCACCGGTAAAACGGACTCTCTTCATTTGCCGGTTGTACTCATATACACCAATGTGCATATCCGTCTTTCCAAGCACATAGCTCATTTTCCTGTCATTGGCTAACAGGCTCTGAAGCATTTCATTAATATAACGGCTCAGTTCAAAAAATTCCCTGCTGCTGTGGACATCTATCTTGACGTTTAAGTCACCCATGGTTATCTTATGCAGCTTTCCATTTACTTCCCCGATCTTCTGGACTACCTCCCGGTCCAGATACCGGGTCACTGCCTTAAACAATGCCAGCGCAATGAGTACAAGACATACCGCCAGATACAGCATATTTAACGGTATGCGTTCATAAAGTGCCTTACTGGTCACTGCCACACCGATATAATTATCTGCTACCTTTTTAAATACGATATAGGAACGTTTTCCATTGATCATACCGGAAAAACCTTTTGTACTCTGGATCTTTTCAGTATTTAAACCAACCTCCTTCATATCCATTCCTACCAATTCTATGTCCGTAGCACCTACGATCTTTTCTGTTTCTGCATTTACCGCAAAGTAGCTGGTATCCGGGTTGACACAAAGCTGGGAAAAAATATAAGGCAGTTCATTTTTTTCTGTTACTTTGGATACATTTACCGGTTCAATTCCCACTTGCACGATAAATTCCCCGGTGCTGTTCCACATAGCTGAATACTGCATCAGCTTATGCTCTGCTGTATTCGGCTCAATATCCTGGACCATTTTCAGGGATTTGTCCTTAAGCATGGGCTTAAAATAATTCATCTGCTTCCCAGAGTCAAAGCTATAACCATAATACTGGGGATGGGTTCCGGAAACGATCTCTCCTGCTGCATCAATAATGTGGATCTCATCTACTTCCATAAATTCTGCGATCTTACGCAGTTCATACCGATCATTTCCCACCCCGGTGTTCTTCTCCAGAATATAGGCAATGGCCTCTGTATTATGAAGACATTTCGCAGCATATTCCTGACGCAGCCTGGTAAGTTCTTTCTGATTCTCCTCCAGCATCTTATCCATCTGCTCAAAGATCTTATCCGCCGTCCCCTGCGCCCGGCTCTGCTCATTTGCTATATTCAATGCCATAATGCTAATAAGGATCACACTCACCAGCGCAAATGTGACCTTATACATATAACTCCATATGGATTTCTTTAAAGTACGCACAACTTCTCCTTACTTGCTATATGTACATCTATGCCCGTGTACATATACTTGCATCTTCCCATCTTTTGAGAAAGCTTATCACACCTTCGTTACAAGAATTATAGCAACTTTAAAGAAGTTAGGCAAGTTTTCATCAGTTTTAATTGGCTGAATTTTCAATTTGTCTTATGATTAAAAAATTTAAAATATATCTGTTGATAAATCAGATTTTTTTGCGTATACTATAGTTGAAAGAAGCCATTAATGGCTTAACAGCAGGTATATCTCGACCTTTAACTGAGACAGTTATCAGCGGGCGTATCTCAGCCCCAAGCGAGACAGTTAAAAGGGAGTATTTCGCCACTCTAAGTGCGAACTTAACAGCAGGGCGGTTTTATCCGCCCTATTTTAATACGGAGGTGAATTTTGTCAATCAGACTATATGAAGTAAACTCTAAATATATCGACTATCTTATCCCCTATGCACCACATTTATTTCACAACAAAAAGCCCGGTCAGCATAACGAGCGAAAATATATTGGTATTATTTTAATCGTAAATAATATGAACTATTTTGCCCCTCTATCATCTTATAAACCTAAACATGACAAAATGAAAAACTGTTTAGATTTTCTTAAAATTTGGAAATTATGCCGTTATAAATATCAATAACATGTTTCCAGTTCCTGAAGGCGAATATCAATATGTACATATCCCAGAAATCAAAAACACCCAGTATCAAAAATTGTTAATGGCAGAATATCGACTCATAAAAAAATTGCAGGATAGAATAAAGAGAAATGCTGCTCTTACCTGCAATCTAAGAAATAATCTTTCAGCTCACCAGCGGCAGAATCTAATTTATCCACAGCCAGCTCATAGGCATGACCATGATCATTGCGGGAATCATATCTACAATGGGATAATTTTTAAACTTATCGCGCATATCAACGCCCTGCGTACGTGTTGCTGCGATGGTAGTATCAGAATCTTTTTGTACTTGATTTTGCGAAAAGATTTTTTGTCAGTTGCACCCAAGGTACATTTTTACTGATAGGACCAGTATGTCAGATATAGCGACTATACACGCAAGGATGCATTTTTACCCAAAAGGTATGTTCATTTTATTTCCAGCACGTCTCTTTTAAATACTCCAACATTATCCCCGACACCACAGAATTGGCTGTCTTTGAAAATGCCAGTCCCAGCGTCCGGTGTGAAGCTGGCTCTAAGGGTCTGGATTCTACATCGTCTCTGGCAAAGGCTTTTAGTACCATTTCCTGGGAAATGGTAACGCCTAATCCGCTTTTTACAAAGGCCATGATCAGTGTATCGTCCCGGAAGCTGTAGGTGATCTTCGGCTTTACGGGACATTTTGCTAATAAATGCTGGATATCGTTGTCACAACCGGGTGTTTCTATGATCAATGGATACGCAAACAGTTCCGGCAGCGTAACCCGTTCTTTTTCTGTAAGTGGATGTCCTTTAGGCATCACTGCACACAGTGGATCATCCATCAGTGGATAAAATTTCAGGTCGTCTGCCACAATAGATGACAGGAAACCACAGTCCACCTGTCCATGGATGATCCAGTCACGGATCTCATCGTAATTGCCGTCAAAGATCTCTACCTGCACCTTTGGATAATGCTCTTTGAAGAAATGGATCACTCCCGGCATCCACAGTGCTGTAATACTGGAAAAGCTTCCTACCCGCAGCTTTCCTTCGATCTTATGATTAATATTAAAGGCCGCCTGGCGCAGCTTTGCCTTCTGGTTTACCATTTCCTGGATATAAGGGATCAGTCTGGCTCCGTTGTCTGTAAGTATGACTCCTTTTTTTACTCTGGCAAACAGCCGGACTTCCAGTTCTTCCTCCAATCCAGCCATCATCTGACTGATGCCGGACTGTGTGTAATTTAATGCCTCTGCCGCCCCGGAAAAGCTGCCGGTCTCGCACACTTTCAGAAAAATCTCATATTTGTCTTTCTGTTCCTTCATAAATTTCACCACCCCATATGATACCAGATTGTTCCCCACGACCTGGCATCATACTCATTACTAAAAATTATATATAATCATAAAAACATTTGTTTTACTGATATTATAACATGTGCTATTCTGGTATGACAAGCAAGTTCAGCTATAGATAATTTTAGGGGGATTCTTTTTCATGAATAAGAAAAAAAGTAGTTTTTCCGGCCAGTTAGGTTTTGTTTTAGCTGCTGCCGGTAGTGCCGTAGGCGTGGGAAACCTGTGGCGTTTTCCGTATCTGGCTGCAAAGGACGGCGGAGGACTGTTCTTAGTCATTTATCTGGCACTGGTTTTAACATTTGGATTCACACTGCTGGCATCTGACATTGCCATTGGCCGCAGAACAAAGGAAAGCGCCATCGGTGCTTATACCCAGATGTCGCCTAAATGGAAATTTTTAGGAGTTTTAACCTTTCTTGTACCGGTACTGATCATGACCTACTATGCTGTTATCGGCGGCTGGGTCACAAAATACGCTCTTGTCTATCTCACCGGACAGACTGCCGCTGCAGCCCAGGACAATTATTTTACCTCATTTATCACTTCACCTGTATCACCAGTCCTGTTTGCCCTTTTATTCATGGGTGTAACAGCATTTATTGTATACAATGGTGTGGAAGGTGGTATTGAGCGTGTTTCCCGTTGCATGATGCCCATCCTTCTGGTTCTGGTGGTTGTGATCGCAGGCTATTCCCTGACACTGCACCATGTAGACGAAAGCGGACAGATGCGTACCGGTATGGACGGCCTTCTTTATTATATAACCCCTCATTTTGAGGGACTGACCTTTAGCCGCTTCCTTCAGATCTTACTTGATGCCATGAGCCAGCTGTTCTTTTCCTTAAGTGTTTCCATGGGTATCATGATCACCTATGGCTCTTATGTGAAACCGGAAGTTAACTTAAATAAAGCTGTTAATCAGATTGAGATCTTCGACACAGGTGTTGCTCTTTTAGCAGGCGCCATGATCATCCCGGCAGTTTTTGTTTTCTCCGGCACCGACGGAATGAGCGCAGGTCCAAGTTTAATGTTCATTTCCCTTCCTAAGGTATTTGCCGCCATGGGAAAAGCAGGTACCTTTGTTGGTCTTTTGTTCTTTGTAACAACTATTTTCGCTACTCTTACGTCCTGTATCTCTGTGCTGGAATCTATCACTGCCAACTGCATGGAGATCTTCCACACAGGCCGCAAGAAAACAGTCCTTGTGCTGACCGTGATCTATCTGGCTGCCTCTGCTGTTATTGCCCTTGGCTACAGTATCTTCTATATTGAAGTAAAACTGCCAAACGGCTCTGTGGGACAGTTATTAGACATCATGGACTATATCAGCAACAGCGTTATGATGCCGTTTATCGCACTGCTCTCTGCCTTTCTGATCGGCTGGATCAAAACACCAGACTATGTGATCGAAGAAATGGAAAGCACCGGAGATACTTTCCGCCGTAAAAAGCTGTACCGTGTCATGATCCGCTATGTGGTCCCGGTTATGATGTTTGTACTGTTTTTACAGTCTACAGGAATACTCTGACAACCGCCTGCGTCAGCAGGCAGTGGATCACAAGTTTACAAAGCAAACGGACGCGTCAGCCGGCGCGTCCATTTTTTGTTCTCTGTTTTATTTTACAGCACCCATTCCTCCAGGAAATGAGCCGCCCCGTCCTCTTCATTATGCCCGGCCACAAATTTCGCAGCCTGCTTTACATCATCTTCTGCGTTTTCCATTGCTGCGGAGATGCCTGCAGCCTGAAGCATGGAAATATCATTTTCGTTATCCCCAATAGCCAGCACATTTTCCATACTTATCCCCAATTTTTTACAAAGTGTACACAGTGCATTTCCTTTAGAGGCATGGATAGAGTTTAATTCTATGATCCCATCTCCGGTGCGCAGAAATACGATACCCGGTATGGGGCTTCCTTTTTCCAGAAGTTCCTGTGCCAGTCCATCTTTTAAGACAAAAGCACCCATTTTCATCACTTTTACTCCGCTGGTCCTTAAAAACTCTCCCAGATCTTTTACATTTCCCTCGCTGAACCTGATATAAGGATATTTCTCAGAAAGCCCTGTTTTCTCCCATCCCTCTGCCCGGAAAGTACCTCTGTCTGTATGGACATATACAGCCACTGGGAATTGTTCCAGATACGCAATGGCTTCCACTGCTTTTTCTGTGGAGATTCCTGTTTCACAGATACTTTTTTCCTCCGGTACATCCATAAGCACGGCACCATTGGAGCAGATAGCATACTGAACGCCGTCTACATTATTTAATACTGCTTCTTTCATTCCTCCGATCGGTCTTCCTGAAGCAGGTACCAGGATCACACCTTTTTTTACAATCTTTCTTAAAACATCTAATGTATAGTCTGATATACTCTTATCATCATGAAGAAGAGTTCCGTCCATGTCTACGGCTGCCAGCCGGATAGTTGTTTTTTCACTGTGCATATTGATTTCCTCCTGTAATGTTCTCCCGGGATCTTTCTGTGCCTGATCTTGATCCTGACATCTGATTTTAAGTATAGCACATATTTCCCCCTTAAAAGTGTCAATCCTAGTGTCGAACCCCATTCTCCCACTCTGGGCACCTCCCCTTTTTTCTCACCGCTACTGCCGAAACCCTTTTCAAACTGGCGAAATCATTCAAAACCTCTTTCTTTTCAGACTATTTTTTGTATAATTACACTTGTTATCAGGTAGACATAAAACACGCGCGAAAAGAATTCAAGTTAAATCAACAAACAGGAGAATCATGTACATGCTCAGCACAAAAGAAGAACTCTATCTTTACCTGGAAAAAATAAGCCGGGGCTATGCCCTGAAAGATCTGAAATATTTTACGGCGAACCATATCAGCGAATCACTGAATATTTCCCGTAATCTGGCCAGTCAGTATCTGAACGAGCTGGTAAAAGAAGGGCGGGCCATTAAGGTCAACTCCCGTCCTGTTTATTTCTTCCATAAGAAAAATGTTGAACGCGAGGCCCAGGTCGCCCTGGAAACCTGCGTATTCTCCGGTATGGACGATTTTCAGCGAAAATGCCGAAGCGATGAAAATAAAAGAGATTTTCAGAAAGCCATCGGTTATTACCTGAGTTTAAGTTCCTGCATCGAGCAGTGTAAAGCAGCTGTTAAATACCCGCCAAATGGTCTTCCGGCCTTGTTTAACGGAGCTGGCGGAACAGGAAAGGCTTTTCTTTCCAGGCTGATGTATGAATATGCTGTAAATGAACGGGTAATAGGAACTGCAGGCGCAGCTTCTCTCCCGCCTTACATCACAGTAGACTGCTCCGAATATGCCCAGAATGAAGAAAAATTTGCTATTTCCCTTTGCGGCAGCGAAGACGGAAAAGGCTGGCTTGCAAAGGCAAACGGCGGCATCCTTTTCTTTGATGAAATTGACAGGCTTCCATTTTCAGGACAGGAACTGATCTATTCCTACTTAATTTCGGGACAATATAAAGGATATCATGATGACGAACATGTTTTTGAGTCCAATGCAAGACTGGTATTTTCCACCACAAAAGTACCGGCGGAAACACTTTATAAACCACTTGCAAGGATGATCCCCATTGTGATCCCGGTTCCAACATTGCATGAACGCACAGCCGATGAAAAAGAGGAAATGTTAGTCTCCTTCTTAAAAGCAGAAGGGCGGCGCATGGGCGTAGATGTAAGCATCAGCCAGAACGCCTTCCACTGTATGCTGGAATTTTCCTACGAAAACAACATCGACGAATTAAAAACCTGCGTTACCAGCAGCTGTGCCGGAGCTTATCTGGAAAAAACCAGCGATGGTATCGCTATCCACAGTTATCACCTTCCGGAATATATGCTCTCCTCCTTAAAACTGGAGGTTGAAGACAAAGACAAACGGATGATCCACTTAAACAGTTACAGCCGTGACACCTCTTTGGGGCAGACGGTACAGTATTTCCAGATCATGTTAGATGTCTTTGAAGATTACCGTCAGGATATGCTCAGTTTTGACGGCCTGATGATGGAATTCCGGAAACAATTAAATGATTATTACGACTATCTGATCTACGGACAGAAGCTTGTAAACATCAAGATCTCCACTTACGAACAGCTGATCAATCAGATTTTTGAAAATGTAGGTGAAATGTATGGCATCAGCCTTTCCAAAAAATACAGCCACTTACTTGCCCGCCGCTTATATATACAGCTTCAGGGCGACCATCTGATCGACAACTGGATGAAACAAAACCATGACGAGATTGAAGAAATGTTTCAGGCTGTAAGCGCTGTTCTTGAAAAAGAATCAGTCATCTGTTCCAGGATCGTAAACCTGATCAAACTGAATCTGGACATTGAAGCAGACAGTTTAAACCAGCTGTTTTTGCTTTTAGATATAAAAAACCAGAACCAGAAGATCCAGGGACTTTCCGCAGCTGGTATTATCTTAAGCCACGGCTATGCAACAGCTTCCAGTATTGCAGATGCCGCTAACCAGATCATCGGGCGAAAGGTATTCGATGCCATTGATATGCCTCTTGACATGCAGATGAGTGACATCACCGGGCTGCTGGAAAAACACATTGAACGATTTATCACCTGTCAGGACGTAGTACTTCTGGTGGATATGGGTTCTTTAGAGCAGATCCACAGCCAGATGGGCGGCCTGCGAAACTTAAATATCGGCATCATCAACAATATTTCCACTGCCTTAGCTGTTGATATCGGCCTTGGCATCTGTGGGAACCAGAAGCTGGAAGACATCCTGAAACGGGCCAGCGAAAGCAATGTCTGCACCTACCGTATCATCCACAATGTACAGAGAGAAGACGCCGTGATCTTCAGCGGAGAAAACGGCATTGACACAACGGAAAAGCTAAAAGAGCTGATCTTAAAGACTTCCGCCACTTCCATTCCTGTAAAATTTGTGGCTTATGATTATTACCGGCTGATGAAAAACGGCAGCCATGATGAGATTTTCCAGCAATACCATGTAAAATGCATCATCGGGCTTTTCAATCCGGAGATCGAGGGAATTCCTTTTATTTCACTGGAGGACATTATTTCCATGAATTCCGCAGAAAAGCTGACAAACATTTTCTCAGAGTATCTGGATGAAGAACAAATGGAAATATTTAACCAGAACCTGGTAAAGAATTTCTCCCTGCAGAATGTAGTTGAATCCATTACCATTTTAAATCCTGACAAGCTTTTAGATGAAGTGGAACAGGCAGTGGGACGGCTTCAGAAGATCACAGGAAGAAAGATCGCAGGACGTATCATGATCGGGCTTTATGTCCACCTGTGTTGTCTGGTGGAACGTCTGGTCACAAAAACACCCATTGATAATTATCAGGATCTGGAAGAATTTGAACAAAAACATGCCGACTTTATCAGGCAGGTAAGGGACAGCTTTCAGGATATCTCCCGGCATTACCGGGTGGCTCTGCCTGTAAGTGAGATTGCTTACATTTATGATTACATGCATTTGAATTCAAAAAATAAGCTTTCCGGGCAGGCAGAAAGCCCGGCCGTCCGTGAGGACGAATAGGAGGTAAATATGGGTATTGTACTTGCAAGAATTGATAACCGTCTTCTTCATGGTATCGTGGCTACACAGTGGGCCGGACGTTCCGGTGCACAGCGTATCATGATCATTGATGACACTGTTGCCAATAATGAACTGACCAAAGCCAGCATGAAGCTTGCCAGACCTACCGGAATGGCTATTTCCATCATTACCGAGGAAACAGCTTTAAATAACTTCAAAGCCGGAAAATACAATGACCACACTGTATTTGTACTGGTTAAGAAGCCGGAAACACTGGTTAAGCTGTCTGAGATCGGCGTAAAGATCCCGGAACTGGTCATTGGCGGAACTGTAAAGCCTGCTGAAGGCGAAGAAGCTGTAAAGCTTTCCCAGAGAGCTTACGCAAAGCCGGACGACATTGAGGCTTACAAGAAATTAAAGGCTGCGGGAACCAAGCTCTATGCACAGTATGTACCTGCAGACGCAGAAGTTTCTATTGACGAATTTCTGAAATAACCAAAGGGGGAAATTGTTATGCAATTAAGTGCTTTACAAATTGTACTGCTTGTCCTGGTGGCTGCTGAGATCAACGTTGACCGCCGCGGATTATCACTGACACATGCAAGACCTGTTATCGTAGGTTTCCTGTGCGGACTGATCTTAGGCGACATGAACAGCGGTCTTTACATCGGCGGTACTTTCACACTGATGTCCTTAGGTGTTGCCGCTCTTGGCGGTTCTTCTGTACCTGATTACGGCGTTGCAACCATTATTGCATGCGCATTTGCAAAAACAACCGGACAGGGACCGGAAGTTGGTATGACCATTGGTCTTCCTGTTGGTATGCTGGGCGTACAGATGGACGTTTTATATAAGATCTGCAACTCCTTCATTGCCCAGAAATCCCAGAAATATGCCAATGAAAAACAGTTTGGCAAAATGTATGCTATCCTTTACCTTTGCCCTGTTATGGTAGCTGTATTCATGGCATTCCCAACCGCTGTTGCATTAACAGCAGGCGCTCCTTTAGTTCAGGCTATCCTGGATGTGCTTCCTTCCTGGGTAACAGGCGGTCTGTCTGTAGCAGGAAAGCTCCTTCCTGGTCTTGGTATTGCCATGCTGCTCCACTACATGCCGGCAAAGAAGTACTTCAACTACATTCTGATCGGCTTTGTACTCAGCGCATACATGGGCGTACCGATCCTCGGTATCGCATTCCTTGGTGTAGCTTTAGCTTACAAGTTCTATATGGATGAAGAAGCAAAGGAAAATGTAGGATTTGCAGGAGGTCTTGAAGATGAATAATGAGAATGAAGTAATGGAAAAAGCTCCCGTTTTAACAAAAAAAGACTGTGTGAAAGGTGCTATCCGCTGGTCCTTAATGGCAATAACAACCTTTAACTACGATACTCAGCTTGCTCCAGCCGTTGTTTTCGGTATTGGACCTCTGCTGCGTAAGATCTATAAAGATGATGACGAATACGTTGAAGCATTAAACAACCATTATAAATACTTCAACACCATGCCATGGCTGGCAAATATCGTTCTTGGTGCTACTCTGGCTCTGGAAGACAAAGAGGGAATCACTTCCCTGGATGCTGTACAGAATATCAAGGTCAGCTTAATGGGACCTTTAGCTGGTATCGGTGATACCTTATTCTGGACACTGCTTCCTACTATCATGGGCTCCATCGCAGGATATATGGCTCTGGAAGGCAACCCTATCGGTGTTATCCTGTGGCTCATTGTAAACCTTATCTTCATCTGCATCCGTACCCAGTTGATGTGGATCGGATACCGTGAAGGTACCAAACTGATCACCAAAGTGGGCAGTAAGCTTGCCCGCATCACAGATGCTGCTTCTGTTCTGGGCCTTACTGTTGTAGGTGCTCTGTCCGCAACTGTTGTAACTGCAAAAACACCTCTGGCATTCCAGATGGGTGAAGTCAATCTGGCAGTTGCAGATCTGTTAGACAAGATCATGCCTTCTATGATCTCTGTAGCTACTGTCCTGGTACTGTATAAGCTTCTTGGAAAGAAGGGCATGAAGATCACTACCCTGATCCTCATTGTTATCATCTTCTCCATGATCTGCTCTGCACTGGGAATCCTGGCTTGATCATTTATAACTAACATAACTAAACGGACATGTCGCCTGATGGTGACATCACCATAATGACGGTTCTGCCTGTCTTATTTGGCAGGCAGAGCCATTTTTTATTCAACTAAGGGGAGATTATCATATGGTTGAAGTAAGCGCAGCAAAACGTAATATCACACCTCCATTTCCTGTGTACATGCGCGGTTATGCCATGAGAACAGGAAAATCTATTGGTGTTTTAGATGAACTTTACTGCAGGACTTTAGTCCTGCGCATTGACGGGGAGATTTTTATATGGTCCACCCTGGATCTGTGCCGGTTAGAAGAACCGATCTCTGATTATGCCCGCACAGTCCTTGCCGGAAAATATTCTGTTCCAAAGGAAAATATCATTATCGGAACCATTCATACACACTCTGGCCCTGATATCAGCTTTGAAGATGAAGGGGAAGACAGAAATCATCGCAAGGCAGTTTACAGGGAACTGGTAATGAAACAGCTTTTTGACGCTGTAGATGAATGCTTTGACCGTGGCTTCTTAGAGGTAACACCTTATATGGTAAAGGGAACAATAGAAGGTGTATACGGAAACCGCAATTATATTGACAAACCAAGTGATAAAGATATCAACATGATCCTGTTCCGCAATGAAAATCATGTAGTTGCAGGTATGTTCCAGTTTACCTGCCATCCAACTGTCCTTGGCATCCACAACATGAAGATCAGCTCTGATCTTTTAGGAAATGTAGGAAAGGCCCTGGATGAAAAATACAATACTATTTTCATTACCATGCAGGGAGCCTGCGGTGATATGGGCAACCGCCAGTACCGTCAGGGAAATGACGAAAACGAGCTGTGGCGCGTACGTGATGAAGTAATGAAGCAGGTAAATGTTTTCGCAGAAGCAGAAACTCCTATGGAGTTAAAAGCTGGCTCTGTAAAAACTGCAGAATACACCATCCACCAGACTTATGATCTGGATGCCATGAAGGCACAGTTAGCTGAAGATGAAAAGAAGCTGGCTGCTGCTGTTACAGAGGATGATAAAAAGCTTCTCTGGTCCGGTGTCCGCCATATGAGAAGAAAGATCCAGTCAGGCGGTATCAATGTTACGCTCCGCTCTGTTATCTTCCATTTAGGCGACCTGGAGATGATCACGATCCCCGGAGAGCTGTTCTCCACCTTCGGAATGGAGATCAAAAAGAACTTTAATGCTCCTATGCGCATCGTATGGGGCTATGCAAACTACAGCGCAGGTTATATCGTAGAGAAAGATGAATTCGGAAAAGGTTATGAAAGCATGCAGACTCCTTTCCTCCAGGGAGAAGCAGAACTTTACGTAGATCATCTGATCAAATCCCTGTAGTATCTGATCCCCGCCACACTATTATAAATATAACTATAACTATAAAACTATAAGGAGAAGCGTTATGAGAAGATATATTATCGCCTCCCATCATTTACTGGCCCACGGCCTGAAAGACACATTAAATTTTCTTACTTCCATGGATGGCATCATTGATATCAGTGCCTATATGGATGACACCGATCTTCCAACCCAGATCAAAGAATTATTTGATTCCTTTGACCCGGAGGATGAAGTAGTCATGATGACTGATATGTTAGGTGGCAGTGTAAACCAGCAGTTCTGCCCATATGTAAACGATCATCGTCACCTGATCTGCGGTATTAATCTTCCATGTGCCTTAAGCCTGGTATTACAGCCTCAGGATATGCCTCTTACTGCAGAGACCATCCGGACTATTGTAGAAGAGTCCAGAAGCCATCTGATCTATGTAAATGAGTATAATGATGGGGCTAATGAGGATGACGAGTAAAAAATCGTGAAAATCCACTTCATTGAACAGACATAAAAGAAGCAGCTGACCATTTTTTTCCAACAGCTGCTTTTTTCGTAGAAAAAGCAGGAATATATAAAGTCAGAAGTGTGAAAAACGCAAATTGATTTTATTTGAAAAAAATGATAAAACAGGGAAGGAAAGAAGGGATATACATGAAACAAAAAAACGGACTGCAAATGTCCAGTTCTCTGCCTGTTATGATACTTCTTAACTTATCCGGCGGAACACAGGATGCCTGTTCCTATTTTTTACGTGACCACGTTTTTGCCAATGCCCAGACAGGAAATATTGTTTTAATGGGGTGTCATCTGATCTCCAAAAATCTGAAGGATTCCATCCGCTATTTTCTCCCTGTTGCCTTTTTTGCACTGGGGGTACTTATGGCCTGTCTGATCCGCTCCCGTTTTCGCCGTACCGGAAGGATCCACTGGCGCCACCTGGTATTGACCATAGAGATCATACTGCTGTTTATCGTTGGTTTTATCCCGGGACAGCTAAACTGGCTTGCAAATGGGCTTACCTCCTTTGCCTGTGCCATGCAGGTACAGTCTTTCCGTACAGTAAAAGGCAGTGCCTATGCCAGCACCATGTGTATTGGAAACCTGCGAAGCGGCACGGATCATTTTTATAAAGCTGTTACTGAAAAGAAAAAAGAGGAGCTTAAAATCGCTGCTATCTATCTGACTGCTATCGGCTCATTTACCATTGGCGCTGCCTGCGGCGGGCACCTGGCAAACTATTTTTCCTACCGCACCATCTGGATCTCCTGCGGACTTTTGATCCTGTGCTTCTTACTGATGCTGATCAAAGAAGAGGAAGATCTGGAAACTGCAGAAAAGAAAGAACGCCAGGAGCTGAAAAAAGAGCAGGAAGAATTGAAAGAAGAAAAGAAAGAGCTTCAGAAAGAACAAAAAGAGCTCCAGAAAGAACAGAACGAATTAAAAGAAGACCAGAAGATCATCCGGGAAATGGATGAGAAAACACAGGATCAATAAATATATAAAACAGGCACTATGAAGATCATAAATTCCTCGCAGTGCCTGTTTTTTCAACGTTATTTTTTAGTTCATCAATTACGGTCTTACCGGAGTTCCATCAGGGAGTTTAGAAAAAAGCCAACTATGATCCATCTCTACTTCCGGATATTTTAATGCTTCTTTTTCATCAAAATCCACACCAATTCCATTTTTATCACTTACATAAGCATAACCATTTTTTACTACAGGACAATTAGGAAATACTGCCTGTTCCTCTTCAGAAAATCCTGAAAACTCCTGAATTCCAAAATTATGACAATTTAAATCCAAATGCATTTGAGCAGCCATACCAATTGGTGATAAGTCATTAGGACCATGCCATGCAGTTTTTACTCCATAAGCTTCACAATAATGAGCTAACTTTCTGGCTGGTGTAATTCCTCCAATATCGCTCAAATGAACTCGAATAAAGTCAATCCACTGATTCTGTACTAATGGTTTCCATTCTGTCGGATTGGTAAACAGTTCGCCCATTGCCAGAGGCAATGTGGTATGTTCCCGCAAAACTTTAAAAAATTCATCATACTCTGGCGCTAAAGAATCCTCCAAGAAGAACAGCTTATATTTTTCCAGTTCCCTAGCAAATTCTATTGTCTGAGCTAAAGACAGACGTTCATGTACATCATGCATTAATTCTACATTCCAGCCAATATCATTTCTAACCCGATCAAACAAATGATATACACTGTTCATGTACATTCTGGGATCAAAATATGCGCCTTGTGGAGCATTTTCAGGTTTTACAATACTTTGTCTTTTTCCTCCAAAATTTCCTCCATAAGTACCCATATGGCAACGAATATATCTGTATCCCTCTTCAATGTAACGCTGGATGCATTCTTCTACCTCTTCCACACAGCTTCCATCCGCATGGCGGTATACTGTAATTCCTTCTCTGCACTTTCCACCTAACAGACTGTACAGAGGCAGTCCTGCTATTTTTCCCTTAATATCCCAAAGAGCTTCATCCACACCAGAAATTGCATTATTCAGCACCGGACCATTTCTCCAGTAAGAACTGCCCATCATCATCTGCCATAAACCTTCAATATTATCTACAGATTTACCTTTAAGCATAGGTGCTAAATATTCTTCAATGGCTGTTACGACTGCTTTATGGCGCCATGTAAAAGTCGCACAACCATAACCACATAATTTCGGCTCAGATGTCTCTACTTTTACTACCACCAGGTTGATATTTCTTGGTGCTGTTACAAACACCTTTATATCACGTATTGTAATATGATTCATTTTTATTTTCCTCCTACTATTATCAGCTCTTCACAGCGCCACCGGTCATTCCTGCAATGAAATATTTTTGGAAACACATAAACAGAACTACTAACGGAAGGCTGGATATGGTGGATGCCGCCATCAGATCATTCCATTTGATCTGGTATTGTGAATTTAAAGCAACAATACCTACTGTCAGTGTTTTCAACGAATCCTTAGATACCAGTACTGATGAATACATATATTCATTCCAGCCATTAAAAAGCACAAACATAGCTACTGCCGCAATACCCGGAAGGATCAATGGAACAATGATCTTCCAAAATATACAAAAGCTGGAAGCTCCATCTACTCTTGCTGCTTCATCAAGTTCGATTGGTATTGTTTTAAAATATGATACCAGCATCCAGGTACTGAATGCCACATTGGTAGCCGCATACACAACGATCAGACCAAACAATGTATTGGTTAAATGATATCTGGAAAGAACTGCATAAAAAGGTACTACCAGCATAACGCTTGGAAACATTTGTGTAATCAGTAAAAAATCCAGTAACTGCTTACGTCCCTTAAACTTAAATCTTGTAACTCCGTAACCTGCAAGGCAGGCACATGCTACGCAGATGACCATTGCTGGAAGGCAGGTAAGTAAACTATTAAGTGTCATTTTTCCAAAGTTATATGTATTAAAGAATTTGTAAAATGCCTCTAACGAAAACGGATCCGGCAACCATTTAGGATTGGGATAGTAAGTCTGTGCCTCGGTCTTAAATGCCGTTGACAGCATCCACAACACAGGAACCACAATAAATGCTGCTAAAATTATAAGAATCACATAAGTAAGAACCGCATCTAATTTTTTTCGCTTTGATCTATTCATCGTCCTTCATCACCACCTTACTTACCAGATTGATCAGATAACAGATTATAAACACCAGAATACCCCAGGCAGATGCTTTTCCAAAACGCAGATCATTAAATGCTGTACCATAAATGCTTAAGCTGATCAGGCTGGTTGATGTGCCAGGTCCACCTGCTGTCATTGTATACACCAACGTATATTGTTTAAACCACCATACGCAATCAAGGATTAGCACTGTTGTTAAGATTGGTTTTAAACTCGGCAACGTAATATACTGAAACTGCTTCCATCTTCCTGCGCCATCCAGTTCTGCTGCTTCATAATAATCTTTAGAAATACTTTGCAGTCCTGCAAGTATCATTGTCATAACCAGTGGAAAGCCTTTCCAAATGCACACAAACACAACTGACGGGAACGCAAAACTGTTACTTCCCAACCATGACAGATTTGTGCTGATCAATCCCAGACCTCTAAGAATACTATTTAAAATTCCATACATGGGATTCATGATCCAGGTAAATAACAATGCCACCACTGCTTCAGGGAAAAACCACGGCAACATAAATATTACTCGAAAAAACGTTCTTCCTTTAAATTCTCTATTTAAAAGACTTGCTAATATAAATCCCAGAATAAAATGTCCTGCTACTACAAGTACCATAAATTTTAACGTTAAAAAAACTGACTGGTAAAATTCAGGTTCCGTAAAAGCCGCTAAATAATATTTCAATCCCACAAATTTCCATTTACTTACCAAATTTGTGTTAAAGAAGCTGATATAGAAGCCGTATAACATAGGGTATACAATTAATGCTCCCAGCAGAAACACAATAGGGAAGGAAAATAAGTATCCATCATACTGTTTTTTGATCTTACGTTTTTTTGGGGGCTTTTTTCCCAACATTTCCAATTCCCCTCCTTTTATTTTGTAAATTCCCGGAACTCAAAAATGTCCCGGGAATTTACAAATTACTATGAATTATAATTTTTTATATTATTAATTATAATCTTCCATTAATTCATCTACTGTCTTTTCCAGATCCGCAATTGCTTCTTCATTGGTCTTTTCATTTGAAAATACTGCAGCATAAGCATCACCCAATGCGCTCTTTAATCCACTTATGCCTGCAAAGCTTACTGTAGGACGACAGCCATCTTCGATCTGCTGCAGATAACCGGCATAATCATCACCTGTGATGTACTCAGCCTTCTGTCCATCTACAGTAGCAGGAATCTTACCACTGCTCTGCCAGAACATCATCTGATCGTCATGCTCTACAAAGAAGCGAAGAAATTCAACAGCAGCAGCGGCTTCCTCATCTGTAGTATACTCACTAATTGCATAGCCTTCTGTTCCCAGCATAGTTCCAGGATAATCACCAGGAAGTTTGAAAGACCCTAAATTGCCTTTCAAATCTGGATTATTTGCATAAGCAACTCCTAACGCATTAGAACCTGTCATAAACATACTGGTATATCCCATTGCAAAATAGTTTGCTGCTGTAGGATAATCAACTTCTGTAATACCAATTGGAACGATTCCGTCATCATTCATCTTTGTCCATTTTTCAAAAGCATCTGTAAATGTCTTATTATCTGCTTTCAGATCTGTATCCCACTTGCCGTCGGTATCTGTAACACAATCTACACCATTAGACCAAAGATAAGACATAAAACGGCTCTGTCCAGAAGAGTTATTAGAACCTACCATACCAAAGCCCCACTGATCGACTTCGCCATCACCATCTGTATCCTTTGTAAGTGCCTTTGCACACTCAACAAACTCATCCCATGTTTTAGGAATTTCCAAGCCAGCCTCTTTAAAACGGTCCTTCCTATAAATAATAGCCTGAGGCTGCAATGCAACAGGGAAATATGCGATCTCATCGCCCAGCTTGCAGGAATCTAATACACCATTAGCAAATTCTGCCGTCAGATCATCTGGAAGTAAATTAGTCAGGTCTTTTGTCAGTTCCAGATCATGCAGTGTTGCCACGGCATCCGCAGATGTAAAGAAAATCTGTGGGAGATCATCAGGAGTTGTTGCCATTGCAGACAGCTTTGTATAAATATCATTTGTGCTGATCGCCTGAATCTCTACCTTAATGTTAGGATGTTCTTTCATAAATTCATCAGCATAAGAATATACATATTTTCCATGTGGATCCTCTCCTGCATATCCACATAATACAGTCAATGAAACCTCTTTAGAGTCTTTTTCATCAGATGCAGCGCTTGTGTCTGTACTCTCACTTTTACTTGTATCAGCACTTGTTGCAGTACTGTTTCCAGAAGTTCCGCATCCTGTTAATGATGCTGCTGCTAAAACTGCCGCAAGTGCAGCAGATATAATTCTCATCTTTTTTACCATAAAATAGCTCCTCCTTCATAATTGTACTGGCCAGTACCTTTCCGATGCAATTATCTTAGCATACAGATTTCGAACAATCTGTATATATTTTTGCCGTTTTTCACCATTTTTTAGTCAAAAACGCCCAGAACTTTTCTACTCTGGGCGTTTTGCATCTCTTCATAATAAAAATTATCACCTAGCTCGTTCTAACCACGCTTTCATTTCTTTCCGGTATTGCAAAGGGCTTGTTTCCATAATTGTTTTAAATTGACGCAAAAAAGTATTTACACTGTCATACCCGCACTGGCTGGCAATGCTTGTTACACTTTCTTGCGTATTCTCCAAAAGTCTGGCCCCTTCACAAACACGAACACGATTAATATATTTTGTAAGTGGTTGCCCAATGCATCGGCTGAATTCTTTGCTGATGGTTACAGGGTGAAGATAAAATTGTTCACTCAATCCATTTAGGTTTAGATCCTCTATATAATGCTGGTCAATATACTCTTTAATATCATACATTTGCTGGCTCATAGAAGAAACCTCATTTTTATTTCTTTTCAGGTCCCATTGGCGATACAGAATAACTGCAATTTGCGTCACTATACTTTTTTCCACCATTGAACTAAAAGGCATATCCTGTTTTTGTTCATCATACAGAGATTTCAACAGATAAATACATTGATTGAAAACACTGTTTTCTACCTTTTTAAAATATTGTACAAACTCATCAGGAGATGTTCCCTGCCATACTTTGATCAAATCTTCCCCCAGGTTTAATCGCCTGTAGTAACTTGGCTTTACCGCCAGCCCATACCGCAAAAACGGAAGTTTATCTAATCGTCTCATATGATGTTTACGAGAGCCTATGATTAAAATATCACCTTTCTCTACATAATATTTTTTTCCCTCTACGTAATAATCAGCACTTCCGTTTTCTACAAAAAGAATCTCTGCAGATTCATGAATATGGTGCATTTCATTTTGTTCATATTCGCAAGAATGAGAAACATCATAATTTGCTTCGTTCAAAGCTTTAAAATGAGCTGGCTCATAATAATCATTAATTTTTACATCCATAACATTGTCCTCATCCTTTCAACTTTCCTTGTATTTTTATTCCATGAACATATTAACATATACTTCTTGCTATGTATAGCAATGCATTTTCCGCAATCAAATAGTTTTTAACAACGCAAAATGTCCGGTATACGTATCTCCGGACATTTTACATTACATATGAAATTATATATTTTATACAGTATAAGAATCTACGGTAACTGTATAAGCACTGTCTCCCTGTACATACACTGTTTCGTTACTTCCCTTGATCGTTACCGTCTTTCCATCTGCATCTTTGATCGTTCCTTTATTTGTGAGCCCTGATAACCGGCTGTCTTTTGTGACGATCCATGTGGATGCGGCATCAATGGACAGATCTGCCGTTCCGCTGCCTCCATTTCCGGCGCAGGACTCATCCTGGATGAAGCCGCCTGTAAGAACGCTTCCCTCTGTCATCTTAAAGTCCAAAGTACTGATACTGTCCCAGATCACATCTCCTTCCATTTTCTGGTTTTCTTAGGCGTTTGCGAAATGCCTAAAGCCGTATAAATACGCAATGTCATTAACTTTAGCAAAGAGCAGAAATCGTAAGCATTTATAAAACTAT
>ERZ773248.1105-NODE-1105-length-26025-cov-5.103543_pt1 | contig 26025 bp, 25 predicted proteins | sample MGYA00580518_ERZ773248 | MGnify/ENA primary metagenome ERZ773248 (study PRJEB29015, sample SAMEA2737762) | human gut metagenome | biome: human gut; feature: human-associated habitat; material: faeces | place: China | collected 2012 ...
CCACAACTCTGCCAACACGACAATATCGGCATCTGCTGCAGCCGCCGCTTCTACGGCCTGATTGGCTATATGATAATTGGCATCTACATCGCCATAGCTGATGGCTGCCTGTACCGCTGCTATCTTCATAAACCCACCCCCATTAATACAAAAATGCAAACCCGCATATTTATTACTTAAACTTCTCATTTTCACATAAACAATGAAGAGAAGCCACTTATCAGTTTCCCCTCAAATACTCAAACCACAGATTTTATGAACATACTCCAAGGGTCTGTTCGTAAAATCTTGTATAACCCCCCAGGCTCCTCAGTAGCATGAAATACAGACTTAATGCCAACCAGCGTCATTTCATGCAAAACCTGCATCAATTTATTGAAAATCATATCAGTATTTTTTTCTAGTATCAAGTTAAATTTGAAAAGCGGAAGATAGGATTGGATACTTTATTTTCAGCGGAATGATTTGATGCCAGAACAGACATAACATAAAGGCTCTTTCGAGTATTATTGACTATATCTATTTTTAATAAAGGTAAGCTTTACGCCTTTTTCTCAAAAGGCTTTTGCTAATTGTATAAACTAATATCTTAAATGCAGGAGCTTTAAGCATTAAAGATTAAATTTATATATTTTTTAATAATTAAAAAAGCGATATTCTACTTGTTCTATATGATGAATCATTTTACTTTTTACTAATTCAACATTTTTAGTTTGAAGAACTTTATATATCTCGATGTGTTCTTTAGCCGCTAGCGGAACAAATTCGTCTAAATGTCGAAGAGAAGCACAAAAACGTTGATTGTATGTACCTAGTCGTTCTATCATTTCACACATAACGCCATTATCAGTACATCTAGCAATAAATAAATGAAACTCTCTATCACAAGCCATAAATTTAACCAATTCTTTTGAACTAACAATAGTTTCCTGCTGTTGTATCATTTCACGTAATGTATTGAAATCTTCTTCTTTCATCAAAACACACGCCATTGCAGCAGCAGCGGGTTCTAAAATTTTTCTTACAGCAAATGCATCTTGAATATCTTTCATATTAATATCTGCTACAATTGTGTTTTTAGTAGAATTTACATTTACGAGCTTTTCGAACTCCAACCTTTTTAATGCAGTGCGTAATGGAGTTCTGCTGATGCCTAATTTTGTTGCTAATGATTCTTCTGATAAAATTTCTCTAGGTTTTAAATCATTATTCAAAATCGCTTCTTTTATTACCTTATACGCCTTATCTGATAAGGAAAGCTTTTCTCCAATTTTTGGCAACAATTTCAAAACTCCTTTTATGAAGATTCAAATAATACTAAAAAATAATACTGAAAATAAATTTTACCTTTCCATATGATGATATCACAAAAAATGATATAAATAAAATATGTAAAGAAAAAATTAATAATTTGCAATGAGTATACTCTGTCTAAAAATCCTTAAATAAAAAATGGACGTGAACAAATACACTCACGTCCATAAACTTTGAATAATTTGAATCTTATTTTTAGTATATCAATAAAATTGAAAATTTAAAATATTTATTTGATGATTTACTATATCATCATTATAAAAGAGCAAAGTAAAACTTATTCAATATCAAATATTTTTCCCGGATTTAATATTAAATTAGGATCAAATGCTTTTTTTACAGCTTTCATCAAATTCAGTTCAATAGAATCAGTATAATATTCCATCAAATGTTTCCGTTTTATACCTATGCCATGTTCCCCAGATATTTTCCCTCCCATTTCATAAACTTTGTCATAAATAGCTGTTTCAAACGCTTTCTTTTTTAATGGCCAATCATCATCAGAAATATTAATTTTAAGCGCATCTAAATGGATATTTCCATCGCCAGCATGACTTGCCATCCGTATGGGTAAACACAACTTCTTTCCTATTTTTTCAATCTCTTTCACCATATCTGCAATCATATCAGGGGGAACAACAATATCTTCAATAGCTAATACTTTACACTCAGAAACAATAGCATCATTAAATGCTTTCCTTGCTTTCCAAATTCTATCTGCATCAGCAACCAATACGGAAGTTGCTCCATTCTTATTACAAAGTTCATCAATTTCAATACATACCTGGTCTAATTCATCTTCATTCTTACCATCAACTTGAATTATCATATAATTTCCATTTTCTGCACCTTGTAATTTTTCATCAAGATATTCTTCAATTCGTTTTAGTGTTCTATTTTCGATAAATTCTAAACAGGTCGGTTGAATGCCTTCTTTCGCCAAAATATTTACAATGGCAATAGCCTCATCAATAGTTGGAAATATAGCTAGTAGATTTATTGAAGCTTTAGGTAACGGAACTAATTTTAATGTAATCTCAGTAATAATTCCCAATGTTCCTTCTGATCCCATGACGATTTTTTCAAGTGGATATCCAGTAGTAACTTTTTTTAACCGACCTCCCAAATTAACAATATCTCCTAAAGGCGTTACTATTTGAATACTATATACTTGATCCCGCGTTGTGCCATATTTAACAGCACGATTCCCACCAGCATTTGTAGCCACATTCCCCCCAATAAAACAGCTATCTCCACTACATGGATCGCCAGCATATAATAAATTTTTGGCTTTTGCTTCTTTTTGAATATCTTGTGTGATAACACCTGGTTGTACAATCATATAAAGTTTTTCTTCATTAATTTCTATAATCTTATTCATTTTAGAAATATCAACAACTATGCCGCCATAACTTGCCACTGCTCCAAATGCTAACCCCGTTCCAGCTCCTCTTGGTACAACTGGTATATTTTCTTTATTTGCTAATTTCATAATTGCTGAAATTTCTTTTGCATTAGAAGGTAATACTACCGCATCTGGCAGATGATAAAAATAAGGATCTTCTGCTTCATCTTTTTCATATGGAATTAATTTTTCTTCATCTACAATTACATTTTTTTCACCGACAATATTTTTTAATTCATCAATAATGCTAGAAGTTAACTTATTATACTGCTTCATAAAATATTACCTCCTTGCTAATATAATCGCAATAAATTATATTAAATTTTCAATAAAATTATTTTTACATTCAAATCATATTTTTTTCTTTAAGTGCCATTGCTAATAACCCAGATATAGTCATCATAACAGCTAAAAATACAAGTCCTAATTGAAAACTTCTACCACTAATTACAACGCCAAAAATATACGGTCCGAAAAATCCACTTAGATTTCCAATAGCATTAATAATTGCTATTGCCGCCGCTCCCGTTATCCCATTGAACATTCTAGATGGAAAAGTCCAAAATGGTCCAACGCAACATTCACACCCTGCTGTAGAAATAGATAAAGCTGATAATGCTAAAATTGGAAAAGAACCTAAATAAGTTCCTAGGAATAATCCCATGGCACCTATAAATATAGGTACAGCAACAAATAATTTTTTCTTTTTGGCCTGATCCGCATATTCTGCAACAAAATACATACAAATCATAGCTACTATCCATGGAATCGCACTTAACAAACTAGTAACTGTATTATTGGTACCTGTCATTTCTTTTACGATTTGAGGCAGCCAAAAAATGATTCCATAAAAACCAGTATTCAAGGTCAGATAAATAATTGACAAATGCCAAACCTGTATTTTTTTACAAACTTTTAAAATAGAAATATTATTCATGACACTATTATCTTTTTCAAACTCTAGTTGTTTAATTAACCAATCCTTTTCCGATTGAGTTAACCACTTTGCATCTTTGGGTGAATCTAATAGCACACTATAGGCTACAAAGGAACATAATACCGCTGGTAATCCTTCACATAAGAAAACCCATTGCCATCCATGTAGACTTGCAATACCATCCATCTGTAGGATAATTCCACTCAAGACATTTCCTACACACATAGAAACGGCTAACGACATATGAAAATATGTAAAAGCCCTTGTTTTTGCTTCAGTAGGAAACCAACATCCTAAATAGTAAATAATCCCAGGATAGAATCCCGCTTCCGCAACCCCTAGACAAAACCGTATAACATATAACTCATAAGCTGTTGTAATAAACATAGTACATGTCGATATAGTTCCCCACACCAATAAAATAAGTGAAATCCATTTTCTAGCGCCCAATTTCGCAAGCATAACATTACTTGGAACACCAAATAAAACATAGCCTATAAAAAATAAACCGGCACCCATACCATAAGCAGCTGTACTAATATTCAAATCTTGATTCATTGTCAAGGAAGCTATACCAATATTAGCCCGATCAACAAATGACAAAAAATACATAAACATAATAAGAGGTAATAATTTGGTAAATAGTTTTTTAAAAACTACAGTTTTCATATCCATATTTAGCCCTCTTTTCTGTATTAAAATTATTTTTATAATAGAGAAAGCGAGTCATTCTATATAGAAAAATCGAACCAGATATTTACCTCACTTTTTCCTTTATCATCAATATTTTTAAATAACATGCTTGGCTTTTAATTTTTCTATTTCTCCGTCTGATAAATTTAACATATTTTTTAAAATATTAAATGTATCTTCACCTAAAAGTGGAGCTGCTTTTTTGATTGAGCCTGGGGTTTCTGAAAATTTAATAGGAAAACCTGGGGTTAAAAACTTCCCACAAACAGGATGATTATTTTCAATAAACATATCTCTTTCTTTTAACTGAGATAGTTCAGTCACTTCTTTTATTGATAAAATGGGAGCCACTGGGACCCTTGCTTCATCTAACATTGTTACAATTTCTTCAGTTGTATATTGCATAGTCCAAGTTTCCATGAGATTCTTTAGTTCTTCAAAATTTTCCACTCTGTGTTGGTTCGAATTGAATTTTTCATTTTCCAATAATTCTGGTTTTCCCATCGCAGCTACTAATCGTTTGAATATTTTATTGTTAGAAGCCGCAATAACAACATAGCTATCTTTCGAATTAAACATCGCAAATGGTGCTGTTGTTTTGCTATCATTACCGATTCGCTGTGGAATAATACCAGATAATGTGTACTGGACAAATAGATTTTCCATAACTGAAACAATGGAATCTAACATAGCAACATCAATATATTGTCCTTTACCGCTACATTCACGATAAAATAACGCGGAAACTATACCTAATGCACAATGAACTCCTACATTAGCATCAGCGATAGAACAACCTACTTTTACTGGAGGATATTCAGGATATCCGGTGACACCAATCAACCCACTCATTGCCTGCGCTACAATATCATAAGCAACTTTTTTCTTTAATGGACCCGTTTGCCCAAATCCAGATATTGAGGCATATATAATATCCGGATTAATCTCTTGAATTATTTCATAATCAAGCCCTAAGGATTTCATCGTACCAGGAGAAAAGTTTTCTACTATAACATCTGCATCTTTTGCAAGTTGCAATGCAATCTTACGTCCCTCATCGCTTTTAAGATTTAATGTCATACTTTTTTTATTTCGATTAAGATACATAAAATATCCACTTTCTCCATTTTTTATTGGTAAAAAATTACGAGTATCATCTCCTATTTCAGGTTGTTCTATTTTAATGATATCTGCTCCCATATCCCCTAATAACAATGTACAATATGGCCCAGCATAGACTCTAGTAAAGTCTAATACTCGTATTTTATTTAATGGTCCCTTTTTTTTACTCATTTTTTCGCCTCCTAATGAACCGTTTCACTCTATGTAACTTCACATAACAAGATTAATCTTATTATGTGAAGTTACACTCACTATATCAGTTACATTCTTTTTTAATTCCAAATTTCATTTATCTTTTCCCACTTTTTATCTCTACAAGCAACTATATTGTCAATTTGTTCTTTTTTTAAATGTTTGAATCGGCCCTGTTTCTTTAGGTATTCTTCAACAGAAGTGAATTCTTTTGGTTTTTTATTAAGTGTAAAATGATCGTTTTCATATTCTGCCAAATACCATAATCCGCATTCAACTGCTTCTTTTGCAATAGAAATGGACTGATTTGTTGGAAGAGACCATCCAGTCGGGCAAGGAGCCATCACATGGATAAAGGAAGTTCCATTATGTGTTTTTGCTTTCCGTACTTTATTCATATAATCTAAAGGATATCCAATACTAGCCGTTGCAGCATAGTCAATATTATTAGCAGCTACCATTTCAAAAATACTTTTTTTATGACTCAATGCTCCTTGGATTTTTTTGCCGACCGGTGAAGTCGTCGTTTTGGCACCAAACGGGGTCAACCCACTTTCCTGTACCCCTGTATTCATATAAGCTTCATTGTCATAACAGATATAGATAACGCGATCATGTCTATCAATAGCACCCGACAAAGATTGTAAACCAATGTCTGCCGTTCCACCATCACCGGCAAACCCAACCACATTGAAATTAGTGATTCCTCTTCTTCGCAGTCCTGCTTCTAACCCAGACATGACTGCGCCTGTACAAGCAAAAGCCGATGCCAATGCATTTACAAAAAATGGCATTACCGGATATAAAAAGCCCACAGCACTCATACAATTAGCTGGAACAACCACAAATGTACGAGGTCCCAAAACTTTTAATGCCAAACGTACTGCAAGCGCTCCCCCGCAGCCGGCACATGCTTTATGTCCATAAAACAATTCCTCTTCAGGTAAATTATTCGCTTTAATCAGATTTGTATTCATTCTCATCCCACCTTACACTGAATAAATTTAACTCTGTCAGTACACGACTTTTTATCTGATTCTAATAAATCAATAAACATTTCACGTAACTGCTCTTTTGTAATATCGCGCCCTGCAAGACCCGCAATATAATTCTTAGTCAATGGAATGATTGACTTCCGCATTAGAGCAGAATTTACATTAGTATAAATGACGCCTTCATATCCATAAGAGCAGTCTTTATCTATTACACCTATGGCTCTGACAGAATCACTAAGAGCAATAAATTCATCAGTTGGAAATGGACGTAGAAATCGAAGTTTCAGTAACCCGACTTTATAACCTTCAGAACGCATCTGATCAACAACTTCTCGTGTCGTACTAGTAATACTCCCTACTGTAACTAAAACAGCTTCAGCATCATCGCACTGATATTTTTCAACCATACCTCCATAATATCTTCCGAATAAATCTCCATATTCTTTATCAGTCTGTTTTACTACCGTTGCAGAATGAATAAGATCTATGTGCTGTTTGTATCTAAATTCTGTATGCCAATCAGGTCCTACGCCAATGCATACGCTTTTAGGATTATCGATATCCATAAAATTCGTCGAAGTATAAGGTGGAAGAAAAGAATCTACCATTTCTTGTTCTGGAATATCTACCAATTCATACGTATGCGTTAAAATAAATCCGTCTAAATTAACCATGACCGGAGCCATAACATCTTTATTTTCGGCAATTTTATATGCTTGAATTATCATATCTAATGCTTCTTGAGCATTTTCTACATAAACCTGTAACCAGCCAAAATTCAATGTAGACATGGAATCATTTTGATCACCAAATATACTCCAAGGAACAGCAACAGAACGGTTGGCATTTACCATAACCAATGGAAAACGGCTACCAGCAACAAAAGGCAAACCTTCAGTCATATATAATAATCCTTGTGATGAAGTTGCCGTAAATGTACGTATACCAGCCGCACAGGAACCAAGAGATGCCATAATTGCACTATGCTCTGATTCAACATGAATATATTCACTATCTAGCATTCCATCTGCTACATATTCAGACAATTTTTCTACGACGATAGTCTGAGGCGTAATCGGATATGCTGCAATAACTCTGACTTTAGATAACTTTACCCCTAAAGCAGCAGCTTCATCGCCGGAAATAAATTGCTTATTTCTTACCATAGTTTATTCCTCCTCTGGTATCATTTGAATCGCATTTAATTTGCATTCAAATGCACAAATCCCGCAACCTTTACAAAAATCATAATCAATGGTCATGTTATCATTTCCCTTATAAATCACACCGTCAGGGCATACTATATAACATTGATAGCATTTAACACATTTATTCTGATCAATGACAGGTCGAACATTACGCCATCCAGCATTTTTGTCAAGTAACACACCAGCTTGAGCTGTCGGATATGGAATATCACAAAAATTTTGAGGACCAGTAAATTTGATGATATGAGGTCGTTTCATGTTATTCAACTCCTCTTACAAAATCATAAGTTTTATACAGAACTTCACTATTTTTTTTATATAAAGCTGGAGAAAATGTCTCTTTAAGTGTTTTACTAACTGATTGAATATTAATTATACCAGTTGCTCCTACCAAAGCCCCAATCATTGCCACATTCATAAGAGGCCTTTTTAGGATTTCAAGAGCAATCTGAGTGGCATCAACTGTCACAATTTTTTGATTAAAAAATTTCTTATACTTTTCAGCCTTAGCCGTATTAAGGATAACAACGCCATCTTTACGTAAAACTTTATATGTTTCTTTTGTGATCAAAGATGTATCTAACACGACCAAATATTGGCAATCTGTTGGCTGGCTACGATCTTCAATCGGTTTCTGATCAATACGTGTAAAGCTCCATACCGGAGCTCCTCGCCTTTCAGGACCAAATGATGGAAAAGCAAGGGCATAGTTATCTTCATAGACAGAAGCTGCCCTTCCCAATAAGCGAGCTGCCGTAAAGGCTCCTTGTCCTCCCCGACCATACCAACGAATTTCAATCATATTATTACCTCCTTTATAATTTAATATAGTCAAATATCAATTCATATTATTTTTTAATGATTGTTTTTCTCTGTATTTTCTTCCATATTCCGGTAAAAAGAATGTTAGAATACCAAATACGATAGGAGCACAACAACAAATGGACATCCCCATATAAAGCCCCATAACAGAACTAAGTTTGCCAGCCACAATACCACCTAATACACCACCGACACTTAGCATAGTGTAAATAATGCTATATCCCATAGAAACAACATCTGATTTTATGCCTGGAATTTTATATAGCAATGAAAAGCCGATGGGAACATAAGTATAGACAACATATCCGGCTGCTGCAGAAGCAATACAAAGCAAGGCAATATTTGAAGTATTAAGCATGGACAGATAAAATATAGGTAATAAAATCCCACATCCCCACATAAATGGTTTTTCATATCCAAATTTTTCAGCTAAGAATGGAGTTGCAAAAGAAGAAATCATAGAAAATATAGGTAACAATCCCAGAATCATTCCCGATTCAGACAATGTAAGACCTAAATTTTCAATAGCATAAGTCGGCCAAAATGTATAGATTGAAATCCAAGCAATAATTGAAAAAGGCCAAGCAATAGCAAGCAACCACATTGGCTTCAATTTAAGTGCTTCTAAAAACGGATTAGGAGTAGCCTCTGCATTATCATCAGATGTTTTGGGGCGATCTGGTTTGGTATCCCTAACAAAGAAACACCAGATAATTGCCAATGCAAAGGATAAGATTCCCATTAATAACATTACGCCTCTCCAACCTGAAAGAAGTAACAATAAAGCAGGAATCAACGCTGTTCCTAGCATTTGCCCACCAGTACCACACATATTTTCTATCCCGTTAATAAATGTAATTTTAGTTTCTGGAATCCACTTAATTTTAATTGGTACTAAAATAGTTGATATAAGTGCCATGATGCCGATAGCCAAAGCGCGGCCAGCAAATATCATTCCTAAATTAGCAGCATAGGCCTGCAATAAAAATCCAATTCCCATACAAAGGAAAATCCCAGTGAAGATTGTTTTGGGCCGGATTTTTGTAACCAAAATAGTTCCCGGTATGGTAACAATCAATCGTACAATCCAAGCAGTTGCACTAAGCCAACCTGCTTGAACTAAATCAAAGCCTAATTCCGCACGCATAGCAGGGAGCATGACACCAATACCATAATTAGCTATACTATCAATAATATAACTAATCCATGGAATTAATACTAAAATCCATGCTCTAGACGATATTCGATTCTGATTTTGATTCATATGTTTCCCTCCTTTAAATGTAAAGATAAATTAAATATCTTCGATATTCCGAATCACATTTTATAAAATCGAAGATACATATCTTCTTTGAATTTGAATTTGAGTTTGTACTTGTATTTGTATACAAACATTATAAACTTATAGCTTTTATGTGTCAACAAAAATATATCTTCTTATTTTAAGCATTTCTATAAATTTATTTTCTATTATAATATTATCTAATCAATTATTTTTGTAATATATAGATACGTATTTTCCAGGAAATGATGCTAACCATCATTAATAAGGTATTCCACGCTACAGAAAAATCTAGCCTGTTGCAGAAGATTTTATAAACAAAATCCCAAAGTATATTCGTAGTGCACTATAAATATCTACAACTTTAATATTTTTCTAATCACCAAGGTAGATAAAAGGAATAATATAGTTACTGATATAGTTTATTTTCGCATATAAATTTTTGTACTAGGAAGGGCAATAAATGGCTTATATCTTTATGGTTACCTATAGCACTACGAACCTGTGTAGAAGATATCGGAATCGTTCTCCATTCACCCAGTGTATAACGCACTCCTATTCGATTTAATTTCTGTAACTCACCTTTTACTTGTCCAAAAGCATCATCTGTTCTGGGCACAAATATGAATTCACATAAATCTTTCAAGGTATCAATTGCCTTCCATCTAGATAAATGATAAATAATATCTGAACCTGCAATAAAATAAAATTTCACATCTTTTTCATCACAACAATGCATAAAATGTTCTATTGTGTTAGCAGTATACGGAATTACATCTCCTTTATAATCAACCTCATATTTTGATACATATATAGGAAGATTAGCCGGCAAAGACATCTCTAACATTCGACAACGCAATGCACTATTTATTTTATTTTTCTTTGAGTGAATTTCTTTATCTGCAGTTGGTAAAAACACGCCCATATCTAATTGATACGATTTTATAGCTTTTTCCATCGTTTGAATGTGACCATTATGAACAGGATCAAAAGCTCCACCCATAATACCGATTCTCTTTTTCCCTTTAAAATCTTTATCTTCACAAAACATTGATTTATATTCTCCTTTAATATAATTTAAAAATAACAGGAATAAAATAACATAATATCCCCCCAATGCTAATTAAAATGAAAAACCACTTAAAAGTTGCTCGTAAAATACGATTATCTAAACCTGGTTGCTGTACTGCCGATGCACCTAGTGAAATCATCTGTGGACTAATTATTTTGCCTACACCTCCACCAAAAAGGTTGCCTGCTGCCAGCCAAGCCTCAGAAATTTCAAGTGCATCAGCTGTAGCAGTTTGAAGATTTCCAAATAATGCAGAAGATGTTGTAGCGCTCCCAGTAACAAAAGATCCCAAACCACCAATCAAAGGGGAAACAAATGGATAAAAACTTCCTGTAACAACAACCATAAACATGGCTATAATCCGAATCATTCCGCTATAATTCATAATAATAGCAACCGCCATAACAGAACATATGGTCACAATCATACTCCAATTTTTGTAAATAGCTTTAAAAAAAACCTGAATCTGCTCCCTAATACTCATTCCCTGAATAAATCCACCAATAACAGCAGAAATCATTATAACATCAGCACTATTTGTTAACCAATTAATAGTAATGACCGACGGATTAATACCATCATAAATAGTAAATACCGATTTCACAGATACTAACATATCATGTATATACGGAAAAAGACGAGATGTTACTGTCAATAAGATAAACATGATGATAAATGGACTCCATGACCGTATCCCTTGATACAAAGTAAACGTATTTTTTTTAGTTTCATCTGCTTTTCCTTCGACATGAAAAAGCTTAACAAAAAGTATCGTAAAAACCATAGCACTGATAGAACCGGCTACGTCAGGAAGTTCTGGTCCTACAAAATAAGCAATACAAAAAGCTGGAATAGTAAAAGCTAATGAAGAAATAGTTGTAATTACAAACATTTTTCTTATAGATTTCCAGCTGTCTCCACAAATATAAATCATTACATATGGTGTAAGAAATAATGGCAATAATTCTATTACAATTACATTAGAGGATAAGACATCTGCACTAATACCAGTTACCTGTGATGTGACCAGTGTAGTAACACCAACCGAACCAAAAGCAGTAGTCATAGTTGTCATAATCAATAAAGACCCAACAATACGCACGGGATCCATTCCAATACTAACTAGAATTCCCGCCGGAACTATGACTGATGTGCCAAAACCAGCAACACCTTCCAAAAAATTACCAAATCCAAACCCAATAATTAATAAAAGGACCAATTTGTCATCAGTAATATGCAGCAGCATCTTTTTTATATTTTCTAGTTCACCTGTTTGTTCTGTCAGTTTAAACGTAAAAAGGGCTGCAAAAATAACCGTAAGAATAGGCCAGATTCCATCAATAATCCCTTCAACAGTCGCTGTTGCTATATTGCTGACAGATAGTCCAAACCATAAAAGTCCTGCTGCCGCAGATAAAATATAAGCAACAATACAGGAATTCATACCACTAACTTTGAGAAAGCCCAAAGCAATAACAAACCATAAAATAGGTACTAATGCAATGATAAAATCCGCCATAGTATCTCCCCTTCATCAATTAAAAGGATAGACAGAATGGTGGGATAAAAATTTATCCCACCAATTCATAGTATAAAGATCAAGACTTGTACTGCCTGCATAATGTTTAATCAGTTGTAGAACTTTTTTTAAAATCCTGTCTTTCAACAATAAGAGAAACAACTACGCCAACTACTAATGCCCAAAAAGCACATCCAATGTGCAAAATAGAAATTCCTGACAAGCCTACACATAAAGCTGCAAAAGAGCCAATTTTAAATTTTCCAGAATAAAAAGCAGTTTTTAAAGAATCAATTAAAACATTAATCATTGCCAGTCCAGCTAACGTTCCAACCAACGTTGCAGGAATTAGATTAACAAAACTAATTGCATAAGCGGCAAAAAGTCCAAAAATAGCAAATGTAATGCCATTTACGACAGATGCAACATATCGTCCGTCTTTTTCACCCGCTTCACTGGATGCGCATATTGCCGTCATCGGTCCTGCAATATTAGCATTATGAGCACCAAAGATGCCTGAAACAATTCCTCCAATTCCAGATGCAATGGTCATCACATTAGCTGGAACTTTATATCCGGCTCCTTTTAATACGCCCATTGCCTGTGCATTTTCAGCACCCATGACTAATACGGCTAGTGGGATAGAACACGATAAAATCAATTGGAAATTAAATTCAGGAGCTATAATTCTCGGAGCTATAAAGGATATATCTCCTATATTCCCACCAAATCTTCCCGTAATCCAGGCCAAAAAAACACCTACTATTAATGCAGATAACACACCTGGAATCTTTTTAAAGAATATCGGTACTATGAGAAAAACAAGGAAACATGCACCACAAACTAATGGATCCGTATTAATGCTTTTAACTACCCCTATTCCAAATTTCATCATAGCGCCAGCAACCATGGCCATAACAATTTCTAAAGGTAAAAAATCCATGATTTTACCAATCAATCCGGTTAAACCAATTACCAGCACAATAACTCCGGCGATAATAAAAGCAAATGCAGCTTCATTAAATGAATATCCGGCTAACGCGGTCCCCATTAACGTAGCCCCTGGAATAGAATATGCTCCTGAAATCGGCATTTTATAGTACGTTGCCAGAATAGCACCTAACAATCCGCCAAAAACATAGATACCAAACACCCAGGTAACAATATCTGCCAGAGTAAATCCCGCTTCATTGCCTGCTGCTATAACAATCAGACACGGTCCCGTACAACCAAAAATAGTAGATACAAGGCCAGATCCAATCGTTTGACTATTCAGATATTTTGAAATATCCTTTATGCCTGATTTAAAACCAGGGCCCTTTTCTATTAACTCCATAGTTAACACCTCTTATTTTCACCTTGGTTAATTGTATTCTTAATTACGATTAGTAAAAAGGAATCACCTAAATTGATGAAATATTTACACCTCTTTATAGGTGATTCCTTTTCTTCACACTATATTTCTATAAAGTATTTACTTTTTCTTTAATTTATCCAGTACGGAAATATCTACACCTCGCTGGCCAAACCATTTCGGCATTAAGACCTCATCTACTTCTTTAGAGACTTTAGGAGCCCATTCAATCAAATCTTCTGCCAACGATTTAGAACAATTTAAACCACCCATTGCACCATCAAAAATGATGACCTTATCCGTCCCCGTTACTCTATAAGCGAAATTCATGGCATCTTCTGTAGTTTTCGAAACAACAGCATAGTCCATATAATGAATGTTCATCGGTTCCATATCAAATAGTTTAGCTTGTTCTTCTCCAACAACAATGGTCGGAATATGTGACGAGAAAAATGCTGATGGATATCCTGTCCATGCATAGTTATGAACACACATTTTAATTGCCGGATTCAAAGGTGGAATGCCTTCAAGCAAAGGCTTACCATCTTTTCCATAAAATGCTTCTGTATACCATGTATATGGAGGCAAAGGTGTACCTTCCATATCATACAAATCTTTATTAGCTCCTGTAAAATTGGCATAAATAACGCCTGCAGAAAATACATATGGAACAGGGCACGGAAAATCAAGTACTGCTATACATTCTTTGATTTTTCCAAATAAAGTCATAATTTTACCATAGAGCTGGCATCCAATAAATGTAGCACGATCATTGATATTATAAAGATTATTATCTGCGTCAACTCCAATAACACCATGCGGTCCTACTGTCATAAAAGCCCCAAACGCAAATTTCTTTTGTACAAATTCAGATTCAAAAATAGCACGGGCTGTAAAATTAGCTGCACGAGGTCCTAAATTCTGATGATAGGTAGATCTGGATTCCAACCGTGCATAAGACATAGAAAACGGTTTTACAGCTTTATCAACCTGCCGATGAAAATGTACTTCACGAACATCCGTATGGTGTACATGTACTATCCAATCCGCATCATAAACAGCTTTAATACCATATAGTGTGCCGATTTCCGTTTCAATTGGAATACCTTCATCAACAGGGCAAACCCCTCTAGCCTTACCTTTACCATAATATTCATCAAGTCCATACCGCTTGATATACTCTTCCGTTTCACGGAAACGCATACCGACACCAGCACGAAGACGAATATTATCTGTACCGGTCTTTTCATGAATAATATCTCGTACGGCTTTTAACAGGAGCGCATATGGCTGACCTCCAAATAGGGTAAAACCGTGATGTGAGGCTAATACATTGACACTGTCCGTCGGTTTAATCATGGACATATCAACTTTTCTCAGACTTTCTTTAGCCATTTCATAAAATTTATCCAGTGCGTCCGGACCTCCTGGATATACGACATCTGGCAATTCGGGAAACAGTTCCGGTAATCGCAATGAACACATCCCTGGCATTTCCGCTACTCTTTTTTTGATCAAAGAAGGATCAATGCCATACTGAGATGGTTTGGGCGCAATTGGCATAATAGGGTCATGAATAAATTGGGATTTTTCCATAATTATTTCCCTCCTTTAGCAATTTTATCCAGTAATTCGCGGTCTTCATCAAAATAAAAACCCCGGCTATTATATTTACGTTTTACATCTTCTGGCAAATCCCAAGCTGTAGGAGTCAGGCCATACCACTGCCATCCATTAGGATCAGGATGCAGTTCGATTCCAGCAGCAGTCAATAAACGAAGAATAGGTTGGATGCATTCAATAGTACATCCAGTTCTGATACCTGTTGCCAGTGAAATTTCATCAGGCGTTTTGCATCCATCAAGGATAGCTGCCGCTACTTCTTCAGCACGGACGCCTACACAATAGCAAAGAACCTGTTCCGGATTAAAATGAGCCTTTAAACATAAGTCTTTAATCTTTTGCGAATCAAATTTTGATACATCCACGCCCACTGTTTTAACTTCACTGCGTTTAACCATTGTAATTGCATAGAAGGGACACCGGTCAGCACAATTTGCACATCCCATGCATTTCGTCGAATCTGATGTTGCAATACGATTTTCTACATGAATAGCATATACCGGACAAACTTTCTCACATGTTTTGCATCCCTTACACTTTTCCGGATCAACCTGTGCCATAATGGTAACTTGTTTCATGTTTTTACACCTCTTTACATACTAAGAAATAATTTTATAAATATTTATACATGTCAAATTATTCAACAAATTTGACTGTTGCAGACCCCATATTGGTAAAGCTTGCAGTCACGCAATCGCCGGCTTGTACAGGAATGGCTGCAGTAAATGCACCTGCCATAACAAGACTTCCTGCTTTTAATGGAATATGGAAGTCAGCCAGCATATTCGCCAGGCATGCTACAGAAGCAACAGGATTGCCCCAAACCTCTGCTGCTGCACCACTATTAATCAATTCTCCGTTCTTTTCGAGAATCATACCTGTAGTTCGCATGTCAATATCTTTCAACCTGGAGAAGTTACTGCCACACATAATACGTGCTGAAGAACCATTATCAGCAATGGTATCTGGTAATTTTATTTTCCAATCTTTAATGCGGGAATCGACAATTTCTATCGATGGCATAATAAAATCAGTAGCTTCGTACACATCAGCAATTGTAATTCCTGGTCCTTCTAGCGTTTTATTGATATGAAATGTAATTTCACCTTCAACTTTTGGCTGAATCAATTCGCTCATATGACAAACTTCGCCTTCTGTTAAAAGCATCGTATCAAATAAGTGTCCATAATCCGGCCGATCAACGTGCAATAATTCCTGCATTGCCTTACTTGTCAATCCGATTTTTAATCCAACCACTTTTTCACCTTGTTCAATACGGCGTTTTACATTAGCCAATTGAATTTGATACGCATCTTCTACCGTCATTTCCGGAAAATCATCTGTTAACCGTCCAATCTGACTTCTCATCTTTTCTGCATCAAACAATTTTTCTGCTAATTTCAAATAATCCATAATAAACTCCTCCTCTAACAATAGCTATTAGTGATGATGAATTTTTGTTTTCCATTTATTCGCTAGAACACCTGCTAAACATTCTGCCAAGTGCACTTTATCCCAACTTTCACGTAACCCTTTTATTAAAACAGGCATTGCCAGTTCAACTTCATCATGCGGACCTGGCAAGGAAACCATTGTACTTAATCCTTCCACCCCAACGCCAATGCGAACTCCATCCTTTACATGACGGCCTGTGCCTTTTTTAAATTTAACAATATATGGAGTTGCCGCCGTTTCATCGATGGAATGAATTGCTTCTACCGTCTTATCTTTATCTTCAGCACCAACACCACCACTTGTTACGAGTAATCCGAAACCACGGTTTAAAGCGTCTTCAAGTTTTTCTTTTATGTCGTATAAATCATCCGACATAATTTCTCCTATTGTCACCTTATATCCTTCATTCTCAAGTAATCGTTTTATATACGGTGTATTGGTATCTTCTATTAGTCCCTGCTGTAATTCAAAACCTGTTGGAAATACAATTGCGCGATGCAATACATTATTTCTGATTTCCGAAGTCATACTATCTACTGTATTCAACAGTTCTTTTTCTTGCTCATCACTGAGATTGGCACAAATTTGACCTAAAATCCCATTAGAATGGATATATGTATCTTCATATAAAGTGACTCCCTGTATTTCCTGCAAAGCATTCAAAATAGCTTTTTCCTTGCCTAAAAAGTTTTCCTGTGGAATTTCCTGCACTAAAACATCAAATGTGATATGTTGCGGGCGAACATCAACAACCATAACTTCTCCTTTTTGGAGTCCCAAAACGCCAGCAACAGTATCCGCCAATTCCGTCAGATTTACATCATTTAATGTAATGTGATTTATCCATAATTCAGTTTTTTCCAGAAGATTCATACTCATAATGCGACTTCCTCCTGCACAACGTCTAATTTCATGTCCAACAAAGGAGCATCAACAATCTCTTTTCCTATACATAAGACATCAATCGGTTCATTGATTAACTCAGGAATATCTCTGATTTTAATTCCCTTCGCGAATCCAATGACAACTTTACCTGTTTTTCCATACTTAAGCACGGTCTCATAACAAGAACGCACATCCTCCAGTCTGCCAGTATCAATCATCAAGGTATGGCAATTTCCCTCCAAAGCCATTTTTGTCTCTTCCATAATGGATCCTGTCAACCCTTTTATCTGCATTACTATCTTAGAATCGGGAAATGATTGACATGCTTGTATAGCTGCTGGGATAGAACCAAACATGCGAATAAAATTTTTATCAATATAAATCATTGGCTGACTACAAATTCTAAATGTTGCTCCGCCTGCTACAACTGCCGAGCGCACCAGATGTTTAATCTCCATAGGCATTTTTTTCCACGAACCCGAACAAATAACAAAGTGATGATCAGCTAATTGAACAGCCGTAGAAGCAGCTGTAGCAATTCCCGATGCTTTAGACAAGGTACCTATTAAACGTTCTTCAGCAATTGCAATTTGTTTAGGCGTACCCGTTAAATGTGCAAATACCTCATTATGGTTTAGTAAATCTCCCTCTTCTTTGCATATTTTTAAATTAATGCCAATTTCCTCAGCCACTTTATACGCAGCATTAACTCCTGAAAGCACTCCACATCGTTCAGCAGTTAATACTGCAGAAAAATTTTTTTCTTTTATTTTAAAAAAAAGAGTATCTCTTATATCATTCAATTTTTTCCCTTCTTTTCTGTATCGTGATTATGAACATAGGCCAAGCTATGCATTTTATTCCTCGTCTATATGTCTTCTTGTAATTAAGTATAATACGATTTTATTCTTCAGAAAATTTATAAACTTTAAAAGAACTTTTAATTTTTTTTATAATAAAATGAAAAAGCATCCTTTAATACAAAGGACGCTTTTGTTTAATTCTTTTCTTTTTTATCTTTAATATACATCTTTGTGCATTTTATAAATGCATTAGCCGCATTTGAACAATCATTAAATGATTTAACAGCCAATATAATATCCGTCATTAACGCAGGAACCAAAGGCCTAGCAACTAATCCTGGATGCATCGGACTATTAAAATCCCATAACATCTTAGTTACAATGCAAATACTATTTGTTTCTTCAATCATATGCAGCATAATGTAATTAGAATTCGAGGTAAAGTTAGATACCGTTTTAATATTCTCTTGGTTTAAATATTTTCCAGCTGCAAAATCATATCCATGAGCGGATTTATACATCAGTACTTCTTCATTTCTCAACTGTTCAGCAGTTATTTTATCTTGAATAGCTAAAGGATGATTTTTAGAAAAAACAGCAACATATGGATGTCTTTCCAAATTTATCCATTCACAGTCAAAATAAGGAGATCTTGTAGTAATAGCAATATCTGCAACCTCAGATTGAATCCAATCGGCCATAATCTTAGGACTGTTTTCTTCCAAAATTTCTACTTCAACTTTTGGATGTAGGCGACGAAAGGTTTGTACTATAGGTAAAATCAAAGAACATGTAGTACTAGAAAATCCAACAATGCGAAGTTTTCCCGCATTATATCCTTTAACTTCTTCAAATTTTTCCTCCAACTTCTCTTTCATGTTGATAGTTTTTAAAATATATGGATAAATAGCCTGCCCTTGTTTAGTTAATTGCACCCCACGATTACTTCGCTGTAATAAGTTAACCCCACACTCTTCTTCTAATGCATTCATCATTTGTGATACACCAGATGGAGTATAACCTAATTCATTTGCAGCCGCAGCAAAACTGCCTTTATCAATAACTTTCAAAAGTACTTCGTATTTTCTAATATCCATAATTATTCCTCTAAAAATATAACTTTATACATATGCTACGCTCTAACTAATGTTTCTGCCGTCGCTTATATGCGACAAAATTACTAAAAAAAATTTCATTGACTTCATCATAATTTAAATCCAATAATCGCGCAATATAATCAGCTTCTCCAATTGTAAATTCTGATCCAGTATCATTCATTTTTCTATAAAAAGTGGATCTATCAATTCCTATTTTCTTAGCAATTTTTTCAATATTCCATCCTTTTTCTAAGATTTTAACCTTTAACATATTTATATTAACCATATTGCCGCTCCTTTTTGTCGCATTTTTGCGATTATTCAATTACAGTATATGCATTAAAAACAACTCTGTCAACATTATGCGTCATCATTATCGTTCCACTTACATATCTCGTTGCAAGTATGCGAAAAAAATTGTATCATAAATTTATAAAGAGAGGTGTATAATAGTGGAGATTGGCGATCGTATCAAAACACTTCGTAAAGAAGCAAATCTTACAGTAGATGAATTAGCAAAAAAAATAGGTAAAAATAGAGCCACTATTTATAGATATGAAAATGGAGATATAAAAGATTTACCCATTAGCATTCTTGAATCATTAGCAATTGCATTAAATACCACACCTGCTTATTTAATGGGTTGGACAAAAGGCGTTACCCAAGAATCGCAATTCTCTCAAACATATATAAAATTATTAGAAAAAAATCCAGATTTATATGATGCAATAAAGTTGTATACTGCCCTTGATAATATAGATAGAAGTGAGATACGCGGAGAAATGAAAGGAATGCTACATGCAAAAAAATATTATTAATAAAATAAATCTGTCTTTTTTACTCTCAAAATTACTTACTACGTTTTTAATTAATTTTTTATAATTCCTCTGTCTTCCTATGCTATAGTAATAGCGAAACAATAGAAAATGAGGGATATGGTATGGCAAAAGTAAAGAAAACAAATGTCATGCGTATTCTGGATACGCATGACATATCTTATGAAATAAAATCATATACCTGGTCAGAAGACGATTTGTCCGGCGTCCATGCCGCTGCCGAATTGAATATGGACCCGGCTCAGGTATTCAAGTCGCTCGTCGGCAGGGGCAATAAAACAGGTGTTGTCGTCTTTTGTATTCCCAGCAATCAGGAGTTGGATTTAAAAAAAGCGGCCACAGTGAGCGGCAATAAAAATGTAGAACTGCTCCATGTCAAAGATCTTCCCAGTATTACCGGTTATATCCGTGGCGGTTGTTCTCCTATTGGCATGAAAAAACAATTTCCAACGTATATTGATGCGTCTGCTAAGGATTTTAATACCATCAGTATCAGTGCCGGTCAGCGGGGGCAGCAGGTCCTGCTGCCAGCAGACAGCATCTGCGCTGTCACCGGTGCCCAAATTGCCAGCCTGACCCTGAATCATGCTGACAGCACAGGAGGTTCCATACGATGAATGATGACAAGATGAAAGAATGGCTTCAGGATCTCATGAACTGTGATGCCTGCAAATTGCGCCACGAAGGAAACAGGGGCCCGACACGGTATTCCGGGGACCCGGCTTCACCGCTTATGTTTGTCGGCGAAGGACCTGGGGGCGTCGAAGATGAATATGGCGTCCCTCTTGTAGGACCGTCCGGCCAGCTTCTCGACAAAGCCCTGTGGAGTGTCGGCCTGACCAGGGATCACGTGTATGTGACCAACATTGTCAAATGCCGTCCTAAAAATAACCGGACTCCTACGCTGGAAGAAGGAAAGGCCTGTGCCAATATTCATCTCGTGAAAGAAATCGGACTGGTACAGCCAAAAGTCATCGTCTGTCTCGGCAAGGTAGCCTTCCAGTATTTTTATGGCCACACGGCCAGCATTATGCGCAACCGGGGAAAATGGTTCACCTGGCATGACATCCCGGTCATGCCGACCTATCATCCGGCATTTCTCCTGCGTCAGACTGGAAAAGAACTGGTAGAATCCAAATGGCAGGTATACTACGACTTCAAAGCGGCTGTAGAAAAAGCCGTTGCCGCCGAACCGGATTTCGTATACAAGAGCGAGGAAAAGCCAGACCTTCTTGCCCAATACGAAGGACTCCGGGAAAGCCGTCATTTCTAATTCTCCCCAGCATATGATATTTCTTTCTAAACTAAAATAGGTTGTCTCACAAAGCAATCATAGCTTCATGAGACAACCTATTTTTATCTTAACCACCTGCCAGGGATAATCAAAATCAGAACACCCTGACAACTGTTTTTATTGTATATTTATTCCTGAACAAAATCGCCTGTCATATCGACGAGTTTGCCCGGATTCATGATGTTGTTCGGATCCAGTGCTTTCTTGATTGCTTTGATGACATGCAGTTCCGGAGCCGGCGTGCATTTAGCAAATTCATCAAGTTTCTTGAAGCCAATGCCGTGTTCACCAGACATTTTACCGCCCAGAGCATAGACGCGTGGGAACAGGTCGCGATGGAAGGCTTTAATCTTGTTGAACCATTCTTCCGGAGAAAGGCCTTCTTTATTCAAAGGCAGAACATGGATGTTGCCATCGCCGATATGGGCAACAGTTACGCAATACAGGCCGTATTTTTCACGGAGTTCCGGAATCTGTTTGGTGATATCAGGAATCTTATCGAGAGGCACGACAAAATCTTCCGTCTGGAACATCTTATCTACGTCACGGGCCGCTTCGGCAAACTGCTTGCGCAGTGTCCAGATACGTTTATCGGCTTCGAATTCATCGATAGAACCATTGTTTTCAGCCAGATCACAGAGCAATTCCATCTTGCGGTCCGATTCTTCTTCATTGAACGATTCTACCGTGACGATGACGTAGTCACAGCCTTCATCGACGTGCGGCATCTTCATATCGAGGAATTTGCAAGTCATGACCAATGCTTCATTATCCATGAATTCGATACTGGTCGGATCGATACCAGCTTTCAGAATCTTATTCGGCAGGGCAAAGGCTTCATCATCGGTCTTGAATACGCAGACCATATTGAATACGTACGGAGCCTGAGGATAGAGTTTTACCGTAACTTCCGTGATAATACCCAGTGTGCCTTCAGAACCGGCATAGAGCTGTTCCAGGCAGAGGCCGGTAGAGCTCTTTTTCAGACGGGAGCCGGCTTCTACGACTTCCCCGGTCGGAGTAACAACTTTCAGGCTATATACCTGATGACGGGTCGTGCCATACTTTACGGCCTTGTTGCCGCCGGCGTTATTGGCTACGTTGCCACCGATCTGGCTGCTGTCGGCACTAGAAGGGTCGCCGGCATACAGAAGGCCATGACGGGCAGCTTCACGCTGTAAATCCCCGGTGATGACGCCAGTCTGGCAGACAGCGTACATGTTGTCCGGATCGAGTTTGAGAATCTTATTCATCCGTTCCAGTTCGACGACGATACCATGATATACAGGGATAGCGCCACAGGCAACACCGGAGCCAGCTGAACGCGGGGTAATTGGGACGAGATATTTATTCGCCAGTTTGACGATTTCTACAACCTGTTCCGTCGATTCCGGGAATACGACGACTTCCGGTTTGCTGAAATAATGAGAATTCCCTTCTTCGTCTGTCTGATAGGCTACGAGGTAATCTTCATCAGTCTTTACTTGTTTCGGGCTCATTACGCGTTTCAGTTCTTCTACCAATTCGGGTGTTACGGGATTAAAATGTGCCATGAGGAACACGACCTTTCTGTACGTTTTGATGGAATGTGTGACCAGAATGTCTGATTAATTATTTAAGCTCACTCTTACAGCTCTTAGGCTGCAGCCGTCGTGAACTTGATGTTTGACAGTATATCACGATGTCAACGTTTGTAAAGTCCCGATTTTTCCGTAAAAAGATTTGTCAACCCCAGGATAAAGCCTGTAATTCCGGTACCTTTTACGTTTAACGAAAGCCGTAAAACTTTTTGCATGCTACTTGCGAAATGATATTATTCCTGTTTAGCATGGATATCTCGTCTTATTTATACACATGTCCTAATGACGTAACGCTAAAAATCGCCGTACAACGTTTAATTATTTATTGTGTTGCAAACATAAACTTAATAAATTTACAAAAAGGGCTTGACTTCTTCTCCCATGGTAGCGTATAATACGCATCAAGCAAACAACCAAACAGTGTTGATTGGGAAAAGTACTTACAGACCCTGACAGTACAGAGAACCTGCTGCATGGTGAGAGGCAGGATGTAAAGACTATAAGGAATATCACCCAGGAGCTGCCAGCTGAAAGCAAAGCAAGTAAGCGTGGCCGATTGACAACCGTTATCTTGTCCGGCATTGAACGTCAGAGAAATCTTTCGGTGATGTCAGTAGAGTGGTCGTTCACGACAATAAGAGTGGTACCGCAGAGCTATAACGCTTTGTCTCTTTCTAAGAGGCAAAGCGTTTTTTTTAACTCCAGGTAAACGCAATCAGCCGTTTGTTATTTGCAGCAATCTTACATTTATATTTTTTATTCGGAGGTATGCAATTATGATGAACTTTGTTACAAAACTAAGCGGTTTCGTAGGGAAAAATCTTACCTGGCTCGTATTACTCACTATCGTGGGCGGTTATTTCGTTCCTTCCGGTTTCACCTGGGCTGTAAAAAATACGGTCTGGCTTCTGGGAGTCGTCATGTTCGGCATGGGCATGACACTCCATGCGTCGGATTTTAAACTCGTACTCCAGCGTCCCCGCGAAGTCCTCGCCGGCACGGTCTGCCATTACACCATTATGCCCCTTGTCGCCTATGCCCTGGTCATGGTATTCGGCCTGACTCCGGAACTGGCTGTCGGCATGGTTCTTCTCGGCTCCTGCCCCAGCGGCACGGCATCCAATGTCATGAGCTTCCTTGCCAAAGGTGATGTTCCTCTGGCCGTTTCCATCACAACCGTATCGACACTGCTGGCACCCGTCATGATGCCTTTCCTCGTCTGGGCACTGGCCGGCCAGTGGGTTACGGTATCCTTCCTTTCTATGGCCATGACAGTCATGAAAGTCATCCTCGTACCGCTCGTTCTCGGCCTGCTCGTCCATCGTCTTGTCGGTGAAACCTATCTGGCACAGATGCAGAAAGTCCTCGTTCTCGTATCCGCCTTTGCCGTTCTTTCCATCCTCGGTGGTGTCGTCGCTGTCAATGGTGCTAAAATCGTTTCCCTCGGCGTATTCATGGTCGTCCTGGTTCTCTTACATAATCTGTTTGGCTTTGCTCTCGGCTATTTCATCACGGGAAAACTTGGTTTTGGCAAACGTCAGCAGCATTCGGTTACACTGGAAGTCGGCATGCAGAATGATGCTCTTGCTCTTTCTATCTGCTCCATCTACTTTGCCCCGGCTGTCGCTATCCCGGCCGCTGTAGGTGCCGCTGTCCATCAGATCACAGGCTCCATGCTGGCCGGACTCTTTGCCCGCAACATGGATAAATACGAAGCCCGTCAGCAGGCAGCTTCTACGCAGAAAGAAACCGTTCCTGCTCCATCGGCTCATTAACCAGCTCCCCAGAGACGTTGTGACCTCATGTCGCAGCGTCTTTTTTTGCCCTATACATAGGTATTATATAAGGAAGAAAAAAACACGGTTCTGACGCCGTTTTTAAAATTCATCAGTTCTGTGAAGGAAACGAAGCCACGCCGCTACCAAATTGTCACAATCAAATCGTATACTAATAGACACAAGAAGGAGGGATACATATGAAGATAAAACGCCTTATTGCTTTGTCTATTACAGCCGCAGCACTGGCAGGTGGTGCCGCATTTGCACAGGATACTCATTTTGATGGCTATGCACACAATCCCATAGCCATGCACAACGATCAGCAGTCTTCTCTTTGGAATCAGAAAAGAGACTTGAAAAAAGAAGAACAAATCCGCAAGAAACGCGAACAGGAAGAAAAAAAGCGCATCGAACGGGAAAAGAAAGAACGTCAGCGGGCAGAAGCAAACCGCAAAAAGAAAAAGTCCTACAAAAAACCGATGCCAAAGCCCAATGACCAGCACCAGCAAAATCAGCAGGATCAAAACCGGACATACCGCAACTATGCACCGGGCTACAACCGCTGATACTATGTGTGGCACCCCTGTTTTGTAAAGGTTTGAAATTCAGGTCTTTACAAAATGGGGGTTTACTGTTAAACTAATATAGTACCTATTATATGCGGGTGTAATTCAGTGGTAGAATACGAGCTTCCCAAGCTTGGTACGAGGGTTCGATCCCCTTCATCCGCTCCAGAATAAAAAAAGGGCTGTCGCATGT
>ERZ773248.1109-NODE-1109-length-25938-cov-5.335935_pt1 | contig 25938 bp, 19 predicted proteins | sample MGYA00580518_ERZ773248 | MGnify/ENA primary metagenome ERZ773248 (study PRJEB29015, sample SAMEA2737762) | human gut metagenome | biome: human gut; feature: human-associated habitat; material: faeces | place: China | collected 2012 ...
AGCCAGCTGAATACGCTAACTAGCCGGTTTGCTGCGTTGGAAGCCGTCCCCGTGAGGGGAAGGTGCCCGTCAGGGCGGAAGGGGCTTTATCAATATACTGAGTCCTATTCTTGAGTCCGTTTCCACGTGCTGTGATACTGCCGGTTTGCCGCGTTGGAAGCCTGTCCGTCGTGCTACTCCTCGGACTCAGATACTGGAACTCAGATTATGTAAAGCCCCTTCAGACGCCGTTGGCGCCAGCTTCCCCTCACGGGGACGCCATGCTACACGGTTCTTTTAGCCAGCTGAATATGCTAACTAGCCGGTTTGCCGCGTTGGAAGCCGTCCCCGTGAGGGGAAGGTGCCCGTCAGGGTGGAAGGGGCTTTATCAATATACTGAGTCCTATTCGTGAGTCCGTTTCCGCGTGCTGTGATGCCGCAGGTTTACTGCGTTGGAAGCCAGACGCCGCTGCACGTCAGGAGTCGTCCCCCAGCAGCCAGCGGAGGGCATTTTTCTTTTTGATGCCGTTGTAATCTGCTTCCGGGGTAATTTCATCCAGAGTCAGCAGGTATTTGGGATATTGGTCCGGTATGGCATGGAGCGGTTTCAGCTCCTGTTCGAGTACTTCCGGAAGGAGTGTACTTTCTGCTACCTGATAGTATTCCCTGCTCCCGGATTGTTCAACGACAAAGTCAATTTCTCCTCTGGGCAGCTGACCGACGTATACCTTTCCTCCACGGCGCAGTAATTCCATGTATACGACATTTTCCAAAATATGGCCCGTATTCCGTCCCGTATCATTGATCAAAAGGCGCCGGAAGGCGGGATCAACGAGATAGTATTTCGCATTGATTTTCAGCAGCTGCTTTCCCCGTATATCAAAGCGATCCGCCTGATAGATAAGCAGACTTTCCTTCAATCCCTGTAAATACTTCTCCACAGTCTTATTATCTATTTTCCGGCCTGCACTGGTCATAGAGTTGGCAATTTTATTGGGCGAAATAAGGCTGCCTATATTTGCGGCCAGAAATTTCATCAGATTTTCTATCATCATCGTATCGCTGCTTCTCATACGCCGTAATGTATCTTTGACAAGAATCGTATTGTAAATTCCTGACAGATATTCCCCTACTGCCTGGGCGTCATCTTGAAACCGCAGGGCATAGGGAAATGAGCTCATCCGGATATAGGCCGTATACTTTGCAGGCAACGACATGGAATCAGGCATTCCCTGACAAAATTCCCGAAAAGATAAGGGCAGCATCGACAGCTCCACATAACGGCCTGTCAAAAGCGTCGCTAACTCGCCCGACATAAAATAAGCATTGGAACCGGTGATATACACATCGGTATTTTCTTTGATAAACAGGCTGTCTACCACTTTTTCAAAATTTTTTACATGTTGTATTTCATCTAGAAAGATGTAATTCATCCTATCCGGCTGCATCCGTTCCATAATATACTGATATAATTCATGGTATTCACACAACGGTTCATAAGCCAGATCTTCGAAATTTATGGTAATAATTTGTTCGGGAACTACACCATGATGCAGTAAATATTGCCGGTACAAGTAAAACATGGTGGATTTTCCACACCGGCGGACGCCAGAAATCACCTTAATCAAATGATGGTGCTGATAGCGTTTCAAGAAATCCATATACTCTGGTCTGGGTATCAGTTTCATGGCAATACCTTTCTGGAATCATTTCCCAATTAATTTATTTTATAGTAAAAATTAGGATTTATTTCCTAATTTTTATATATAATATCATAAATTTGGATTTTATTCCAACTTTGTGCAAAAGGATCACAGACCGGGAAGGGATAGTGATTAGTGATTAGTGGTTAGTGGTCAGCAAGAAAGCCGGTTTTCTGCATTGAAATTCTGTCCGTCGTGCTACTCCTAGGATTCAGATACTGGAACTCAGATCATGTAAGAACCCCACCACCGCAAGCGGTCCCCCTCCCACGTCCCCGGGGAGGCATGCTACATTGTACTTCTAACCTGCTAAATATGCATATAGTCGGTTTGCTGCGTTAGAAGCCGTCCCTGCTAAGGGAAGGAGGGCCACGAAGTGGCGGAAGGGTTCTTATTTTAATACTGAGTCTTATTCGTGAGCCCGTTTCCGCATGCTGTGATGCAGCCGGTTTGCTGCGTTGGAATCCTGTCCGTCGTGCTACACTGTTCTTCAAACCGGCACAGATGCAGAACACCCCGCATCAGTTTTTTGGGGGAGGGATTTTCTGATGCGGGGTGTTCTGTTTGTATCAATCAGATAGGATAGTTCTTTATTTGATGCGGCTTTTCAGTTCTTCCAGGGCTTTCTTCAGTTTCTGGATTTCCTGATCCTGTTTCTGAATCTTTTGATCCTGCAGGGCATCGTTTTCTTTCAGTTGCTGGTTTTCTGCTACCAACTGGGCCTTGCTGATTCCGGCATAGGAGTTTCCTTTGCCGATCTTGAAGCTAACACCGGCGTTGATCATGTTTTCGCCGTTGCCGAAGTTGGTTGCCACGTTGAACATGGTATTTTCGTTAGGCTGGTAGAATGCTCCCACTGCTACGCTGTTAGCGTTGCGATAGTTGCCGTATCCGACAGCAAAGTTCCATTTGTCATCAGGGTTGAAGTCCAGCGGATGGAGGGCTGCCAGAGCGGCTGCACCGGCTCCGACTTTGTTGACGCGGTTATCGAGGTTGGATACACGGCCGTTCAGGTTGGTTACGTCGCCAGCCAGGTTAGTCACGTTGTTTTCAATCGATTCTACGTTCTTCTGGACGCGATAGAGCTGGCTACCATTGACAGCATCTTTCGAATCGGCTGCGATTTCTCCATCGGCGACGTGAGTTACTTTCTTGCCGCCTGCATCGATACCACTCTTAGTAATCGACGGTCCTCCCGTGATAGTCAGGCCATCACTGGAAATGGTGGTATTTCCAGCCGTTACGCTATCGACGGCAATATCTTTATTGAGAGAAACGGTAATGCCATGGTCGCTGGCCGTAGTCGTAATATTGGTCGTATCCCCTTTGATAGCAAGGGTTTCACCCGGTTTGACAGCTGTCGCTTCACCACTGTCGGCACCGAAGTGTGTCGGTTTCGTTTCGGCCGTAATGATAAGTCCGCTTCCGTTGGAAGGATTGTCTGTATTGCCCGGATCAACAGGAGTAACCGGTGTATCCGTCGTAGAACCAGACGTATTACCGCCTTTACCCGGTTTTTCGGGATCTACCTTGACATCATCGGTAGGTGTCGAGCCGCCTTTTATATTGGCACTGATGGTATATACGCCGTCTTTATTGACGATAGAAATGCCATCACCGGCTACGAGATTCATGACAGAACCTACCTTACTAGCTACAGCCCGTAGCTGTGCCACATTGACGGCATCCGTATCCTGCGTACCAGCAGCTACATTGGTAAGCTGACGAGTATGAGTACCATCACCGATGGAAGCAGCTGCCCAGTTCGATGTCCACGTTATATCATCAGTAGAAGTGCTTGGCTTACCTGTCAAAGGATCATATCCAGGCACCCCTTTATCAGTCGAAGCTATTGAGCCATAGCCCAGGGCTACGCCGCCTTCGACTGTAGCGTTAGCATTGTGACCGAGGATGGTAACCTGGGAAGCTGTCGTCGGAAGGGCTCTGGCTGCCGAACCGAGGATGATGTTGTTGCTCTGGTTTTCCAAGGTGTGATTATCGCCGATGACGATATTGGAATGGTTCTTTTCTACACTGTCACCGGTTACGGTATTGTGAGCGCCGATGAGGTAGTCGTTCTTGCCATTGATCAGCGTCGTGTAAAAGCCATCGACATAGTTGAGCTGCGAATGCGAAGAGGTATCGTCTTTAAATCCGGTATTCCCATCAGAAGACCAGGTACCATCAGCATTTTTCGTCTGATTCCCTTTGACCGTATTGCCAACACCTATGACCTGGGTCATGTAGGCATTGTCTACGACGTTACCGCCACCAAAGGCCATGACCTGTCCGCCGCTGGTAGGAACGGCAGCCTGCAAGGCTTCACCCAAGGCTTCCGGATCATGTACGCTGTCCATGATAGCGCCCATATTCGTGGTATCAATATCCCGGTAGGAGTTAGAAATGACGTTGCCTGCCCCATAGATAAGAGCTGCATTGGAATCTGTCGTCATATTGGCCTGACCGACGATACTATTGGCCACACCGCTGTAGGCTCCAGAATGAGCCGTATTATCATTGATGTTAAAAGTACCATAAGACAAGGCCGTAGCCCCACGGAAATCTCCACTTCCCGGAGCAGCCTTCTGATTAATGACACCAGACAGAGAACCCGTTACCGTCGAAGCAATGCCGCCGGCATAAGTCATATACCCGGCTGCCAGAGCTCCCATTTCCTTTGCTCCGTCATTCTTTTCATTAGTGTATGCAGCATAAGTCCCTAATTGATACGGCATATCCCGAACACTGTAATACTTCGTCTTTGAAGCATCAACGGTATTGCTGATAGCTTTGAGCTGTGCCACATTGACGGCATCCGTATCCTGCGTACCAGCAGCGACATTGGTAATCTGACGGGTAATCTTCTTAGAAGCATCACCAACGGAAACGGCAGCAGCTGTCGATTTCCAGGTGCCGGTAATATCGGTACTGTGGTCGCCCTTTGCTGGGTCATAACCGACGATATTTAATACTTTTCCAGAATCAAGCGAAGCTACAGAACCAGAACCGATAGCTACACCGCCATCAACTGTAGCATTAGCATTATAGCCGAGGATGGTAACGTTTTTCTTATCCGTTTTCAGCGGAGTCGTTCCACTAGCCGAACCGATGATGACAGCACCATCAATTGGTGCTCCGTCTGCACCTGTTACTGCACGGTTATCACCAAAAATCTGAGAATTCGTGGTGCTAGTCACGGAGTTCTTGGAACCCATAACAGCGACATTCGTGGACTTCTTCACTTCATTGCCATTACCGACAATAGCTGCTGCGCCGCCACCATTGGCTTTTTTGATAGAAGTACGCATAGCGTCAGACAAAGCATTGGGGCTGGCGATGCCATTTTTTGTCTTGATTTCTGATGCATCAAAATCGTTAATCGAATCTTCTACCACGTTCCCTGCACCGACCATGATCGTGCCATTGGCATTCTTGGTACGGTTAGCAGAACCGAGGATGCTGTCTGCCATACCGGCCGTGTTATGTTCTGTACTGGTCACGCCTTCCACGCTGTTCAGTGAGCCGAGGACAGCAGCACCAAAGTTCTGTACACCGTAAGGTTTTTCACCCCACTTCTCATTGTAGTACAAGCCAGACACAGCAGTATAACTGCCTACTACCGTCGAGAAGACACCATTGTTGTAGCTGTTATTGCCAATGGTCGTAGCATCGATGCTTTCCTGATAATTGGCAATACCGGAAGAGCCTTCATTCTTGCCTTTCGTAAAGTCGATATCCAAGTCGCCAAGTTCGCCCTGATAATTATGGATACCAATCATGGTGCTGCCAGAGCGGGCATAGGAATTCTGACCAATGGCGATGCTGCCGGAATAATTCTTCCCCATCGGTGTACCAAAAGCAAAGGCCTGTTCTAAGGTGCCACCCATATTCATTGCTGTAGCATTTTTACCAATGACGATACTGTCACCCTGATTGAGATAGCTGTTAATATAGGTATTATTACCAATTGCTACATTACCGGTATCATAGCCGTATTTCTCAGGCTGTCCGCCGCTTCTCCACATGAAGTTGTTATTGCCGATAGAAATACTGCCATCTGTACTATCCAGAACATTTTTGTTGCCTATACTGACGATGTTCTTCTGATTACTAAAATAAGCAAATTCAGCTTTATCATCTTTACCTCTAACGCGATTGTTGCCAATAATGACAGAATCAGTCAAACCAGAAACATTCGTATAGTCATCTCCAGCAAGGATTGTATTCTTGGTATTGGTAATTTTATTATTAGTACCAATTGTGTAGAGATGAGAAGAATTCGTAACGGTTGTTTCAAAAGCATTGACCATATTATAGTCAGATGGTGTTTCTTCTGTACCTGTTACCTTGTTGTTGACACCGATAATCTGCGTTTTTAGCGTGTTTTCTGCTGTATTGCCACCACCGATGACAAGTGTAGCACCGCCGGATTTCGATTTTTTAATGGCATTGCGAAGCGTATCAGCAGTCTTACTGGCATCGCGTAGGCTTGTTGAATTAGAAACACCTGTAATATCTGTAATGGAATTTTTTACCGTATTACCAGCGCCAAATACCAGGGTACCGTTGGAATTATTCACCTTATTAGCTGTACCGACGATACTGTTGGCAATACCTGAGTAAGAATGTGTTTTTGCATACTGTCCAAGGATAGATTCTCCAAATTCCGCTTTAGGTGCCGTAGCTGATTCATTACTATTTAGTGCACCAATGACCGTAGCACCAAAATTTTGAGCTCCATAAGCACTGCTCGAAGCTCCCCAGCCTTCTGTGCGGCCAGACTGGATGTTATAATCACCAACAGTTGTTGCTAGAAATCCCTTCGTAAAGCTGTTGGTACCGATAGTCGTAGTGGCTACGGTAAATCCATAGGCTCCAGTTTCGCCTGTATCAAATTTCGATGTGTCGATATTCTGGACATCACCCATGTTCCCCTTATAGCTATGGCTGCCAATCATGATACTGCCAGTACGGGCATAGGTGTTAGAGCCGATAGCAATACCACCAGCTGCATCTTGTGCATACCAAGTCGGACTGATAGCACTTTCCTGACCGCCTCTGCCAACAAATACCGTGGCCTTATTTCCTAAAGCAATCTGTCCATTCGTATTTTTGTCAATATCATACGTTATAACGCCATTGACACTCTTTAAAGAGCCATCATCGGTTTTTACAACGCCATTGACTTCCGCCGCCAGTCCTACGCTGGTGACGCCGGCGGTGAGGACGAAGGCGGTGAGGGCGGCGACGGCTAATCGCGAAGTTCTCCCTCTGGTGGACGTCCGGCCATGAGCTTTGGCCAGTTCTGATGTGACGACATAGCATTGTTTTACATGACTCCAGATGACTTTGTATATTTTATTCATAAATAGCCTCCTGTATTATGATTATTTTGCTTACATAAAATAGTCGTGTTTTACTTAATATTATACCATCAAATGTCATTTTGTCACAATTATATTGCAATTAAACGACAATAACGGCGATATTTTATTATTTTTATGTTTATTTACTTATGATATATGTTATTTTGTTCTGATATATAAAATAGCAAAATGAGAGTGCTCTGTATATTTATATCCATCTATGTATTTATACAAATTTTATACTATGTTCACTATAACTGGACAAAATTCTGACAAACATAAAATGACACGAAATAACATAATACAGGTATCAGTCCGTCTCTATTTTACAAAAAACGCCATGTTCTCACTATTTAACGCTCTATCTGCAATCAGGACACCAGGACACTACAATCCGTTCTTTTACCTAATTTCTATAGCTTCACTACGTCATTTGTTTCGTCTTACATTACACAAATTTCCGTGTTTGCATTTACGAATAATATTTTTAACCCGATACAATCCGCCTGCATTTCATGCAAAACTTTCATGACAAGTCAGTTTACCCATAGAGCTGGGTTATAAAAAAAATCCGCTGCACAAAAGGTGCAACGGGAGGGGGAAGGAATAGTTTGCAGTCCTAAGTTTGTAGTTTGCAGGAAAAGGCCAGAGTTAGCGGCCATAGGCCGGTTTGCTATGTTGGAAGCCTGTCCGCTTCTCTATTGTTCTTCTACCCTGCTGGAATCCAAAAAAAGCGTCCCTTTCGGGACGCTTTTTATGTTAACTCTTATTCAGCTGTTGTGTTGTTGACAACCTGTTTGCCTTTATAGTAGCCGCAAGTCGGGCATACATGATGAGGCATCATTGCTTCGTGACACTGCGGGCATTCTACGTAACCCGGTGCTGTCAATTTCCAGTTTGCACGACGCATCTTCTGACGAGTCTGGGATAATCTGTTCTTTGGTACTGCCATGTTCTGCACCTCCTTAAATCACATGGTACGTGTTTCTAGTGCTTTTCTTTGGATCGTAATAACTGAGCCAGGGCTTCAAGCCTCGGGTCAATCTTGTCGGTAGGACAACTACAGGGTCCTTCATTCAGGTTTGCACCGCACTGCGGACAAAGCCCTTTGCAGTCAGGCCGGCACAACACCCTCATGGGTTCGCTGAGGATCAAGGTTTCTCTAATTGTCTCCGTCAAATCGATGTATTCCCCGTTATAGGGCAATACGTCCTCGGGAAGCTCTGCTTCCGTACCATAGACTTCAGACAGTGTTTCATTCCGATCCACCGATACCGGTGTCAGACAACGGCTGCAGGGATACATGCCCGATGTGCGAATCGTTCCTTCTACAAGGAGATGATTGCCATCGAAACAATACGTTCCTTCCACAGCTACGGTAGCATCTTTCCATGGGAAATCATCTACATCACCGAGCTCGGCAGCCGGACGTTCAAACGAAAAAGGGAAAGACTTCCCCATTTCTTTGAGTGCTTCTTCGACTTGTAGTTTCATTATTTCTACCTCGACTATACTATTATATCTATCCGCTCAGGCTTTGTCAATGATAAATTCGTATACCTTGCGGACGCGCGCGCGCAGTCTGTCATTTGCCGATGAATTCCCGCAGGAGGGAGTTCATGGGGACGACGGAGGAATCCACGGGTTTGAAGGGTTTCAGGAATTTGACCAGGCGCTGGGCTTCTGCATAGTAGGGGCTGTCCTGGCCGATGGATTCCAGGAGCGGTTCGGCATAAGGCTTGAGGACGGCCAGTTCGTACGGCAGGGCCGTGTTGAATATGGTATCGGCATCTTCCTGATAGGGGTAGATATTTTTTTCTTCGCCACGGCGCACGTCACCCCAGATTTCCATGGTCGATTCGGGACCACGGCCGCGGAACTGGTGATCCCGGACCATGCGGCGGATGATGCGCGTATCCGATGTGGAAATGCGGTTGTGGTCGTTAATGCGAATCTGTGTCAGGACGCCGAGGGAGATTTTTACTTTTTCATACCGGGGCAGCATATAGGTCAGGGAATCGTTCAGGGCATGGAGTCCTTCTACGACGATGGGCTGGCCCGGTTCGAGGCGCGTCGGTTTTTCATCGAAGTAGCGCTTGCCTTCGACGAATTCAAAACGGGCCAGGTGGACGTCTTTTCCCTGATTGAGGTCATCGATCTGCTGGTTGAACAATGGCACGTCGATGGCGCGCAGTGATTCGAAATCGTAGCTGCCGTCGGGATTGCGCGGCGTATCTTCTCTATTATAGAAATAGTCGTCCAGGGAAATCCGTACCGGCCGCAGTCCATCGACGCGGAGCTGGGTGGTCAGGCGTTTGCAGAATGTCGTCTTGCCGGCCGAAGACGGGCCTGCGATGAGGACGACTTTGATTTTTGGCCGCTGGGCTACGATATAATCGGCCAGTTCGGCCAGTTTCTTTTCCTGCAGGGCTTCGGCCATATCGACGATGTCCTGGATGGTTCCGTCCTGGATATACCGGTTCAGGTCCGATACGTATTCACAGCGGACGATGCGGCCCCATTCTTCTGCTTCCAGGAAGAGGCGGGCCATTTTCGGGATTTCCTTGTACGGCGGCAGTTCATTGGGGTTTTCTACTTTCGGGTATTCCAGTATGATGCCCGGCGCATAGAGGCGCAGGTTGAAGCAGGTCAGGTATCCCATGCTGGGAAGGAGGGGTCCCATGTAGTAATCCAGTATCTGTCCGCACTGATAGGCCAGGACGTAAGGCACATCGACATGACTCAGCAGTTCTGCTTCGTGCTTGAGGTCCCGGTTGTGGCACATGGCCAGTGCCGTCCGGGCGCTGACTTTGACCTGGGTAATGACTTCATCCTGTTCGACGATTTCATCCATGCGGCGCTTGATGGCTTCTACATCGTGAATGGTCACGTTGTGGCCGATTTCCAGTTCACAGTAGAGGGATTTGCGCAGGGCGTGTTTGACCAGTACTTTGCCGTCGGGATAGAGTTCGGCCACGGCCCGCACGAGGAGCAGGATGGCCGTGCGTATGATGCACTGGTTGCCTTCCAGTGTATTCAGCTGGTACCATTCGACGTCTCCGTTTTCTTCTATTTTCGTCTGCAGGCCGGCCAGTTCGTTATTGTACAGGGCGGCTGCCACCGGCGGGTCGGCCTTGGGACAGCATTGCCGGCTCAGGGCGAGCAGGGTCGTTCCTTTTTCCACGGTATAGTCTGTATTGTGGGTCTTATCATGTATGGTTATCACAGTATCACTCCTTACTGTATTTGTAAAATTTTATGCCTTACTATACATAGTTCTACAAAAAAGATACGTTTCCTTTTTTAGAAATGGTATAATAATGCTAAGTTATCATGTTTTTGTCCAGCACGCAAAGAAGGAATGTATAAGAATGTATAGGAATTCGTATAGAATACCCAAACCGGATGTATCCATACTGGCAGCTATCTTCATCCTGCTCTTCTGCCTGGAAGCGGCTGTACTCAATTATGAACACGTATACAAGGCAACGCCCGATTATTCTGTCCGCATCCTTACGGAGGCCATCCAGAACGGCGATGAGGATACGGTCACGGCTCTCGTCGATGACAAGGCCATAGCCGCCGGGCTCTTCGACGGCATGGCGTCACGGAGCGGCGGCATGGATTCGCTGCCGGTGCTGCAGCTGGCCTGGGCACCGCTGCGGGATGATTTCATCCGTGACAGCAGCCGTCTGTTCCACCTCTCCATACAGAAAGGGGAAGACGACACGGACCGCGCCGGGGCAGCCGAAAATGTACGCATCCGCCTGCAGGCACTGGGATTCCCCTTCCCGGTCACAGGCTGGCACTATGTTTCTTCCCATTACGCTCATAAGACGGACAGCAGCCATGCCCAGATGGAGGTCACGCTGTACAATGAACGGCTCGATACGAATCTGACCTGCACCATCGAGCTGACGCGCACGGGCCGGCAGCAGTGGCGCGTGACGGGCCTTGCCGATGCGTCAGCCTTCATCAATGAAATCAATGACGCCTGGAGCCAGCGTCTGGCCGCATACAACCGCCCGATCCAGCGTCAGCTGGACGGACTCATCAAGATCCGGGACGTATCGGCCTCTCTCGTCAGCGGGTCCAATCATCAGACCTTCCTGCGCATCACCTACACGCCGGTGTTTGAAGGCAGGCCGGAAGAAATCCGGGAAATCCGCGGTGTCTATGAGCTGCAGCGCGCCGGGGACCACGCCGTGCTGTATTCGGGGACCCTGCGGCTGACGCCGGCGGCGTCGGGCAAGCCGCATACCAGCCAGTTCCTGCTCAATCCCCTCATTCCCAGCCAGTACGCCCTCATGAGCCGCGAAAACCTCAATGACACGAGGAGCCAGCTCCGCGTCACCAGCATCACCCGTCAGGACGGGACGACTCTGTCCCTGGCTGAAAGGCTGCCAAACTGAAAAAAAGCTGTCACTGGACAGGTTTTTTTCAATATTCCAGACTGCCGGGCTTCATGAGAAAATCAAACAGGCTGATGGTCAATATGCCGTGCTCATCGTGGAAGGGCTTCACGATGTCCCGGACAATGATGATTTTTTTGAAGGAATCATCCAACGCCATCAACGAAGCCTTTTTATAGCATAGAACCGTCCCGTTTGTGGAGCAATAGTGAAAAAAAGCTGTCACTGGACAGGTTTTTTTCACTATACTTGACTGGAATAGCGGTTTTCTCCCTGACGATACAAAAAAAGGGACTATGGCATGATGACAGATGCTTCATGCCATAGTCCCTTCTCTGTTGTCTTTGTTACCTTCGTTATCTGCCCTGCACGACTTCTACGATTTTCGGGCGGGCGTTGGCATCGTTTGTAATCTTGCGGTCAAACAGTTTGACTCCTACGACTCCGATGAGGAAGCCGATGATGCCGCCGGCAATTTCCAGGTTGACTACATCCATCGCCTGGGACTGGGCCACCAGACGGCCGATGAAGACGCCGGCAGCGGCCACCAGGAGCGGCATGATGAAGCAGACGAATGCGCCAATGACGATATTGACTTCCCGCATTTCGAACTTGACATGCTGCCCGACTTTCGCCCCGACAGGATTCAGCGCCTGGACGACGATGTGCTGTGCCCCATCACAGGCACCGCAGGAAATACAGTCGGAATGACGGCCGACTTTGACATCGACGAGACCATTATCATTTAATCCTACAACGGTACCTTCTTCTATTTTCATACGGACTCCTTCTTTCATGCTATTAAAAGAAATAATCATTCTTTATGATTTCATCCTAAGTATAGCATGACCCTTTCCAATAATCAATACCTTAATGGTACTCTTTTTGCATGATAGCTTTGATTTTTTGACTTTATCTGATTCTTACAGCGAAAGGCTTTTCAGATAGTCCCGGAACTGGTCGCCCAGGTCTGGACGGCGCAGGGCATATTCGACGGTAGCTTTCAGGAAGCCCAGTTTATCCCCTACGTCATAGCGCTTGCCGGAGAAACAGTAGGCATAGACAGCTTCCCGGGCAGCCATGGTCTGCAGGGCATCGGTCAGCTGGATTTCGCCGCCTTTCCCCGGTTCGGTCCGGCGCAGTACTTCAAAGACGTCAGGCGTGATGATGTAGCGGCCCAGAACGGCGGTCCGGCTCGGCGCTTCGGCAACGGACGGTTTTTCAATCATGTTGACAACGCGCATGAGACGGGGGTCATCGGTGGGTACGCCTTTGACAATGCCATAGGAGGAAACTTTTTCCTGGGGTACTTCCTGACAGCCCAGGATGGTCGTGCCCAGGGAGTTATAGATATCAATCATCTGCTGCAGAGCCGGGTTGGTTTCGTTATATACGACATCATCACCGAGGAGGACCGCAAAGGGTTCGTCGTCGATAAAGGACTGGGCGCAGAGGATGGCATCGCCCAGGCCGCGCATGTGTTTCTGCCGGATGTAATGAATATTGATTTCAGATATACTGCGTACCATGCGCAGCAAATCTGTTTTGTGATGTTCTTCCAGATTGAGTTCGAGGGCGATATTGGTATCGAAATGGTCTTCAATGGCCCGTTTGGCATGGCCGCTGATGATCAGGATTTCTTCAATACCGCTCTGGAGAGCTTCTTCTACGATGTACTGGATTGTCGGCTTATCGACGATGGGCAGCATTTCTTTCGGCGTCGCCTTCGTTGCCGGCAGGAACCGCGTCCCGTAGCCGGCTGCGGGGATGACAGCCTTACGAATCTTTTTCATGTATTATACCACCTTTTATTCAAACCAGCGGGATAAATCAAATTCCTCGCCAATCATTTCTTTTACATAGCCCTGTGCCAGGTAGAGGCCCAGGAGGGATAATGTGGAGACGCGCAGGAGTGTGCTGTCCCAGATGTCGCCCAGATCCGCCAGGATTGGCGAAATATCTTCCATGATGTCCAGTGCTTCTTCGCCGCTGAAGTTGGCCGGGCGTTTTTTGGCAAGCCGCATGAGACGGTCCTGCATTTCCCGGTCGGTAATACCGGTGACGCGGAAGAATCGCAGGGCCATGGAATCATCGACCAGAGCCAGTTTGATGAGCGGCGAGTTGAAGGAACGCACCACATATTCTCTGGGGATGCGATGGCCTTTGAGGGCTTTCCGCAGTTCTTCTTCTGTAAATCCGCGGTACCGGAACAGGAGCGGATACGAATCGGACAGGATTTCCGGGAACCGCGTTTCCTTGGCTTCCAGAGCCGTGCAGTGGAGATAATCCAGCTGCTGGTAATAGGGCCGTTCCGTCGGGAAATGGTCCAGGAAAGGCATGACGTACTTGTCGATGTACTGGCAGAACGTCGTCTTATCGACGTTGTGGGAGTTGCGGGAATAGAGGAACAGCAGCAGGATGGCCAGAATCTGATAATGGCCGCGGCCCAGATAAGGCATAACCTTCAGGGCATCCATGGCGACCAGATGGCGCGTCGAGGCCACAGGGCAGCGGACGATATCTTCAAAGGCGCGCAGAGCCATAGTAGCTACGTAGTCTTCCGGCTGGGCCGCATAGGTCTTCTGTACGTTCTGGAGAGCTTCCTGTACCAGAAGGGGTGCGACAGCCCGTTCCCGTTCGTCGTCAGTCCGGCAGCCCAGACGGTTGAAGGCGGCAGCGGTGATGTTTTTGACGTGCTGCTGGAAGGCGTCGCCGGCAATGCCGTACTGACCCAGGAAGTGATAGGCGCAGTCCCGCACGACCGTCGAATTGGCGGCAGCATCTTTGGCCCAGATGGATTCCTGTCCCTGTTTTGTCGAGGACATGCCGGGCTGCAGGTCATTGCCCCAGGGGCTCTTGTTGCGGCCGCGGCTGTTTTCCTGCCGTGTATGGGCCGAAGCCGGAGCAGCGGCCGGAGCCGTCCGGCCTTCCGTGTCTTTTGCCGCCGTATCGACCTGCAGCGGCTGCATGCGCCGCGTTTCGTCGCCGAGGGTGCCGGGGGCTGTATCGTGCTTCTGCGTTTTGATGGGTTTCATGATCTGCGTTTTATCCGACAGGGCACTGCCTTCTCCTTCATCAGCCGGAGCCGTATGAACGGCAGCGGCGCCTTTGCGGACAGCCGCAGCCGTCCGGACCACCGTAGTCTGGCCCGTCGCAGGGGCAGCAGCTGCTGCTGTTGCAGCTGTTGCAGTCGCCGCCGCTGCTGTTCCGGAAGCAGCCGCCGCGGCAGCCGTTACGGCAGCGGCCGGGATGACCGTCGTCGCATCGGCATCGCCTGCCGGGGCGTTTTTGCCGGCCGGCTGGTCTTTTTCTGCCAGGTCTTTTGACACGACAGCCGCCATCTGGGCCAGGGTCGTATCTTCCGGTTCTTCATCGCTGACCAGGCGCGCGTGCTGTGCCGCAGCCGCCGCCCGGCGCTTGCGGGTCGCTTCTTCCCTCTGGCGTATCATTTCTTTTTCTGCGGCTTTGCGCTGCGCTTCTTCCTGCGTAGCTTCACGGGCCGCTTCTTCTTCTCTCTTTTTCTTGGCTTCTTCGGTTTCTGCCTTGTAGGCCGCCGCTTCTTCCTTATCTACCTTATCCATGGCTTCGATGATTTCATCGCGGGACAAGACCCGTGTGGCATCGAAGTTTTCCTTCTTCTTGCGGTTTTTCTGCGGAACTTCTTCATAGACAATCTGCCCATTGCGCCGTACCGCTTCTCCTTTTGTCGTGACAAACGCCGTTTCATCGGGATTTTCTGCGCGTTCCCTGACCGTCACTGTAGAAATCCGTGATACCGGGGCCGTCTGCGAATGGCTCGTCCGCCGTTTCGCTTCCCGTTCATCATTGAGCGCTTCGATCTGTGCCCAGGCTGCTTTTTCTTCTGCCCGCTTCTGAGCCAGACTCTGCTGCTCTGCCTTTTCCTGTTTCTGATGATTTTTTTCCGCTTTGTTCCCGGAAAAGAGAATCATGCAAATAATGAAAAAGATTACCCCAATCCCTGCCACAATAATGTACGGCAAATAACTAGACATCTCATCCTCTCCCTCTGTGACTGAAAAAATAATTCTAGCTCCTATTCTATCATAGATAGAATTTAACTTCCAGTTTTACCTGAAAAGAGCAGAAAGAAATAGAATATGGTATAATATGGGTCGAACTTACCTAAAGGAGGCTTTGCGCCATTACGGCGGTATATATGAAACAGTATAAAGCAATCATTTTTGATATGGACGGCACCGTCCTCGATACACTGGATGAACTGACGACTTCCCTGGCCTATGTCTATGAGGCCCATCATCTGCCTGTCCGGACACGGCAGGAAGTCCGCGCCGCACTGGGATACGGCTACACCGGGCTCATCAGGCGGACGGCGCCGGATCTGGACCCGGCTCAGCAGCAGGCACTGGCAGAGGAATTCAAAAGCTGGTACAGCAGCCACTGCCAGGGCCATACTCATCCCTATGACGGCATCGTTCCCCTGCTGTCGGCCCTTCAGGCCGGAGGCCGCAAGACGGCTATCGTGTCCAACAAAGGGCAGGGTGCTGTCAGTGAGCTCCACGATGAATTCTTCTCCCATCTCGTATCCTTTTCTATGGGCGAATCGCCAAAGTACCAGAAAAAGCCGGAACCCGATATGGTATGGGAAGCGCTGAAACGGCTGGGCTGTGCCAAAGAAGATGCCGTCTACATCGGCGATTCGGAAGTAGACAGCATGACGGCCCGCAATGCCGGTCTCGACGTCATTCTCGTGACCTGGGGATTCCGCGACAAAGACGAACTGGAACGGCTCCATCCCGATTATCTCGTCCAGAGCCCCGATGAACTGGCCCGTCTGCTCCTGGGGCAGTAAGCCGGGACCTTTTTCCTATCGGATTCATCGTCTTCTCTTTTGGGGAAGCCAAAAACAGGTACATACAGACTGCAATGTGACCAGCCTGTATGTACCTGTTTTATTGTATTTAAGGAAAATGACGCCTGCTTACGGCTATACTTTTTGATTTTTACCGTCCTTGAAGACGTAATAACCTAAATCGCGGTAACCGAACCAGTTGGCCTTGTCGTCCCAGAAGAAGCGATAGATATGGTTTTGAACACCGTCACCGAATACAAAGAACGAAAGTTCCAGTTCGTTGTCTTTATTGACAATCAGGTTCGCATGGGGTTTGTCATACCCGGCATAATAGTTTTTCGAATTGATGTATTCCTGCCAGGTCCGTTTGACCGGGTCATAGCCAAAAGCCGTAGCGTGCCTGGACTGGGAAAACAGGTAAAAAATCCGCCCGCTGTCTTCGTCCCGGACCCGTTCCATGTGATGGATTTCATCCTCTGTCAGGAGGTCCGTGATATACACGAGTTTTTTATTCTGCTTTACCGTCATGCGGGTATAGCCATAATCGCCCGCTTTGAGGCGGATTTCCGTAGGTATTCCGTTATCGACGGATACGATTTTATAATTTTTGGCAGAATGTTGTTTATCAAAATGAACATCGTCGAGGACAACGAATTTGGCAAAGGCCAGGTTGCATACCATAAAGGTCATGGTGCAGGCTGCAATAGCAAGTTTTTTGAGCATCTTCAACTGACTTCACGTCTCCCTTCTCGTTAATTCATGGCATCGCGGATAACTGCATCGACGGCGGCATTGGTCGCTTTATCGTAGAGCGGCGAATGGGACAGGTCCTTTTCCGTATCCGCATCGGCTTTTTTCGTATCGCCCGCCGTGCCTGCCGGCTGGGGACGCATGGCCGCCGTACGCACGTCATGGATCCGCACGACGCCTTTGCCTACTCGTTCATCCAGTTTCTGTATGGTCGTATCGGCCAGGGGCCGGCGTACGATGACATCGATTTTTTCATTCTTATAGTCCGGTACGGAACCGACGTAGTTCTGCACGCCTTCTTCGGAGACGATGCAGTTGATGGCTCTCGTCATGAGCTGGTCGTAATCGGCACGGGCAAAGCGGACGTGACGCAGTTCCAGTACGTCATTGCGGGTCACATCTTTTTTCAGGCGCTGCTTCAGGAACATGCGCGGCGAGCCCCTGAACCCGAGAACCAGTTTATCTCCGTCCCAGTACAGGGTCCCCTGCTGGAAAAAGGCCGGCATACTGCCGTATTCGGCATTGAGGGCCCGGATGACCTGGCTTTCCACATCGACGTGGGATACGTAGTCGGCGCCGGAATGCATCATGTGATACATCGTTTCGGCAGCGGCCGCACGGGTCATGCCTTCCTGGGGATGGAACAGATGATCTTCTGTCGTCATGAGGTCTTTTTTCTGCAGATATTCCACAGCTGTGCGGTTTTCCGGAGAAACGGCCGTAATGTCGCCGTAGGGCTGTACCTGATTTTCAATATCTTCCAGACCGCAGTATTTCAGATAACGGTAGAGAACGGCGGCAAATTCTTCCCGTGTCACCGGTTCATCGGGACGGAAGGACCCGTCTTCATAGCCTTTGAGTATGCCCTGAGCTGCTACGGCTGCCATGGCATCATTGGCCTTCGGTGTCGGCGCATCGCTGAAAACGAGCGGAGCTTCCGGCAATTTCAGGGCGACGCTGTATATGAGCTGTGCCAGGTCTCCCCGCGTCAGGATCTGCTGGGGAGCAAAGGTCTTTCCTGCGGCAAAATCCAGGCACTGGTTATCGTAGAGATAATCGATGGCGGCACGGCTCTTGAGGCCTCCCAGGTCTGTATACGGCGCTTCTGCCAGAGCCGTCACGCCGGAAAACAGGCTGAAGGCAGCGAGCAGGACTGCCAGTTTCTTCTGTTTCATCATATCCCTCCTGCTACTGAATGATGATACGCAGTACACCGCCGATTTCCTTATTCAGTGCTGTCTGTGTGTCTTTGGAAATGGAGTTTACGGTGAGCAATACCTTTTCATTGAGATAATCGACATCGGTCTTGACAAAGGAGCCGGTCGGTTCGTTGGCGCGGTATACTTTTTCGGCCCGGGCCATGATATTCTTATAGTCATTATAGCTGTAGGTCGAACGCTGTACGATGACGGTGCCGCCTTCGATCTGGGAATCTTCGGCCAGAGCCTGTTCCAGCTTGTCCCGGTTGGCCTGGGTCTTGACACCTACGTGGAGTTTATTGCCCTGCCAGTACATGATGCCGTCTTTGGCAAAGTTCTTGATGGAGCCGTAGACGTCGGTGACGTCTTTGAATACCTGTGTTTCCAGGGTATTCTGTTTGGCTGAGCTGCCCTTGCCGTTGGTGAGGATACGGTAGAGGACGTTGACGGCTTCACCGCGGGTAATTTCCGCTTTCGGCTGGAACGTATTGTTGGCCCCTTTCATGTAGCCTGCCGCAGCCAGGGTATCGACGGCTTTGCGCGCCCAGGGAGCGATGGCATTTTCATCGTCGTAAGGGACGGCCGTATCCTGGACGGTAATGCCTTTATAACTCATATAATTATAGGCGATGACGGCAAATTCCTCCCGCGTGATGTTCTGCGTCGGGCGGAAGGTGTTGTCGCTGTAGCCGTTCATGATCTGTTTATCGACGAGGGAATCGATGGCCCGCTGGGACCAGCGGCCCTGGATATCCTTGAAGCTGGTCTTGGGAACGGCCGGGCTTTCATTGAGCATGTTGTTGATGATGGAGGCAATGCCTTCGCGGGTAATGGGGTCATCGGGATGGAAATATCCATTGGCACCACTGACATAGTGGTTGTCGTAGAAATATTCTACGGCCTGTTTCCCCCAGTAGTTATCGATATCGCGCAGGCCGCTCGTCGTGCCGGCAGCCAGGACACTGCTTCCGATGGCAGCAGCTACGGCTGCCGTTATGAGAATCTTTGTATATTTTTTCATGTTCGTCTCTCCTATCCATATAGTATGTACAGGTAGCAATCTCACTATCTGTATTATTGTATCATATGCCATTCTATGTCACAAGCCAGCCGGTCAATACTCGCCGAACCAGCGCTGGATTTGTTCCACATCACTCGTTTCCTGCAATGCCAGCTGCAGCAGCAGCCGCGCTTTCTGCGGTGACAAGTTATCTGCCCCTATCATATGAGGCCACAGGGGGACGGGACTGACGATACCGCCGGAGGCTCTCGTCGCCCGGACGAAGACCAGCCCTTTGAGCTGTGCTTCTTTGATGTCTGGCAGGAGATATTTCGGCAGATTGCCGTGGCCCATGCCGGCCAGAACGATGCCCTGTATGCCCCGTTCCATCGCCGTTTCGATGATAGCACCGGTCATGCCGATATGGCAGTACAGAATCCAGACAGGCGGCAGGTTGTCTTCTGACGGGCAGGTCCAGTGAGAATCGTACGTATGACGGCGCAGTGGCTTCTGGTAGAAGACGGGCACTCCGTCCTGCATAAATCCCAGAGCCCCCAACTGGCCGTCTGTAAAGGTATGGACGTGGGTCGTATCGGTCTTTTCCACGAACCGGGCCGAACAGATGGTACTGTTCATGACCTGCAGGACGCCGTACTCCCCGGCTCGGGGAGTCGCCGCCAGCCGCACCGCTTCCAACAGGTTCATGGGACCGTCGGCACTGATGGCCGTAGCCGGACGCATGGCCCCGACGAGGACGACGGGCTTATGGGTGTGGACCGTGAGGTGGAGAAAATAAGCCGTTTCATCCATCGTGTCCGTGCCATGGGTGATGACGATGCCGTCTACGTCATCCCGGTCTGCCACATCCTGAACGTGGCGCGCCAACTGCAGCAGCAATTCTTCGGTCATACTGGAGCTGTCGATATTGCAGAACTGTTCCCCCCGTATGGACGCATAGTCCGTCATCTGCGGTACCGACTGGATAAGATCGTCAATAGAAACTTCTCCGGCCTGATAGCCGATGAGTTCAGACTGGGATGCGGCCCGGCCGGCAATGGTTCCGCCGCATCCGATAATATATACAGCAGGTAGCATAGTGATTTCCCCCTGTCATAAAATGATACAGAATTACTTCATTCATTATACCATATCCGCCATAGTCTTCCTATTTTTACTTTAAAGCGAGGATATACTATATAGAGAAATATATGACGGACTTTATGCTGAAAAATCCGTTATATCAACAAAAACGGAGAGGCCGCCTCACAAAGCACCGGGTGCTCTGTGGGACAGTCTCTCCGTTCCTTTTAATTCTATGATATTTCTATTGTCGTTCTACGCGCCTCCCGGCGCTTTACAGGCTTTTTATTTTGCCATCATCTGGGCAACTTTATTGGCAAAGGCCGCCGGGTCATCAGGCAGGATGCCTTCCAGAAGCAGGGCCTGATCGTAAAGGAGCTTGCAGTAGTCCTTGAAATCCTGGGAATCTTTGCCGGCAGCATGGAGCGTCTGGAGACGGCCAAAGAGATCGTGGTTCGGGTTGATTTCCAGAATGCGGCGGGCCTTGAGCATCGGATTGTTGGCGGCAGCAAAGGCCTGTTCCATGGCGATGGACGGGCCGGCTGCGTCGGCGACGAGGCAGACAGCGCCGGATTTCAGGCGGTTCGACAGACGGACGTCGGCCACTTTGTCACCAATGACATCTTTGATATCCTTGAGCAGGTCTTCGTTGCTCTTGGCCAGGTCTTCGGCCTTCTTCTTTTCTTCCTTGTATTCGTCATCGTCGAGGTCGAGATCGCCCTGGCTGATGGAATGGAATTTCTTGCCGTCGTATTCACCGATGGCCTGTACGGCGAATTCATCGACCGGATCGAGCATGTAGAGAACTTCCAGATCGCGGTCGCGGAGCAGTTCCATCTGCGGCATGGCATCGATGGCAGCCTTATCCTTGCCGGTAGCAAAGTAAATCTTCTGCTGGCCGTCTTTCATGCGGCCCACGTATTCTTTCAGCGTGCAGAGCTTGCCGTCTTTGGAGCTCATGAACAGCAGCAGGTCTTTCAGTTTATCGACGTTGTTTTCACCGGTCATCATGCCGCTGTATACGCCGATTTTCAGGGACTTGCCGTATTCAGCCCAGAACTTTTCGTATTTGGCCCGGTCTTTTTCCAGGGTGCGGGTCAGCGTCTTGAGGATATTCTTTTCCAGATTGCGGCCGATGAGTTTCAGTTCCCGGCTCTGCTGGAGCAGTTCACGGGAAATATTGAGGGACAGGTCCGGCGAATCGACGAGGCCTTTGACGAAGCGCAGGTAATCGGGCAGGAGATCCTTGCATTTATCCATGATGAAGACGTGGCGGCTGTACAACTGCAGACCCGCTTCATAGTCCGTATAATACAGATTGAAAGGAGCGCTGCCGGGGATGAACAGCAGTGCCGTATATTCGACGGCCCCTTCGGCTTTGGTATGGAAGATTTCCATGGGGTCTTCCCATTCATAGAACTGGTGTTTAAAGAAATCCTTGTATTCTTCCGGTTTGATGTCCGATTTATTCCGCGTCCACAGAGGCTGCATGGAATTGAGGGTCCGCGTTTCGACCTTTTCTTCTTCCGGTGCATCTTCGATGGTCTTGCCATCAGCGTCTTTCGGCTTTTCCTTGGTCACATAATCCATGGTGATGGGATAACGGATGTAATCGGAATATTTCTTTACCAGGCCGGAAATAGTCATCTGGTCGGTGTAATTTTCTTCGCTCTTGTCACCGTAAAAATCTTTACCCAGGTGGAGAATGATGGTCGTGCCGTGTTTCGGTTTTTCACATTCTTCCAGGCTGTATGTGCCGTCGCCGGACGATTCCCATTTGTATGCCTGTTTTTCTCCGGCTTTGCGGGTGACGACGGTCACCGTATCGGCTACCATGAAGGCCGAATAGAAACCGACGCCGAACTGGCCGATGAGGTCTTTGTCCGTCGAGTCGCTGTCCTGGGCTTCCTTCAATTTTTCCAGGAAAGCTTTCGTACCCGATTTGGCAATGGTCCCCAGATTCTGCACCAGGTCTTCTTTATTCATGCCCAGGCCATTATCGGAAATGGTCAGCGTATGGGCATCGGCATCGGGTGTCAGATGGATTTCAAAAGCTGTATCCCCTTCGAGGATATCGCGGTTGGTCAGTGATTCGTAGTGGAGCTTATCGATTGCATCGGATGCATTGGATATGAGTTCACGGAGGAAAATTTCATGATTGGTATAGATAGAATGAACCATCAGGTCCAGTAATTGTTTCGTTTCCGCTTGGAATTCAAACGTTTCTTTCGCCATAGTTACATACTCCTTTACAGAAGCTCCCGGCTTCTTTAGTTTTTTATTAGCACTCTTTTTGCAGGAGTGCTAATTCTCTTTCTTTATAATACATCAAAAAGTCAAAGTGTCAAGAGGAGAAATAGACCATTGAACGGTTTACAAATTCCGTTTATAATAAGATTGTACACTTTACGGCATACTTGTATTTCATTTTACTCATTTATTACCTATTATACATTGGGGGGATTTTGTATGGAAACATTTGGACTGGAACGTACGGGTATCATCAATCCGTCTGCCGTATACCGCAATCTGAGCCCGGCATGCCTCACGGAAGCGGCACTGCGCCGCGGCGAAGGCGTGCTCAGCGATACAGGGGCACTGGTCGTAAAAACGGGAAAATTCACAGGCCGGGCGCCAAAGGATAAATTCATCGTCGATACGCCGGGGATCCACGACCTCATCGCCTGGGGCAGCGTCAACCGCCCGATCACAAAGGACAAGTTCCGCGCCCTGAAAGACAAGATGACGGCCTATCTGCAGAACCGCGAAGTCTTTATTTTTGACGGCTTTGCCGGCGCTGACAAGAAGTGCCGCAAGAAGTTCCGCGTCGTGACGGAACTGGCCAGTGAAAACCTGTTCATCCGCAATCTGCTCATCCGGCCAAGCCAGGAAGAGCTGCTGCAGTACGGCGACCCGGATTTCACCATCATCGTCACACCGGGCTTTAAATGCAGCCCTACGGCGGACGGCGTCCATTCGGAAGCGGCCATCCTCGTCGATTACGAAACGCGGTGCATCCTCATTGCCGGCACGCAGTATGCCGGGGAAATCAAAAAGAGCGTCTTTTCGGTCATGAATTTCCTCCTGCCCCGTGAAGGCGTCCTGCCCATGCATTGCTCGGCCAACATGGATCCCATCACCAAGGAAACGGCTATTTTCTTCGGCCTTTCCGGCACGGGCAAGACGACTCTGTCGGCCGATCCGGACCGCAAACTCATCGGCGATGACGAACACGGATGGTCCGACCGGGGCATTTTCAACTTCGAAGGCGGCTGCTACGCCAAGTGCATCGACCTCGACCCCGACAAGGAACCGGATATTTATCAGGCCATCCGTTCGGGCACGCTGGTAGAAAATGTCATCCTCGACCCGGACACGCGCAAGCCCAATTATTTTGACCATAAAATCACGGAAAACACCCGGGCCGGCTATCCCATCGAGTATATTCCCAATGCGGCCATCCCCGGTATCGGCGGCATCCCGACGGTGGTCATCTTCCTCACGGCAGACAGCTTCGGCGTCCTGCCACCCATTTCCCGGCTGAGCAAGGAAGCCGCCATGTACCACTTCGTCACGGGCTTTACATCCAAGGTCGCCGGCACCGAACAGGGCATCACCGAGCCGGTACCGACATTCTCGACGCTCTTCGGCGAACCGTTCATGCCGCTGGATCCGGATATTTACGCCCGCATGCTCGGCGAACGGATTGAACATCACAACACGAGCGTCTACCTGGTCAACACAGGCTGGACGGGCGGCCCCTACGGCATCGGCAGCCGCATGGAACTGAAATACACGCGGGCCATGATCACGGCAGCTCTGAACGGTACGTTGAAAAAAGCGAACTTCGTCCACGATACGCGGTTCAATGTCGATATCCCCCAGTCCTGCCCGGGCGTCCCGCCACAGATCCTCAATCCCCGCGATACCTGGTCAAGTCCCGACGCCTATGATACAATGGCAAAGAAAGTGGCAAAGATGTTTTTCGACAATTTCCACGAAAAATATCCTCATATGCCGGCAGATATCATCAATGCCGGACCACAGCCATAAGTACTCCCCAAGGAGGTCTCTATGAAAAAACAACTCATTGCAGCCGTTACCGTCGCATCCCTGCTGGGCTTTGCCGGCGGCAGCGCCGTCCAGGCGTTTAATCTCGGCTCTATCCTGAAAGTCGGCGGTATTTCCGTCCTCGTGTCCAAGTACGGCGATGAAATCAACACGTTCCTGAACAAACTGCTCATGAAAAACGGTGTCGGCACCGACTATGCCACCAAAGTCGTTCCCATCCTGAGCGGCGGCACGGGAAAATACATCGGTGCCGTCCAGGTCGTCGGACCGTCCGGCCAGGTAGATAAAGTCAAGGCCGTAGCCCAGATTGAAGGCGAATTCAACAACATTGCCCGTGCCAAGGCACTCATCCCGGTGGCGACAACGGATGTGACCAACCTGAGCCGCGTGCAGGGTGTCGGCGTTTCGGCCATCATCGACTTCAAATTCTGACAGGCAGACCGCCTTTCAGCAAACCATGTATCGGTATTGAGTCTCATGACAATTTCATATAAAAGAGCAGCCCTTGTCAACCGGCCCGTCCATGGCCTGACGAGGGCTGTTGCTATGAGCAAAAGGGATTTCCCTCCAGCGTACCGGTCTTTTTCTGCCATGCCAGCATAAACGTGCTATAATAAATATAGACAAAGGGAGACGACATAACAAAGGAGTTGATCACCATGACAAAAACAGCAGCAGATATCATGGAAAAAAATGTCATTACGGCAAAAAAAGATACGACGATTTTTGATCTCGTCGATATGTTCGTCGAACACAACATAACGGCTATCCCCGTCGTAGACGATGACAACGCCGTCATCGGCATCGTCACCGATGCTGACCTCCTGTATAAAGAAGTCAAGCCCCACGTTCCGCAATACGTCAACCTCCTGGGAGCCAACATATACTATGGCAACCTCAAAAAGTACGAACAAGGATTCAAAAAACTCTTTGCCTGTACAGCCGGACAGCTCATGACCCAGAAAGTCGTCATGGCCGGACCGGATGCATCCATGGAAGACCTGGCCAGCGTCATGGTCGCCGAACACCTGAAAGCCATCCCTATCGTCAAAGACAAGAAACTCCTTGGCATGGTCGAACGGAAATGCATTTTGAAACAACTCTATACAGAATACGGAGAAGACGATCCAAAACAGCAGACCACCTGACAGGGTACGTCCCACCGCTTGAGACAGAGGCCGTCCCACGAAGCAACCGCTTCGAGGGGCGGCCTCTTGTGTGCTATGGCGGACAAGTGAAAAATATCGGTTTGAAGCACCGTGTAGCATGGCGTCCCTATGAAGGGCCTTTTCGGCCCGCAAGGTGCTGACTGAAAGGAAGCGCAAGGCGGCCGCCGAAACGGACAGCAGAGATGAAGCTGTCAGCTCTGCTGACTGAAGGGTCCTTACATCATCTGAGTTCCAGTGTCTGAGTCCGAGGATGTAGCACGTCGAACCGGCTGCATCACCATATGCGGAAAGCGGACTCATGATGGAACTCTGGATTTGAGTAAGAACCCTTCCGCCCTACCGGGCACCTTCCCTTCACAGGGACGGCAAAGATACCCT
>ERZ773248.1115-NODE-1115-length-25856-cov-4.723034_pt1 | contig 25856 bp, 20 predicted proteins | sample MGYA00580518_ERZ773248 | MGnify/ENA primary metagenome ERZ773248 (study PRJEB29015, sample SAMEA2737762) | human gut metagenome | biome: human gut; feature: human-associated habitat; material: faeces | place: China | collected 2012 ...
TTTATTTCTTAGTCTGGCGCATACCAGAGACCGGCGACCGCTCCGATAAGGGGAACGGCAGAGGATTTTTTCTTCCGTGTTTTTCGTAACCTATTCGCAGTGTCAGATACATTGCTGCTACACATGCGGTTAAATCTGCGCAGGCGCGACATGACAGTGTCGCGCAACCCTTTAACACGTTATACCGCACAGCACCTATGAATTTAGATATTTGGTATCATTTATCTTCACAGATGCTGTCTATAATAACGCGCTAACGAATTGCGCGGCACTGTTATCCCCCAGGGGACCCTCTCTTGCCCTTCGGGCAATTCACCTTGTGCCGCGCCAATCGTCTGTGTAGCAGTAAGCTGTCGGTGAACTGCGAATATTTTACGAAACAAACGCAACGGTAACCCGACTGCCGTACCCCTTATTTCGAAGCGGTCGCCGCTCTCCGATTTTCGCCAGGCTATCTAATAAAGGAAACTGGAGTCCCAAGAGGATAGTACTCGCTTAATCCGCGCACGGCGCGGGAACAAGGTTTAGTGGCCTACGGGCAAACCTTGGTGCCTATCCTTTTGGAACCCCAGCTAAGGGTTAGCACCCATTCCGTATTCTTTAGCACACAGATAACGTCTGATATGGTAAAATCAGAACGAAATAGCCCGGAACGCCGTTGGAGAAATATCATCGGCTGCTTTTCGTGCACAAGGCCGAATCGCTCGGTCAGATATTCGGTGTACTGCTTACTGTTCGCACCGTTGAAGTGAAACCAGTAGAAGTCAACCTTGTCCGGGCACCAGCAGCAGTGCGGCTTGCGGCAGTCGAACAGTGCTATTTCGCCCTCATGCGCCTCGGCGGTCATACCGTCTGTGCGGATGCAGAGCGAACCGCTGTTGATGTAGATCAGCAGGTATTGGTCAATGCAGTTTCGTTCGATCCGGTAATCGCTGTTGCAGATGAACTGACCGAACTGCGGGCAGTAATACAGCGCACTTTTCGCAAATTCGGACGGCAGTGAGAAGTCCATGAAGGACGGGGTCAGTACGCCGGTATCTACAATTTGCATAAAATCCCTGCTTTCATTAGGTCTCGATAGCTTTGCTGCTTTTATCCTGCCACCTTCGGCAGTTCAGAGCAACCTCGAAGCAAAAAACCGTCCGACCGGACGGTAATTGCGGAGATGGATAAAATAAATGACCGCTCGGTACCAGCCGAGCGGTCATTATGGTTTTGGTGATGGGCTGCAGGGAGCGGCTGCTGCACAGCCTTTCCTTCGCAGTTGTTACGCTTATTGCGCTGCCTTGGGCACAGGCGGTTTTACTCCGCCAGCTTATAAATCTCGATGATAGCCTGTTCGTCGAGTGCGGAATAGCTCTTGACCGGACCCTTGACCGTGCGGACGGTATTCGCTGCCAGCTGTGCGTAATTCTCCGGTTTGATGCCCAGCTGCGCCAGATGCGTCGGCATGCCGATCTCCTCAAAGAAGCGCTTCATGGTCAGGATGCCTTCGCGCGCGGTGCGCTCAGGATGGTGGAAATCCATCTCCACGCCAAATACGCGGTTCGCCAGCTGAGCAAAGCGCGGAAAATCGTTCTTCATTTCGTACAGCGCCCAGGCCGGGAACAGCACGGACAGACCGGCACCGTGTGCAATCTCATCGCGGAACGCGGACAGCTCATGCTCGAGCTTATGCACCGGGAACAGGCGCTTGCGGCCGCAGCCGGTGTAATCGTTATGCGAAACGCTGCCGGCCCACATCAGGGAAGCGCGGGCTTCGTAGTCGCGCGGATTGGCGATTGCCCGGCGGCCGGCATCGCGCACGGCAATGAGCAGACCCTCGGCAATGCGGTCGGTAATGTCGCTTTCGCCGCCTTCCGGCGTGAGGTAACGCTCGAGCGTGTGCATCATGATGTCCACAATGCCGCAGCCGGTCTGGAATTTGGACACGGTATAGGTGTTCTCCGGATCAAGGAAGCTGATGCGCGGACGGTTGGTCTCGCTCGTGATACCGCGCTTCTCCTTGGTCTCCTCATTGGTGAGTACGCAGGAGTTGCTGCTTTCCGAGCCGGAGGCTGCCAGCGTCAGTACAGTGCCGACCGGCAGGGTGGTATCCGGCTTTGTGCCGGTAGATGCAAACTGCCACGGATCAGTTTTGGTGGCAACGCCCATGGCGATGGCCTTCGCCGAGTCGATTACCGAGCCGCCGCCGACTGCCAGCACAAAGTCGATGCCCTCTCGCTCTGCCAGTGCAATGCCCTTGCGAACAAGCGATACCTTCGGGTTCGGCGATACACCGCCCAGTTCAACAAAGGCAAGACCCGCCGCAAACAGGCTTTTTTCCACACGGTCCAGCAGACCGGAGGTGCGGGCGCTCGAGCCGCCGAAGTGTACGAGGATGCGATGTGCGCCGAGTTCTTTCAGACGCGGGCCGATCTGTTCCTCAATATCTTTACCAAATACAATCTCAGTCGTGGTGTGCAGATTAAAATTCAGCATTAGGCGTTCCTACCCTTCCTATTAAAATGGTATGATTCTATTATATCGTTCCCCTTGCAAAAAGTCAAAAAATTCGATAGAATAAATAGATACGAAATCCAAATCATGAGGAGTGAGAGCGTGTATTACAGTTATTCCGCTGCCCAGTGGCTGCTGGTTTTCTATCTGTACTGTATGCTCGGCTGGTGCTTTGAGTCCTCCGTGGTCTCGGTAGGACAGCGCAGACTGGTCAACCGCGGCTTCCTGCGCGGCCCCATGCTGCCGATTTACGGTTTCGGCGCCGTGATCCTGCTGCATGTTTCTCTGCCGTTAAAGCAGCATCCGGTGTGGCTGTATCTGGCGAGCATGATTGCGGCGACTGTGTTTGAATACATTGTCGGTGTAGTGATGGAGAAGATATTCAAGGTAAAATACTGGGATTACTCCAAGCAGAGATTCCAGTTTCAGGGCTATATCTGCCTGCGCTCGTCACTGTGCTGGGGCTTTCTCGGCCTGATCCTGACGAGCGTCATTCATCCGCCGATTGAAAAGCTGGTGCTCGGTCTGCCGTTTATCGGGTTGATCGTGATCGACGTTCTGTTTTCGGCGGCATTTATCAGCGATGTGATCGTATCCGTACGCAGCGCACTCGATCTCGCCAAGGTGCTCGAGGAACTCGACCGTCTGCGTGAGCAGGGAGCCGAGCTGCGACAGCAGCTGTCCGAGACTGCGCTTGTCGGTCTGACCAACCTGTCCTACCGTGTAGAGGAAGCGCACGGCGAATTCACTGAGAAGGTGGGCGAGGCGAAGGCGCAGCTTGCCGAGCGTGTGGACGATGCCAGGGAGCAGCTTGCCGACGCGAAAGCGCAGCTTTCCGAGAAAATGGACGATGCGAAGGAACAGCTTGCCGCCGTGCATGAGATGCGCTCCGACGAGCGCAGGGCGCAGACCGAAGCTGCACGCGAGCAGCTGCAGGCCAAGCTCGACGAGCTGCAGCGCCGCTTTGACGAGCGGGCAGCCGCACTCGGTCGCACCCGCAAGAGCCTGCTGCGCGGCAATCCGACCGCCCGTTCCGAGCGTTATACCGAGGTGCTCGAACGGCTGAAAAAACGCCTCGATACACACACGCACCGGTAAAACACAGCTAACTTCCTTATAAAACTACACAAAATGCACAAACTAATGCAAAATGCAGCAGGATATGCTTGCTGTTTCGTCAGTTTTTCACTTGCTAAAATACCCGTTTCGGGTGTATATTAGTAGTACCCGCTGAACCTATCATTTTACTCGGGTTTTCGCGTATCGAAAACCGCCTGTTCAGCTTGTATTTAAGACAACCTTTTTGGACAAAGAAAGGCAGATATACTATGGAAAAGAGATTCGTATATGCGGATAACGCGGCGACGACCCCGATGTCCGAAACTGCGTTCAACGCGATGAAGCCGTGGCTGACCGAGAACTACGGCAACCCGTCTTCGCTGTACCGCATCGGCCGTGCGGCAAAGGAAGCGCTCAACGATGCGCGTACCGTTGTCGGCAAGTGCCTGAACGCGGCAGAGCCGGTAAACGAGAAGAACGACTATGCACCGGGTGAGATTGTATTCACCGGCGGCGGTTCGCAGGCGGACAACCTTGCGATTCGCGGCTTTATGCACGGTCCGTCCTCCAAGGGCCGCAAGCACATCATCACCTCCAAGATCGAGCATCATGCAGTGCTGTACACCTGTGAGGCACTTGAGAAGGAAGGCTACCGCGTTACCTATCTGAATGTGGATAAGGAAGGCCGTGTAGACCTTGAGCAGCTGAAAGCAGAGCTGTCCGAGGATACCGCACTGGTTTCCGTTATGGCGGCAAACAACGAGATCGGCACGATTCAGCCGATCAAGCAGATTGCCGAGCTGGCGCATTCGGTTGGCGCAAAGTTCCACACCGACGCGGTTCAGGCTGTCGGCCATATGCACATCGACGTACAGGAGATGGGCATCGACATGCTGTCCCTGTCCGGTCATAAGTTCCGCGGTCCGCGCGGCACCGGCGTGCTGTATGTGAAGAAGGGCATCACCCTTGAGCCGTTGGTATACGGCGGCGGTCAGGAGCGCGGCCTGGTTTCCGGCACCGAGAACACCGCAGGCTGCATCGGTCTGGCAGCAGCGATGAAGGAGGCCGTTGAAGGTCTGGATGAGAAGATGGGCTACGTCAAGAAGCTGACGGACAAGCTCGTTAAGGGCATTATGGAGAACATTCCGTACTCCCACTATACCGGCGATCCGGTAAACCGTCTGCCGGGCACCGCTTCGTTCGTCTTTGAGGCGATTGAGGGCGAGGGCCTGATCCTGCGACTGGATAACGCAGGCGTATGCGGCTCCACCGGTTCGGCATGCTCCACCGGTTCGCTCGATCCGTCTCACGTTCTGATGGCGATCGGTCTGCCGCACGAGATCGCGCACGGCTCTCTGCGCCTGACCCTTGGCGAGCAGAACACCGAGGAGGACGTTGATTATATCATCGAGACGGTCACCGATGTTGTTAAGACCCTGCGCTCGATGAGCCCGGTTTGGGAGAACGGCAAGCCGAATCTGACGGCTGCGGCTGATCTGACAGCACACCACTGATTCTAAGAGGGACTCCGTCCCCCTTAGATACCGAAACGGTTCCCAGGGAAACCGTTTGGGATACCCCCCTCACCTTGTGCGCTGAAGCGCACAGACAGGCACAGATCGTGCCATGATTTAGTTTGATTGGACAAAAAGGAGATAGATTTTATGCAGTACAGTGAAAAGGTGCTCGACCACTTTACGCATCCGCGCAATGTTGGCGAGATTGAGGACGCAAACGGTGTCGGCGAGGTCGGCAACGCAAAGTGCGGCGATATTATGAAGATTTACCTCAAGGTGTCGGACGACGGCATCATCGAGGATGTTAAGTTCAAGACCTTCGGCTGCGGCGCGGCAATCGCAACCAGCTCGATGGCTACCGAGATGGTAAAGGGAAAGAGCCTGGAGGAAGCGCTCAAGCTGACCAACAAGGCCGTTGCTGAGGCTCTGGACGGTCTGCCGCCGGTAAAGATGCACTGCTCCGTGCTGGCAGAGGAAGCGCTGCGTTCTGCAATTTCCGACTATTACAAGCGTCTGGGCAAGGACCCGGCGGAGATTCTCGGCTGCGATGCAGACTGCGAGACCTGCCACAAGGCAGACTAACACGCATATTCCGCAAAAAATACGCATAATATTAGGGCAGATTGAGAAATCTGCCCTTTTGGTGTCTCAATAATAAAGAATGAATAATGGGGAATTGAGAATTAGCGCTATCCTTGCGCAGACTTCAGTCGCGCTGCGCTGGTATCACGCTTTGCGCGATTATTCAATAACCGCCTTTACAGGCGGACTCCTCCATTTTCCATTATGAAAGGGAGGTGAACCTCTTGAACGAAATTACAAAAGGTATAACTTATCTAAAAGAATACAAACAGTTAAAACAAGCCGTTGATGAGGGAAAATCTCCGGTGCTGGCGGTTGGCTTATCAGCCATCCATAAGGCGCATCTGGCGGCGGCGTTAGGACTGGATACCGGCCGTCTGGTACTGGTTTTGACCGACGATGACAACGCTGCGAATCGATTTGCAGCTGATCTGCGCGGTTTTTCCGAGCGTGACGTTGTACAGCTGCCCTCCCGCGAACTGGTGATGGCGGATGTAGTCGGTGTGTCGCGCGGCTACGAGCAGCGCCGTCTGGCAACACTGGACGAGCTGACGGAAGCGCATTTTGCGGTCGCGTCCGTGCAGGCGGCAGCCCAGCGCACCATGCCGCCGGAGGCGCTCAAGGCGGCAATCGTGTCGCTGGCCACCGGTGAAACCGCGCCGCTGGATGAGCTGGCACAGTCGCTCACGCGCGCAGGCTACGAGCGCTGCGTACAGGTCGAAGGCACCGGTCAGTTTTCCATTCGCGGCGGCATCCTCGATGTGTTTCCGCCGCAGGCAGAGCACCCGTATCGCGTGGAATTCTGGGACGATGAGATTGACTCAATCTCCACGTTCGACGTCGGCAGTCAGCGCCGATTGGAGCAGTGCGAGTGCCTGCGCTGTCTGCCGTGCATGGAATCCATTCCGGCACTGGCGAAGGGCGGTGCGGCAGGACTGGCAAAGGCTGTTCTGGCACTCACCTCGACCCGCCGAAAGAAGCAGCACGCAGATTTGCAGGCTAATCTCGAACGGGACGCGGAACGTCTGCGCGAGACCGGTTCGCTGCCCGCAGCGGACAAGTATATGCCGCTGATTTATCCCGAAATGGCGACCGCGTTCGACTATCTGCCCGAAAATGCCATCGTCATCATCGAGGACACGCCCCGTCTGCGTGACGCGGTGCGCGATTTCCACGCGCGTGTAGCCGACGACGTAACTGCTCTGCTCGAGCGCGGCGAAATGCCGCCCGCCCTCGGTGAGTATGCGCTCGATTTTGTCGGTGTATGCAGTGTGAAGCGCCAGATTCTGCGTCTGGACAGCTTTCTCAACAACGTAGTCGAGCTGACGCCGCAGCATCTGGAAAACTTTATCGCCAACCAGATGAACGCCTACGGCGGCAACCTCGACATGGCGTCTGCCGATATCCGCAGCTATACCGAGCAGGGACGCGCGGTGGCGGTCGTGTGCGGCAGTGCGCTGCGCTGCCAGAACATGCTGGACGCGCTGACCGACACCGGTCTCAACGTAAAAATCAGCGACCTGCTGCCCAAGGGCGGCTGCGTCAACATCATGGAGGGCACGCTGTCCGCCGGTTTTGAGTATCCCGATCTCGGTCTTGTTGTCATGACCGAGGGACAGGTTCTTGCCCGGCGAAAGAAAACGCAGGTCAAGAAGTCCAACCGTGATAAGGTGAAGTCGTACACCGACCTGACACCGGGTGATCTGGTCGTGCACGAGCACCACGGTATCGGTCGGTTTATCGGCATGGAGCGCATGACGGTGGACGGTTCCGAGCGCGATTTCATCAAAATTGCGTTTGCGGGAACGGATTTTCTGTATGTTCCGGCAACCTCGCTCGATCTCATCTCCAAATACATCGGCGGCGGCGACAACGAGCGCGTGCGGCTGAACAAGCTCGGCGGTGCGGACTGGAGCAAGGCGAAAGCACGCGCCAAAGCGGCTGCAAAGGAGCTTGCCGAGGGTCTCATCAAGCTGTATGCCGAGCGCGCCAAGGTCAAGGGCTACGCCTTCCCGCCGGATGACGCGTGGCAGCGCGAGTTCGAGGAGGATTTCCCCTACGAGGAGACCGACGACCAGCTGCGCTGCATTGCCGAGATCAAGGACGATATGCAGTCCGACCGGCCGATGGACCGCCTGCTGTGCGGTGATGTCGGCTTTGGCAAGACCGAGGTCGCGCTGCGTGCCGTGATGAAGTGCATTCTCGCGGGCAAGCAGGCGGCGATCCTCGTGCCGACGACCGTGCTTGCGCGGCAGCATTATCTGACCGCGATGCAGCGTTTTCAGGGTCACCCGATCACGATCGAGCTGCTCACGCGCTATAAGACCGGCTCGGAGCAGACTGCGCTGCTCAAAGCTGGAGGCGGGCTCGGTCGATCTGGTTATCGGCACGCACAAGCTGTTCAACAAGAAGATCAAGTTCAAGGATCTCGGTCTGCTCGTCGTGGACGAAGAACAGCGGTTCGGCGTCGGGCACAAGGAAACGCTCAAGGAAATGAGCAAAAACGTGGATGTGCTCACGCTGTCGGCAACGCCGATCCCGCGCACGCTCAACATGGCGCTGTCCGGTATCCGCGATATGTCCTCCATCGAGGAGCCGCCGCAGAACCGCCATCCGGTGCAGACGTTCGTGCTTGAGCAGAACGACGGCGTGCTGCTTGATGCCATCCGGCGTGAGCTGGGACGCGGCGGGCAGGTGTACTACCTGCACAACCGCGTGGAGTCCATCGAGCGATGTGCGAACATGTGGCAGCAGCGGCTTCCGGATGCGCGAATCGGCATCGTTCACGGCAAAATGGGTCAGAAAGAGATTGCAAAGGTTATGAACGAGATGGCGGACGGCGAGATCGACATTCTGGTCTGCACCACCATTATCGAGACCGGCATTGATATCCCGAACGCGAACACGCTCATTATCGAGAACGCAGACAATATGGGTCTGGCGCAGCTGCACCAGATTCGCGGCCGTGTAGGCCGCTCGTCGCGCCACGCCTACGCCTACCTGTGCTACCGGCACGGCAAGGCGCTGAGCGAGATCGCGCAGAAGCGGCTCGGTGCGATTCGTGAGTTTGCAGCGTTCGGCTCGGGCTTCAAGATTGCCATGCGTGATCTGGAAATTCGCGGTGCAGGCAATGTGCTCGGTCCCGAGCAATCCGGCCACATGATGAGTGTCGGCTATGATCTGTACCTCAAGCTGCTCGAAGAGGCTGTGCAGGAGGAGAAGGGCGAAACACCCAAGCCGCGTGTTGATTGTGCGGCCGAGCTGCTGATTTCTGCCAATCTTCCCGCTGATTATGTTGCGGATGCGGGACAGCGTGTCGATCTGTACCGCCGTATCGCGCTCATCCGCACGGACGAGCAGCGCAGTGATATGCTCGATGAGCTGATCGACCGCTTCGGTGAGCCGCCTGCGGAGGCCATCGCGCTGCTGGATATCGCGCTGCTGCGTGCCAAGGCCAGCGAGCAGGGGATTGCGGAGATCAAGCAGCAGGACGGACGGCTGCTGCTCACCTTCTCCGAGACCGATTTCGCGCGCCTGTCCGCGCTCTGCGGCGACAGTGAATTCAAGGGCCGCCTGCTGCTCAATGCCGGTTCGACACCGTATCTGTCGCTGCGCCTGAATAAGGGCGAGACAGCGATGGAAATGGCGCAGACGCTGGTTGATAAGTACGCTGCCACGGCAAAATAAGAACGAGAATGATAGAAAGCGCGATTCATTGAAGTCAATTTGCTTCACTGCGCCTGCAGAGAGGGGAGCGGCTGTATTTGTGCAAAAAAAGAGCGAAACCATGCGGTTTCGCTCTTTTTCTCATTCTTCGCCGGAATTCTGTTCCGGAGCACCGTTTTCGCCATTCGGCTTGCGGCGGCGTCTTCCGCCTCTGCGGCGGCGACGGCGCGGCGCACCTTCACCGTCCGGAGACAGCTCATTCTGAGCATCTTCGGGCAGTTCGTCTGCGGCAGTCTGCTGCGGGGCAGGCTTGCGCGGCGGACGCGGCTGCTGCGGCTTCTGATGCGGAGCCTCGCTCTTTTTCGGTGCATCCTTTTTGGGTGCGGGAGCGGCAGCATCCTCCTGCTCCTCGCGCTTGCGGCGTTCCTCGGCCATAGCGGCGGCATTCTGACGGTTGCGGCACGCACCCTTTACCATGCAGCACTGCGTGCACTGGAACTCGGTCAGCGAGTGCTCCGGACTGTCGTCCAGCTGCACCTTGCAGGTGCCGCGCAGCATCTGGGTGGAAACTACCTTGCCGCGGCCCTCCGGCGTATCGACCACGCTGCCCTGACGCGGCGTGACCTTCTGCAGCTCGGCGTAGGCCTCATGCTCATACTTGAGACAGCACATCAGACGGCCGCACACACCGGAAATCTTCGCCGGATTGAGCGACAGGTTCTGATCCTTTGCCATATTGATGGAGACCGGATGGAAATCATCGAGATACGAGCTGCAGCACAGCTCGCGGCCGCAGCAGCCCAGACCGCCGATCATCTTTGCCTCATCGCGCACGCCGATCTGGCGCAGCTCAATGCGGGTGCGGAACACGCTCGCAAGGTCCTTAACCAGCTCGCGGAAGTCCACACGACCGTCTGCGGTGAAGTAAAACAGCAGCTTGTTCATATCAAAGGTGCATTCCGCGGTGACAAGGTTCATTTCCAGACCGCGGTCCTCGATCTTCTGCTTGCAGATAATAAAAGCCTCGTCGGCACGCTTTTTGTTGCGCTCGAGCGTTTTCATATCGGTCTCGGTTGCCACACGGACCACGCGCTTGAGCGGCTGCACGACCTGCTGATCGGGCACATCGGTGTTGCCCTGCACGCAGTCGCCGTATTCCACGCCACGGGCCGTCTCGACGATCACACCCGTACCGGGTGCGATTTCCAGACCCTGCGGGTCGAAATAATACATTTTTCCGTTCGATTTGAAACGAACTCCGATTATTGTTGTCAAAAAGTTTTCCTCCTGTATGATGGAAACGCTTAGGAAGCGTAACAGATGCGGTAAATATCGCTCGTTAATGCACAGGTGACAGCCGCGGATGCCGCGTTGCGCGACACACGGTCGATCAGCACATCAATAAAATCGTAGACCGCCAACAGACGTTCCATACTGACGGCGCCAGCGAGTGCCTGCGTCTGCTTGCGGAGTGCAGGCTGCAGCGGCTTTTGCGGCAGAGCCTTCGAGACGAAAATCGCGTCCCGGACAGCGGCCTGCAGAATGCCAAGCACACCTAACAGTGCGCGGCGCGGCGTCTTTTCCAGACCCATTGCACCGAGCATCATGCGGTCCTCGCGCCGTTCGGCAACCGCAGAGAGATAGGGTGCAAGCAGGCTTGCCGCTTCCTCGTCCGACACCGCCGCCTGCGACGGCTCGAGCGCAAATTTAGTGCAGCGCGAGCGCACGGTCTGCAGCAGCGAATCCGGCTGCTCGGCGGTCAGAATGAAGAACGCATATGCAGGCGGCTCCTCCAGCTCCTTGAGCAGCGCATTCTGCGCCATGGGATTGAGATTCTGCGCATGGTGAATGACTGTCACACGGCGTTCGCCGTCGTTCGGGATAATGGCGTTTTCCGCCTTGAGCTGACGCGCCAGATCGACCTTGAGTTCGGCCTCTCCTTCGTCCACGATCATCAGATCAGGGTGCACACCCTGCTCCACCTTGCGGCACGGCAGACAGTTTCCGCACGGATGACTGCCCGCGCCTTCGCATAAAATACCGGCCGCGAGTACAGTCGCAAGGGTTTTGAGCGCCGCCGGATCGTCACCGGACAGCAGCACGGTCTGCGGAAACCGCTCGTTCAGCGCATGCTTCAGGCTGTTTTTGAGCGCATTGTTGCCTGCAAGTGCGTCAAATGAAATCACAGCTTTTCAAAACGCTCGATGTTGAGTACAAATACGGTTGCGCCGCCGACTTCGACCTGCACCGGCGTGGACGGGAAAAAGCCCATGCCGAGCTCAGCGGTTGCCGGCATGATCTGCTTGCGGGAGGAGGAGTGCTCGCGGATGATGTCAAAGCACTCATCCAGCTTGCTCTCGTCCAGACCGATCAGGATCGTGACGTTGCCTGCTTTGAGGAAACCGCCGGTGGTTGCCAGCTTGGTGATGGAGAAGCCTGCTTTCATCAGGCTGGAGATAACATCCTGCGAATCATCGTAATTGATGATAGCCAGTACCATTTTCATAATAGTAACCCCCTATACGCATTGCTGCGCGGAAACTTATCGTTTGCTTGGATGAGATGCGTTATTGATGGACAACAACGGTTATTTCATCTATTGTATTGTACCATCTTTCACGGATAAGTGCAATGTGCGCTCCTGTAATTTTCTCGCCGGGCCAGAGCAGCGGCACACCGGGCGGATACGGCGTGACCGGACGGGCGCAGACCAGACCTTCGGCAGCGGCAGGCTGGACTCTGCCGGTCTGTGAGAACCATGCGTCGCGCACGCTCATCACGCGCTCGGCGGGCGGAAACGGTGCGGACAGGGACGGCAGGGGGATCAGCTCACGCCGTCTGGAAATGCGCCGCAGACCGCGTTTCAGACGGCTGATCGCACCGTTCGGGTCGGAGCCGGTGAGGATGAACACAACATTGCGGTCGTCCGCCATCTCGCACGCCACGCCGCATTCGCTCCACAGCGTATCGGCCAGCTGGTGACCGGTGATGTCGGTTCCGGCGGTGCACACCGTCAGACGGCATGGGTCAAGCGCAGGAAAATGATCCTCGGTCAGTGCGGTGAACATGGTTCGGTGCTGCACATAGGCACGCAGTTCGGCGCAGGTTTCCGCCGAGCGGCGGTACTCCGCGTGACCGGGCCCCTCGGTGTAGGCACGCGCAAGGTCAATGGATGCCATAATGGGATAGGACGGACTGGATGTGCCGAACAGCATGGTGTTTTCGCGCAGTGCGCGGCGGTCCACGCCTGCCGCGGAGAGCAGAACAGCGCCCTGTCCCATGCACGGCAGCGTTTTGTGCATGGAGAGCACGGCCATATCCGCACCTTCCGCGACCGGCGTCGGCAGGCCGACGGCAGGGAAGTGTGCACCGTGTGCACCGTCTACGAGCAGCAGCTTGCCGTGCGCGCGGCACAGATCGGCAAACTCGGGAATCGCCCGCCGGATGCCGTAATAGGTCGGAGAGGTCAGAAGGATTGCCTTGATCTCCGGATGTGCAATCAGCTGTGCTTCCGCATCCTTGACCGGAAGCGCACCGGAAACCGCGAATGGCTCGATCAGCGGTGCAGAAAAGAAATACGGCGTAATGCCGAGCAGCGCGCAGCCGTAGCAGACGGACTTGTGTACCTCACGGTCGAGCAGGACAGCGCCGCCGCGTCCGACCGCTGTGCCGAGCATGGCGAGAATGCCCTGTGTCGAGCCGCCGGTCAGAAAAAAGCAGTCCTCCGCGCCAAAATACCGCGCGGCGGCAACCTCCGCATCGCGGATAGGACCTTCGCCGGTGTACAGGTTGCCGGTGCCGTAGGTTTCGGTAAAGTCGATGGCAAAAATATCCGCGTATGTGTTGAAAACCGGCTCACCCTTGTGCCCGGGCATGTGAAACCGCGCGGAGTCGCCGGTCTCGAGCAGCTGCAGAGCATGGAACAGCGGCGCCGTCGTGAACGGCATCAGGCGGTTGATCTGTCTGTGATTGGGACGGTGGCTGTGCGGCGCAGCCGGTCGGCGGTGGTGCATAGTTGAGTTGGCTCCTTACATTATTGTGCTATAATACAGTATAACACATAATTAGAAATTAGGAATTAGGAATTGCCGTGATTCACAGGTATGCATTCACCTATCACAAAAAATTACTGATTTTTGATTACGCATTACTAATTTTCATGAACTGTCCACAATGTGCAGACATTCGTTTATTCATTGCGGATTTTTTGGGACATTTTTCGGTAGCAAACGGCAGAGCTTTGTATTATAATAAATAATACGTTCCATTCATAAAAGTAATATCACCGCGACAGACTGTGATATGTAAACCGGGAACGTCTTTACGCTTATATTTGAAAGGCAGGCTATTCACTATGGCAGACAATCGTATCTACAATTTTTCCGCAGGCCCCTCCATGCTTCCGGTTCCGGTGCTTGAGCGCTGTGCAGCCGACATGCTGAACTATCAGGGCTCCGGTATGTCAGTCATGGAGATGAGTCACCGTTCAAAGGTATATGACGGCATCATCAAGGAGACCGAGGCTACGCTGCGCCGCGTACTCTCCATTCCGGATAACTACAAGGTTCTGTTCCTGCAGGGCGGTGCTACCACCCAGTTTGCAGCGATCCCGATGAACCTGCTGAAGACCGGCAAGGCTGACTACGCGCTGACCGGCAGCTTCGCTTCCAAGGCTTACAAGGAAGCGCAGAAGTTCGGCGACATGCACGCTGCATTCTCCTCCAAGGAGACCAATTTCGACCACGTTCCGACGCAGGATGAGCTGGATATCCGTCCGGATGCCGACTACTTCTACATCTGCGCCAACAACACCATCTACGGCACCGAGTATCAGTACGATCCCGAGACCCCGGCAGGCGTTGAGCTGGTAGCGGATATGTCCTCCAACATCCTGTCCAAGCCGGTTGATGTTTCCAAGTACGGCGTTATCTACGCCGGCGCACAGAAGAACATGGGCCCGGCCGGTGTTACCGTTGTGATCGTCCGCGAGGATCTGCTCGGCAACTATCCGCTCGAGAAGTACCCGGTTATGCTGGACTGGAAGACCATGGCTGACAAGGATTCCATGTACAATACGCCTCCCACGTACGGCATCTATGTACTCGGTCTGGTTGCCAAGTGGGTTGAAGACATGGGCGGCGTAAAGGCTATGCAGGAGCGTGCTGAAAAGCGTTCCTCCATGCTGTACGATTACCTCGATTCCCAGGACTTCTACAAGACTGTAGCCGCAAAGGATTCCCGCAGCCACATGAACGTAACCTTCCGCACCGGCAACGACGAGCTGGACGCAAAGTTTGCCAAGGAGTCCATGGCAGCCGGCATGTCCAACCTGAAGGGCCACCGTTCGGTAGGCGGCATGCGTGCTTCCATCTATAACGCAATGCCGATCGAAGGTGTTGAGAAGCTCATCGACTTCATGAAGAAATTCGCTGAAGAAAACAAGTAACAATAATTGAGAATTGATAATGGAGAATGGAAAATTGCGGTATCGCGCAAGGATAGCGACATTTTCCATTTTCAATTCTCCATTTTTCATTGGAGGATAATCCCATGTATAACGTAAAACTCTACAACAAGATCTCGAAGGTAGGTCTGGACGATCTCGATCCGGCAAAGTACACCTGCTCCGAGGATTTCACCGATTATGACGCCGTTCTGGTTCGTTCTGCCAAGCTGCATGACGTCGAGTTCCCGAAGAACCTGCGCTGCATCGCGCGTGCAGGCGCCGGTGTCAACAACATTCCGATCGACCGCTGCTCCGAGGAAGGCATTGTAGTCTTCAACACGCCGGGTGCAAACGCTAACGCCGTTAAGGAGCTGGTTATCTGTGCACTGCTGCTGGCTTCCCGCAAGGTGGTACAGGGCGCAAACTGGGTTAAGGGCCTCAAGGGCACGCCGGATATCGGTCCTGCTGCAGAGAAGGGCAAGTCCACCTACGCAGGCCCGGAAATCGCCGGCAAGAAGCTGGGCATCATCGGTCTGGGTGCGATCGGCGTTAAGGTTGCAAATGCGGCTGTTGGCCTGGATATGGAGGTCTGGGGCTATGACCCGTACCTGTCGGTTGACGGCGCACTCAAGCTGTCCCGCTCTGTCAAGCACGTTACCGAGCTGGACGAGATTTTCGCAAACTGCGATTATATCACCATCCATGTTCCGCTGAACGCTGACACGAAGAACACCATCAGCGCAGAGGCGATCGAGAAGATGAAGGACGGCGTTCGCGTCATCAACCTTGCGCGCGGCGAGCTGGTTGACACCAAGGCAATGGCGAAGGCACTCGAGAGCGGCAAGGTTGCAGCATACGTTTCCGACTTTGCTTCCGACGAGATTCTTGAGCAGGAGAATGCCATCACGCTCCCGCATCTGGGTGCGTCCACGCCGGAGAGCGAGGACAACTGTGCAAAGATGGCCGTTTACGAGATCACCGAGTACCTCGAGAAGGGCACCATCCGCAATTCGGTCAACTTCCCGAACCTCAAGGTTCCGTACGAAGGCGGCTACCGCATCTGCATGATCCACAAGAACATCCCGAACATGATCGCGTCCATCACCTCCGCTGTTCGCTGCAACATCGAGAATATGGGCAACCGTTCCAAGGGTGACTATGCGTACACCATCATCGACACCGCAGAGGCTCCCACCGAGGCCAACCTCGATGAGCTGCGCGCGATCGAAGGTATGATCTCTGTCCGCACGATCTGATTGCCATAAAACCGATAAAACCGCTCTGAATGCAGATTCGGAGCGGTTTTTTGTTGCTTTTCTGTGCAAATTGAATATTGTCGAATTTGGTCGAATTTTCGTAGAATATGGAAATGCAGAATAAGACAGCACCGCAGCTCTCAGTGTGCGGTGCTGTCGAATGCTGCAGGATGACTATTTTTACAGGAGGCTTCTCAATGGAGAACATACGCATTTACGAGGAGGACGGCTACATTCACTTTATCATGCGTCCGGAGGACCTGATGCGGCTGCGTTACTCGACCGAAGCGAAAACGCCGTTTGCAGACTTCATGGACCGCTGGCTGACCCAGATGAAAACGCAGGTGCGCGAAAACACGATGGACGGCTACCGCTACGCATTTGAAAAGCACATCAAGCCGTTTTTCACCGCACGAGGGACAACGCTTGCTACGGCACGGCCGATGGATTTTCAGGATTTTGTCAACCTGAAATTCGATCAGGGGCTTTCACCGACTTCGATCGTCAAGTTCCATTCCATCATGCACAAGTGCCTGAAATACGCGGTAGCACTGCAGATTATTCCGACGAATCCGTCGGATAATGTCATGCTGCCCAAGCGGACGCGCTTTCGAGGACAGGTGTACGATCGGACGCAGATCAACATTTTTCTGGCAGCGGCGCTGCAGTCACCGGCAGAGGCGGCGTTTGTGCTGGCGGCAACGTATGGTCTGCGCCGCAGCGAGTGCGCCGGTCTGCGCTGGTGTGCCGTGGATTTTCGGGCACGGAGCATGGTCATCAATCATACGGCGGTGCTGTCCTCCGGGCGTGTGATCTACGCGGACAGCGTAAAGACCAAATCCAGCTATCGGACGCTGCCGCTGTCCGACTCGCTCCGGCGGTATCTGACCGATCTGCGCCGCAGACAGAACGCCAACCGCAAAAAGTACGGCAAAGCCTACTGCCAGAGCGATTACGTCTGCTGCCGTGAGGATGGTTCGCCGCTCCGGCCGGATTACATTTCGCGTGAGTTCGAGCGGGTGTGCCGCCGCGCGTGCCTGCCGCGTATCCGGTTTCATGATTTACGGCATTCGGTTGCAACGATTTTGCTGCAGCAGGGCTTTTCGCTCAAGCAGATTCAGGACTGGCTGGGGCATTCCGACATCTCCACCACAGCCAACGTTTATGCGCATGTGCCGTATGTGGAAAAGGTATCCATCGCCAAGAGCGCAACACCGATTATCGGAAACTGATGTGCATTCTGGGAATGTAACATAATCGTAACATTACGGCGGGTTGTTTCACCATTGTTACACTTTGCCACCTGACCTTGTATGAGCGTGCGTGATTGCTTATAATGTATATTGTATAAGAATAACAAGGATAGAGAACTTTACACAATATACAGGTGAAGCATATGTTCAAAAAAACACTTTCCGCGCTGGCGGTTGCGTGCGTGATGCTGGTGAGTGCGGCTGCGGCCGGCACCATTTTTCCGGCAGAGTACACCGACATTGACGGCGTGACACGCGCAGGCTATCTGGATGAGGACGGCATGACCGTTCTTCCGTTTGCCTACGCACAGGCAGGCGATTTCGCGGACTGCGGACTCGCTGCCGTAGAAAACGAGCAGTGGCAGACGGCGGTGATCGACCGCACGGGAAAGATCGTCATTGCATACACGGATTCGCCGGTTTCGGTGGATTTTTCGGATACGATGGTTGCGTATCGTTACACTGACCACAGCGTGTATTATGCGACTGACGGCAAGCGCATTGGCTCATATCCGGGCGCGGTCGGCTTCTTTGAGGACGGACTGCTGCTGTGCAGAAATGCGGATACCGGGCTGTATTCCTATGTCAAGCAGGATGGTTCGACTGCTTTTTCGGGCAGCTACCGTAAGGCCGGTGCCTTCTCAAACGGCAGAACGCTTGTGCAGACGCAGGACGGCGATTATCAGGCGATCGACACCAAGGGCACGGTGCTGTACACTCTGCCGAATGACGTAACGCCTTCCTACATGACGATTTACGGCGAGAGCACGGTGGTCGTCACCAACGGCACCAATCAGGCACTGTATTCGCTCTCGGAGGGCAAACTGCTGACCGAGTTTCTGTACAACACTATCTCGGAGTTCCACGACGGCGAAGCAATGGTTCGTCAGATCAACCGCTGGGGCATTATGGATACCACCGGCAAGCTGCTGACGGCGCCGACGTATTACTATCTGTCCTACATGGGCGAGGGGCTGTACGCGGCCCGCAGCGAGGACGGTTCGGTTTCCGCGGTGGACGCGGGCGGCAGCCTGTCTTACCGCACGCTGAGCTACATTAGCGGCTTCTCCGAGCTGCGCTACGGTCTGTCGTGGCACAACACCGCAGACGGTACGCTCATCTTCTTCCGCAAGAACGGTGGCTTTGCAGCATCCGTTAAAGAGGCGGAAAACCCGACCATTCTGACCGAAAACGTGGTCTGCGTCACGCAGGACGACACCCGCAAGTATATTGATCTGCGCAGCGGCAAAACGCTGTTCGAGCAGCCGAAGTCGTTCGACCTTGGCGGCGGCATCACTGCAAAGACCGTGCATTACGAAAAGTTCATGGGCTATCAGCAGGACGGCACGGAGCATGGCTGGGATGTCGATTTTCCGGAGATCAGCGGCCTGAGCGACAAAAAGGTGCAGAGCACCATCAACAGCGAAATCCGCTCGTTCTTCCTCAAGGGACCGTCCGTTACCGCCGAGTATGATGCGCTCGAGGGCAGCTACGGTGCGTCCGTGGAAGGCTCGGTGCTCGTTGTCTGGGCCAACTGCGTGAGCGGCAAAGGCGCCGGTTCGTCGGTCTGGAATAACTGTCTGGCGTTTGATCTGCACACCGGCACGCAGTACACACTGAACGACCTGCTGACCGGTGACTACATCGAGACGGTCAAGAAGCTGCTGCCGGACGATCATGCGATTTATCTGTACAGCTATCCGCGCATCAGCACGAAAGGCGTAACCTATTTTTACAACGAATACGAGAGCGCTTCCCGCCGAGCTTATACAGAGGAATATCTGCTGACGTTTGAGCAGCTTTCCGATGTACTGAACCGGAACAGCGCGTGCTATAAGGCGTTGATGACGTCGTATTCGCCCAAAGTTTCGGCTGCTGCGACCGGCTACAGCGATGTAAGCAGTACCTGCTGGGCACTGCAGTATATCAATACAGTAACCGAACGCAAGCTGATGACCGGCGCGAACGGTAAATTCCGTCCGAACGATAAGATCACGGCGGCTGAGGTCTGCACGACCATCGCACGTCAGCGCGGTCTGTCCGGCAGCGGCACGCTGCCCGCAGGCGTTCGCGCAGGCGAGTGGTACTCGGATGCGGTCAGCGCGGTGTACGCAAATGGTCTGCTCGAGGGCCTGAGCGATAACTTCCGGCCGACGGCTGCCATGACCCGCGAGGATGCGATGCAGCTTTTTGCAAATCTTCTGCAGGCGGACGGCACTGCGGCCATGAGTGATGCGGAAACCGCACAGACGCTGGCGTCTGTCAAGGACGCAGGCTCCATCTCGGCGGACCGCCGAAATGCGGTTGCACTGTGTATGCAGAAGGGTCTGGTGCAGGGCTTCAGCGACGGCACGATCAAGCCGCAGGGTACGTTCACCCGTGCGGAGTTCGCAAAGCTGCTGACGACGATCTGAAGATAAGAGAAAGACCGATGAACTTTGGTTCATCGGTCTTTTTACGTTGTGTTGCATTTTGTCGAATCTTGTCGAATAAACGGCGGTATGGTATAATATATGTATTGCTTTACCGAAACCTAGCAATAGGAGGAGGTGCATGCTCATGGCAATATACACATCGTTTCTCTGCTCGATCATGGCAAGTGTAGTCGCACACTACATTTGCAAATGGCTCGATGAGCGGTGGTAAAGCAACCCCAGAGCCTTGGCCTAAGCCACCATAATGGAATAGAAAACCCCGGAGACTCGCACTCTCCGGGGTTTTCGCAGCTCATGGCTGTGTCACATCGTTGTTAATAGTATAGCACCGATCTTGCGATAATGCAAGCACTCCGCCGATTATTTTACCGGAATCGTAGTATCACCGATGGTGACGGACGCCACTTCATCAAGCGGGAGAATGGTATCGAACGTGCCCTGGCGGGTGCAGACGGTCTTGCCGTCATGCGGGTCCATGCTGCCGCCGTTGCCTGGCATGTCGATTACAGTGCCGTCCTTCTTATTGATAAGCAGTTTTGCGGAAAATGCGTCCCATGTATCGCGGTGGCTGGCGGGTTCCTGACCGCTTTCGGCATTCTCAAACGGTGCTTTGCCATCAACCGTGTAGACAAAGTTATAGCCGATAGGCGAGAGCAGGACTTTATTGATCGTTGCGGTTTTGCCACCTACTTGAATAGACTGACCGGCAGGCAGTTCAACCGCGCTGTTATCGGCCTCCAGCTTGAACTTGAGATGCCAGGTACCGTCGGCGATGGTTTTGGTTTCAGCGCCGTTATCAGTTACTGCTGTCAGGTCGCCGAGCATAATCTTTGCTGTACCACCGGTCGTAACTGCGTCAGTGTACGACATGGTTTCAACATACTGAATGGCATTATCATTCGGATTTTCGTCATAGAAATAGCTACTGCCGATTGCGCCTTGCGCATTCAGGCCGATATTGCTGTCTGCACGATTCCAGTACACATTCAGCAGACCGGTATCCGGGTTTTTCGTGCAGTCGAACGCCGAACCGTCCTCCTTTTCGAGCGTGTAGGAGATAAGGTAGTTGTAGCCATCGAACAGAATCGCATCCGCGGTGACGGTCACGCCGTTCGAGGTATCGCTCGCGCCGATCGGGCGGCCAATCTGGTCGATGATTTCGGTGTCTGCTGTCGGACCGAATACGCCGGCAAATGCGTCGCTCGCGGACTTGAATACGCCGGTTGCGCCTGCACCGATGCTCAGCACCAGAGCGGCAGCCACGCCGACCGCCGCGATGCGCGGAAAACGGCGTACACGATGAATGGCAACCGGCTGCTCCGGCTGCTCGGCGGCGGCCATCAGGCGATTGACCATGCGGCTTTTCGCCTCGTCAGAGAAGCGCAGCTCGTCCAGTGCGGAATTATACAATTTGTTATCGTTATACTCTCTGTTCATAAAGATCCCCTCCCAAGGTGGTGCGCAGGCTTTTGCGCCCGCGGCTCAGGTGTGCGGAAACGGCAGACTCGCTCTGACCGAGCAGAGACGCGATTTCGCGCACGGAATAGCCCTCGTAGTAGTGCAGATAGACCGCTTCACGGTATTTGCGCGGCAGCGCCATCACCGCATCGAGCACATCGGAATCCGGTGCGGCAGGCGCGGGTGTCGCGGCAGCGGCTTCCAGACCGACATTGCGCCGGTGCGCGGCGCGCAGGCTGTCCTTGCAGGCGTTGGCGGTCGCGCGGATGATCCACGCTTTTTCGTGCGCCGGACTGTCAAAGGTTTGACCGCCGGTCAGCAGCTTGAGGAAGATATTCTGGCAGATGTCCTCAGCATCGTGGGTTGACTTCAAATAGGTGTAAGCCAGCCGCAGGATCAGGTCGGAGTACGTCTGCACCAGACGTTCGGCGTCTGCCCTGTCAAATTGTTTCATTGGTTTCAGCTCCTTTGGAAAGCAACGTTGCTTCACCTATAATACGATTGCGGATCGCGTATCCTGACAGAGAGGATAAATTTATTATAACATAAATACGTTGGCGGGCACCGTTCCCGCGCGCCGCAGAGCGTACCTCTCGCTTTTCGTCAAGCGAAAAACCTTCGATTTTGCAAGGGATAGAAAGACACCTGTCCGTCTGCGCGTTGTTTTTCAACAGAATGCCCAAAAAACACAGGTAAAATTGTAACAAAGTAATTGTTAAAAAATCTACAAATACCCTTTGCAGAAAGCCCTGTTTATGGTATCCTGTTAAAAGAGCACATGCGCTCTGCCGGGAGCGCTCACAAGATAGTATGACAGGGACGACCCGATTTTCCGGGTCGATATGGATTAGGAGGATAAAACAAACTATGGCTATGAGAGGTGTAGAAACCCGTATTCAGGAGATCCGCCACCGCATTTTCACCGAGGTTGCCCGTATGGCGTACCATACTGAGTGGCCGACCGACCGCCGCATCGAAGCACTGCCGTTCGACATCATGCCGGGCGAAGTGGGCAATATCCGCAACGATATTTTCCTCGAGCGCGCTATCGTAGGCGAACGTCTGCGTCTGGCGATGGGTCTGCCGTGCCGCAGTGCTGCCGAGCATGCGCCGCTGTCCGACAACATCGAGGCTGCCACCCGCGAGGAAACCTACTACACGCCGCCGCTCATCAACGTGATCAAGTTCGCGTGCCACGCCTGCAAGGAGAACGAGGTCATGGTCACGGACGGCTGTCAGGGCTGCATGGCGCATCCGTGCGTTGAGGTATGTCCCAAGGGCGCAGTATCGCTCGACCGCTTCAACGGCCGTTCTGTTATCGATCAGGAGAAGTGCATCAAGTGCGGCCGCTGCATGGATGTCTGCCAGTATCACGCCATCATCCGTCAGGAGCGCCCGTGCGCGGCAGCCTGCGGCATGGATGCCATCCACAGCGACTGCAATGGTAGAGCCGATATTGATTACGAGAAGTGCGTTTCCTGCGGTCAGTGCCTTGTAAACTGCCCGTTCGGCGCGATCGCAGACAAGTCGCAGATCTTCCAGATGATCCGCGCCATTCAGGCGGGCGAGCGTGTCTACGCCGCTGTCGCACCGGCGTTTGTCGGCCAGTTCGGCCCGAAGATGACACCGGGCAAGCTGCGTGCCGCGATGAAGCGCCTTGGCTTTGCCGATATTATCGAGGTTGCCATCGGCGCTGACCTGTGTGCGGCACAGGAGGCCGAGGACTTTGTGGAGGAAGTACCGGAGAAGCTGCCGTTCATGGCGACTTCCTGCTGTCCGGCGTGGTCGATGATGGCAAAGAAGCTGTTCCCGGAACAGGCCAACTGCATCTCGATGGCGCTCACGCCGATGACCCTGACCGCCCGTTTGGTCAAGCACCATCAGCCGGGTGCAAAGGTTGCGTTTATCGGCCCGTGCGCGGCAAAGAAGCTCGAAGCAATGCGTTCGGATGTACGAAGCGAGGTCGATTTCGTGCTGACGTTCGAGGAGATGGCAGGCATTTTTGCCGCACGCCATATCGACGTGGAAAATCTCAAGGAGGATCCGCACGGCATCAACGATGCATCCGCGGACGGCCGTAACTTTGCGGTATCCGGCGGCGTAGCCAAGGCCGTTGTCAACGTCATCAACGAGAAATACCCGGACCGCGAGATCAAGGTCGCCAACGCCGAGGGCCTGCGCGACTGCCGCAAGCTGCTGATGGCCGCCAAGGCCGGCAAGTACAACGGCTATCTGCTCGAGGGCATGGCGTGCCCGGGCGGCTGTGTGGCCGGTGCGGGCACGATGCAGTCCATCAAGAAATCCGCTGCGGTAGTCGGCATGTATGCCAAGCAGGCGGAGCACCAGACTGCAACCGGCACGCATCATGTTGCCGAGCTGGATAAGCTGGTTGATTAAAAATAATGCTATAAAAGCCACCGTATCGGATGATACGGTGGCTTGTCTGCTGTATTGGTGCGGAATGGAGAATGGTAAACCATGTGGCCCATTCTCCATTTTCCATTTTCAATCCTCAATTACTTTTCCGGCGGCGTAATTGCCACCTTCATGACCGCCGTCGCGGCGCTTCTCAAACAGATCGTACGCCGCTTCGATCTCATTCAGCGGGAAAATATGCGTGATGAGCGGTGTGGTATCCAGCTGACCGTTTTCAATCAGCCGCAGGATTTCTGCGGTGTCGCAGCCATCCACGCCGCCGGTCTTGAAGATCAGGTTTTTGCCGTACATATCGGGCAGCGGAAGCGTCTGCGGCTTGTCGTACAGTGCAACAATCGAGACGATTGCATTCGGTCGGGCGCACTCCCACGCGAGACGGAAGCTGTCGTCCGAGCCTGCCACTTCGCAGACCACATCCGCGCCGCCGTGCGGGCTGTTGAGCTGCACAAACTCCTGCGCGTGCTCGGGCGTGATGGTCAGCACATCCGGATAGTGCTCGCGCACAAAGCGCAGCCGCGCCGGATCGGGGTCGCAGATGATGATCCTGTGTGGGTGATGCAGCATGGCGCACAGCATGGTGCAGATACCGGTCGGCCCGGCACCGAGGATAAGCACGGTGTCGCCCTGCCTGATTTCGGAAATCTTGGCGGCCCAGTAGCCGGTGGCGAGTACATCGCCGGCAAACAGCGCCTGCCGGTCGGAAACCCGGTCGGGAATGACAGTCAGACCCTGATCGGCATACGGCACGCGGACGTACTCCGCCTGACCGCCGTCAATCCGGCAGCCGAGTGCCCAGCCGCCGTTGGGATCGGTGCAGTTGTTGACAAAGCCGTGCTGACAGAAAAAGCAGTGTCCGCAGAACGTCTCCACGTTGACGGCTACACGGTCGCCGGGCTTGACGGTTTTGACTGCCGAACCGACCTGCTCGACCACGCCGACCATCTCATGGCCGACCGTAATACCGGGTACGGCACGCGGCACCGAGCCGTGCTTGATGTGCAGATCGCTCGTGCAGATGCTCGACATGGTAACGCGCACCACCGCGTCTCCTGCATGCGTGAGAACGGGTTCCGGCTTGTTCTGCAGGGCAAACTCACCCTGTTTTCGATAAGTGTAAGCGAGCATAGTTTACGGCTCCGTTTCGTTAAATGTTATATCCATTATACGGGAGGGCGAAAAGAAAGTCAAACTGTGTCGATTTTATAAGGTGCCGAGAGTCGGGAAAAACTGCGCCAGAAAGAAAAACAGCACCGGCAGGAAGATCGCAGGCAGCAGATTGCCGACGCGCAGCTTGCTGTTGAAGATGAGATTCAAGCTAATGGCAAAAATCAGCACGGAGCCGACACACGACATTTGACCAATCAAGACATCGGTCAGCCAGGGACGGATGAATCGTGCCATCAATGTAATGCCGCCTTGATAGAAGAAAATCGGCACAATAGACAGGTATACGCCCTTGCCGAGAGATGCGGCGAAGAGAATCGAGGCAACACCATCCAGAATAGCCTTGGCAATCAGCATGGTTGGGTCACCATTCAGACCATCGTTTAATGCACCGACAATTGCCATTGCACCGACACAAAACAGAAGAGATGCGGTAACGAAGCCTTCAACAAATCGGCTGTCCCCTTTGGCAGCAAAGTGGGATTGACAGAATGCACCGAAATCCTCCAGTCGCTGCTCGATATTCAGCGCTTCACCGATGACAGCGCCGAGTGCCAGACAGAGTATAAGCAGCATGGTATGCTGGGTGCCGATTTCGCCATCCTGTATGGTCAATACTTCGCTGAGTGTTCCGCCTATACCGATAAAGCAGGTGCTTAGTCCCAGTCCCTGCATGACCGTTTTTTCAAAGCGTTTCGGCAGACCGTTTTTTAACAGTATACCGATAGTAGTGCCTATAAGCACTGTGCCAACATTTACAATGGTTCCAAGACCAATCATAAAATCCCCTCGTTTCACTTTACAACGCTAAAGTTTATTGTAAAGCAAAATGAGAGGATTGTCAATTCAGCGCAGACAGAACGGCGTTTTACGGAAATGCCCGCCGCCGATTCTCCGTTCGGGATCGGGAAGTGCAAGCGCAAACAGGTCGTCCGCGAAGGCATCGCGGCAGAGTGCCGCTTGCAGATTTTCGGGCAGCCGTTTTTCCGTTGCCGGCTTGACGATAACGGGCAGGGCAGCCTGCCTGAGCGCCGCACGTCCGCGCACGCCGAGCGCCAGTACGCGCAGATAAGCCGGGGAGACGG
>ERZ773248.1130-NODE-1130-length-25438-cov-32.059764_pt1 | contig 25438 bp, 19 predicted proteins | sample MGYA00580518_ERZ773248 | MGnify/ENA primary metagenome ERZ773248 (study PRJEB29015, sample SAMEA2737762) | human gut metagenome | biome: human gut; feature: human-associated habitat; material: faeces | place: China | collected 2012 ...
CTAGGTCGACCCACACTCATGTAACAGCCCAACCCCAAAATTTGGACCAATGCCTATTTTCTGATCCATGATAAAGCGTGATTATTTTTTTCAATACTATCGCCTCCATGCTTACTGAGTTAAGTATATCACCACAGTGATATGAATGCAAGTAAAAAGAGCCGCCGAAGCAGCTCTCTATCATTTAAGTATTCTCTTTATCTCATCAAGGTTCTCCGCAAAATATACGCCTTTCTGTTTCTCCTCTGATGACAAACCTTTAGCAATCATATGCTGCAAAAAGTGTTTCATATCATCATAATAACCATCAAGATTGTAATAAATGCACGGCGCATGCAGCTATCCTAATGAGAGCTTGGACATAATCTCACTGACCTCTTCCAGCGTGCCTACGCCACCCGGAAAGGCAATAAATGCTTCACCAAGTTCAAGCATCTTCGCCTTGCGCTCCGCCATATCTTTAGTAACAATCAGCTGCGTTAAACCGTCGTACTGAAAATCTTCGTCCATAAAAAACTGTGGCTCTACGCCAATAACTTTACCGCCTGCGGCAAGCACGCTGTGCGCCAACTCACCCATCAAGCCAGTTTCAAAACCACCATAGACTAAAGTGTGACCGCTTGCACCAATCTAGGTGCCAAGCTCACGTATCGCTGTTATAAATTTAGGATCATTGTCTGTGGATGAGGCAAGATATACTGTGATGTTCATGTTAGGGCCTCCGTTTCAAATAATTTATACATCGAATAACTTTTTATTAACTTTAGGGCATTATGATATAAAATACTTTAGTTGTCACTATAAAAATCAGGAAGGTGAAACTCCTTCCTTAGTCTTGATACAAACGATTAACTTAACGACATACACGGAGGAGCTACTTAATGTATATCAAAAAAGAAATCCATAGCGGATCTGTGTTAGAAATAGAAAAACTTCAAAATTTAAAATTCCATTTTAAAAATACCAAACGTGGACCTAAAATCTCTCCTACACCTAGCTATATGGCCAAAGCAAATGAGCGTCGTGCCAAAAAAGAGTTAGCACGTCTTATCAATAATAATTTTTTGTCTGGCGATATGCTTATTACTTTAACCTATGCCAAAGATAACAGACCTCAAACTCCTCAAGAAACAAAAAATGATATCCAAAATTTTTTACGAAATCTCAAAGCCGCTGCAAAGCGTAAAGGCAAAGAGCTTTTATATGTCGGTGTCTCAAATTTCGATTACTGTGGCGTTCCACATCATCATTTACTTCTAAACAATATATTTACAAAAGAAGACCTCCAGTCGCTCTGGCAACATGGTAATATAAATATTAAAAGCCTCGATAGCAGTGGCGACTATACTCTATTAGCAACCTATCTCTTAAAACACACTAATGGTATTTTTCAAGACCCTAAACGCCGGGTACACGCTAAAAGATTTTTACGCAGCCGTAACCTTAAAAAGCCTGAAGTAACTATAACCATTATAAAATCAGATAGTTGGCGAGAAACTCCCACAGCACCTAAAGGCTATTTTCTTATTTCGAATAGCATTGTGACTATTTTCAACGAAGTTACGGGCTATCCATATCAATATTATAAATGTATAAGATTAACCCCATTACAAAATCTACGTGCCACATGATAAAACTCTGATATAATTATTAAATTTCAACCACTGTTGGCATTTAATGATTGTATAAATTATATCATCATTATACTTTTCAACCTTTCAATCACTTTCGACGGTATTTTTTTAATCCATTTACTCAAATACAATTGATAAATTACCTATTTGAACTCACCATCCACAATAAAATTATGGATTATATCATTAATCTGATAGTAATATTACTTGAATTTTTCCATAAACTTTTTCTATATCTCATTTACCCAATTGGAAATAACACTGCCCTCTCTAGTTGCAAGAAGCAAACTCTTCAATTACTAAACGCGTATTATCACTTTAATCATCTTGGTAAAACTAACTTAAATCTCTCGGTTAATGTTTTTATTTAATTTTGACCAATAAGTATTTCATCGTAATGCCAATTTCCGGTCACAAGCCAGTATTCATAAGTGCTCAACCATGTACATACCCATGGCACAAATGAATTTGCAATATACATCTGCTTATTCCATTCTTTATACTTAGGATAATAAACACACAGTTGATAATTTCCATTGTTATCCTTGCCATACTTATGATGCGGATATTTTCCTTCATATTTTTGTAGTGGTGGCGAAATCAGCCATGCTTTTGGTGCTCCATCACTCAATTTATAAGTAATTTTGATTCGATACACTTGGGACTCTGAAGATGGCTGTATATCTAAAACACATACAAGCATCGAATCTTTAATATAGTTTTCTACCAATAGCTTACGGTATAAATACTGCATCCTCATTTGCTGATTTACCACCGAAATAGGCTTTGTGTTCAAATATTTATGCGCCAAAGTGATGTGCTGGTGGAATCGAAACTGTGCCATATTTTGATATATTTCCTGTCGATGTGTCTACTTTCAAGGTTCCCGCCGCAATAGCAGATCGCACTGTCTTTGCTTCATTGTTAAAAACGGCTTTTCCGGTCTCGCTACCAAAACATTCTTTTAGATGATTTCCCATTTCAATTCTATTATATTGCAAAAGTCTACTATCAACTAAATCTTTCCTAGCAGTATCAAGCCATTGCAAAAATGCATTGGCACGTTCCGGATGCGTATTCCACTTGTCAGCAAAATTTTCACCTTCATAACTTGGATTTTCTATGTAAAATTGCTGTCTTTTGCGGTTATCCATAATCCAAGAAGGAGCTTTAGACAAAATATTAGAAAGAGCATCGTAAATATTATCCTCTTCTTCATATAGTCTTCCTGCTATTGTTGTAATTATAATTGATATGGGCTTATTCCCGCTATTATCATCTGCAAACTTGATATCTCGATGCCGTTTAAGAATCTGTACAACACGCTGCAATGGTGTTTTTACTTTTCTACGCTTTACATCTTCAACATCAGCCTGATCTACAACCATGCGATGTTCCTTGACATATTGATCATACAATCTATTGCGTTGCTTTGCACAAGCATCAAAGAACCATTTCACATAGCCTGATGGATTGCTTCCCAAGTAATCATAGGTATCATCGTCTTCATTATGATCTGTTATTTGGATAGCACTCCCATAAGCATAAGCTGGAATAACATCCATATGGAAATTGGGAACCTCATCATATTCAATATGCCAGCATCTCTTTTTTTCTTCAATTTCATTACTTGCCTTTTTGTAACGGACAAGCAATGGTTTAACCATATCAACCTTAAGCTCTTTCGCCGTCAATCCATACTGTTTTTTGAATTGGCAAACAATATCCAAATCATAATCATCTGCATTTGTAATTGGGCGGACCACAGTTCCGAGAGCAAATGAGCCTTGCGGATAAATACTGATTTCATAATCAGGAGTTTCTTGATCTATCCATTTTCCTAGATCTTTATAGGTCTTTTCTGCTGTCTCAAACATTTCATCACTAATATCAATACACTTAGCTATCGATTTAAGCAAGCCATTATATATCTCTTTGGTATACATCATTTACCTCCAATCGTTATGGTTTCTTCAAAGCAACTTTTCTGCGAAAGCTGATCATAGATTTTTATTGGCAAATCCACCTTGGGCATAATATCCATACCAGCACGAACTGCAAGCGATGCTGGCATAGCTGGAAACAAGCAGATTTCCTTTGCCTTAGGATTGTCATTTTTTATTCTTTCCATTAACAGCCGAAAAGCACGGACAAAACTGTCTTGAATATGAGGATTCTTAACAAACACACGATTTGGTTCTGAAATAGTCAGGTGATAGATAGAACATTTTTCACCCAATACATTTATAATCCTTTGATCTACAATTTCAGCACTCAAATCAACAACTAACGCTATAACTGTTTCTGATTCATTCCTCGATTTACATGTTAGAAAATCTACCACCGATTGATCCTCAGGCCATGCCCATTTATCTCCTTCGCGATGGCACTGGAAGACGCGAATATTTAATTGGTCACAAAGCAAATATCCCAATTCGAAAAGAAGTGGTTGCGGAGCAAGTGCAAACAAAGCAACAACATCTTCCTTCTTTACAATGCTACCAAAATACTGCTTAACTTGATTCTCCAGTACATCTACTTGGATTTGCATAATTTCCTTTGATGGTATGTATTTTGTAACTGACCCACTATGCAATTCTATTGGCTCATCCTGTTTCGGATAGAGACCACATTTTACACTAGCTCTTCTAAGTACAGATACTGTATTGAATACATCAACATTGTCTATATTTGAGAAGAATGTCACTATCTTACAGGAATCAGCATCTTGAATCTCCGTCAATCTTCGAATACGATTTTCATGAGTCTTTTTCTGCACAATCAAGAAATCTGATAGGTAGTTTTCAGGTTTGGTATCTATCAAATGATGATGTTCTGCACAAAGAAGCATTAAATTGTCTACGTTGTTTATTTCATCTTTTGTCATGCTATCAACATGTCTTGGTCCTGTTTTACCAACTGCGTGAATATGGGCATTTTCGGCAAAATTGGCATCATCGCCATAATGCGAATCCAAATACAACAGTTTATTACAAATTTCGCATCTACCTGCCGCCATTCCCCACAAGCGCAGTTTTACTGCTTCGCGAATTGGTGTTCTCTTGATCTCAGATGATTTATTTTTTTCCATATTTTTCCTCATCTTCTGCAACCTTAAGTGTTACTGCATTTTCATTAAACTTAGGGTATAGCACATTTGCTTTTCCCTTCAATTCAGTATATACATCACTAGCGAAGATTCCCAGCACCTGACGCTTAATCTCATCATTATCCAAAAGCAAGCTGAAGAAGTCCTGGTTCTGCTCCAGACCTTCTACCAGAGCATCATCAATATTGTCGAAATAAGCAAACTCAAAGTCTCTTTCAGTATTATTCTGAGCGCTTGCACGCAGTCTTTCAGATTTCATCATGATATCCTTAATCTGCAGCATGGCCTTGACTGCAACGTCATTGTCGTAGTTTTTGCCGGTTCTGCTGTTGATTTCCGCAATAATCTGCGATAAACGCTCAATCTTTGCAGGCGTAAGATTCAGACTTTCAGCGGTTGGCAGATGAACAATCGGATCAGCTTTATGCTTAACATTCGCAAACTCTCCGCTCTTTTTCTGCACAAAATTGTCTGCCTTAATTTTGCCAGTCAAGTCGAAACCGCCACCGGAATGGCGTACCTTCAGATACGTCTGCAAGTAGGACAAGAACTTATATTTCTTATGAATATCCACGTCCTCGAAGCAGGTTGCCTGTACCAAAAACTCATAACAGCGGATGAAATGGCGGATTGCCATATGGATTTCCTTCTGCGTCTGCTCGTCATTATTCTTTTCGATGACGTTTTTGGCCTTCTGCAGGAAGAAAGTCATTTTCTTTTTGTCCGCAGCAGTAACCTTTTCCTTGTACAGCAGCGTATTAAAGTCCTCTATATCGCCGGGATCAAGGAAGAAATAGCCGTCGATTTTCGCGCTGATATCATAAATAGAACGCGGATTAATGCTATTGGACAGCAAAGTAACAGTGTAGTATTTGCTGAAAGCCTTCTCGATATCCGCATAATCATTGGCGAAATCAAGGACAAAGGTTTTCTTATCAAATGGCGGGCAAATACGGTTCAGGCGCGATAAGGTCTGCACTGCATTTACGCCACGCAGCTTTTTGAGCACATACATAGCGCACAGCTTCTTCTGGTCAAAGCCTGTCTGATATTTATCTGCTACCAGCAGCACCTGATATTCGTCCTTATCAAACTCTTTAGGCAGGTTCTTGTCAGCAATGCCGTTCATGCCTACTTCCGTATATTCCTTGCCGTCGATAGTGACCTTGCCGGAAAAGGCAACCAATGCTTTCAGACCAGTATAACCTTTGCGATTGATATAATCCTCAAAAGCCTGACGATATTTTACAGCACCTGCACGAGATTCCGTAATGACCATAGCCTTAGCCTGACCATTAAGCTCCTGCATAACGTTCTGACGGAAATGCTCAATGATTACTTCAATGCGTTGCGAGATATTTGTTTCATGTAGCTGCACGAAGCGGGCAATCTGGCGCTTTGCATCATTCGTTTTCATTTCCGGATCATCTTCAATCTCTTTGTTGAGACGGAAGAAGGTATCGTAGGTAATATAGTTCTGCAGCACATCAAGAATAAAGCCTTCTTCGATAGCCTGCTTCATAGAGTAAATATGAAAGGCTTCATACTGTCCCTGCTCATTTACCCTGCCGAAAAGCTGCAGAGTAGTCGGTTTCGGCGTAGCGGTAAAGGCAAACATCGACACATTAGGCTGCTTGCCGTTGCGCTGGATTTCATCGGTAATAATATCTTCAACGTCAACATCGGTTTCCACTTCACCGGAGCCAAGCGACTTCGTAATCGCTGCCATATTCTTGCCGGATGTAGAAGAATGCGCTTCGTCGATGATTACGGCAAAGTGCTTATTCTTCAAGCCTTTGACGCTATTCACGATATACGGGAACTTCTGAATCGTCGTTGCAATAATCTTGGTGTTACCGCCAAGCGCATTAGCAAGGTCAGTAGAGTTGCACTGGTCGTCCATAACACGGATAAGGCCTTCCTTATGCTCAATGCCAAGCACCGCCTGCTGCAGCTGTCTGTCGACTACTACGCGGTCAGTACAGATGATGATGTTATCAAAGATAATCTTGTTGTCTGCACTATGCAAGGACGCCAAACGATGCGCAAGCCAGGCAATCTCGTTCGTTTTGCCGGAGCCTGCGCTATGCTGCAGAAGATAGTTCAGGCTGCTGCCATGCTCCTTAACATCAGCAAGCACTTTACGCAGCACATCAAGCTGATGATAGCGAGGAAAGATAACAGTTTCGTTTTTTTTCACCTTGCCGTTAGCATCTTCTTTTTCGCTGACCTCGATAAACATGAACTTGCCAAGGACTTCCAGCAGACTGTCCTTTTGCAGGATATCGTCCCACATATAATGAACGCTGTATTCATCTTCCAGCAAAGGATTACCGGCACCGACCTGAATACCTTCACCACAGCCCATGTTGAAGGGCAGGAAGAAGGTACTGCTGCCGCTGAGCTTGGTACACATATAAACCTGTTCCAGATCCATAGCGAAGTTTACCAAAGAACCGGCCTTCCACAAAAAGAGGCGGTCTTTTGGATTACGCTGCATGCGATACTGATAGATGGCATCCTGATAGGACTGTCCTGCGGCATTACATTTCAGCTCGAAGGTGATGATTGCAAGGCCGTTGAGAAAGATTACCAGGTCAATGCGTTCATCATCGCTCGCCCAAACTTCTTCGGAAACTGTGAAGATGTTCTTATGGTACAAAGCGTTGAGTTCCTTGTTGAAGGTCGTTGCAGGCTTCGTATACATCAAATCCAGATGGATGTTGGCCAGCTCTACGCCATGCTTAAGCACATCAAGACGACTGCCGTTCGCCCTCGTTTCCTGCTGATTGATAAAGGCAACAAGGGTGTCTTCAGTTTTTTCCTTATAGATTTTGCGCAAAGCCTGCAGCTTTTCCGGCTGAGTTGCTTCAAGAAAAGCGAACAGAGCCTTGCGGTTTATAGCAAAAAGGCGGTCGAACTCCGTTGCCGGAGCCTCTACGTAACCGCATTCCGGCTTTACAAGCTGGTCAATGATATAACGCTGATATTCTTTTTCCGAAAGGATGTTATTCATTTACAGGAACCTCCTTCTTGCCGGTGACGTACTCGTAGATGAGGGACTTTTTGTACTCGGCAAGGATATCGAGCTGGCGCTTTTTGTCAGCGATGAGGGTGTCGATTTCGGTACATTGTGCATTGAGATAATCAACAATTTGCTGTTGTTCTGCTTGAGAAGGTTCTAACAAAAGCAATTTTGCAAACTCACTATAATTTAACCCCTGACGTACACCATTACCCATATTATAAAACACCTTAATAATATCATAACTATGAAGAAGGTAATGATAATATTCACTGTTTACATCTTTTTTAGGCCTTAAATCAATATATGCAGATGTAATAATTCCTTGTTCTTTTACAAGTCCAGTACGAAGACTACGTTTATCGTTTTGCAAATCTGTCGGTCTTATAATTATATCTCCAGCTTCAACAACGTTATAAGTATTAAAGCTTGCAGGAAGCAATCCACCATTAGTATTAATATCTTTTCTAATGATTCTTCCATAACTTAAAGACAACAAATTTTGCTCTTGCATACGATAATTCTTAGTTTTTCCTTCTTCAAAATAAGCATATACAGGATGGATATCCCAGTCCTTCGGAATCTCTCCAATCCACTCAATCCCGCTATCCTTCATCTCCGCATCAGGATTCAGACCTTTGGTAACCACTTCGGTGATAACGGATTTCTTATACTCCTCCAAAAGATCAATTTCCTTTTGGATATCTTCAGCTGTCGCGTCGATTTCGGAGCATTTGGTGTCGAGGAAATCGGCAATTTGTTGTTGCTCACAAACAGTTGGCAAAGGCAAATATGTATTACCGAAATCAAAATACGAAATATTTTTTCCGTCTCGTAAACTCATAGTATAAGAATTCATCTTGCTAATAAAACTGCTGTCTTTGAATATATATTTGTAGTAAGTATTGACAAGATCTTCTTTTTTATAAAAAATTTGATATGCTGGAGAAACAACGCCCTCATATTCTGAATACTCAAAGCCTCCTTGAAAACTGCGTAAGCTTATACAAAAATCACCTTTATGCACAGTTTTCAAAGTACTTAAATCCGTGTTTTCTTTTAACTTCACCGCTGTTTGAGTTGTTAAATCTTCTAAAAGAGATTGTGGAATTACTCCGAACTTCTGAGAAGGAGATAATAACTGTAAATTTTCATCATTGCCCCTATCATTTCTCTGAACAAAAAGATATCTACCTTTTTTTAAACTCCAATCTTTCGGAATCTGCCCAATCCACTCAATCCCGCTGTCCTTCATTTCACGCATTCCCATCACCTCATTTCAGCAGGCGAGCAACACGCTCATTCACGGCCTTGTCGATTTCCAAAAACTCCGCCAGCAGCTCCGCACTAGGTTTGGGTGCCTGATATTTATAGAAGTAACGGGTAAAAGGAATTTCCGCACCGGTTTTGATTACAGGCTTCTTCTTCGTCAAATCCTCTTCCCAGAACCACTTGGCATCAGGAATATGCGGCAGCACCTCACGCGCCATGTAGGTTTCAATATCCTCAGTGTACTTCACAAGCTCTGTATCCTTGGTTTCCTTGTCGTAGATAATGTTGCCCTTTTTATCGCGCTGAATTTCCGCAGTCTTATCCATAACGGAAAGTCCGTCCATGATTTTCTCAAAGAGTTTTTTATCAGCCAAATCGCCAAGAACAGCTTGCAGCACCGGTGTAAATGCTTTAGGCGACAGCCATTTTTCATCAGCAATATGCTCCTGCAGCTTCGCCAGAATTACATCATAAACAGGCTTCGTAGCATAAAAGGTCTTCAGCTTGTTTTCGTCCTTACCGCTCAAAGCGTTGCCTTGTTCCTCATACTCTGCAACCTTAGCTTCATCCCATAAGCCTTTCAACGCACCCTTCTGCAGCATACGCTCAATGCTTGCCTCAGTGATAGCATAGCTGCGCTGCAAAGGCTGCATAACAGCATACTCACGGTACATAAAATCTTCGTTCTTGAAAATCTTGCTGTACTCGCTGTCGGCCTTGTCAAAATCGGTGTACAGCTTGGCAATCTGCGCTCTATCCTCGGGAGAGAACTCGTTTTTCTTGTTGCCCACAGGCTTACGCAGCTTGTGATAAATATTGGTCGCATCTATGAGCTGCACATAACCCTTACGCTCCGGGCGCTTGTTTTTGGATATAATCCACCAATAGCTGGCAATGCCGGTGTTGTAAAACAAATCCGTCGGCATAGCAATAATCGCTTCCAGCAAATCGTTTTCCAGCAGCCAGCGGCGAATCTGGCTTTCACCGGACGCTGTACCACCGGTAAAAAGCGGCGAACCGTTTTCGATAATCGCAGCACGGCCAAACTTTTCATCCAGCTTAGCAACTGCAGACTGCAAAAACAGCATCTGCGAATCACCACCACCGGGCAAACCTGCACCCCAACGGCTGTTTTCCTTGGCGTATTCATTAATTACTGCTTCTTCCTGTCCTGCCTTTGCGTCTTTACCGCTCCAGGGAGTACCAAACGGAGGGTTCATCAGCACGAAGCGCATCTTGGTATCAGCGGAAGGATCCTCTTTAAAGGAATCTGCATGCACAAAGTTCGTCGCATCCTGACCTTTAATCAGCATTTCTGCCATGCCAACAGCCCAGGATACACCCATAAACTCTACGCCGAACAGCTTAACATCGGCAGTAGGATTATAATGCTTAAAATAGCTGTACGCCGTGCTCAGCATACCGCCGGTTCCCGCTGCCTGGTCACAAATGGTAATCAGCTTGTGGTCATCAAAAATATCGTCGCAGCCTTCGGAAACAAGCAAGGATACGCCCAGCTTAACAATATCACGACCGGTGTAAAACTGACCGGCATCTACGTTCTGGAAGAATCTGCCTATAAGATTCTCGAAGATATAACCCATTTTAATGCTGTCAAAGCTTTCAACAGACAAATCCAGTTCGGAAAAGGCTTTGACCGTGTTGAACAGGCAACCGCCTTCATCCATCTTCTTGATATGGGTTTCCATATCGAGGTTATTCAAAATATCCTTAATGTTATCGGAAAAGCCCTGAATATAAGCCTTAAAGTTTTCCGCAATGTGATCGGCATCGTTGCACAACTCCTGCAAAGTGAACTCGCTGACATTATAGAACTGATAGCCGGAAAGCCTATACATAGCCTTAGCAGGGTAATTAGGGTTCTCGTTGTATTTTGCTACGACAGCAGCTTTAGTCTTTGCCAAAGCGCACTCAAAACGACGGATAATCGTCATAGGAATAATAACATCACCATACTTATCCGGCATATACGTACCACGCAGCTTATTGGCAATACTCCAGATAAAATTCGCCTCTGCGCTTATATCAACGGGATTATCATCCCAAAGCACATCTATTTTCTTAATATCAGTCACAATAAAACCTCCTGAAATTATTCTTTTACTTCCGCTAAGCCTTTTTCATATGTAAGTATTCCGTCATCCATAAAATTATATTTCCACTTACTATTCATAATTTTTGAAGCAACTTCTGGCTTTTCTAATGTATTCAATGTTAAATCCTTATAACGAACCTCTAACTTCATATCAGCAAGATAGCTATTGCCAGTGATAAATGCCTTATCCAATTGATCATCAACAAATGATCTAGCTGTTTTTACTGTTATTTTTTTAGAATCAAACAAGTTATCACGTAACGCTTGAGGCGGATTATTTTGTACAACCGGAACCAATGCTTTGGATAAAGCTTTCTTAGAATTATCAATCTCTAAATTAATTTTACGTGCTAAATCCTTCTTAGTTAATTCTATTTCATTTTGAATTTCCTGAATTTCTCTTTCAATTTCAGGTATTTTTGACACTAAACACATTGCGCCATAACCAGTTAAATTTAAAGTATACTTTTCTCTTAACCGTTTAACAGAATCTTGAATATTTTTAGTACGTTTTACGAGGTTGCTTTCTTTGTCAAAAGTATTAAACAAATTGTATGTTGCAGAAAGCTGCTTCTGCACATTTTCATCATCTTTGGCAACAAGTAATAAATCACTTGGAATTTTTACTTTATGCTGTTTTATATTGAATCCAGATAACTGTATTTCTATAAACTTAATTCTAGCATTATATACGTTTAATTTTCTATGTAAATCTAACTTAGGAGGATTCTCCTTAATAATTTGCAATGTTTGGGAAATAGATGTATCAGTAAGAGTGGTTACAACTAATTTTTTCGTATCTGATTGACTATCTGTCAGTCCTTTTTCCTTTGCAAATTGTTTGTTCGCTGTCTCTACAACGTTAAACAAACCAGCAACAGCATCATAATCGATAATGATACCATTAGGAAAGCTCTCTTTAACCGGATTTTCAACAATAAGAGGGGTAGGAGAATATATCAATGCTTCGTCATCAGCCACAAGAACATTTATGCGTATATTATGTGTTTCTTGCATTTGTATGCCAGCATCTCTTAATATTTTTAAACTTTCAGCATAGCCATAACCAATTCTGTACACATCACTGTTATTATCAAAAATTATATTCTCAACCAAATTCATTTTCTTAACAACAGCATCAGCAACATTAGAATTAAATCCTGTACCAATAAATGCTACACGAGTTTTAGCTGTATTTATTTTCGAAATCAAATATTCCTCAGTTATTGCTACAAAAGAAGCCTTTTTTCCCATTTTATCACCTCATATAATATACTTAAGCAGCAACAATATTCTTTTGCTGCAGCTTGTCCATTACTGATCTGAAACTGTTGTTAGTTATCTTATCAACACGAAATACCGATGGATAACCTTGTTCAGTTTCCATTGCAACTATAGCACTACTATAATTACCTTTCCCCACGGTACTGTGCGGAATAGGTCCCACGATAACAGCAGCATATTTATCGGAATAGCGTAATTTAGAATAGTTATATTTTTGACTGCCATCATAGTCAAGGAAAAACGCAAACCGGTCACCGGCAAAGCCCATGCTTTTCGCAACTCCGGTAAGATGGCGCTTATTAGTACGGGAATCTCCCAATACTAATATTTTACCATAGATTTTAGGATTATAAAAAATATCTCCTCCTAAGAGTTGGCTCAACCCCATCATTTCCAACCAATCGGCAAGTTTTCCGGCTCTGTTAAGAGAAGAAATAGCTTTTTCTAAAGCCCCATCGGCAAACTCCTTCATTAAAACTTCAGAGAGTTCGTACATCTGCATTTCATTTAACACGTTCACTCACCAGCCTTTCCGTTGTCAATTACATGACGCAGTCTGTCCTTAGCATTCAGGATTTTTAAATTCAAAATTTTCAATTCATCAACAATGCTAAGATATTTTTCTGCTATTTCATTTTGTTCTTCCATATCAGGAACAGGTACAAGCATCTTTTTCAGACGTTCCAAGCTGATAACTTGCATTGCAACTCCGGTAAGCAATGCGCTCAAACCGGCTATGCCTTGTTCACTTTCAAGGTACGCTTTAAGATAAATCGGGTTAATTTTACTCGTATCGGCACGAAGAATAAGCAAGTTACCGACAGGTAAAACCTTAGTCCCGGCTTGTTCGTTAAACAATGCCACTTTAAACGGCGAACCATTACGCGACAAAATAATATCGTTGTCCTCCAACAGATATTTCTCGTATTTTTTATCAATGCAACTGATTTTAGGTAAACGATTGTCTACCATGCCATCATGCACTTCCGAAAGGCGCAAATAGTAATTCGTTGAAGCATCGTTTTCATCTACAGATAACTTATCTAATGCAGAAGCGGTGATTGCAACACTTCTTCCGAATCGTACAAGTTCTTCCAAAGGTCTTCCGTTTTTAATTGCAGCTTCCGGTACAGCCAGAAAACGTGTAGGCAGCAAAGTATAGTCGCTTTTGCTGAGATCATCTATGGTAACGCATACGCTTTTTTCACCGGGATGATTATAAGCGTCAATAATCGCCTCTATGTTTTCTTCAGAAAACTCATTTTGACGTCTTCCGTGGGTAAACATATCAGAAGCATCGACCATCTTTACTTCTTTATTGCCCCTGCTCAGCACTACCATTACAGGTTTTATGCTCATATAGGAATACATTTTGGCCGGAAGAGCTATTACAGCCTCTACCAAACCATTATGTACTAAATACTTTCTAACCTCACGATCCTGATTGGTAAACATGCAGCCTTCAGAAAAAAACGCCACAACTTTACCATCCGGTGCAATATTGTCCAGAGCCAGCAAGCCACAAACCCAATCCGCTGCTGTACCGCTTCGCAAGAACGGATAAATATCACTGAGTTCAGGAAATTTATTGCTAAGCGTTCTAACCCTTAAGCCAAAAGGGTGAGTACTGATAACGAAATCATAATCAGCTTTTCCACGGTCTGCAAGACAGTACTCAATAGGACTGCGTCTGATTACTTCTATCTGAACGCCAAGCGCAAATGCCTTAAGTTTAGAAATAAGTACTCCGTCACGACTTAATTCCAAGCCTGTAACAGCAAGGTTATTGTGCCGGCAAACAAGGCTGGTTAATATATCACCGGAACCGGAATACAACTGCAATCCTTTGCCGGGTTCGGATTTGATACGCAAGAACCTTTCAGCAAGTTGATTTAAGCTTGCCGGCAAGTTATATGAATTTGTTCTTGCGTCATTATCGGAAACACTTAACAAGACTTGTAAAAAGTCTTCCGTTTCATACATTTCCAAAAGCTGTTTTACATCGTCCCAAACTACGTCTACTTTCGTGCAATGATAAATATCAGCTTTTATATTTTCAGGTAAAGATGCAATAGCTTCTCTATAGGTGACGATACCTGCTTGCAGACTGCTTGCTGCAAACAATACCAAAGTAATGGCAGCCTTATCCAAGGCAGTATAACCAGGCAGCAAAATTCTTAAGCCTTCCTCGATTTTCTTAGACAGATTTTCTGTTTGTTTACTAAATTCGTTATTTAACAATTAAAACACCTCCATAGCGTTTTCAAGAAAGTTGGTCGCAACTTTTATATACATTATAAGCATACTCTACCCCTTTGTCAATAGTTTGCAGTAACTTTTTTGTAAAAAGTTACTGCAAACTATCTAATATTTTCTGTATGTATTCTAGAACTCTTCTTCGCAACTATTCTCCCATTTCTGATTTTGCGTTTCACGTCATCTCTTTTCAAGTAACACCTTCAAGATTCAGTTTTCATTTTGAAGGTTTCTGTTCGTCGGCTCAGAACTTTGCCCACTATTGATTTTCCGCAACAGCATCCGGCTTCCTTCAGATTCCACATCACGATGGACACCCTTGCCTTCGGCTAACGCTTCCTGCTACCAAGCGCGCAATAAACCTTCACACCAAATTATCACCCACGCTAAACGCTCTCATGCAAAACAACGCTGCTCGTCCCCCAAGACAAGCAGTTTTGTTTTGCATAATTTTTTGGGATTTTCCCTGTTTACTTAACGTTTCGTTAACTTTTATTTTGTTAGAATGAAGGAAAGGAAAAGGTAAAATCACACATAAAAGAAAGAGGTTATTAATATGGACCAAAAACTTGACAAACTTGCTGATTACATCCTGTCCCTCCTGCTTACTAGCAGCGACAGCGATACCCTCGATAATAAGGAGAAGGCAGCCTAATGCCGCGCGCCGTTATTTACGCACGCTTCTCCAGCGATATGCAGCGTGAAGAATCCATCGACGCACAGGTACGCGCCTGCTGCAGCTATTGTCAGAGCAAAGGCTATCTCGTCGTTGGCCAATATGTCGATGAGGCCAAAAGCGGCCGCGAGCTGACCAAGCGCGACGCTTATAATCAGATGCTGGCCGATGCGCTAGAGGATAAGTTTGATATCATCATTTTCCATAAAATTGACCGCAACAGCCGCAACGAGCTGAATTACTATACGACCAAGGATAAACTGGAAAAGCTGGGTATACGCTATGAATACGCAGTGCAGCACATAGACGCGTCGCCCGAAGGCCAGATGATGGAAGGTGTGCTCGTGTCGATGGCTGCTTATTACAGCCGCAACTTATCCAAAGAGACCAAAAAAGGCCTGAACGAAAACGCCTACAAGGCGCAATTTAATGGAGGTTTCGCACCTTTTGGCTATAAAATCGTTGATAAACACTACGTCATTGACGATCAAGAGGCTGAGGCTATCCGCCTGATTTTTGATTTATATGTATCTGGTCATAGCTCCAAGGATATCTGCTGCGCACTCGCGACTAAAGGCTATACTACCCGCAACGGCAAGCATTTCGGAAAGAATACTATATACGATATTATTGGAAATGAGCGTTATTCCGGCACTTACACGTTCAACAAAGTACCTCGCAAGAAGGGCGGTCGCAACATGCATTCCAAGTCTCGTCCCGATGATTTTATACGCATTGAAGACGCCATCCCCGCAATTGTCAGCAAGGATATCTTCCAGCAAGCCATGGACCGCCGCAGAATCAATAAAGAAAGACCAGCGTTCAAATCCAAGGTTAACTATCTTTTGAGCGGCAAAATAATTTGTGGTCATTGTGGTCAAGCTATGGGAGGTCATAGCGTTACTCCACACAAAAAAATGTACTCGTATTATGCTTGCCTCACAAAAGAGAGAGTCCCCCTTCAAAGCTGTCCGCAAAAAACAATTCGCAAAGAAGAAGCAGAGCAAGCAGTACTGGACAAAATTAAAACAGAAATCCTCACTCCTGAAGCCTTTTCCTATATTGCTGACAAAATGCAAAAAAAGTACGCAGCACAAAAAGGATCTATTGATAAAGACATTGCCCGCAAGCAATCTCAGCTTACCCAAGCTGAAGCGAAGCGCACAAATTTGTACAAATTAGTCGAAAACGGTCTGCATGATGATTTCACTATAAATAAAATACGTGCTGCTAAAGAAACGATTGAAACATTGCAAACAGAAATCAAAACTCTCAAAAATGCAAAGCAAAATAAAATTTTAAATGACCGGGAAATCGAAAGAGCATTCCAGCTTTTTCGTCAAAAACTGAATGATATGTCTGATGTAGATGCCAAAAAATTACTTATCGATTTATTTTTAGACAAAGTAATCGTCACTGATCAACACCTTGATATCAAACTTTCGAGTGATGCTATTACTAATATGCTTCAAAAATAATCTATTATGCCATAAAGCAGGAGCTGCTATACAATCGTACAGCAGCTCCTGCTTTTTAAACACAAAAAAACTGATTGACTTCTACAAGTTCAATCAGCATTTTCTCTATTTGTGATTCCAATCAGATATTTTCTATCTAATTGGTGCCGCGGACCGGAATCGAACCGGTACGGGTATCACTACCCGAGGGATTTTAAGTCCCTTGCGTCTGCCAGTTCCGCCACCGCGGCAGACATAACTACTTAACACCTTTTAAGAAATAAAAATGGAGGCGACACCCAGAATCGAACTGGGGATAAAGGTTTTGCAGACCTCTGCCTTACCGCTTGGCTATGTCGCCTTAAAAGGTGGAGCGGAAAACGAGATTCGAACTCGCGACCCCCTCCTTGGCAAGGAGGTGCTCTACCACTGAGCTATTTCCGCAATATGGTGCCTCAGCACAGAATCGAACTGTGGACACAAGGATTTTCAGTCCTTTGCTCTACCAACTGAGCTACCGAGGCATGATTGGCGACCCGGATGGGACTCGAACCCACGACCTCCGCCGTGACAGGGCGGCATTCTAACCAACTGAACCACCGGGCCAATCAACTACGAATTACATTATACAGGCTTAAACCTATTTTGTCAACATCTTTTTATACTTTTTTTTATCTTCCAATGCAGCCATCAGTTTTTCCTCTATATGCACCTGCAAAGCCTGCAGCTTATCCTCCGCCGGCACGTTGCCAAGCACGTCAAAAGCGTCTGTGGTCAAGGGCAGATGATTCTTGCGCATTTCCGCAAACAGCTCATCACGGAAAATATTATAGGAAAAGTATATCTGATTGCCATGCTTAAAATCAGTATAATCCAAAAAGATAAAGGAACCATTGATATAAGGCAAGGGATTATCGGGTGTAATATACAGCTCATAATCGCCTACCTGAGCAGGCAGCGTACGCCAATAGTCCCACTGCTCAAAATGCAGCGCTTTCGCTTCATACGGCAGCGTATGCACGGTTTTCTTATCCATGCTGGCCAGAATATCCGGCAAACTCTTGCGCATCATGTCAGCAAAATGCTCGCGGTCACGACAAAAGAAACGCACGTCGCGGAACGTATGCAGGCCAACGGTTTTTACCGGCACATAGTCAAATGTTTCTTTTGTATAAGTCAAATCAAGACGGCAGTGCGATGCTTCATGCACATAGGCTGCAATATTCAAAATCTGCCCGTTGATACCGGAGCCCGGCACAAGGGTATAATCACCGATTGCTGCAGGCAGATTGCGCACAAAGTCCCAATCCTTAAGCCCTGTCTCTATTTCTTTGATATCAGGCTGTCCCATCTCAACCTCCGCACTTTTCCAGCAGCTTGCCGATTTTACTGTAAATCCTTACTGCATTGTTATAAAATACATCCTCGTGATAGCATTCGGGAACAACGTGGCTAATCATCCAGATATACAGGGGAATATTTACAAGCGGCCAGTCGCTGCCATACATGATTTTTTCATAATTACCAATATAATTCAGCCAAGTATGCAGCTGGCGCAAAAAGCCACGCTGTCTTTCGAGCAGCATCAGCGGTTTGGGATTGCCCTCCACCAGACCTGAAAGGTCAATGCATACGTTGGCGTTCTTGCAGGCCACCTCTGCCGCATCAGCAAACCAGGGGCAACCACAGTGCGCTATAACAAAGGTTACATCAGGAAACGCCACTGCCGCTTCATCAACAGTAAGCGGATGCGAATATTTCAAAAGACCGCTGGGCCAGGCTGTATCGCCTGTGTGAATTGCAACTGGCATATTATAGGCACGCGCCAGCTCAAACAGCGGCCAATGCCTTTTATCGTTGACATAGACAGCATTATAACCGGGATAGAGCTTGATGCCCAAACAATGCGGGTCCTTAATAAAGCGTTCAAATTCCTGCGCTGTTTTTTCCGCATTTGCTTCGGTTATAGCCTCGCTGTTTACACCCATGCAGTAACCCATGTTCTGCGGCTGATTGTAATGCGCCTCGTCAAAAGGCGCTGCAAGGTCAATCATGCGCGGTGTGACACCGCCGTATTTCGAAGACGTATAATTAGTGTTGCCCATAGCTACGGAAAAAGCGATATTGTTTTCTTCGCATATTTTCTGCCAGCAGGCCGCTGTATTTTCATAGCCTGCATTGGCTGCAACCTGCACAAAACCATCAACATTGTAATAATGCATATGGGCATCAATAATCTTCATTTGTAACCCCTCTTTATTTTAAAACACGTATCGTTATTCTTCTTCCTCTTTAGGCAGAATGATATTTAATACCATAGCCACGATAAAAACTACAGCTACACAGTTTTCTGCAAAAACATTCTTAATCAAATCAGGGAAAATCTTAAAAATTGCCGGTGTCTGAGTAAAGCCGATACCGATGCTGAGTGCCAAAGAAGCAATCGTTACATTACGGGTGTTGTAGCCGCAGTTGGCAATCATCTGCACGCCGCTGACTACGATAGAACCGAACATCATCAAGGTGCAACCGCCCAAAACAGCCTCCGGCAGAGATGCCAGCAGCACGCCCAGCGCTGGGAACAGACCTGCCATAATCATAATAACAGCGCCTGTCATGATAGCAAAACGGTTAACAACCTTTGTCATAGCAATCAGGCCTACGTTCTGGCTGAAAGAGGTAATAGGCAGACAGCCGAAAACGGAAGACAAGCTGCTTACCAGACCATCGCAGACAATAGAACCGGAAATTTCTTTTTCTTTAACATCGCGGCGCAGACCGATAGCAGTCATTGCGGATGTATCACCAATGGTTTCGGTAGCGGAAACCAGGAAAATCAAAAAGAATGCAAAAATTGCATCGGGATGGAATTCCATGGTAAAAGGCATCAGCTGAGGAATAGCAATCAGCTTAACCTCAGCGAGCTTGCTCATGTTTACCATGCCCATAAAATAAGCAACTACATAGCCGACAATCAAACCAAAAAGCACGGAAAGCTGTTTATAGAAGGATTTGGCGAAAATATTGTAGGCAATGCAGCTTACCAAAGTAATCGTACCTACAATAATATAAGGAGCATCACCGAAGTTGGGGTTACCGAAGCCGCCGCCGAAGGAGTTAGCACCTACCGCCAACAGAGAGAAACCGATGGATGTAACAACGGTAGCAGCAACAATCGGTGGAATCAGACGGCGCCAATATTTTGCTCCCAGACCTAAAAAGCCTTCCAGCAAACCGCCAACCAGCACCGCACCCATAACGCCGCCGTAACCGTATTTAGCACCGATAACACAGGCGATGGATACAAAGGTGAAGCTGATGCCCATAACGATAGGCAAACCGCTGCCGACACGCCAGACAGGATAAAGCTGTATCAGCGTACCGATGCCTGCTACCAGCATTGCCGACTGCACCAGCGCACCGCTCTGCTCTACCGGCATTTTTACCACACCGGCTACAATCAGAATCGGAGCGATATTCGCTACGAACATCGCCAGAATATGCTGCAGGCCGAAGGGAATCGCCTTGCTTACAGAAATTTTTCCGTCTAAGTCGTATATCGGATCAGTATATTGTTTTTCGCTCATTACTCTTCCTCATGTCTGAACACTACTGTGTTGGTTTTGGCATCCATCTTATCAATAATAGCTAAGGAATGCAGGTTGTAGCCGGCTTTGCGCAGCTTGTCGCCGCCACCCTGGAAGCCTTTTTCTACAGCAACGCCAACGCCCTCAACAGTGCCGCCGGACTGACGCACAATGTCAATAAGACCTTCCAGAGCACAACCGTTAGCCAGGAAGTCATCAATAATCAGCACGTGGTCGTTTTTAGACAGGAATCTTTTAGAAACAACAACGTCGTTTGTTTTGCTATGGGTATAGGAATAAATTTGAGTGAAGTAAACATCCTTATCCATATTGCTGCCGCTGGATTTCTTGGCAAACACTACCGGAACGCCAAAATACATTGCCGCAACGCAGGCAATACCGATGCCGGAGGCTTCAATAGTCAGGATTTTAGTAATATTCCTGTCTGCAAACAAGCACTTTAATTCTTTACCAAGCTCCGCAACAAACGGCACATCAATCTGATGATTTAAAAAGCTGTCAACCTTCAGGACATTACCGCTTTTGATAACACCGTCATTAACAATTTTTTCTTCCAATAATTTCATCGTCAAGCCCTCCATACATTTTGTTTTTTAACTGCTGCTACGAACATGTCAGCAATCGATTTGCCTTTTAAGTATAAAGATTATTTTATCACACTGACAATATATGGTAAAGTAATTTTCTGCTTCCGCAGTGATATTTTTACCTTAATCCACCACCAGTGCGACTTCGCTGCCTGTCCCCTGTTGGCCGCGTTTTTTCCTGACGAGAATTTTTTTGTCAATCATTTCCTGCAAATCGTGTACATGCGAAATTATACCTACAAGGCGATGGCCTTCACTGAGTCCCTGAAGTGTAGCAATAGCCTGCTGCAGACTGCTGTCATCCAGTGAGCCGAATCCTTCGTCGACAAACATCGTATCCAACTGAATACCGCCTGCACAGGATTGCACCTCATCCGCCAGCCCCAGCGCCAACGCCAACGATGCCATGAAGGATTCGCCGCCGCTTAAGGTTTTGACGCTGCGCAGATTACCGCTGTAATAATCCTTAACCTCCAAATCAAGGCCTGTTTTGCTGTTGCCCGTCTTGCTGTCCGCATCCTGCATTTTGTCACGGCACAGCTCGTACTGGCCGCGGCTCATGTGCAGCAGCCTTACATTGGCGCGCTGCAGAATTTTATCGAAGTAGTGCATCTGCACATAGGTTTCCAGATTAACACGTTTTTTGCCGGTCAGGGTTCCGTTCAGCGTTGCGGAAAGGCTGTTGATCAAGCTGTACTCCGCTTCGCAGGCTGCCCTGCGCGCTTCGTAGCCGCTGACCTCCTGCTTAATCCGCTGGTTATTCTTAATGGCGGCATACAGCCGCTTATCCTGCAGCTCCAGCTCACGCTGTTGCACCAGCAGCTTTTCATGCTCCTGCTGCAGCTTCTGTTCATCTACATCCGTCAGCAGCTCATTCTGCTCGGCAAGCTGCTTTTTCAGCTCCTGCAGCTGTCCTTCGGCACCTGCCAGCTGCTGCCTTATGCTCTGCGCCGCAGCCTCCGCCTGCTTGTCGACAGCCTTCTGCTGCTCCAAAGTTTTCGCCAGCTTACGGTATTGCTCCACCTTTTCCTGCAAAAAGCCCATCTTCAGGCGCAGAGCCGTAATCTTATTGTTAACATCCTTCAGCTCTGCCTGCGCTCTTTCGGCAATCAGCTTCAAATCGTCACAGCCAAGCAGCTCTACTCCCTTGCCTAGCAGCAAGGTTTTATCCAGCTCCAGATGCTCCTTTAAAGCCTTGCCTTCACCTATAAGGCCATCCCTTATTTTCTGAGCAGCCTCAGCTTTAGCGCGTGCCTGCTCAACATCATTTTCGGTAGGTGCATCCTGCGCCAGCTGCACAGGCTGCGGATGCTCGCAGGAACCGCAAACCGGGCAGGGCTTGCCTGGTTTCAGCTTATCGTGCGCCAGAAGACCCGCCTGCGCGCTCAAAAATCTGTCAAAGCAAGTATCGCTCAGCTCATTAAGATGATTGAAATTATCACAGGCCTGCTTATACTCCTGACGCTTCTGCAGCAGAACAACCTCCTGCCTTTGGTAACGCTGCTGCATATCCTGCAGTTGCAGCAGCTCCCTTTGACGTGCAGCCAGCTGCTGCCTTTCTGTTTGCAGCTGTGCCAGCTCCACCTCGCCCTTTTGCGCTTCGTTGACCTCTGCCTCAAGCTTTTGCAGAGCCTCCTGTCTTTGCACTGCTGCAGCTGCTTCCTGCTCCAGTTGCTTTTGCATGCTTACCATTTTTGCTTCTGTTGTCTGCATATATTTTTCAAGCTGCTGCTTTTTAGCAATAGCGCCCAGGCTGTCCTGCAGCGCAGTCAGATTTTTCGTCACGATAGCCGCCGCTGCCGCCACCTGCTGCTGTTCCTTTTCGTCCAGAGCAGTAATCGTATCAACCAAAGTCAGTACTTCTTCAACACAGCCCTCGTAATGACGCAAAGCAAAGCTCTGCAGCTGCTCCGTATATGCGGGATAAATGCAGCTGATGCCGTTCAGCGCCTGCTCGCTTCGGCGCTGCTGCTCGGCAAATTCGTTACGCTTAGCCGCAGCATCCTGCTTCAGCTTATCCTGCAGTTGCTGGAAGAAATATGTATGAAATAAATCACGGAAGATTTTACTGCGCTCATCCGTATTGGTATCCAAAAATTTGCGGAACTGTCCCTGAGCAATCATCGTAATCTGCGTAAACTGCTTGTGATTAAGCCCCAACAGCTCCACTATGCTTTTATCTACCTCCGACATTCTGGTTACCGGAACGCGGTCATCGGGATAGTACAGCTCGGCACCGGCCTTCTCCTTCGTCATACCGGTGCCACGCTTCGCCGGACGACGGTACTCCGGGTTGCGTTTTACCCTGTAGCACTTGCCGCGGAAGGAAAACTCCAGCTCCACAAAGGTCGGCGTATCAGCATCCGCATATTGGCTGCGCAGCATGTTGGCATCACGCACACCGCCACTCGTCTGACCGTACAAGGCATAGGAAACGGCATCAAAAATTACGGTTTTGCCGGCACCGGTATCACCGGTAATCAGATACAGTCCCTGCTCTCCGAGCTGGGAAAAATCTATCACGGTTTGCCCCGCATACGGACCAAACGCACTCATAATCAGCTTCAGCGGTCTCATAATACGTCACCTCCCATTTCCGACAGCAGATTAGTAAGATACTGCTTCTGCTCCTCGCTCAGCTTCTGATTGTTCTGCAGACGATAAAAATCATCAATAAGCTCTAACGGTGTTTTTTCTACCAAATCTTCCGTTACCTTCAGCTCCGCATTCGCCTGCGTGCGCTTATTGTCATAATCAAGCTGCAGCAAATTCCTATATACAGTCTGCAGGCGCTGCATAGCATTAGGAACATCGTTTTCATCCGTCAGCGTCAGATAATAAAAATCCTGCAGGAAGCCATTTTCATCCATAGGGAACATAGCGTAGTTCGGTTTTGTCATTAAATTCTCAAAGGTATCCTTTAAATACCGCACCTCACGCAACGGCGTCAGCAGCAGCTGCGTAACCTTCATATTGCCTTTTTCGGCAAGCTCAACCATTGTTACAGACTTTTGCTGCTGCAACTCGCTGAAGGAATACTTCAGCGGTGTACCGCAATAGCGGATACGCTCATTACCGCCGACATTCTGCGGATTATGGATATGCCCCAAAGCCACATAATCAAAAGCAGCAAAAACCTCCGCACCGATATTATCCAGTCCGCCCACATTAACAGCCTCGCTGCCTGCGGTAACAGCGCCGGTGACAAACTGATGCGCAACAAGCACATTACGCTCCTCCTGTACCAGCGGTAGCTGCGACACAGCATATTTCACCGCATCATGATAGCTTGTAATCTCAGCTGCAGCCTCCTCCGGTGCCCAATGCTTCACAACAGCAGGCTTCAAAAAAGGCAGCAGGAAAATATTCACCCTGCCGAATTCATCCTCCAACACGAGCTTCTGCTCCTCACCGTTGTAGCTGCCCGCAAAATGAATGCCGCTGCCGCTCATCAGCTGCGCACCGAATGCCAAGCGCTCCGCCGAATCATGGTTGCCGCTGATGATGCACACAGGCACCTTGAGCTCCGCCAGCTGATTCAGAAAATTATCAAACAAAACGACAGCTTCTGCCGGCGGCACCGGTTTATCATAAATATCTCCGGCAAGCAGTACGCAATCAGGCTGCTTGGCGCAAATCATCTGTACAATACGTTGTAAAATATATTTTTGATCCTCATAAAGAGAAAATTCATCGAGTTTTTTTCCTAAATGCAGATCCGACAAATGTAAAAGCTTCATGCTATCACTCCCTGTCACGAATATTTATTCACTGTTATTTAATCGTTATATTATCTTGATTTTATCATGCTAAAGCATATGCGTCAATCTATACTTCAAACAAACGTTGCTAGTCCTCCAAAACTTTTTCTAAAAAAATTCTTCTTTTTTCAAAAAAAGTACTTGACCAACTGCTATCTATCTGCTATAATTGTTATTGTTCTGATGAGCGTGCTCAAAAAGAATTGCTACTCCGGGATGGTGTAATGGTAGCACAAGTGACTCTGGATCATTCGGTCTGGGTTCGAGTCCTAGTCCCGGAGCCAAATGGCGCTATGGTCAAGCGGCTAAGACGTCGCCCTCTCAAGGCGAAATCAAGGGTTCGATTCCCTTTAGCGCTACCAGAAGTTAACGCTGATGCATAAGCATCAGCGTTTTTTATTGTTTAAATGTAAACTAAGCATAAACCGCATCTTGTTGTGCGGTTTTTTGTGCGCAAGAAGGAGAAAACACGTTAAAAGTTTTGCGACTGAAAGGTAGCACTCTATAACGCTGATGCTCTGTTATCAGATTTTTGTACGGAAAATATCAATTTTGGTATCTTAATCCCCCTATGCCAATCATAATTTTCATATTTGAAGGCTCATTGTATAATGAAATTGCACACCTGAAAAATTGAATAAAAAATAGTCCAT
>ERZ773248.1149-NODE-1149-length-25003-cov-18.548661_pt1 | contig 25003 bp, 20 predicted proteins | sample MGYA00580518_ERZ773248 | MGnify/ENA primary metagenome ERZ773248 (study PRJEB29015, sample SAMEA2737762) | human gut metagenome | biome: human gut; feature: human-associated habitat; material: faeces | place: China | collected 2012 ...
TAAATAAGTAGTAAATTGATGTGTTTGTTTCCTTGAAAATGCTGATAGATACTGTATTTTAGCGGATAATCAGATTTTTATTGTGTTTTTACTAAAAAAAAAACAAAAAAAGGAAATATCTACTATGGACTAAGTAGTTTCCCTGATATTGCCATACTTGATAAAGCGTTTAAGGATATAGCTAGAAATGAGATTAAAGAAGAGGATTGGAATGGAATTATCGGAAGTCTTGAGATTAAAGCGTTAGGTGATAAATTATTTAATATAAATGAAATTCAAGATTGTCTATCAGAAGAAAACTTGACTAAAGATGAAGGGCAACTTATTGGTGAAATTTTATGGTATAAAAAGGTTCTTTACACAAATGGAATAGAGTGGAAATATTTTTATGTCGACAAGTATTCTCAAGAATTAAAAGAAGCAATTCTAAAAATAGTTAATGATAGAATCACTTCAAAAAAAGAAGATGAATATGATTGGTGGAGTAAATTTAAGAAGCTTGATATTAAAATTAAGGATATAAACGTTTGTAAAAAGGATGAACTTATAGAAGAAAATTGTATATTCTATGATTGTATAACAGAAAACTGTATGGAAGATTGGGATGATTTTATTGATAAAATCAACAAAATAAACTGGAAATAAAATTTCAGTATGTGGAGAATAAGTAACGATAGAAAAATCTGTAAAACCCTTACGCTGTGAGAGGCGTAAGGGTTCTACAGATTTTTTTTTTTAAGATAAGAAAATTTCATATAAAAATATCCTGTATAGCAATAAGCACATACTGAATATTCCAGTCTTTAGAATACATTATCATCTGGATAATGTGTCATAATATCTTCTACTTTACATCCCAATATATTACAAAGTTTATCAATCGTATTCACTTCAACATTCTGATTATGTCTTAATCGATTCAGTTGGGAACGATTCATGTGATAATGAGTATACAGGTCAGGCTGCAATCGCTCAGAAGAATGCAAAATAAGCATATTGCGTATAGCAAGAAATAAATAATAAGAGGGCGTGTGAAAAAAACTTTCGTTTTTTCACACGCTCTCTTATTTTATCTAGTTATAGATTAGAAATATTAAATTATGATTAAAATGAAAATTTTACTGTTCTTTTCAGAATATATATGATACACTGAATCCACCAAATCAAAAAATCTTTTATCAAATCATTTTTGCAAAGAGTAAATTGATTGCAAATTATTACAAGCTAAAACAAATCAAGACAGTCTAATTAAATAGGTTGATTATAATTCCAAAAAATGAAAATAAATCAAGAAGTTTCCAGAAATGGATTGATTGTATACCGGAAAAATGAAAATAAATCAAGAAGATGATGGAAATAAATTGGTTGTATTCTCAAAAACTCAAAGAAAATCAAGAAGATTACAGAAATGAGTTGATTGTAATTGACAAAACTCGAAATAAATCAAGAAGATTATAGGAATAAGTTGATTATAATTTTCAAAATTCGAAACAAATCAAGAAAATTCTCGAAATGAATTGATTAGGATTTGAAAAATAGAAAAGCAAAGGAGAAATGTTTATATATATGTATGAATTAGAAAACATGCTTCTTCAGATGCAGGAACATTTGGAGAAAGTTGTTACGCAAGCTAAAGCTGATTTGAATACAAAACAGTACCAGAAGGACACCTCAGAATTTCAATAGATAAAAATAAGCCGCGCTATTATCAATGTATAGATGATAACAAAGGAGTCTACATTCCAAGAGATAATAAAGAATTGCCAAAGTGCCTGGCGCAAAAAGGTTATAATAAGGCAGTGGTAAAAAAGGGAGAAGCAAGGCTTAAACAAATAAAGAGAATAACAAAAAATTATTCAGATGATGAGATTGAGAAAATTTATACGTCTATGAATAAAGCAAGACAATTACTGGTAACACCGATAGAACCAACATGGGATCAGCTGCTTACAAAATGGTATGAAGAAGAATATCAGGGGAAAGAGTTCAAGGAGGGAACATCATTAATTCTTACTGAGAAGGGAGAACGTGTCAGATCAAAGTCAGAGAAGATATTAGCAGATTATTTTTATAGAAAGAATATTCTTTACAAATATGAAAAGCCACTTCATCTGAAAGGGTATGGTACCGTGTATCCAGATTTTACATTTTTGTCAAGAAAGACTTACCGGGAAATATATTGGGAACATGAAGGAATGATGGATAAACAGGATTATGCAAGAGCAGCTGTGCGAAAAATAGAATTGTATCAAATAAATCATATATATCCAGGCGATCGGTTGATTATATCTTTTGAGACAGAACAAAATGTATTGAATTCAAAGATAATAGAGAATCTGATAGAAAAATATTTGATATAAAAGGACTTATGATATAATTAGCTTGTTGGGGAGAAGGATACTCTGATGGAGAGATAGAGCTGTTTGGAAAAATCTTACACCGCGATGAACATTTGCTATACAAGTATGCAGAGAATGAAATGTTTAAAAAGAATAAAGTCTAGGACGGAGGAGAAGTACATGGAATTAGTAAACGGAAGACCAACAGACACACAAGGCAGATTGGATAAGGAAATCCGCGTATATGATTTCCTGGATTCGTTAGGAGTCATCTACCAGAGAATCGACCACGAAGCCGCAATGACAATGGAAGCATGCGAGGAAATTGACCGGATGCTGGAGGCGACGATCTGCAAGAATCTACTTTTATGCAATCGGCAGGAGACACGGTTTTATTTACTGATGCTTCCGGGGGATAAGGTGTTTAAAACAAAGGATCTGTCAGCGCAGATTGGTTCATCCAGACTTTCTTTTGCAAAAGCGGAGTATATGGAACAATATCTGGACATCACGCCGGGATCTTTAAGTGTGCTTGGACTGATGAATGATAAGGACAAGATGGTACGGCTTCTGATCGATGAAGATGTGCTTACAGGAGAATATATCGGATGTCATCCATGTATCAATACATCGAGTCTCAGACTTAAGACAAAAGATCTGGTAGAGAAGATTATTCCGGCAATGGAACATGAGCCGACCATTGTGAAGCTGTAAATCAGGTGGAAAACAAAAAAAGTAGCAGAAAAAGCAATATAGAAAAAGTGAAAAAGTGAAAAAGTGAAAAAGAAAGAAACACCTTGACGAAAAGAAAGATTTCTCTTAAAATATGAAAGGTTGTGCAAAAGAAGGACAACTGTCGTGCATAATCATCTGGACACAGACGGATATACGGCAGTTTTATTATGTGACATATTAGGATTGCTACGTGCTTTGCACTCTCGCAATCCTCAAAAACATTCGTAATCCGCTCATTTTTCTTTGAAAAATGGCTACTTACTCATGTTTTTGGCGGGTCAAGAGGTCAAAAATCCTCTTGCAAGCAAACTTGCATCGGCTTTCTGACCTTTTGACCCTGGTATCATCATTTTATCATGTAAATAAAAGGAGAGATGTACGGATGAAGTATGATGTAATTATTATCGGTGCCGGACCAGGCGGAATTTTTGCTGCTTATGAGTTGATGAAAAAGAAACCAGACTGCAAGATCGCAGTATTTGAAGAAGGTTATCCGCTGGAAAAGAGAAAATGTCCGATTGATGGCGAAAAAGTAAAGAACTGTATCAACTGCAAACGCTGCTCGATCATGTGCGGATTTGGCGGAGCCGGAGCATTTTCAGATGGAAAGTACAATATCACCAATGATTTCGGCGGAACTTTATTTGAGTATATCGGTAAAAAACAGGCTGTTGAGCTGATGAAGTACGTCGATGAGATCAATATGGAAAATGGTGGAGAAGGGACAAAACTGTACTCCACAGCCGGAACAAAATTTAAAAAACTTTGTCTTCAGAACAAGCTGAATCTTCTGGATGCATCTGTACGTCATCTGGGAACAGATATCAATTATGTCGTTCTTCAGAATCTTTATGATCAGATGAAGGATAAAATGGACTTCTTCTTTGATGCACCGGTTGAGACAATCGAGATCACTGATGGCGGATACCGCATTGTATGTGAAAATGGTGCTTATGAATGTAAGAAATGTGTGGTTTCTGTCGGACGAAGCGGAAGCAAATGGATGGAAAAGGTCTGCAAGGATCTTGCAATCCCGACCAAATCAAACCGCGTGGATATTGGTGTCCGTGTAGAGCTTCCGGCAGTGATCTTCGCACACCTGACAGATGAGCTTTACGAGAGCAAGATCGTATACCGTACAGAAAAATTCGAGGACAATGTGCGTACTTTCTGTATGAATCCGAACGGTATTGTGGTAAATGAAAATACCAACGGTATCATCACAGTAAACGGACACAGCTATGAAGGAAATGAAAAAAAGACGGACAACACCAACTTTGCCCTTCTGGTTGCAAAGCATTTCTCTGAGCCATTTAAGGACAGTAACGGATATGGTGAAAGTATCGCAAGACTTTCCAATATGCTAGGCGGTGGTGTGATCGTACAGCGTTTTGGTGATCTGGTACGTGGAAGAAGAAGTACAGAAAAGCGTATTGAAGAAGGTCTGGTAACACCAACCTTATCAGCAACGCCTGGTGATCTGAGTCTGGTTCTTCCAAAGCGAATCATGGATGGAATCATTGAGATGATCTATGCTCTGGATAAGGTAGCACCTGGTACAGCAAATGACGATACCCTTCTCTATGGTGTGGAAGTAAAATTCTACAATATGGAAGTAGAGATCGATAAGAATCTGGAAAGCTGCCATAAGGGACTGTATGTGATCGGTGACGGAAGTGGTGTTACACATTCTCTGTCCCATGCATCTGCAAGTGGTGTTTATGTTGCGAGACATATTATCAGCGAAGAAGAATAGTCTGCAAATAAAAAGTCGGACTGGGATGGAAAAGTAAAATAAAGAGAAAATTAAAAACCGTAAATCCGGAAATTTGCAGTATTGTAAAGAGCAAATCCGGATTTACGGTTTTTTGTTGTATCGAAAAAGTAGTAGAACTTTTTGATGCAGATATGCCTAGTTTTTTATGGTTGCCCGCCGGTAAGTCATATAGGCGATCACAGCAGTTGCAAATTCGGTAATTCCGAATGCGTACCAGATCCCGGAAGCCCCGAAGATTCGGCTTAAGATAAATGCGGCCGGAATAATGATGATCGTATATCTGCACAGTGAGATGATCAGGGACGGTGTTCCCTTTCCAAGTCCTTCGAGTGCACCAGAGCTGGTGATGGACACGGAAGAAACTAAAAATCCGAGGCTGATAATCCGAAGTGCCATTCCTCCTGCCTGAATGGTTTCCGGATTAGAACTGAACAGTGCGATCAGTGAATCCGGGAAGAGCTGGCAGAAAACGGTACCAAAGAGCATGATCCCAAGACTCAGATAAAGGGTATCGGCAAACAGTCTGTGGACACGCTTTGTCTCACCGGCACCGTAGTTGTATCCGATCAGCGGACGCATTCCCTGGATGATTCCATTTGCCGGAAGATACAGGAAGGTCTGAAGCTTGTAATAGATTCCGAGCACCACCACGTAAACCTGGGAGTAGGCGGAGAGAATCCCATTTAGTGCGGTGATAAGCAGGGATGGAAGTGCCATATTCAAAGTGGCAGGGATTCCAACCGCGTAAAGTCGTCCGGCCATGGCACGGTCTACGTGGCAGCTTTTATGAATTTTCACCGGAAGCGGTCTGGTAAAATAAAAGGCAAGGTACAGTACCAGTGTGACAACCTGACCAAGACCGGTTGCAAGTGCGGCTCCTTCAATTCCCATTTTCGGGAACGGTCCGATTCCGAAAATCAGAAGTGGATCCAGTACGATATTGAAAATACATCCGCTCATCATGCAGATCATGGACACGCGCATCCGTCCGACTGCCTGGAAAATTTTTTCCCAGGTAATTTCAAGAGAGATTACAATGGAAAATCCAAATGCGATCCGGGAGTAGGCATTTCCCATCTGAATAACGGTCATGTCTTTTGTAAAAATCTGTAAAAATAGCGGCATTACGGCAATTGTGACTACGGTAAGAACAATACCGTGGATGACAGAGAGAAAAAGTCCCTGTGTGGCAGCTGCATCTGCTTTTTTCTGATCCTGGGCGCCAAGGAAAAAGGAGATGGCGGCATTGATTCCGATTCCAAAGCCGACACCGACTGAGGTGATAAAATTTTGGATCGGGTAGACTAAAGACAGAGCAGTCATTGCTTCTTCACTGATCCGTGCAACGAAATAGCTGTCAACAATATTATAAAGAGAGTTGACCATCATTGAAATCACCATTGGCAGAGCCATGGAAATCAGAAGTGGCAGAATCGGTTTTTCTTTCATGTAAGTCTGGTTCATAAACATTCCTCCTGATAAATGTAAAGCATAAGGTACAAAATCTGTAAAAAAGGGCAGAAGCCCGATATATAAAAAGCCACATAACTGTCGCTGTATGCAACAAGTTATGTGGCGAAAAGTAGATATCTATTTTGATATCCAGAAAAATCCACAAAGATTTTGGTATAAAATTACACAGATAGTTATTTTAAAAATTTTCCTTCCATTTGTCAATATCTTTTTTTAAAAATAACAATTAAAATATTGACAAAAAAGTAAGCCTAAACTAACATAAGTGTATGAAATATAACATTACTACGATATGAGTAACTAAAGGAAGGAGTAGAGGAATGTTTTTAGAGATTAAGGGGATCAAAAAGTCGTTTGGAACAGGCGACAGCCGGGTAAATGTTCTGAAAGGATTTGATCTGGAAATTGAAAGAGGAGAGTTTTGTGTGCTTCTGGGACCATCTGGTTCCGGAAAATCGACTCTTCTGAATATTATAGGAGGTATTGACGGGGCAGATGAAGGAAGTATTACGATTGATGGAGAACAGCTGGAGGATATGACAGAGAAGAAGCTGTCCCTGTATCGGAGAAAGCATCTGGGTTATATATTCCAGATGTACAATTTGATTCCAAACCTGACACTTAGAGAAAATATTGAAATCGGTGCTTATTTAAGTAATCGTCCGCTGGATGTGGATGAGCTGATGCAAACGCTGGGTATTTATGAACATCAGAACAAGCTGCCGAACCAGCTTTCCGGAGGACAGCAACAGAGAACCGCGATTGGACGTGCAATTGTCAAAAATCCGGACATCCTGCTCTGTGATGAGCCAACCGGTGCGCTGGATTATAAGACATCCAAGGAAATCCTGAAGCTGATCGAAACAGTCAATCAGAAATATGGGAATACCATTATTATGGTTACCCATAACGATGCAATCAAGGATATGGCAGACCGGGTGGTAAAACTTCGTGATGGAATGATCCGCAAAAATTACTGTAATGAGCATAAACTTTCTGCAAGTGAGCTGGAATGGTAAGGAGGACGCGTGTTATGAAGAGTCCGTTGAGAAAACGGCTTCCGAGAGAACTGAAGGGAGAAATTGGAAAATACCTGGTGGTTCTGATCCTTATGATTGCAACGATTGGGTTTGTATCCGGCTTTCTGGTTGCTGACGGAAGCATGATAAAAGCATATAATGAAGGCTTTGAGAAATACAAGATTGAAGATGGAAATTTCCGGGTAAAGAAAAAAATTACCAAAGCACAACAGGAAAACATCGAGAAAAATGGTGTGACACTGTATGAAAACTTTTATCTGGAAGAGGCATTGGATAATGGAAGTACCATGCGTATTTTCAAAAACAGGGAAGAGATCAACCTGGTGTGCCTGATGGAAGGAAAGCTTCCTGAAAAAGCAGGAGAAATGGCAATTGACCGTATGTATGCGGACAATAATAAGATTTCTGTCGGAGATACACTGAAAAGTGGTTCACAAAAGTGGAAAGTCACAGGATTTGTGGCACTGTCTGACTATAGCTGCCTGTTCCAGAACAATAATGACAGCATGTTTGATGCAATCAAATTCGGGGTATCGGTTGTAACACCGGAAGAGTTTGAATCTCTGAATCAGGATAAGATTCAGTACAGTTATTCCTGGGTGTATGACAAAGAACCGAAAAATGAAAAACAGGAAAAAAAGATGTCGGAAGATCTGATGGAAGCACTGGGGGAAGAAGTCACTCTGGAGTCTTTTGTGCCACAGTATCTGAACCAGGCAATTACATTTACCGGTGATGATATGGGGAGTGACCGTGCAATGATCACAATGCTCCTCTATATGATCATTGTGATCATTGCGTTTGTATTTGGAATCACGATCAGCAATACGATCCGGAAAGAAGCAGGCGTGATCGGAACTCTGCGGGCTTCCGGGTATACAAGAAAAGAACTGATCGGACATTACATGGCACTTCCGGTGATCGTTACGCTGATCGGTGCGGTGGTCGGAAATATTCTGGGTTATACAGCACTGAAAAATGTATGTGCGGGGATGTATTATGGAAGCTATAGTCTGCCGACCTATGTGACAGTATGGAATGCAGAGGCTTTCTGGATGACAACGGTGGTTCCGGTGCTGATCATGCTGGTAGTCAACTATGGAATCCTTCGTTACAAGCTGAGGCTTTCACCGCTGAAATTCCTGAGAAGAGATCTTTCTGGAAGCAGGCGGAAAAGAGCAGTCCGGCTAAGTCCGAAGCTTGGAATTTTCCATCGATTCCGGCTCCGTGTGATCTTCCAGAATATGAGCAATTACATTGTACTTTTTATTGGAATCATATTTGCGAATCTGCTTTTATTCTTTGGACTTTTGCTGCCGTCAGTACTTTCGCACTATCAGCAGGATATCCAGAGCAATATGCTTGCAAAATACCAGTATATGCTGGAGGTTCCGGTAAGTGCGATGAGCGGAAACAAACTGGACAGTATGCTGGAGCTTTTACAGTTCTCTTATGGAACAAAGACGGAGAATGAAGACGCGGAAGCATTCAGTGCGTATTCACTGGAAACACTGCCGAGCAAATATAAGACAGATGAAGTGATCCTGTACGGAATCAAACCGGACAGTAAATATATCGATGCAGATCTGGAGGACAGTGAGGGTGTCTATATTTCCAGTGCCTATGCAGAGAAGTTTCTGTTGAAGCCGGGCGATTCAATCACGTTGAAAGAAAAATATGAAAAGACAAAGTATACATTCAAGGTTAAAGGAATCTACAAATACAGCGGTGGAATCTGTGTATTTATGCCACAGGAGCAGTTGAATGATACCTTTGATCTTGGAAACGATTATTACAGTGGATATTTTTCCAATTCCAAGATTACGGATATTGATGAGAAATACATTGGCTCTGTGCTTGATCTGGAAGCACTGACAAAGATTTCGAGACAGCTGGATGTATCTATGGGAAATATGATGGGGATGGTCAACGCTTTTGCAATCGGTATTTATATGGTTGTGATCTATCTGTTGTCCAAGATCATTGTTGAGAAAAATGCACAGGCTATTTCCATGACGAAGATCCTGGGATATACCAATGGAGAGATCAGCAGGCTTTATATCTGGCCGACGACGATCGTGGTGATCATCTGTCTGCTTCTCAGCCTGCCGATTGAGAAAGCAGTTATGAATGTGCTGTTCCGGGAAATGATGCTGACTAGTATTTCCGGCTGGATCGCGCTTTGGATCGATCCGAAGATCTATGTGGAAATGTTCCTGATCGGGATTGGAACCTATGCAGTTGTGGCAATGTTAGAATATCGAAGGATTAAACATGTGCCGATGGATGAGGCACTGAAAAATGTAGAGTAAGGGAGTAAAAGAAGAGAATTAAGGTACGGATCAGGGCAGACTAAGCTGCCCTGTAGATTGCCGGGACAATCTCGCGGAGGAGAGCAAGAAGCGCCTGAAACTGTGCGTGATGATAAATATTTTTCCGATAGACAGCACAGATGTCCCTGGTGTCATGAAAGTGATCCGGGGTAAAGAAATGAATGTCCGGAAAGGAAGTAGTCCGTGCATAAATTTCAGGAAGAAAGGCAATCCCCATCCCTCGTCTTGCAAGAGAAAAGGCAGTATTACTGCTGGTGCAGATGCAGCGGATATTTGGATGGAAAGCAGCAGTATCGCAGATCTTCCGGCTGATCTTTCCGAGATCGTGATCTTCTGAAAGCAGAATAAAAGGAACTGCAGATAACGCAGGCAAATGAATTTGAGGAGTGGCAGAGATGCCCTCCTCTTTTGGTGATGGATCGGAAAAAGGACACAGAGAGTCAGGGATTGCCAGGACAAAGCTTTCCTTTACCAGAAGCTCACTCTCATAATTGATAGTGTCCGGGCTGGAAATATCGAGAATCAGATCCAGCTTGTCCTCTTCCAGCATCTGCCGCAGGATATAGGTCGGCTGCTCAATGATCTGGATATCACAGTTCTCATACATGGAATAAAAGCGTTCCAGAACCGGTGCCAGAAGCCGTTCACTTCGGTGGGGACTGAGACCCAGCCGGATCAGTGTCCGGGAGCCGGAAACGATATCACCAAGCTTCCATTCCAACTGGGTATGAGAGTGGAGGGTAGAAATTGCCCATTCATAGAAAAGGGAGCCTGCATAGGTAAGCTTCATCTCGCCACGGTTCCGCTCAAAAAGAGGGATTCCGGTTTCTTTTTCCAGAGCCTGAATGCTTAAGGAAAGGGAAGGTTGGGAAATATAAAGCTTCTGCGCCGCTTTGGTGATACTTTTTTCTTCGGCAATGGTGATGACATATTGCAGCTGATTCCAGTTCATAAAAAATCCTCCATAGGTTTAAACTATATTTTTAATAATAAAACATATATTTTACTAATGTCAATAGAGATGATAAAGTAAAGAAACAGGAGGAAGAAGAGATGAGCAAAGAGAGAATCAAAAATGGACTGATGCTGTTTGCATTTTTCTTTAAGATAGGATGTTTTACATTTGGAGGCGGATGGAGTATTCTGGCGCAGATGGAGCAGGAGTTTGTAGATAAACGGAAGCTGATCACAAAAGAGGAACTGCTGGATATGGTTGCAGTTGGAAAGTCAGTTCCCGGAATTATGATCACCAATATCAGTATGCTGTTTGGCTATTATGTAGGTGGCTGGTTCGGAGGTGTCTGTGCAGTACTCGGAATGACCTGTCCGGCGGTTCTGATCCTGTCGTTTGTTACTGCATTTTATAAGGTGCTGAAAAGTAATGTCTGGTGCTATGCGGCACTTCGCGGAATCCGCTGTGCGGTAGTTCCGATTATGGGAAGTGCGGCACTTTCACTGGGGAAAGAAGCGTTCCGCAGAAAATCAGCAATCCCGATCTGTGCGTTAGCACTGGCGCTCTGTGTATTTACGGATATCAGTAATGTGGTGATGATCGTAGCGGGAGTGATACTGGCGCTTTCTATAAGAGCGGTGAAAAAGACAAGAGGAGGACAGACGGCATGATCTATCTCAGACTTTTTACAGCGTTTATGAAAATCGGATTTACCAGCTTTGGCGGAATGTCGATGATCCCGGTTATTATGCAGGAGATGAAGGTCAATCATTGGATGACGGCGGAGGATCTGACTAACTTGATCGCTATAGCAGAAATGACACCGGGACCGCTTGGGATTAACTGTGCGACTTTTGCCGGGATGCAGACGGCAGATGTTCTGGGTGGGATTGCAGCGGTTATGGGCGTGCTGATGCCAGCTTATACGCTGACGCTTGGCGTAGCGGTGTGCTTCGCAAAGTTCCGTGGCAATGATATTATGAGCTGTATGTTAAATGTGATCAAGCCGATCTGCATCGCAATGATCCTTGCGGTGATTCTGGATCTGATGCAGGAAAATTATTTTCCGGATGCGAGGATTGACTGGTTTGGGTGCGGGATCGGAGTGGTGATGTTCTATCTGATATTGAAGAAGAACTGGTCAGTACCGAAGGTGATCATTCTTGCGGCGGTGTTTGGAATAGTTGGATATGGTGTGCTTGGGATTGGATAGATTTATAGATAGAACAGGAGAGTTATTCTTTTGCAAATTTGAAGATTTGTAAGAGGGTAACTCTCTTTTTGTTTCATAGGAAATTCCGAAGAAACTTCCTATGAAACAAAAGGCACTGCGTGCCGGAGAGGCACAATCTTTCTTAATGTGATTTTACATAACTATGATCATGGGAAAGAAAAAATGATAGAAGAAAGAAAATTTAACCTAAACTTAACATAGATTTGATTGGAATTGCATAGACCACAGATAAAATGGAAAATGAGCTGAAAGGGAAGACATCATTGTAAAAAGTAAGTTTAAAAGATATTAACAAACACAGGGTAAATTGAGAGAGGAATTAATATGAACGAGAAAATTCAGATCATTTTCGGACTGCTTGGCGGTCTGGCAGTTTTTATCTATGGAATGAATATGATGAGTGAATGTCTGCAAAAGGCGGCGGGCGATAAAATGAAAAGCATTCTTGCACTTCTGACGAAGAATCCGCTTCTGGGCGTGCTTGCCGGTGCGCTTACAACCGCGGTACTCCAGAGCAGCAGTGCGACGACAGTTATGGCGATCGGTTTCGTAAGTGCGGGACTGATGAACCTGCCACAGGCAATTTCCATCATTTTTGGTGCAAATATTGGTACAACCATGACAGCACAGATTATTGCGTTTAAGATCAGTGACTATATTTATGTGATTATTTTTATAGGATTTCTGATTTCATTTGTAACAAAATCAGAGAAAGTAAAAAGTATCGGCCAGACGATTTTTGCTTTTGGCCTTTTGTTCCTTGGAATTGAAACAATGGGAGATGTCATGAAACCATTGGCATCCAGTCCGGTATTCACAGACTTGATCGGACGGGTTGCACATATTCCGGTACTTGGTGTGGCAGTTGGTACATTTATGACGCTGGTTGTACAGAGTAGTAGTGCAACGATCGCAGTCTTGCAGAACTTCGCTTCCCAGCCGGGACCGGACGGGGTTACGAGTATACTTGGGCTTGCAGGAGCAATCCCGATTCTTTTAGGTGATAATATCGGTACAACGATCACAGCACTCCTTGCCAGTATCGGACAGTCAAAAGATGCGAAGAGAACCGCTGTGGCGCATTGTATTTTTAATATTTCCGGCTGCTTTTTGTTTATCTGGTTTGTAAAACCATTTGCGGCACTGATCCAGAACATTTCGCCGAAAGGTCCGGAGATTGAAGCGATTTCCAGACAGATTGCAAATGCACATACTGTATTTAACATCACAATGACACTGATCTGGGTATGCCTGATTAAACTGATGGTGAAGATTGTCATGACACTGATCCCGGATGGCAAAAAAGGTGTTGAAGATCCAGGCAGCCCGATTTATCTGGATGAAAATATCATCAGTCAGCCGGCAGCAGCGCTGCAGCTTGTGGCAAAAGAGATTTTCCGTATGAGTGACCAGGTAGGAGATATTCTGAAGAAAACGATTGAGCTTGTGAAAAATGAAGAAGTGAAATCCATTGACGGTCTGAAAGAAAACGGAGAACAGGTTGAACGCCTTGGAAAGTGTATTACCGAATATCTTGCAGCTTTGTTTTCTTCGGGTTCATTGACCGAGCAGCAGGCAGCGCAGACGGCGAGCCTCATGTGTGTACTCAGCGATGTGGAACGTATGGGAACCTTAAGTGTGGAAATGGCAGAATGTATGTTGGAAAGATCAGACCGGAAGTATAAATATACACCGGAAGCGATGGATGAGCTGCAGAAGAGTTTGAAGGTACTGAATAAGATGTTCTGTGATTCTCTGAAGGCACTGCAGGGAGATGATGGTATCGAACCAGGCAAGATGATGAAGCGAAAGGATAAGCTTCTGGATCTGGATATCAAGATGCGGAAAGCGCATATTGAGCGTGTCAATAAAGGAAAATGTAAGGCAAGCCTTACTGCTCCGTTTACCAATATCCTGCATCTGATCGACCGTATGGGAAACAGTTGTATCAATCTTGCGGATGTGGCGGAAAGCGGAACAAGTATGAAATACTTTATGCTGGAAGAAAAATAAGAAGATGGAAAAATCCACGGACTTTAGAAGATTCAAAGTCCGTGGATTTTTTTAATCATGATATACGATTTTCCCACTACAGATCGTATACTTCACTTTGCCATACATAGGCGTTCCGGTAAATGGTGAGTTGGATGAAAGGGATGCATACTCGGTTGGAGTCCAACATTCGTTTTCATCGAAGATCACAAGGTCAGCTGCCTTTCCTTCGGCGAGCTGTCCGTATGGAAGGTGGTAAAGCTTTGCCGGATTGATGGTCATCTTTTCCAGAAGCTGAATAAGAGATAAATGTCCCGGTCTTACAAGGCTTGTGATGCCAAGGGCAAGGGAAGTCTCCAGACCGATGATTCCGCTTGGAGCTTCGGTGATTGGTTTTGCTTTTTCTTCTTTGCTGTGCGGTGCATGGTCGGTGGCAATCAAGTCGATGGTTCCATCTGCAAGTCCCTGAATAATCGCCTGACGGTCCTTTTCGGTACGGAGCGGCGGATTCATTTTCGCAAGTGTTCCATGCTCAAGGACTGCGTCTTCCGTCAGTGTAAAATGATGCGGTGTGGCTTCGGCGTGAAGTTTTGCACCCATTTTCTTATAAGTACGAACCAGATCGACAGAGATACCGGAGCTGATATGCTGGATCACAACATCGGCACCGGATTTCAGTGCCAGCATGCAGTCTCTTGCAACCAGAGATTCTTCTGCAATGGAAGGAGAACCGTAGATGCCAAGCGCATCGGATACCTTTCCGTGATTGATTCCGTTGTTGCGGATGAAAGAAGGATCTTCTTCGTGAAGGCTGACCGGTACGTTAAGCTTTGCCGCCTTTTCCATTGCGTGGAAGCAGAATTCTGCGTTTAGAAGCGGGATCCCGTCATCGGTAAATCCACATGCGCCTGCTTCTTTTAAGGCGTCCATATCGGTTTCTTCCTGCCCTTTCAGGTTGCAGGAAATCGAAGCAGCCTGGAAGATACGGATCTTTTCTTTGGAAGCACGCGAAAGGTTGTCTTTGAGAACCGGAACAGAGTCCACAGTCGGGGAAGTATTTGCCATGCAGATCACGGAAGTAAAACCGCCTTTTGCAGAGGCAAGTGCGCCGGTGTGGATGGTTTCTTTATAAGTAAATCCCGGATCACGGAAATGAACGTGGGTGTCAATCAGTCCCGGTGCAACCACAAGCCCGGCTGCGTCAAGGACTTCCTCTCCTTCTTTTGTAATCAGGGATGCCATTTCTTTGATGATGCCATTTTCAATCAGAAGATCCATTTTTTCGGAAAGTCCGGAAGCAGGATCGATGACAAGTCCGTTTTTGATAATCATAGTAGTTAAGCCTCCTTGCAGGATATTAGTCTGCTTCTAGTATACGGGATGGGAAAAAGGTTTGTCAATGCGACAGGAGAAGTTGAGAAAATAAGACTGGCTACAGAATCCAAAAGAGATTTCAGTTTTGATGTATCCGATCTGGTATGTATCAAAATTGAAATCTTTTTTCTTTTATGCATGTCTCATATTCTTTTCAAGAGCAACTCTCTTCTTCCCAGTTGCACGGTAGAATTCCACGTGTTTTCCAAGAAAACTCTGGATGGCGGAAACGGTTTTTCCAGTCAGGAATGCACAGAAGACAGTGCCGATTCCGATGCCGTAGAATCCGTGGAGGATTGTAAGGGAAAGAATCACAGTAGTCGTCAGACAGGTGAGATCGAAGGTTGTCTTAACGATTTTATAGTTCTTTTTTACAATACCGGACAGATCGCGAGGGAAGATATCTGTCGGGATGATTGGAAGCATACAGTTGTTGGCAAGGCAGATACCGAAGCACACCAGTAAGAATCCTGCCAGGAAATAAATCGTGTGAAGAGGCAGGGAGTTCGGCAGAGCCTGGATCCATGCGTTGTGTACGTCGATCATTTTTCCAAATCCGATCCCGACTACGAAAGAGAAAAGGTAGCCGGGGCAGAATGAACGCTTGAGGATCATCAGTGTAATGACAAGCAGTGTCTGGAAAATATAATTCCATGTTCCGAAACTGAACACCGGGAAGGCGATGTTAAATACAAGCGGCACTGAGGAGATCGTTGAGATCCCGAATCCGCTTTTTGACATCAGATCCACGCCGAGTGAATTGATCAGCAGGACGATGAGCAGAGCGACTTCTCCGGCCAGATGAAATTTTTTCTTATTCATAGGTACAAATCCTTCTTTCCTGATAGATAATAATTTACAAAAATTTTATATTTAAGCTGTTTCTCATTATAATGAAGAAAACTGATAAAAACAAATGATTATTTTGAATGAACTGATTCTAAAATAGAATGAAATATGCTAAGATAATGGCGAGTAAAGAGTTGATTTTGAAAAATAAGATGACTGCGGAAGATAAAAGAGGGAATATATGAATATCGAATATTTAAAATATTTTTCAGAGCTGGCAAAAATCCAGCATTACGGAAAGGCGGCAAAGGCACTGAATATTTCACAGCCGGGACTCAGTCATGCGATCAAGTCGCTGGAAGAAGAGTACGGAGTTCCGCTGTTTCAAAAAGAAGGGCGAAATGTGAGCCTGAGTCATTACGGCAAAGAGCTGATGAAGGATGTGGATGAAATTCTGGGAGCGTATCTTCGTCTGGAAGAGCGGGCGGTAGGACTTCGGACGGAAGAGAAAACGGTGCGGATCGGCAGTGTGTATCCTCTGGCACCGGGGACGATTCCACATATGCTGAAAGAGTTTGGGGCGACATTTCCATTTATCATCTACAATCGGATGACACCGGAGATTGCAGAAGGACTTTTGGATGGAAAATATGATATCGGCTTTTGCTCGGATCTTTTGAAATCGGATGAGATCGAATATTATCCGATTCGGGATTCATATATCGCAGTAGTGGTTCCGAAGGGACATCCGCTTGAAAATAGAGAACGGATCAGTCTGAAAGAGACAGCCGGATACCCACAGATCATGTTTTCCAAGACCAGCGGTTTCCGTACTCTGCAGGAGCAGATTTTTGCAGAAGAAGGAATTAAGGTAAAGCCGGTATGTGCTGCGGAAGAGATTGAAGTTATCACAGGACTTGTGGAGAATGGGTTCGGGATTTCCGTATTGCCGTATATGGATATCGTGCGGCTGCACAATGTGGTGACGATTCCGGTGAAGACTTCAGGGTGGAATTCCAAATTCTACATTGCGAGAAGAAAGTATGGAATCCGCTCAGAGCAGGAGGAGGCATTTTTTCAGTACTGGAAAAAAGAACATCATTAAAATTCATTAAGAATCCTTGCATTTACAGAGAAAAAAAGTCTATAATCTGTTTTATGAAATATCGTTGTGAAAATCAAATGGGAGGTTACATAGGATGATAGAACAGATTGTAGAGTATAATAAGAAATTCGTGGAAAATAAAGGCTATGAGCCGTACCTTACCAGCAAGTACCCGAACAAAAAGCTTGCCGTACTGACCTGTATGGATACCCGTCTGACAGAGCTTCTTCCGGCGGCGCTGGGACTGAAAAACGGAGATGCAAAGATCATCAAGAATGCAGGTGGAGTCATTACGCATCCATACGGAAGTGTGGTCAGAAGCCTTCTGGTTGCCATTCTGGAGCTTGGTGTGGAGCAGGTTATGGTCATTGGACATACGGATTGCGGTGTGCAGGGAATGGATGGAAATGAACTGTTAGGAGAACTGGTAGAGCGCGGAATCGACAAAGAACATATTGATATCGTAAGACACAGCGGAATTGATCTGGAAAAATGGCTGGGTGGATTTGAATCTGTGGAGAAGTCGGTAGAAGAGACTGTGCATACACTGAAGACACATCCATTGATGCCGAAGGATATTGAGATCAAGGGATTCATTATGGATTCTGAGACCGGAGAGCTTACGGAAGTGTAAGGAAAAGAAATAAAGAAAAAGAGAGATCCTCACAGCAAGGTGGTGCTGTTAGGAGTTTTATGGAGGAAAAGTAAGTCTTGCGCTTTTGAAATAAAAAAGTCTATAATCTGTTTAGTGAGATCACAGGAGGATGAGGATAAAAATGGATGATTTAAAATCGTTTACCTATGTTTTAGCGGTTGCAGAATGCAAAAGTATTTCAAAAGCCGCTGAACTTTTATATATTTCACAACCATCACTCAGCAGATTTATATCCAGTTTGGAACAGGAACTTGGAATTTTACTTTTCGAGCGGAAATCGAATGGAATCAGTCTGACAGAGGCTGGTGAAATTTATGTTGAGTATGGAAAAGAAATCAAACGTTTAAACAGCACAATGGAGCATGAATTAAAGGAACTTCAATTATCTGAAGAACAGGAAATACATGTATGCATGTCTCTAAGCGCCAGTCTTTTGTTGGTAATGGAAGTTCAGGAGAAGATCAGTAAAAAATACATCGGGTGTAAAGCATCATTTTCAAATGTCATGGCTAAGGAAATCCTGCCAGGCTTAAAAAACAGGACCTATGACTTGGCAATAGGGCCGGATCTGAGTGAAAAGGATTCTTCTATCGTATTTGATTTTATTGTAGAAGATTATATGTTACTTGCAGTTCCAAAGAAGTATATGATGCTTCAGAAAGCAGAAAAAAGAGAAGGTGAAAAATATCCATGGATGGATATTTCGATGATGCCGAATGAGTTTATTATCCAGGATAATTCCTGTTATGTCAGACAAGAGATCGATCAGATATTTGAAGAATATGGAAAAGAATTGAAGCCAAAGATGATCGTAAACAGTTCGATGCTTGCAATGCAGACCTTGGAGCGAGGAATGGGATTCTGTTTTATATCAGAAGTATTTCTTCCATACATAACAAATACAAAAGATATTGATTTTTTTTGCATTGGAAAAAACAAGGTAAAAAAGACAAAAACAGGTATTATATATTTGAAAAATAAAATCCTTTCCAGACAGGAAAAGTACTGTATATCTGTTTTGAAAGAGAAAATAATAAATGGAGAAATAGGGGCATAGCATGAAGCTATACCCCTATTTTCTTTTGGCATTGGTGAAAACAGTAACAGACAATTATAATAAGATTAACGTGATGAGCCGGTAAACATCATATAAGAGAAGAATGAGAGTTTTTGGAAAAGCGCACTCCGAAAAAGCTTATTGTATATGGATACGGAGGAAAAGAAAAATGAGTATGGCTACAATAGGAGCGATTCTGACATTAATAGTTTTCGTTGCAGTTCTTGCAACGCCAAAATTACCAAACTGGTTTTGTTTTTTGATCATGGCACCGATCGTTGTATTTACAGGAACAATGGATGCAGACGGAGTATATGCCGTGTTAAGCAGTTCAAGTTTTCATCTGATGGCAATTATATGTATGTTTTCAGGAATGATTGCTGCAACAGGGCTTGATATCGTAATGGGAAATGCTTTAGATAAATTAACCGGTAATGTAAGTGGAAAGAAAAAAGAAATGCTAATTTTTGCAATTCTTTATCTTGCATCAGGACTGGTATCATTTGTTCTGCAGAACAGTTATGTTGCAATGGCATTTTTGCCGGTGATTTTCAGTATAGCTAAGAAAAATAAGATCAGTCATTCAAAAATGATTTTGTTTGTAATTTATGCAAGTACTTTAGGTGGTGCTTGTACCCTGATTGGAACACCGACAAATATTTATGCAAATACAGCGCTTGAAGAAGCTGGACTTAAGCTTTTTGGCATGTTTGATTTTGCCTGGGTAGGTATTCCGATTTTTATCCTGGGTGGAATCTATATGATCGTGATGAACCGCTGGTGTCCGTCTTATGAGGAAACAGTGCCAAGCAATTCAGAGATAGAAGCAGCTACAGAAATTACACCTGAGATGAAAAAGAAACAGATGGTTGTAGGAATCAGTTTCCTGTTATTTGTACTTGCTCTGATTCTGGATTCGCTTACAGATATTACAGTGAACCCGAATTTTATCGGATATGCACTAATCGCGGTTTCGGTTCTTACAACTGTTGTAAAACCAAAAGAAGTAATCACTTCATTCGGTGTTGATATGGTACTTTTCTGTGCAGGTATCAATTTGATCATTGCAGTTATGAAGAACAGTGGACTTGGGGAAGTGTTTGGAGCTGTTGTGCTGAGTATTCTTGGAGATACGAAAAATCTGTATCTGATCACAGCAGTATTGTTCCTTGGATCGGCAATTGCAACACAGTTTATGAACAATATGGCAACCGCAGGAGTACTTGCCCCGATTGGGATCTCTATTGCAGAATCAATGGGAGCAAACCCACAGGCAATTGTTCTTGCAATTGCAATTGGAGCAGGATGCTCTTTCCTGACACCGATCGCATCAGGAACAAATCAGACATTAATGATCTTTACAAACTTAAAATTTACTGACTTTGCAAAATTTGGATGGCCATTGGTTATTATCAGCTTTATATGCTGTGTAGGAATTCTTCCATTGGTATTCCCGTTCTTTTAAAAGACAGAAAAGAGTTATGTATAACAAAGGGGGCAAAATTTTGTCCCCCGTTTCCAGTTTAAAATAAAGTTAGATGAGGTGGCAGCATGAACAAAGAATTAACCTATTCAACTCCGGAAGAGGAAGGCGTATCATCAGAATATATTATTAATTTTCTGAACGAGATGGAAAAAAGAGAAGCAGAGATCCATGGAATCATGATCTTGAGAAACAATAGAGTTATATTTGAAGCATATAATGAACCGTATCGGAAGGAAATCCCACATATTGTCCATTCTTTTACAAAATGTTTTACAAATACAGCGGCGGGAATTGCATATACAAAAGGACTCATAAAGCTGGAGGATAAGGTACTTGATTATTTTCCGGAATATCGTGAGGCAGCAAATGAGTATCTTCAGAAGCTTACGATACGGAATTTACTTACGATGCGTAGTGGACAGGAAAGAAGTATAGGTGGAAATGAATGGAGACCATTAAAAACCAGCTGGCTGGATGCATATTTTAAAGTACCGTTTGTAAAAGAGCCGGGAAGTGAATTTATGTATTCAAGTGGGAATTCTTATATTACGTCAGCGATCGTACAGCGTATTACAGGAAAAACATGCCATCAATTGATCGAAGAAGAACTGGCACCGTACATTGGTCTGGAGAAGTTTAGCTGGGGAGAAAGTCCGGAAGGAATCTGTTCAGGTGGAAATGGTGTGAGCATTACGGTAGAAGGAATGGCCAGACTTGGGTTACTTTATCTGAATCAAGGAAAATGGGGAGAAAAACAATTATTAAGTGCTGATTGGGTGAATCTTGCACTCGGTAAAAAAGATCCACAACCAAGGAAAGCAGGAGAAAAAGATTATAATTTTCACTGGACGCATACAGGAGATATCTGGTGTTCAGATGGAATGTTTGGACAGACCTGTGCGATTGTTCCGGAACAAAATATGGTAATTGCTATCACTACGGCAGACAGTAATTACCTGGAGACGGAACTGATTCAAAAAGAGATTTTGGATCCGATGAAAGAAGAAAGAAATTTCGCTGAAAAGATGTGGAATGTATTAAAAAATAAAGGTCTCAGAATGTCCCTGGAAAATAAAAACAGATCTGTCAGTAACAAAATGGTTTCAGGAAATCGGGAAATAGAAATGGAACCTTTTGAGAATGAAGATAGAATAGAAAAAACAGGTCTGGAATTTTTAGAAGATAAAGTAATATTCTGGATGAAAGATAACAGAGGAACACATTTTGTAGAAGCAGGACTGGATTGTTGGATTCATGGGAAAACCTCTATGACAGGTGGATATCTGCATCATCAGTATGAGATGGATGAAATGAAAATTGCCGCATGCGCTTACTGGAAATCAGAAAATGTGTTGATGATGGAATGGCGCTATCCGGAGATGGCTTTTTTTGATCATGTGTCTTTTGAATGGAAAGAAGACAGGGTATATATGAAACGCTGGGTGAATATGAATTCACAGGCACTGGAAAGACCAGTTGTAACAGCAAAAATATGCGAATCTTAACAATTATTAAGAAAACCATAGGTGTTCCTGTAAGGTAAGAGCCCTATGATAAACACAACGAAGCAAATACTAATGCAAATGGATGTTAAGGAGGAAGCACGAATGGAAATCAAGAAACCTGCAATTGCAGGAACATTAGAATCCAGTGACTGCCAGGTAACAGTAGAAGCCGGAGAAGGAAAAGTTGATTTTTCACTGGAAAGCGCAGTGATCAATCAGTATGGAAACCAGATTAAGAAAGTAGCTTATGAAACACTGGAAAATCTGGGAATCGATAATGTAAAGCTTACAATCGTAGATAAAGGAGCCCTTGACTGTACGATCAAAGCAAGAATCGAAGCAGCTGTTTACCGTTCGGTAGGACAGATCGAAGATTTACCGTGGGGAGGTGCGATCAGATAATGAATCCGAATAAAAAAAGACTTAGAAGAACTATGATGTTTTTAAATGCACAGAAACCGGGACTGATCAAAGATCCTTATATTTACAAACCGGATTCCATCATGCTTGATCTGGAAGATGCGGTTGCAGAAAACCAGAAAGATGCAGCCAGATTTTCTCTTTATCATGCACTTAAGACGATTAATTATAGAGGATGTGAACGTGTTGTCAGAATTAACGGACTGGATACTCCTTACTGGAAAGAAGATATCCGCTGCGCAGTAGCAGGCGGCTGTGATGCGATCCGTATTCCAAAGACAGAATCCGCACAGGACGTAAAAGTGGTAGAAGCTGAAGTTGTTCAGGCTGAAAAAGATTTCGGACGTGAAGAGGGAAGTGTTCTGATCATGGCAGCTATTGAATCAGCACGAGGCGTGATGCGTGCACTTGATATCTGCGAATCTTCCGAAAGACTTTTCGGAATTGCCCTTTCCGGCGGAGATTACACCAAAGACCTTCAGACACACATTACCGGAACCGGAATCGAGCTCATGGGAGCAAGACAGAACATGGTAATCGCAGCAAGAGCGGCAGGTGTACAGTGCTTTGATACAGTATACACAGACCTTGATGATATGGATGGTTTCCGTCAGGATGTTGAGAATATCCACTTGATGGGGTTTGATGGAAAATCCATCATCAACCCAAGACAGATCAACATTGTACATGAAATCTTTACACCAAAACAGAAAGATATCATTTTTGCAGAAAAAGTTGTCCGCGAAATTGATACAAAGAAAGCACAGGGAATCGGTGTATTTACAGTAGATGGTAAGATGATCGATATCGCTTTCTACGACGGAGCAAAGAGAACAATCGAGCTTGCAAAAGCTTCAGGTGTGTATAAGGGGGATTTATAAGATGATTAACGCAGTAGGTAGAGATATCCCGGAAGAGATTTTAAAAGCAACTGGCAAAGAAGTATTTCAGGGTGTTCATCATTTTGACGGACATGTCTATAAAAAACATGGACCGGAAGTAGAATGTGTGATCAATTCCAACGGAAGCAAGATGGTAGACAGTATTCATGATGTTCTTGTAAAATGTGGCATCAAAGATGGTATGACAGTCAGCTTCCATCATCATTTCCGTGAAGGGGATTACGTTGTAAATATGGTAATGAAAGAGATCCATGATATGGGGATCAAGGACATTACTATCTGTGCAAGCTCTCTTGGAAAAGCACATGATCCTCTGGTAGAATATATTGAAGATGGAACCATTACAAATATCCAGTCATCCGGTGTGCGTGGAAAGATCGGAGAAGCTATTTCAAATGGTAAATTAAAAGGTCTTGCGATCATGCGTTCCCACGGCGGACGTGTACGCGCCCTGGTAACAGGTGAGACACAGATCGATATCGCATTTATCGGAACTCCTACCTGTGATGAGTACGGTAACTGCCGTGGTATCGGTGGAAAATCTGACTGTGGTGTACTTTCCTACGCAATGTCAGATGCTTTCCATGCAAACAAAGTCGTAGCAATCACAGACTGCATGGTTCCGTTCCCGAACTTTCCGGCACATATTTCAATGACAAAGGTAGACTATGTTGTAGAAGTAGACCAGATCGGTGATCCGAAGAAGATCGCAACAGGTGCAGCAAAACCGACCACAGATATGAGAAAGCTGATGATGGCTGATTACTGTACACAGTTTGTTGTAAATACACCGTATTTCAAAGATGGATTCTCTTATCAGACAGGTGTCGGCGGAGCTTCTATTGCATCTACTATTTCACTTGCAAAGGTAATGAAAGAAAGAAATATCCGCATGCGTTTTGGTGTGGGTGGTCTTACAAAGCCGATGTGTGACCTTCTGATCAACGGTCAGGTAGATGCACTTCTGGATACACAGGACTTTGACCTTGCAGCCGTAGAATCTGTAAAAGATCTGCATCATTTCCGGATCAGTGCAGGTGAGTATGCGAACCCGTTCAACAAGGGTGCAGTTGTCAATAAATTGGACTTCGTAATTCTTGCAGCTCTGGAAGTTGACGTACACTTCAACTGTAACGTTGTTGTAGATTCTAATGGTATGATCACAGGAGCGCAGGGTGGACATCCGGATACAGCGGCCGGAGCAAAATGTGCCATCGTTATCGCACCGCTTCTTCAGGGAAGAACACCGGCAATCTGTACAGACGTAACAACCGTCACAACACCGGGAGAAAGTGTAGACGTTGTCATCACAGATTATGGTATTGCAATCAATCCGAAGAGACATGATCTGATCGAAGCAATGAAAGATGTAGACCTTCCGTTTAAGACCATCGAAGAATTACGTGATATCGCTTACTCTATCGCTGGGGAACCACAGAAGGTACAGTTTGGAGATCGTGTTGTCGGTGTCATTGAAAGCCGTGACGGTACCATCATGGATGTTGTCCGTCAGATCAAGCCGTTTGAATTTGATGATTAAATTATGATCGGAAAGCTTACAGGTTATTGGCAATTGGATATAAAAGGAGAACCGTATGGGAAAGAACCAGGCAGTAGAGAAAGCAGAATACTTTGCAGAATCGATTGGCCGGATGGCGTATCAGGCGCTGCTTGAGGAAGTCTATACGGTTCCCAAACCGGGGCTTGTAGATCCGTATTCCTGTGGTGCCCACACTGATATGGATGTGCAGACCTTTGAAAGAAGTGCAGAGGCGTTGTATCCGTGGTTTGTTAGAATGGCATACCAGGGATATCAGCTGACCTGTACGCCGGAA
>ERZ773248.1156-NODE-1156-length-24808-cov-3.521472_pt1 | contig 24808 bp, 23 predicted proteins | sample MGYA00580518_ERZ773248 | MGnify/ENA primary metagenome ERZ773248 (study PRJEB29015, sample SAMEA2737762) | human gut metagenome | biome: human gut; feature: human-associated habitat; material: faeces | place: China | collected 2012 ...
AACGAAGACGGCGGTTATAAAACTTCTGGCGGATTACATGGAGTTGGGGCGTCGGTCGTTAATGCACTATCTTCATGGCTTGAAGTAACAATTTATCGTGATGGAAAAGTTTGGCAGCAAAGATTTGAAGATGGTGGTAGTAAAGTTGGGAAGTTAAAAGTGATTGGTAAATCAAATCAAACTGGAACAACGATTCATTTTATGCCCGATTCAAGCATTTTTTCAGTTTATGAATATAATTTTTCTACGATTAGTGAACGATTGATGGAAAGTGCGTTCCTTTTAAAAGGAATCAAAATTGATTTAGTTGATGAACGTACAGGTAAAGAGATAAGTTATCAATACGATAATGGTTTAACAGCATTTGTTGAATATTTAAATTATGAAAAAGAGACTCTTAATGAAATTATTAATATTGAGGGTACAAATAATGAAATAGAAGTTGATGTCGCTATGCAGTTCACTAGTGGTTATCAAGAAACTACTTTATCTTTTGTGAATTTAGTTAGAACTGGTGATGGTGGAACTCATGAAACAGGATTTAGATCAGGTTTTACAAAAGTATTTAATGAATATGCTAGAAAATACGGTTTACTAAAAACAAAAGACAAAAATCTAGAAGGCGCTGATGTTCGCGAAGGATTGACAGGCATCATTTCAGTTAAAATTCCTGAATCATTATTGCAGTTTGAAGGACAGACAAAATCAAAGTTAGGCTCACCAGAAGCGAGAAACATTGTCGAAAATGTTGTTTATGAACAAATTAATTATTTTTTAGAAGAAAATAAAGATGTTGCTAATCAATTGGTTAATAAAATGATTAAAGCTGCTCAAGCGAGAAATGCTGCTAGAAAGGCTCGTGAAGAGGCAAGAAAAGGGAAAGGCAATAAAGTTGAAAAAATATTAAGTGGGAAATTAGCTCCTGCTCAATCAAAAGACAAGAAAAAAAAGGAATTATATCTTGTCGAAGGAGACTCGGCTGGCGGAAGTGCAAAACAAGGACGTGATCGTAAATACCAAGCGATACTGCCATTACGTGGAAAGGTTGTCAATACAGAAAAAGCTGCAATGGCTGATATTCTTAAAAACGAGGAAATTAGTACTATTATCAATACTGTTGGAGCTGGAGTTGGTGCTGACTTTAATGCTGATGATTCTAATTATGCAAAAGTGATTATCATGACCGATGCTGATACTGATGGTGCACACATTCAGGTATTACTTTTAACATTCTTTTATCGATATATGCGTGGATTAATTCAATCTGGAAGAGTATATATTGCTATGCCACCTTTATATAAAGTTTCTAAGAAAAATGGCAAGCATGAAGATTCACTTTATGCTTGGGATGATGATGAATTAGAAGATGCAAAAAAGAAAATAGGACGTGGTTATGGTGTTCAAAGATACAAAGGTCTTGGGGAGATGAATGCTGACCAATTATGGGAAACAACCATGAATCCTGAAACCAGAACACTTATTCAAGTATCTATTGAGGATGCTGCATTAGTTGAAAGAAGAGTCTCTGTATTAATGGGAGATAAAGTAGAACCAAGACGTGAATGGATAGAGGATAATGTTCAATTCTCATTAGAAGATTCATTCTTTATTACGAAGTAAGGAGGGTATGCATGAGCGAAAAAATCATAACACAATCATTAGATGATATTATGGGAGATCGATTTGGCAAGTATTCCAAGTACATTATTCAAGATCGTGCACTGCCCGATGTCAGAGACGGGTTAAAACCAGTTCAGCGAAGAATTTTATATGCAATGTACAAGGAAGGTAATACTTACAACAAACCATATCGTAAATCTGCAAAAACAGTTGGTAATGTTATTGGAAATTATCATCCACATGGTGATACTTCTGTATATGATGCGATGGTGCGTCTATCACAAGAATGGAAAATGCGTATACCATTAGTAGACATGCAAGGAAACAATGGATCGATAGATAATGACCCGGCTGCAGCGATGCGTTACACTGAAGCGCGTTTATCAGCTATTGCAGCAGAATTATTAAGAGATATAGATAAAGAAACAGTTCAGATGGCATTGAATTTTGATGATACTGAATATGAACCAACTGTTGTTCCAGCAAAGTATCCTAATTTATTGGTCAATGGGGCAACTGGTATTTCGGCCGGTTATGCAACAGACATTCCACCACATAATTTAGAAGAAGTTATTGATGCTACAATTTATCGTCTTTCTCATCCCCATTGTTCATTAGATAAATTAATGGAATTTATGAAGGGACCAGATTTTCCGACAGGAGCAATTGTTGAAGGAAAACAGGGAATTCGTACAGCTTTTGAAAAAGGGCGTGGAAAAGTTGTTGTTCGTTCTAAAACAGAAATCATTCACGAAAAAAACATGAATAAAATTATTGTCAGTGAAATACCATATGAGGTCAATAAGGCTGAATTGGTAAGAAAACTAGATGAAATTCGTTTCAATAAGAGCGTTGATGGAATTATTGAGGTTCGTGATGAATCTGATCGGAATGGATTAAGTATTGTTATTGATTTAAAGAAAGATGTAGATGTCCAAAATACATTAAATTATTTCTTTAAAAATACTGATTTACAAAAAAATTATAATTATAATATGGTAGCTATCAAAGACAAAAGACCTGTATGTATGGGAATTGAAGCTATTCTTGATGGCTATATTCAGCATCAAATTGAAGTCATTACTAAACGTTCTATCTTTGATTTGAATAAAGCTGAAGAAAGAAAACATATTGTTGATGGTTTAATTAAGGCTGTCTCAATTCTTGATGATGTTGTTCATACTATTCGTCATTCTAAAGATAAACAAGATGCTAAAATAAATATTCAAACACAATTTGGTTTTACTGAGAAGCAATCTGAAGCTATTGTTACATTACAGTTATATCGTTTGACAAATACAGATATTGTATCTTTAGAAAAAGAAAAAGAAGAATTAGAGTCTTTAATTCAAACATTAAATGATATTTTAAATAGCGACCAAGTCTTAAGAAAAGTTATTGTTGACGAATTAAAAAACATCAAGAAACAATATCCATCTCCAAGACTTACTGAAATTAAAGATGAAGTTCAGGAAATTATAATCAATGAAGAAGCAATGATTTTGCCAGAAGATATTTATGTTTCTATAACGCAAGATGGATATATCAAACGTATTTCACAAAGATCATATAAAGCAAGCGAAAATACTTTGTTTGGGAAAAAAGATGATGATGTTTTAGTTGATCTTCATTTTGCCAATACTTTAGATAAATTACTTGTATTTACTGATAAAGGGAATTATATGTATATACCACTTCATAAATTAGAAGAATTTAAATGGAAAGAACTTGGAAAACATATTAGCTATCTTATCAAAGTTTCTCCAGAAGAAAAAATAGTTGGCTCTGTCCTTGTGAAATCATTTGATTATCCATTGTATATTATTCTTGCTTCACGTTTTGGTCAAATGAAACGTGTTGAACTTAAAGAGTTTGATGTAACCCGTTTTACAAAACCAATGAAATGTATCAATCTTAAGAAAGATGATTCATTATTACAAGTAGGATTAAGCGATGGACAGCAAGGAATTGTTTTAACAACTCAAGCTGGTTATGCAACTTTATACAGCGAACAAGAAATTTCTGTTTTGGGTGTTAAAGCAGGAGGAATAAAAGGAATCAATTTAAAAAATGATGAATTGATTGCAATGAATATTTTTAATCCTTTGCGAACAGATTCGTTTATTCTTATTAGTGATCAGCCAGGTATCAAGCGTTTACGTATTTCTGATATCCCAAGTTGTAACCGTGCTACAAAAGGAAATCTTATTTTTAAATCACCAAAAACAAAGCATATTCAATCTCTTTATGCATTTGTATTAGAAACTAAGGATCAGCTCAATATTGAAACAGATTCACAAAAAATTGATATCTTTGTCAAAGATTATACTCATGCACAGCTTGAAAGCAAGCCAAGTATTCTAACTGCAATTAAAGATAACATTATAAGATATGTTTATAATCCAAAAACATTATCTACAGATTTGTTTGATGTTGAGAAAATAAACAATGAAATAAATCCTAAAATCTTTGAAGTTAAAAAACAACCTGATTTATTCAATGAAGTTAAAGAAGAGATTGCTAAAAAAAGAAATGAAATTATTGAAGAAAAAGTTGAGCCAGTCATAGTTCAACCAGTTCTTCAAAAAAATTCACAAAAAGAAGAATCAAAAGATGATAAACATTTTGAGCCAATTTCTTTTGATGATCTTTTTAAAGATGATTTTTAGAATATGGGAACTCTCATATTCTTTTACTTATCATTAAGATAAGCTTTCAAAAGTTTGATGAGTGCTCTTTTTTCTAAACGTGATACATATGAACGTGAAATATGCATTGTGCTCGCAATTTCTTTTTGAGTATACACTTTATGCTTATTTAAACCATATCGATAAATAAGTATTTCTTGTTCTCGAGGTGTTAAAAGAAGAAAATATTCTTGTAACTTTTTGATTTGATCCTCTGTATCTATTTGATCAATAATTTCTTTTTGATCAGATGGCAAGATATCTAGAAGTGTCATTTCTCCACCATCTTTATCGACACCTAAAATTTCATTCAGTGATACATCAAGAGCAGTTTTTTTGTTACCACGCATATGCATAAGAATTTCATTTTCAATGCATTTTGCTGCATAAGTTCCTAATTTTGTTGCTTTTGTTGGTTTATAACTATCAACTGCCTTAATTAAACCAATTGTTCCTATACTAATTAAATCTTCCTGAAGATCTTTTGTACTTTCATATTTTTTAGCAATATGAGCAACAAGTCTCAAGTTGTGTTCAATGAGTTGGTTACGAGCTTCTTGGTCTCCTTGAAAATATTTTTCTAATAAATCATTTTCTTCTTGGGGAGTCAATTGTTTTTTAAAAGCTTGTGTCTTGATGAATGAGACAAATAAAAATTGTTGTAAAAATGTTATTAGTGTTGTAAACATAATCCACCTCAAAATCATTATATGAAAATTGTCGATGTTTATGTTTAGGCTTTTCATAGAAGCGAAAATAGGGTACAATAATGAAGAAAAGGAAGGTCATTTATGAATCAGGAAATGAAATGTTTTGGCTGTGGAGCCATTATTCAAAACGAAAATGAAAAACATATTGGTTATGTGCCAAAAAGTGCAATGAACAATGATAAAGTATTATGTCAACGTTGCTTTCAATTGAAAAATTATCATAAGTTGCAAGAAACAAATATGACAAAGGATGATTTTCTCACTATATTACAACAAATAGGTGAAAAAGACTGTTTGGTTGTATATATGATTGACTTATTTGATTTTAATGGAAGTATGATTCAAGGGTTAATGCGTCATATTGCTTATAATGATGTGTTAGTATTGGCAAACAAACGTGATATTTTACCAAAATCTGTAAAAGAAAGAAAACTAGAACATTGGGTGAGAAGACAATTAAAAGATCAAGGGGTTCAAGCAGTAGACGTCATTGTAACAAGTGGTAAAAAAAGTATGAACTTTGATGACATATATGATGCTATCATGGAGCATCGTAAAGGGCGGGATGTTTATGTTGTAGGTGTGACTAATGTTGGGAAATCAACTTTTATTAATGGTTTATTAAAACATTATGCTGAAGTTGAAAAGCAAAATCTCATTACTGTCTCTGAGTATCCTGGAACAACTTTGAACCTCATTGAAATTCCTTTAGATGAACATTCAGTTCTATATGATACACCAGGAATTATCAATGAAAGTCAAATGACACATTTGTTAGCTCCAGAAGATATCAAAAAGGTCGTTCCTCAAGGAGAACTGAGACCAATGGGATTCCAATTAAACAGTCTTCAAACGCTTTACTTTGGTGGTTTAGGACGTATTGATTATTTAGAAGGTGAACAATCTAGTTTTATTGCATATTTTTCTAAAAACTTAAAAATTCATCGGACAAAGACAATTAAAGCAGATGATTTGTATAATCGTCATCAAACTTTACAGTATGAAATTGCTGGAATTGATTCAATTGCACAAATGAAGTCTTATGAATTTCGATTGATGCCAGGAAAAACTGATATTGTTATTTCTGGATTAGGTTTCATAACAGTGAGTTCGAAAGGTGGAAAAGTAAGAGTTTTGGTTCCACCACAGATTTCAGTTATATTAAGAGAAGCTATTATTTAAAAAAAGGAGATACTATGTTAACAGGTAAACAGAAAAGATATTTAAGAGGAAAAGCACATCATTTAAATGCTATTTTCCAAGTTGGCAAAGAAGGAGTCAATAGTAATCAGGCTAAGGGAATTTCTGAAGCTTTAGAATCACAAGAATTATTAAAAGTAAAAATTTTAGAAAGCTGTCCAGATGATGTTAATACAGTTGCATTAGAGTTAAGTGTACAAACAAAATCTGAAGTTGTTCAAATTATTGGTCATACAATTATTTTATATAAATCATCAGATAAGGAATTATATCGTTTACCATGAAAAAAGTAGGATTATTCGGTGGGAGTTTTGATCCTATTCATAAGGCTCATGTGACTATAGCAAAATTAGCACTTGAACAATTGCAGTTAGATGAAATTCAATTTATTCCAACAAAAAACAATCCTTGGAAAGATCAAAATTGCGCAACGCGACAAGAACGCCTAGATATGATGGTATTAGCTATTCAAGATGAAACAGAGATGACTATCAATAACATTGAAATCGATTCAAAATCGGATAAAAAAAATTTTACAGTTGATACTTTAAAAATATTAACAAAACAAAATCCAGATATTAAATATTATTATATTATGGGGATGGATCAAGCAAATTTATTTGATAGATGGAAAGATGCTGAACTTATTAGTCAAATGGTCCAATTGGTAGCCTTTCAAAGAGGAGGATTTGAACCATATGTTCCTATCATTCAACAATTTCATTTTATATTATTAAAGAATGAACCTATATATGCATCTAGCAGTGATGTTAGAAAAGGACATATAGAAATGCTTGATGAAAGTGTCTTAAGATATATAACACGACATGGAATATATCTAGAAACATTGATTTTTAATCGTATGAAAGAGAAACGTTGGAAGCATACTTGTAGTGTGGCCAGGTTAGCAGCAGATATTGCGAAATCTAATCATCTTAATGAGAAACAAGCTTATATTGCTGGAATGTTTCATGACATTGCAAAAGAAATGAATGAGACAGAATCAACAGCTATTATGCAAGCATATTTTCCTGAATACATGAGCAAACCAAAACCAATTTGGCATCAATGGGTATCTCGTTATGTAAGTGAACATGAATATTTGATAGATGATATTATTGTTTTAAATGCAATTGAACATCATACAACTGGATCAATCGATATTTCAGCAATTGGAAAATGTGTTTATGTAGCTGACAAACTTGACCCATTGCGAGGATATAACTCAGCTCAGCAAATTGAAGTATGCAAGAAAGATATTCATCAAGGATTTAGAAATTCATTAAATGAGTTTTATGAATTTTCTATAAGAAACAACAGAAATATTGATGAATGTTTTTATGAAATATATGATTATTTTGTAACTAAAGGAGAAATATAAATGACAAAATTAGAATGTGTAGTTAAAGCTATGGATGATAAACTAGCAACTCATATAGTTGCTATTGATATGCAAGAGGCAAGTCCTATATTTGATACTTTTGTATTGTGTACAGCTAGTAATGAAAGATTAATGCAGGCTATTATGCAAAATATTAAAGATGAATGTGAAAAAAACAATTTTGAGATCAAAAGTATTGAAGGTTTAAGGAATTCAAAATGGTTACTTATTGATCTTGGTGATATTGTATGTCACATTTTTGAAGCTGAAGAACGCGAAAGTTATAATTTAGAAAAATTATGGGGTGATATGCCACATATTAATGTTGAAGGAATGCTGGCAAAATGAGTTATGAAAATTTTGCTTATTACTATGATAGTCTTATGGAACCACAATTTTATGATGACTATCATGCATTCATTTATAAACACTGCCAATTTAATGAAGTCTTAGAATTAGGATGTGGAACTGGTGAAATAGCTATTCGATTATCAAAAGATGGTAAACACGTTTTTGCATCTGATTTATCATTAGATATGTTAGAAGTTGCAAAGCAAAAAGCAATGGCTGAAAATGTAAATTTAATACTCCAACGTGTTGATATGAGTGATTTTTCTACATCTCATCAGGTTGATTTGGTGTTATGTCTTTGCGATTCAATAAATTATCTGTTAAATCCTGAAGATGTTTTAAAAACGTTTCAAAATGTATATTCATCATTAAAGGACAATGGGACTTTTATTTTTGATATTGATAGTTTATACAAAATGAATGTTATTTTAAAAAATTATCATGAGGATGAAGAAGATGAAGAATTTTCTTTTCATTGGCATGTAGAAACATTAGAAGATGGCTATGTGCATCATCATCTTCGTATTGAAGATAAAATTGAAAATGAAATAGTTGATGAAAATCATTTTCAAAAAACATATACTGTATCACAGTATGTCTATTGGCTTAATGAAATTGGATTTATTGATATTAAATATTATAGTGATTTTGAAGAATACCATGAAGATTGTGAACGCATTATCTTTGTTTGTAGAAAGGGGTAAATCATGATTGGAATAATTGGAGCAATGGCAGAAGAGGTTTTAGAAATAAAAAAATTAATGGTAATGAATCAACAAAAGGAATATCAAGGATATATATTTTATGAAGGAACACTTAATAATAAAGGTATTGTATTATTACAGGGTGGAATTGGTAAAGTCAATGCTGCTATTGCAACAACATTGCTGTTTACACATTATTCTATAGATTATGTCATTAATATCGGATCAGCTGGCGGACTTCATTCTCATCAGAATGTTGGAGATGTTGTGATTTCGTCACAAGTTGTTCATCATGATGTAGATGTGACTGCATTTGGAAGAGCACTAGGTGAAGTCCCTGGCATGCCTCAATACTATACACCTGATCAAGATCTTCTTATGAAAGTCAAAGAAATATTAAATCAACATAATATTCATGCTCATATAGGCTTGATTGCTTCAGGTGATCAATTTATATCAAATTCCCAACAAGTCAAAACAATTCAAAAACACTTTCCAGAAGCGATGTGTGTAGAAATGGAAGCTGCTGCTATTGCTCAAGTCTGCCATGTTTACCACAAAAAATTTATTATTACTCGCTCATTAAGTGATGTTTTTAATAAAGGAAAAAGTCATATCCAATTTGATGAATATTTAAAGGAAGCAAGTCTACAATCTGCACAAATGTGCAATGAACTTGTTTCTCAATTATAGCAATAACGCAACAAGTTATTGCTACTTTTTTGGAGGTGAAAGAATGAAAAAAGTTGAACTATTAGCACCAGCTGGTGATCAGGAATCATTAATTGCTGCTATTCAAAATGGAGCAGATGCTATATATTTAGGTGGAACATTGTTTAATGCTCGTGCTTTTGCTAAGAATTTTGATGATGAGCAATTAGAGTGGGCAATTCACTATGCTCATTTACGTAATGTTAAAATATATGTTACAGTGAATACACTATATAGAGATGATGAATTTGCTGAATTAATTCAATATTTAGATTATTTATATCATATACAGGTTGATGCACTTATTGTTCAAGATATAGGACTCTTTCATATGATTAAGAAACGCTATGATGATTTTGAAATTCATATGAGCACGCAAGCATCGATTATGAATAAAGCAGCTGCTCAATATTTTTATGAGCAAGGCGCTTCTAGAATAGTTTTAGCACGAGAAAATACTCTAGAAGAAATTCAACATATTTGCAAATCAACGTCTATCGAAGTAGAAGTGTTTGTTCATGGGGCTTTATGTGTTTGTTATTCTGGACAGTGCCTGATGAGTAGCTTTATTGGAAAACGAAGCGGTAATAGGGGAGAATGCGCTCAACCATGTCGTTTGCAATATAGATTATCTAAAAATGGGAAAATTCAACCTAAGAAAGTTCCCTTTCTTCTTTCGCCAAAAGATTTAATGACAATTGATTCAATTGGTGAACTTATAGATGCTGGTGTAAAATCATTCAAAGTAGAGGGGCGAATGAAAAAACCAGAGTATGTCGCAAGTGTCATTAAGGCATATCGCAAAGCTATTGATAGTCATTTAAATTGTCAAACAAAAACATTTGATGACGACATTTTTTATATGAAAGCTATGTTTAATCGTAATTATACAAAAGGCTATATTTATCAGGACCAACATATTGTTGAAGGAGATTATCCAGGTAACAAAGGCATTATTATTGGAAAAGTCATAGGGTATCGAAAAAAAGAGAAACATGTCATTATTGAATTAGATAAGTCTCTTAAACAAGGGGATAGTCTTGTGTTTGAACAAATAGATAAAGGACGCCCAATTAATAAAATATTTATAAATAACCGCTTAGTAGCAAAAGCATCTGCAGGAGATATCGCAGAAATAGAATTTAATTATCCAGTTTATGAAGGAAATGTGCGTAAAACGATTGATATTGACGTTATAGATACATTGCATCATACATATGATAAAGACTATCGAAAACAACCAATTGAAATGACATTTATCGCTCATATCAAACAGCATCCACAACTCATTCTTCAATGCCAAGATATAAAAGTCCACAAAACAGCAGATATCACAGTAGAAGAAGCAATCAAAACACCTTTAGATAGACAGCGCATTCAACAACAACTATCCAAATTAGGACAAAGCACTTTTATAGTTCATCGCATCAATATAGATATTGACGAGCAATTATCTATGCCTATTAAAGTATTGAATGAAATGCGTAGGGAGGCTATTGATGAATTAACAGAAAAATTATCAAAACGCCAAATTCATTTTTCAGTTCCTAGAGAGCAATCTGATTCAACTATTATAAAAAAGAATGCAAAATCACAATATATTCATATCTTAGTGAGCAATCTTAATCAATTAGAAATTGTCTTAAACTATAATAATATTGATATGATTTATTATCCATTTCAAACAGATAGTTTAGAAGCTCTTCATTTATGTATTAGAAAGCAACAAAAATTTGCTCTATTTATACCAAGAGTCTGTAAAGATAATGAACTCGAAATCATTAAACAATCTGATGTTTATCAACAAGTTGAAAATGTCGTTGTAAATGAATATGGTGCTTATTATTCCTGCCAAGATAAAAAGCGAATTATTGGATCTGGATTAAATGTTTACAATTCATATGCTGTCAACACTTATCAAGAGCCAACAATTCTTTCATTAGAGATGAGTCAAAAACAAATCCATCAATTAAATTGTGATCATCAACAATGTATAGTACAAATCTATGGAAAAACAGAAAATATGATTAGTGATTATTGTCCTATATCACAATATTATTTTGGATATCAGAAAAAGAACTGTCAGTTATGTAAATCTTCTCAATATGCTCTTATTGATAGAAAAAATGAAACTTTTGATTTAATGATGGATAATCAATGTCGAATGCATCTTTTGAATTGCCGAACATTATTTATAGAACCAAACAATGCTCTTGATATTGGAGGCTATTTTATTCATTTCACGAATGAAAATAGTGAAATGACAGAATTTATTCTCAATGAGTTATTTTCGTATTTGTATCATCACAAGAAAACAAATATCAGAGAAAAAATAATGACGACATCAGGATATTTTAAGATATAGTGTAGAAATTTGTCTAACAGTTTCTGTTTATGTCTTTCATAAATTAATTTTTTTATAACTCTAAATTGATATCAATTTTAATTAGTGTTATAATAGTCCCATGGAGGTGGCATTATGGCTATAGATATGGATTTAGCAAAAAGATTGAAGACTTATAGAAATTTTAAACATTTAACACAAAAAGAAGTTGCTGCACACCTTGAAGTTCCACATTCTGCTATTTCAGATATTGAAAATGGAAAACGTGATGTGACAGTTGGTGAACTTAAAATTCTTTCTCACCTGTATGGGCGAAGCGTAGAAGAAATTATGAGTGGTAAAAAATATGATTATTATAATATTGCAAATATTGCCCGCTTACTTACTGAATTACCAGATGAAGATTTAAAAGAGGTTATGTTCATCATTGAATATAAACGCAAAAGACTTGAAGAAAAAAGCAAAACAGTTAACCATGATTAATTGTTCTGCTTTTTATTTTAATAATTGTTTAAATTCATCTAGCAATTCTAATCCTTCTATAAGAATAGATTCATCAACTGGATGATCTGTTTGATGATGATAGTAGGTTACTTGCACCTTGTTATCTTTATAATCGATAAGTGCGTAAGTTCCATAACCATAACTTCCTCGATTCATCATGAGACTCCCAGGATTAATAAAATGAATTCCTTGATGTATCTGGTGTGTTGGAACATGGGTATGACCATGTAAACACAAGTGACAATGATGGCTTTGACATAATTTGATTAAATCGTCATAGCCATAATAAACGTTATAATAATGCCCATGAGTAACACAGATATCCTGATAAACTCGGTACTTTGGAAAAGCGGCATCATCATGATTTCCTTTGACAACAATGTCATATTGATGAATTAATGGATCCTCTAAAGTCAAGGAGGAATCACCACAATGGATCATGAAATCAACTTTGTTTTTATAGAGTTTTGTTATGCGTTGGAGATCATTCCCGAACAAATGACTATCACTGACAACTAAAATATTCATACTATCATCTCTTTTCTATTCTTTATTTTACCACAAAATAAATTTCGTTTCATTTTATGTTGATAAAATCCTTATATTTTCTGAAATAGAAAAAATTTGTCTCGTAAGTGTTTACAATTGGTCTAAAAGTTGGTAAAATAGTCATAGTGAAATAACTAGAAAAGGAGTAATGAATATGAAAACTATTTTATTAGTATGTTCTGCAGGAATGTCAACAAGTTTATTAGTAACAAAAATGGAAGCTGCTGCTAAAGATGCAGGTGTTGAATGCAAAATCTTTGCATTACCTTTCTCTGATGCACCTAGAGTATTAGAAGAAGTTGACTGCATTTTGCTTGGCCCACAAGTAAGATTCCAAAAAGGTGCTATTGAAAAAATGGCTGCTGGAAGAAAAGCTGGAGCTATCCCTGTAGACGTTATCGATATGAGAGATTACGGTACAATGAACGGAAAAGCTGTATTTGATAAAGCAATGTCTTTATTAGGTTAATATTCTTAAACAAAAGGAGTGCAAACTCCTTTTTTTCTTTCTTTTTTATCACTTGTTTGCTATAATATTAAAAAATATCAGGAGGGGTTACGAATGGAAAAAGCTATTATTACTGTTGTAGGAAAAGATCAAGTAGGAATTATTGCCAAAGTTTGTACATATTTAGCAGACTCACACATTAATATTCTTGACATTTCACAAACAATTTTACAAGGATATTTCAATATGATGATGATTGTTGATGCATCTCATGCTGGAGAAGAATTTTCAACTTTAGCTGATCAGTTAGAAAAATTAGGAAACGAGATTGGTGTTAATATAAAATTTCAGCATGAAGATATTTTTAATAAAATGCATAGAATCTAGGGAGGATAAGAATGATTAATTTATTTGAAGTTGCAGAAACAAATAAAATGATTGAACAAGAGAATTTAGATGTTCGTACAATCACAATTGGAATTAGTCTTCTGGATTGTATTGATGGAAATATCGACGTTCTGTGTCAAAACATTTACAATAAAATCACAACGATTGCGAAAGATTTAGTAAAAACAGGTGAAGCCATTGAGAAAAAATATGGTATACCTATTGTTAATAAGAGAATTTCTGTTACACCAATTGGATTTATTGGTGCTTCAGCATGTAAAAGTTCTGATGATTTTGTAAAAATTGCAAAGACATTAGATCATTGCGCTCATAAAGTTGGCGTGAATTTTATTGGTGGATATAGTGCAATTGTCTCTAAAGGAATGACAAAAGCTGAAAAATTGTTGATTGAGTCAATTCCACAGGCAATGAAAGAAACTGAGCTTGTTTGTAGTTCTGTTAATGTTGGATCAACAAAGACAGGATTAAACATGGATGCAGTGAAATTGATTGGTGAAACAGTCAAAGCGACAGCAGAAATTACTAAAGAGAATGATTCCATAGGTTGTGCAAAATTTGTGGTTTTCTGTAATGCACCTGATGATAATCCATTTATGGCTGGTGCTTTTCATGGGGTCAGTGAGGCTGATGCAATTATCAATGTTGGTGTAAGTGGACCTGGTGTTGTACGTACTGCTATTCAAACAGCAAAAGGTAAAGATTTTGGTGAATTGTGCGAAACGATTAAGAAAACAGCATTCAAAATTACTCGTGTTGGCCAACTGGTTGCTAGAGAAGCTTCAGCAGCATTAAATATTCCTTTTGGTATTATTGATTTATCATTAGCACCAACACCTGCTGTTGGAGATAGTATTGCTGATTGTTTGCAAGAAATGGGGCTTGAAAGAGTGGGAGCTCCTGGAACGACTGCTGCTTTAGCAATCTTAAATGATCAAGTGAAAAAAGGTGGGGTCATGGCTTCATCATATGTAGGCGGATTATCTGGTGCATTTATTCCTGTCAGTGAAGACCAGGGAATGATTGATGCTGTTGAAATGGGTGCATTGACATTAGAAAAATTAGAAGCGATGACATGTGTATGTTCGGTCGGATTAGATATGATTGCAATCCCAGGCAAAACATCCGCAAAGACAATTGCAGGAATTATTGCTGATGAAATGGCAATTGGTATGATCAATCAAAAAACAACTGCCGTAAGAATTATTCCTGTCATTGGAAAAGATGTAGGTGAAATGGTTGAATTTGGCGGATTATTAGGATATGCCCCAATTATGCCAGTTAACCAATTCTCATGTGATGAATTTATTGATCGTGGTGGAAGAATCCCTGCACCAATTCATAGCTTTAAAAATTAAAAAGGCGATTTATCGTCTTTTTTCATAGGAAGAAGGTTAAATTTATGGACTTAAATCAATTAATTATATATAGAAATCTCACTGATGATCCTGATGTCTTAGACTGTTTATTATATTGCACACATGACAGTGATAAAAATGAAAATACTTTTATTTCAACAATGTTAAAGTTAACTGAAAAATATGATCTTCATGGTCATTTGTTTCAAAGTTTAATAACATATTTATTAGTGCAACACGAAAATATATTTACACTTTCTTTAGAACGCAAACAAACTATAAATAAATCATTAAAAGATGTTGTAATGAATGATATAAATGTGTTATATCACCTTTATCATTATAATTTTACTAGCCTTGATCTTCAGTATCAAAATATTTTTTTCGACTTTCCACATAGTCGCCCGATCATTAATCAGGAAATTTTCAATTTATTGTCAGAATTACAATTACAACTTTCTTGGAGCACTTCACTAGAAGAATTCTATAAAATATTATACAATCATTATAGTCAATATGGAGTGGGAAAGTATGGTCTGAATAAAGCTTTTCGTTTTCAAAACGAAAAAATTATACCAATCGATCATATTGGGAATAATAAATTAGACCAATTGATTGGTTATGAGAGCCAAAAAGAGCATTTAAAAGCCAATACTGAAGCTTTTTTAAAAGGTAAAAAGGCTAATAATGTCTTACTTTATGGAGATAGTGGAACAGGAAAATCAAGTAGCATCAAAGCTTTATTAAATGAATATTATAAAGATGGGTTAAGAATGGTGGAGGTTTATAAGCATCAATTTATCTCTTTGCCTCAAATTATTAATGAACTTCAAAATAGAAATTATAAGTTTGTAATTTTTATGGATGATTTATCTTTTGAGGAATTTGAAGTCGAGTATAAATATTTGAAGGCTGTTATCGAAGGTGGTTTGGAGAAGAAACCAGATAACATTTTAATCTATGCAACAAGTAATCGTCGCCATCTTATCAAAGAGACCTGGAATGATAGAAATCATGATCAGGAGATTAATAACAATGATGCAAAACAAGAAAAACTGTCACTTGTTTCACGATTCGGTGTACAAATTATGTATATTCATCCTGATAAACAACATTATTTAGATATTGTTGATGGATTAGCTAAAACTTATCAAATTGATATGAAGCAAGATGAATTGCATGATTTAGCATTACAATGGGAAATTAGAAATGGAGGATTTTCTGGGCGTACTGCCAAACAATTTATACATATGCTGCTCGGAAAGAAATAATGAAAGAATTAAAATTAGATGATTATTCAATAATTAAACCTTACTTGGATTTAGCAAATTATGAAGGATATAATTCAAATTTTGTAACAATGATGATGTGGAACCATGAGTATCATATTCAATATGAAATTCATGAACATTTTGTTGTTATGTTACATAATTATAAAGGAACACAGTTCTGGGCAATGCCTTTTACAAGTCCACAATATTATCGAGAAGCTATTGATTATATGCTAGAGTATAGTCATAAAAATCAGTTTGAATTTATAATTGATTGTGCTATTGATACATTCGTTGAATATATCAAGCCATTATATCAAGATAAACTTTTATTTGCACGTACACCCGAGAATGATGATTATGTTTATGATCGAATGATGCTGCAAACTTTATCTGGTAAAAAAATGCAGAAGCGTCGTAATCACTATAATGCTTTTTTGAAAGAAAATCCTGATTATATTTATAGAGATTTAGACTTAGTTAATGATTTTAATATGATTTTAGAATGTCTTAATCGCTGGGAGAGTGAGAAAGAAGATTTAAGTGAATCTATGACAAGTGAAGTTAAAGGCATTATGTATCTTTTATCATCTCGACACATGTTGGAATTTGAAGTAGGTGGGATTTTTATTAATGGACAAATGGAAGCTTTCATTATTGCTTCTCGTTTAAAGCATTCTACAATTCAAATACATGTTGAAAAAGCAAACAAAGATATTCGCGGATTGTATCCTGCTATTCTTAAAGAAATGTTAGAGCATCATTTTCCTGATGAACAGTATGTTAATAGAGAAGAAGATATGGGATTAGAGAATCTAAAAAAATCAAAACTTTCTCTACATCCAATCAAGATGATTGAAAAATATCGTATTTATGAAAAAGATGAGTATATTGGGCAAGCATCTGATGATGATTTAGAATCTATCATTCATCTTTGGAAAGATAATTTCCCAGATGAAACAGAAGAAACAACAAACTACTATTTTCAATATTTATACCATAAGGAATATACTTTTGTTCTTAAGAATAAAAATCATTTGATTTCAATGTTACAAATTGTTCCTATATCAATTCAAATTCACAATCAGATAAGAGAGTGTTATTTTATATTAGGCGTTGCAACAAAGAAAAATTTTGAAAAACAAGGGTATATGAAAAAACTTTTACAATTTGTTCTTGAACAATATAATAATCAAATTATTTATTTACAAGCGTATCATCCAGAAATTTATAAACCTTTTGGTTTTAATGCATCTCATTATCACCAAAAAATTGCTGTAGATAAGGAAAAATTAATACAGTCTCCTTGTATCCCTATAGATGATATTTCACTCTTAAAAGATTATTATGAAGCATTTGTGCAACAATTTGATGAATATCGCATTCGTGATGAATACTATTGGAAGTTATTTATTCAAAGATGTCTTGTTTTTTTGGATAATATTCTTATCTTCAAAGATCATGGATATCTTATTTATCATGAGAATGATGAATCTATTGAAATATCAGAGTTTATCTATCTTACAAAAGATTCTATAAATATTATGTTATCTTATTTTTCAAACAGTACAAAAAATATTATTTTAGAATGTGATATAAATGTTGAAATAGAAGGGCAGTCATCTCTTATTATTACAATGATGTCTAATCAAGTAAAGTTAGATACTTTTGATAAACACAAATATATTAATGAAATTTATTAAAGAAAGAAGAATTTTATTCTTTTTTCTTTAATTTTAATGAGTTTTATTGACTTATTATCTACATTTTGGTAAATTTTAATTGTGTTAATAAATATTTATCACAAGGAGACTAATAAAATGTTTGATCAAGACGAATTACATGAAGAATGTGGTGTATTTGGTGTTTTTGGACATAACAATGCTGCTGATCTTTGTTATTATGGATTACATAGTTTGCAGCATAGAGGGCAAGAAGCAGCTGGAATTGTTGTGCAAAAAGGACATAAACTTAGCATTCATAAAGGCGAAGGGTTAGTAACAGAAGTGTTTGATGCAAAACGCCTTGCTCAGCTTGATGGTGATGCAGCTATAGGGCATGTTCGTTATTCCACAGCTGGTGGTAGTGGCATTGCCAATGTTCAGCCTTTTTTATTTAAAACAATGAAGGGCTCATTAGGTATCTGTCATAATGGAAATTTAGTAAATGCAAATATTCTAAAAAAAGAGTTAGAAGAACAGGGTAGTATTTTTTCATCATCTTCAGATACTGAAGTCTTAGGTCATTTAATCAAAAGACAAGATGGTAAAATGATTGAACGTATTTGCAAATCTTTAGATATGTTAGATGGGGCATTTGCTTTCTTGATTCTTATCGAAGATCGCCTTTATGTTGCAAGAGATAAATATGGTTTAAGACCTTTATCCATTGGAATCCTCCCAAATGGAGCCTATGTATTTGCATCAGAAACTTGTGCATTAGATATTGTTGGAGCAAATTTTGTAAGAGATGTTGAACCAGGAGAGATTGTACGAGTAAAGGATGGAAAATTAAAAGCTATGACTTATACAAAAGATCCAGTCGTTGATAAAATTTGTGCAATGGAATACATTTATTTTTCAAGACCAGATAGTACCTTAGATGGAATCAATGTGCATACAACAAGAAAATTGGCAGGAAAACAATTATTTTATGAAGCACCAGTTGATGCAGATGTTGTTATTGGAGTGCCAGATTCATCCATTTCTGCTGCTATTGGTTATGCTGAAGCTTCTTCAATTCCCTATGAGATGGGACTTGTTAAAAACAAGTATGTAGGACGTACATTTATTCAACCCACACAAGAAATGAGAGAGCAGGGTGTACGAATGAAACTATCAGCTGTCTCATCCATTGTAAATGGAAAACGCATCATTTTGATAGATGACTCAATTGTGCGTGGAACAACCTCTCAACGTATAGTTAAACTATTAAAAGAAGCTGGAGCAAAAGAAGTACATGTTCGCATTGCCTCACCAGCAATTCGTTATCCATGTTTCTATGGTGTTGATACATCTACAATAGAAGAATTAATTTCTCATAGAATGAGTGTTAGTGAGTTATGCCAATATATAGAAGCAGATTCATTAGCATTTATCAGTGAAGATGGATTGAGTCAATCTATTCACTTTAAACAAGAACACACATTTGGCTTATGTATGTCTTGTTTCAACGGCAAATATGTTACAAAACTATATGATTCTTTTGAACAAGCGAATAAAGATGAAAAGTAAAAAAATAAGGGAAGACATTAAATCTTCCCTTATTTTCATGAAATATATACAACTTCGCATAATATAGATTATGTGAATTCTAGAATATACGTGAAAGTGTTGCAAATGTAATTAATATAACCATGACTACGACTAATGCCATTATATATTTATAGATAGCCTGTTTATCTGTCTTGTTATTATTATAAACAGCTAAAAAAGAACAGATATACAATACCATTCCAATTATATAATTCGCAATCAATGGCCAAATACTATCTTTTATAGAAAGTCCAAAAATAAACAGCAAAGTTCCAATTAATAACCCAGCTAAAGAAATAATAATTACACGCCTTGTTTTGTTATTTTGATCCATAGTCTTCTTCATACTCCTATATAATTTTATCCGCTAATGATTGACCAATACCAGGATTTTCAACTTTAAAATTCTCAGCAATTGTCGCACCAATAACAGCATAACTTTTTAAGAGACCTAAGTGAGTTGGTTTATGCAACGATTTACTATAAACAATTAATGGAACATTCTCGCGTGTATGATCAGTTCCTTTATATGTCGGGTCATTCCCATGATCGGCAGTAATCATCAATAAATCATCTTCTTTAAGTTCTCTTAATAGATCCGTTAATTGATTATCAAATTCTATAATAGCATCGCCATACCCTTTAGGATTCCTTCTATGTCCAAACGCAGCATCGAAATCCACTAAATTTAGGAATGCAAGACCTGTGAAATTCTCTTTAGCAATTTCTATTGTCTTTACCATACCATCATAATTAGATTCAGTTTTCACTTTGCGTGTTATCCCTTGATCAACAAATATATCAGGAATTTTACCAATTCCAATAACATCAAGATGATTCTCTTTTAAAGAATCTAAAACTGTTTTTCCAAAAGGTTTTAATGCCAAGTCATGGCGATTAGCAGTACGTTTAAATTCTCCTTTTTTCTGTCCGATATATGGCCTTGCAATAATTCTACCAACTTTCCATCTTTCATCCATAGCTAATTCTCTAGCAATATCGCACGCTTTATAAAGTTCTTCTAAAGGGATAACATCTTCGTTAGCTGCGATTTGGAATACTGAATCCGCTGAAGTATAAACAATCCAATCTCCAGTCTGAATTTGGTGTTCTCCCCAGTCATCAAGTATTTTAGTTCCACTTTCAGCGTAATTTCCTACACATTTTCTGCCTGTTTTTTCTTCAAACAGTTTAATAAATTCATCTGGAAAACCTGTTTCTGTAAATGTTTGAAAAGGTTCAGTAATCTTCAATCCCATCATTTCCCAATGGCCTGTCATTGTATCTTTTCCATTTGAAACTTCTTCTAGCCTTGCAGTATAAGCCAATTGGTTTTTTAAAGCATGAATTCCTTTAAAATGTCCAATACTTCCTAAACCCATACCTTCTAAATTAGGCAAATCTAAGCCCCCTACACTTTCACAAATATGACCAAGTGTATTTGCTCCTAAATCATCAAAAGCCTCTGCATCATGGGCATCTCCAACTCCTAATGAATCTAAAACAATTAAAAAAATGCGTTTATATTTTCTCATAATCTATCTTCCTTTCTTACTTCGTGGATGTAACTTCCTATATTCTTCTATTGCTTTATTATTAGATACATGTGTATATATTGTTGTTGTAGAAATATCACTATGTCCCAACATTTCTTGGATTGAACGTAAATCAGCATCATTTTCTAATAAATGAGTTGCAAATGTATGACGTAATGTATGAGGAGTTACATGTTTTTTTAAGCCACTTTTTTTAACAATATTTTCTAAAATATGATAAAAGTCGTCTCTTTGGATAGGCTGTCCTCTTTTATTAATAAAAAGGTATTGTGATGAAACTTCCTCACATAATTGTGGTCTATATTCTTCAATATATTCCTTTAACAACAAACAACAGTTCTCATTCATCGGTACAATTCTTTCTTTGTTTCTTTTCCCAATACATTTAACAAATCCTTTATGTATATTCACGTTCTGTAACGTTAAAAAACACATTTCACTCACTCTTAATCCAGATGCATATAAAACTTCTACCATACAACGATTACGCGCTGACACTGGGTCTCCTACTGCAATCGAATCAAGTAATTGATTAACTTCTCCAACTGTTAAAACTTCAGGTAAATATTTCGCTTTCTTAGACATTTCAAAAGAACTCATAATATTGTCCTTAATGATATTTTCTTTTACTAAGAAAATATAAAATTGTTTTAGTGAGGTCATATGTCTGTCAACAGAAGATGCTTTCAAATGATTATGCAAATCTTTAAGATAATGATACATGTGATCCTTAATAACATTATTTACATTATCGACTTCATATTTTTTATGAATAAAATTAATAAAATGTAAAATATCACGTTCATAATTCTCAACAGTATAACGACTATAACCTTTTTCAACAATCATATATTGTTTATATTCTTTTAACGCATCTACACATTTCAAAATACATCACCAATCATATTATAGCAAATTCGTTGATTTTGCTCAATGTTTTAATTTTTATTAGTTTATTCATAAGTCTCAATTTTTTAAAATCCTTTCAGGTATTTCCTTTGATTAAAGTTTCATTTCTTTGTTTTTTCATTTTTTATGATAATGTATTTATAAAGTATGGATTACTCTCACAAGAAAGGAGTTAATGACTATGATCAGGTAACCCAATTCATCACTCAACTGCAAGCAAATGTCTTTATATCTTAATAATTTTCTTATAAGTTTTCATATTCAATAACGATAAACCTTTCATATCACTTTTTTCCTTACAATCACTTCTTACTAGTGCTCCATTTATTTACAATATTAATAAATATATTCTCATTAAAAAAAGTCTAATCCAAGTGGAGTAGACTATATGGCTTTTGGTATATTTTTTCAAACTCATAAATAAAATGATTACTTTGCATATTTATGCCTTTTTTAATTTCCCTTGCCTTGCTAACTTTAAGAGTTTAACATTATCAGAAGTATTACCATTATAATTGCTAATCCCATTTGCCTTAGCGATCTTTTTTCTAGTCTCAAGAGAAGAATTAATACCTATTGATTTTAACCCGTCTACAATAGATGTGCTATTAAAAGATTTATAATATAGTACTATTGGTTTATCATTTAGAAGTTTCTTATTTACAATGTTCTGAATAGCAGTATATCGTAATCCTAATTTCTTTTTACGTTCATCACCATTCCCCCACTCTCCAACACCTTGAATAATTTCATTAGCCACCTGATTATCTGTTAATTTACCTAATCTGTTTTTAGAGAAACCATTTAATCCTCTTTCCTTAATAACTGTTTCAAAATCGAAATAAGAAACATTTCTATCAAATTTCTTATTGTTTAATTCATAATTAGAGGTAAACTGATGAATATGTGGATTTCTCACTAATTTAACATCTTGTAATGTGCCATCATTCAATCCATAATTTGCTTCCCATTCATTATATTTTCCTTTTGGAAGCCCTGAAATATAATTTGTAAACCAATCAGTATTAGCATAAACACCCGCTAAATATCCTTTACTTTCCATGAAATCGCAGAAGTTTTGACACATCTTTACGAGTTCAGCATTAGAAGCACCTTTATGATGATCTCTATTCTCAATATCAAAATATACTGGATATTCAAATTGTTTTCCTTTAATAACTTCATAGAAGCATTTCGCTTCTATTATCGCTTCGCTTGGGGTTAGTGCATAAGAATACCAATACACCCCCACTTTTAATCCTGCAGTTTTAGCACTTTTATAATACTCTTCAAATTTAGTATCTTTCTGTGATACTGAATTACCATAACCTGCACGTAAAATAACAAAATTATTAGCAGCATTTTTGATTGCAGTAAAATTCAAATCTCCATTGTGCTTACTTAAATCTAAACCAAATTCTTTCATATTGTTTCTTCCTCCTTATTTTCATGAAATTTCGAAGTTACGAACTTCTTTACTCATAGTCTCAATCATTTATTCTATAAAATCTTCAACTTCTGGCAGCCCAGCAATACTTGTTAAAATAGATGTCGCTCCTGCCAATAAAGTAGCCGATACCAAAACACTCCATGATACTTCAGTAATAACAACAGATGTTCCAATTAAGCCAACTGCTGTTTGTGCCATTGTTTTAATAGCTCTTACCCCTGCTGCTTTAAACCACTTCCTAAGATCATATTTCTTCACTTTAGTGTTTCCCCCTAAAATATAATATACAAAAAGCACTCTATGAGTGCATGGGAATTTATCTATTTATTACCTATATATAAGCATTTGTGTACTTTACACTTATTTATTAAAAAAAAGAAATTTAAAATTCCTTTATTTCCTTTTTTGTTATCGTAAGTACATTTTTTTGCTACAATATGTAACAAAAAACTTTTTGATAAAAAGACATAGTTTATATAATAAAAGACATCCTTAAAAATATATACACTCTCAAGTTGATTTAAAAATTTCTCAAAACTATTGATACATAATAAATCACATACTTCTAATTGGATAATATCGTATTATACGAAACTAGATTTCTAATCATATTATTTCTGTATTAAGCTTAATCAATATGATTATTTCTATCTCCTTCTTCTTCCATAATTTCAATTTTTTCAATCAGTTTTTTAATATATTGCTTATCAGCCATATTATATACAAGTACTAATTTAAGAATCATTTTTAATTCATACAGATCCAATTGTGTGAAATTCATTTAATCACTACTTTCCTGATTTTTTAAAAGGAATCTAATTATTCAACTTATAGGTAATTGGCAATTCTTAAAACATTGGTATAACATAAATACGGAATGCTAATGCTAAAGAAAAAATAACAAGACCAATAATTACACAGTTAAGCTTATAGTTCATCATGCTCTTCATACTAAAATTTTGTTCTACACAAAAAGTAACCAATGTCACATATGCTGAAATATGTATACATATTAAACTCATTGATAGACAAAGTGCGACTTCCAAAAGACTTTCAACAAGTAATAAAAGAAATATTATAAATGTAAATGGAACTGTTGTAAAAACAAACATAAAAGAAAATGATAATTGTAATCCTTTTAAAAATATTAAAAATAATAAGCCAATATGACCTAAATAACTAGAACTCAGATATGTACATATCAATATGTAAACTCCACCTTGAATGACATAAAGCTGATATTGATTTTGATATCCATCGACATTGAGATAAAATAAATTTTGAAAAAAATCTTTAACCCCTTGTATTGAATATGAATACTGATAAAAACCAAATAATAAACCACATACAAAAACACTTACCATTGCTATAACAATATATTTTTTATTGTCAATAA
>ERZ773248.1178-NODE-1178-length-24499-cov-37.190926_pt1 | contig 24499 bp, 20 predicted proteins | sample MGYA00580518_ERZ773248 | MGnify/ENA primary metagenome ERZ773248 (study PRJEB29015, sample SAMEA2737762) | human gut metagenome | biome: human gut; feature: human-associated habitat; material: faeces | place: China | collected 2012 ...
GTATTATCCCAAATCTTCAATTAAATTTGGAACGGTATGTTATTCATCGCTTACAATGAACAGACTACCTTTACATATCATCAGAATGGAAATTTGTTATGGGCAGAATACAGAGGTGGAGATATATTGAAGGGTTCTTTGATAGGCACAGTATCAACTAACGGAGAACTTGATTTTGTATATCATCATATGAATCAGGATATGCAGGTAAAAACAGGAAAGTGTCATAGTGTACCAACTGTATTAGAGGATGGGAAAATAAAACTTTCGGAGAAATGGGAATGGACAAGCGGAGCCTGTTCTAAGGGAGAGTCTTTGCTGATGGAGGTGTAAGAAATGGCGTTTGATTTTAAGAAAGAATACAAAGAATTTTATATGCCGAAGAATAAACCGGAGATTGTAAATGTCCCGAAAGCTAATTATATTGCAGTCAGAGGGAAAGGTAATCCGAATACTCCGGATGGCGAGTACCAACAGGCGATAGGTGTATTGTATGCGGTTGCATATACATTAAAGATGAGTTACAAAACAGATTACAAGATAGAAGGATTTTTTGAATATGTTGTCCCTCCATTAGAAGGCTTTTGGTGGCAAGATAATGTCGATGGTGTGGACTACGGAAATAAAGACACATTTAACTGGATTTCTGTTATTCGTTTGCCTGAATTTGTTACTAAGAAGGATTTCGAATGGGCGGTAGAAACTGCAACGAAGAAGAAAAAACTGGATTGTACCAAAGCAGAATTTCTGACAATTGACGAAGGCTTATGTGTTCAAATTATGCATATAGGACCATTTGATAATGAACCGGAGTCGTTAGCGATTATGGATGCGTTTCTGGAAGAGAATGGATATGAAAATGATATAAATGAAAAACGTTTACATCATGAAATATATATGTCTGACGCAAGAAAGGTTGCACCAGATAAGTGGAAAACGGTTATCAGGCATCCGATTAAAAGAAAATAGTTGTTTATACGAAAGGAGTTGCAGAACATGAACAATAGAATAATTTATCGTCCATTGACGGCAACTCCATTCAAAAGTAATCGCTTTTATACGGAAATTGCCGTTGTTAAAGAATTGCAATCTTATATCAGATGCTATTGGGGAACAGAAAATCCACATATACAATTCGAAAATGATGATGCACCGGAATTGGTAATTCCGGATACTTGTGTGGATATTATATACCACATAGATTATACCGATAATACTGTAACCGGAGGATTTTGTGGGGTAAATGATTACAGTTTTCATGCACAGGGTAGAGGAACCATAAGTCATATAGTATCAACATTTGCTATTCGTTTTTATGCGTGGAGTGCATATGCATTTTCTGATGATTCCTTGCAATCTACTATGAATGGATACTTTGATGTGGGTTCAAGATTTGAATGGTTGGACAAGATTATTCGCCCTCGACTGTTGGAACTAAAAACATTACAAGAAAAGATTTCATTTATCGAACATATATTGCTTAAAAGATTATATTATGTGAGAGAAAATATAGTTGTTAACAATACGATACAGAATATTTTGTTAAATAAAGGTTCTTTGGGTATAGCAAATTTAGCAAAGGAATCCTTTGTAAGTACCAGACAGTTGGAACGATTATTTCATGAATATGTTGGCATCACGCCTAAAAAGTTAAGCAATTTGATACGGTACCAGTTCTTGTGGAGAGATGTTTTAGCTGAGCCGGATTTTGATGTGCTAAGTGCAGTTCATAAATATGGATATACAGACCAATCACACTTATTACGGGAATTCAAGAGATACCATTCCATGGATATACATAATGCAAGAATAATGGCTTTCAAGGATGTCGGAAATATACAAGATGTTTTTATATAAATTTCGTATAATAATTTTGATATTTTGACAGATAGGAGAGGATGAAGAACTATGAAATACTGTACCACCGTAATAGCAGTGCGAGACATGGAAAAATCTTTGCAGTTTTATAAGGATTTATTTCATCAGGATGTACTTGTGGATTTGGGAAAAAATAAGACTTTGACTTGTGGCTTGGCATTGCAGCAGGGGTTGGAATATATAGCTGGATTTGATTAGAGTACCATGAAATTTCGCTCCAATACCATGGAGTTGTATTTTGAAACAGAAGATTTTGATGGGTTTATGAAATTGTTAGATTCATATCCACAGGCGGAAAGACTTCATGAGCCGAAGACTTTTCCTTGGCTTCAGAGAGGAATCCATATCTTTGATCCGGATGGACATTTAATAGAGGTTTCGGAGAGTATGTATTCGGTTGCCTGTAAGCAGTTTAAAGAAGATAAAACTATAGAAGAAACTGCGAAGCTGGTTCAACATCCCGTTGATGTGGTGAAGGAGTGGTATGAGGAGTATCAAAAAGAACTGATAAGTATCTGTGGCACGGATTGTAGTGCGTGTTATTGTTTTGGCAAGATGTGCAATGGCCGTAATTCCTGTAAGGGAAAAGTTTTTCATGCACCGGAAGGAAAAGCCTGTCCGATTTATGACTGTGTCATAAATAATAAGTGCATGCATAATTGTGGAGAATGTGGGGAAATACCTTGTAAGATATGGTTTGATACCAGAGACCCAAAGTTTTCTGATGAAGAATTTAATGAAAATATAGCAATGAGGGTACAAACATTGAAAAAGGAATAGAGGTAGTTATGTCAAAGAATAAAGAGCTTGCAGATTACATAATGGATCAACTATCTGATTTAGGAAATGTACGAAACATTCCTATGATGGGTGGATATATTTTTTACTATAAAGAACGGATATTTGGTGGGATTTATGGCAATGGTTTTCTTGTAAAGATTACAGAGGCCAGTAAGAAGTTTATGCCGGACAGTGAACCGGAACCACCATATGAAGGTGCAAAACCTATGTTACCAGTAACTATTTTGGAGGATAGAACTCGCTTGCAAAATATGGTGGAAGAAATGTATCCGGAATTACCGGAGAGAAAAACAAAAAAGAAAAAAGTATAAATTGTGGAAAGTCACTCAGTTTACGATAATGTAAATTGGGTGATTTTTAAATTTGAAAAGAAAGATACACTAAAGTGAGAAAAATTCACATATAAATGTTGATTTTTGTGAAAATCTGTATATAATAGAAAGTAGAAAAGTGAGGTAGCAATCATGTTAATACAGTTTAATTTTAAGAATTTCAAATCATTCAGAGAAGAGGCTACTTTGGATTTGTCTGCGGCAAAGATGACTGAGTTTTTAGACAGAGTGGTGACTGTTGGCAGTGAGAAGATTTTGCCGGTTGCTGCCATTTATGGTGCAAATGCAAGCGGAAAGTCCAATATATACAATGCTTTTGAGTATATGTCTGATTATGTTGCAGAGTCCTTTAAGTACGGAGACGAGGAGGAAAAGTTCGAAGAGTTCAGACCAACTCCGTTCTTGTTTGATTCCACATCTGCTGATGCAGAATCCAGCTTTGAAGTGTATTTCACATTGCCTGGTGATAAGTCTGCAAGAACTTATAACTATGGTTTCTGTATCAACAAGGAAGGTGTAACGGAAGAGTGGCTTAATTCCAAGGCAAAGACTGCAAGAAAGTACAGCACTGTATTTTATCGTGGAACTACAGACGAGGAGCTTGATTTGTCCGGTTTTCCTAAGAGTAGCAGGGATAATATTCAGGTGGCATTGGAAAAGCAGGTGCTTATTATATCTTTGGGAGCAAAGCTTAAGATTGGTAAGTGTAAGGCAATCAGGGATTGGTTCCTTGCTAATGAGTTTGCTGATTTTGGGGACCCTTTTACTAATTTCTTTATGTCACGCAGATTGCCTAAAGGATTTGTGGAAGATAAGGATGTGCAGCAGAAAGTTGTGGAATATTTCGCATCCTTTGATGAACATATCAAGGATTTTAGAATTGAAAAGGTTCCTCAGGAGGCTGAAAGTAAGGAAGAAAGATACAAGATTAACGCACTACACAAGATGATTGATTCTGATGAAATGGCGGAAATTCCTCTAGGATTGGAGTCCGCTGGAACCTTGAAGATGTTTGCGTTATATCCGGAATTGCAAGAAGTGTTGGAGAAGGGGAGCGTATTCTTCATCGATGAATTAAATGCACGTTTGCATCCGTTACTTGTAAGGAATTTCCTGCTTACATTCTTGAATCCGGAGATAAACACTAACCATGCACAACTTGTATTTACAACCCACGATACATGGCAGTTGTCTAACCAGTTGTTGCGTCGTGACGAAATCTGGTTTGTGGAAAAGGATGAAAGAGGCGTATCCACACTTTACTCATTGGCTGACTTCGTGGATGAGGATGGTTCTCGTATCCGTAAGGATGAAAGCTATGAGAAGAATTACCTAATTGGAAAGTACGGTGCGATTCCTACCTTAAGGAGTATTGATATTTTTAAGGAGGATTGAGTATGGCGAAAAAGGACAGAACAGGTAATAGAAAAAAGAGAGACCAGAGAAAACAATTCAAGGTGCCGGAATTGGGCTACTATTTGATTGTTACGGATACAGAGGCTACGGAATGCTGCTTCTTTACCGGTCTTCATCAGGCATTGCCGGAAGATGTGAGAAATAAGCTTGTAATAAAGGTGGTAGAAACAAAGACTCGTACCATGATTGATAAATGTTTGGAACTCACTGCTTATGATGCACAATATCGTATTCCTTGGATTGTGTTTGACAGAGACCAAGTACAAGGGTTTGATGAGATTATAAAAGAGGCAGAGGATAAAGGAGTACAAGCGGGCTGGTCTAATCCATGTTTTGAAATATGGATGTATGCCTATTTTGGTTCCATGCCGGCAATCCAAGAATCTTGGACTTGTTGCGCAGATTTTGGACGAGTGTATGAAACCAAGACCGGGTAAAAGTATTCCAAGGCAGATGAGCAGATGTATGGAAAACTCTGCAAAGCTGGTGACGAGGAAAAGGCAATCCAGATAGCACAGCAGAAACTGGAACAGTGTAAAAGAGAAGGTAAGACAAAGCCATCAGAGATGTGTCCGTGTACGACGGTGCATGAACTGGTGGGAGAAATTAAGGGTAAGGTGCTATATGTGTAGGAAATATAGAGTAGAGGAGGAAATAGAATGTACTTTAAATCGCTAAAAATGGTTAATTTTCGTAAGTTTAGAACAACAGAAAATATAATCGAATTTGCAGATGCTGAATCATATGAAAAGCAGAAATGCGATAATCAAGTAGATGTTAATGTTGCATCTACAGTTACATTAGTTGTAGGAAAGAATAATGCAGGAAAGACAACTATAATTCAAGCATTGGATAAATTGGTAAATCATAACGATAAATTTGGCGTAAAAGATTTTAATATGGATTACCTTAAAGAAATGGCAATGAAATATCAAGAAGACAATTTTGAAGAAATACCATCTATTGATTTTGAAATAACAATAGGTCTTGATAAAGGCAAAGACGATTATGTAACCAATATTGTTCCTTTTTTGACAATAGGTGGGGTTACAGCAACAGAAGTTACTATTTCTGTAAAATTTGAATTGACAGAAAAGGAAACCTTTATTAATGCTGTAAAAGCTGCTTTTAGTAAGGAAAAGAAAAAATTTAATGCATTATATGAGTTGAGTAATGTGATAGAAGACAAGATTTCGTTATTTAAGATTAATTATTATAACGCAAAAGGCAAAATGGTAGAAAGATTTCGATTAAATCAGCTAATAGAATTTGTGCCTATTCTAGTCACAAATATTGAGTCAGGAAATGCGTTATCTCAGGCATTTAACCGTATTGTTAAGTACCGATATGAGAATACTTTTTCATCTGATAAGCAACAAATTGAAAACGAGCTGGATACAATTAATGACAAACTTACACAAAATATTGATGCATCGCACACAAAAGATATTAATACATCCTTAGATAAAATTGTATCTGGAAATTCAATACAAGTGAATTTATGTGCGGATATTACATTTAAAAAGTTAATGGAAAATCTTATTCGATATGAATATGTTGAAGGGGATAAATATATTCCAGAAAATCAGTTTGGATTGGGATATAGTAACTTGATGATGATAATTGCACAATTGATTGATTATATTGAAAAGTATCCCGAGAGTTCTTTTAATAGTAAGGTTAATCTTATTAGTATAGAAGAACCAGAAACACATATGCATCCACAAATGCAAGAATTGTTTATTCAGTATATAAACGATGCAATAAATATATTGCTTGAAGCGAAAGATAAGCATGTAAACAGTCAGTTGGTAATAACAACTCATTCGTCACATATTGTTAATAGTAAGATTCAGACAGGCGGGACCTTTAATAATATTAATTATATTACGGAAAGAAATGGAATATCGGCGGCCGTTTTGTTAAATGATAATGTAGTATCTCCAAATGGTGATAATGCGGAAGAAAACTTTAAGTTTATTAAAAAACATATAAAGTTTGGAGTTTCGGATGCTTTGTTTTCAGATGCGGTTATTTTTGTTGAAGGGATAACAGAAAATACAATTTTGCCTTATTATATAGCAGAAGATCTAGATTTAAAGCACAGATATATAACCATTGTTAAAATAGATGGTGCCCATGCATTTGTATATGAGAATATGTTAAAGGCTTTAGGAATTCCGGTAGCAATTATCACAGATTTGGATATTAAACGTAGTGATGCTGAAAAAAATGGATTTACTCCTGTTAACTCACTTGTTGGGCGTGAAACAACAAACAAAACCATAGAATATTTTTGGGGTACTAAAAATATAGAAAATATTACCTGGCCAATTAGTAGTGGAAATATTTCAATATTTTTTCAAGATTTCTATGATTCTTTATACCGAACAAGTTTTGAAGAAGCTTTTATTGCCAAAAATAAAGAAAATAATATAGTTAATGATGTGTTAAAGGAACTTAAACCAAGGATTTATAATCAGATTTTAGGCACTCCACTTGACTATAATAACAATAGCAGTAAAGCGTACGAGTGGCAAAGAAAACTATCTGATACAAAGAGTGAATTTGCTAATTTAATTTTATATAAACTACTTGTTGAAGATAAAGATATTCCAGTATTGCCTCAATATTTACGGGATGCATTGGAGTACATAAAGAATGCAATTAAAGGGGGAAGATGATGTTAAGTATATTGGACGAAAAAGCTCAAGAAGATGAAGCCCTTATAATAAAAGAATTGCTATCATGCATTGATTGTAAGAAGAGTTTATTATTCAATGCGGGTGCCGGTGCTGGAAAAACATATGCCCTTGTTGAATGCTTAAAACATGTTTGTAGAGAAAAAGCCGAAATATTAAATTACCATAATCAAAAGGCGATATGCATTACTTATACCAATGTGGCAGCAAATGAAATAAAAAATCGTTTGGGAAATACTGATTTGATTTTAATTTCAACAATACATGAACGCTTGTGGGAAATCATCAAGGAATATCAAGAAGAGTTGCTAATGATTCATCTTGATAATTTAAAAATTCAGATTGATAAATTGCAACAGGAAATAGAAAAAAATGATGTTTACTCATCTCTTACTAAAGACCAAAAAGAGGAAATAGCAAAACTCTTAGTTGAACATCAAAAAGAGTTTTATAAAATATATGATAGCAACGCAAAGGAGTTCAGAACACAGTTTTATAATATTTTTCCTACGTTTAAAAGCAAAATAGGTAATGCAAAAGAATTTTCCAAGACCTGTTCAAAGATAATACGAATAAATAAGTATGAACAATGTATTCTATCAATAGAAAAGGCGGAAGAAGGTTATACACAAGTTAAGTATGATGCAAGGAATAACAAAGATTATTTACATCATATGAAAATAAGTCATGATACACTTTTGTTGTATTCATATCAAATTCTATGTAAATATAAGGAGTTAAAGAGGTTTATCATAGATAAATATCCATATTTTTTTGTTGATGAGTATCAGGATACTAGCGAGATAGTAGTAAACATTCTTACGGAAATAGCAAATTACTCAAATGAAATAAATCATCCTGTATTTGTTGGATATTTTGGAGATTCTGTTCAAAACATTTATGATGCAGGAATAGGAATAAAAATAGAAGAGTATTGCAAAGAATACAAGCATATAAACAAAGAATACAATCGACGTTCTTGCAACGAGATAATATTGCTATCCAATAGAATCAGACATGATGATATAGAACAACAATCAGTATATAAAGATTCAACCGGTGGAAGTGTAAAGACATATTACGGGTCAGAAGACGATATTGAAGATTTTATTTGCGCTAATAGTGCTGAAATGAAAGAACATTCTATTGAGGATAAATCGGTGCATTGTTTTTTATTGGTTAATAAAATTGTCGCTGAGCATGCAGGACTTGCAGAACTTTATGACTGGTTTAATGCTACACCATTTTATAAGCAGAATTATGATATATTAGCAACAGAGTTATTGAGTAACGATGTAAATAAATTGGGTGAAATAGAAAGATACCTATATAATTTAACAGAATTTTTCTTCTTGTGCCAAAACGATGATACGCCGTTATTAGATATTATTTCTAGAGAATTACTTGTTTCATTGGACATAGAGAGTGTTGCTAAGATAGTGGATGCATTGAAAAAGATGACAGCCACTTCTTTGAAAGAAATTATACTTGCAATCGAAACGTTTAAGAATGATATAAGTCGTTATTTGCATGAAAAGAAAAGTAAGATATTAATAGATAAAGCGGTAGATTCAATAGTAGGTATTGAAAATTTTTCTATGGACATTTTTGTAGAAATTGTTAAACGAGAAATTTTTCAAGAAGATGTGACGGCTGTTGAGCAGATAGAAACTTTGTTGAACTTGGATAAAGAAATATTTTATCGGTGGTATCAATACATTAATAGGAATTATGAAGAAGATATTATATATCACACATTTCATAGTACTAAGGGGTTGGAGTATGATAATGTTGTAATGGTTTTTGGAGATTCATTTGGACGTAGTAAATCATACTTTAATAATTATTTTGCTGGATATAACCAAGAATTAAAGGATAACGAGCTGGAATTGTATAGAAAGGCGCGTAATCTACTTTATGTTGCGGCAACCAGAGCGCGTATAAATTTAAGAATCTTATATACAGGAGATTATCAAAGCAAAAAGGAAATATTTGATATCATTTTTGGAAAGGTAGATTTATGGAAAAGAGAAGATGCTTCCGAGAAATAGGATGCATAAAAAGAGGATTGCCCCACAATCTAGGGCAATCCTCAACTTTTACTGAAATCCAATATAAAAGTGGAGTTCACGCATGAATCTCCACCGACCACGGGCATCGCAAGTTTCCGTAGCGCACCATATGAATTATAAGTCATGCAGGACGAAAATGCAAGGATTTTCTTGCGGGCAACTGTTGCAAAAAAGCAACAGTTGGGATTGTTAGGTTCTGGAAATCCCTCGTTTCACCCCAAGAAACTTATCCCTATACTCAATCGCCTTCTCCGGCTTCTTCCACCGTGCATACAGATTATTCAGGTACCGATAGGTCGTCTTCATATAGTCATTATCTATACCCATAGCATTTCCAATAATACTCTCAGCTCCGAGTAGATTCATCTCCGCCGGTTCCGGCTTACCTTCCATCATATCAATAATACCCCGACTTAGCTTACAGATACCATAATCCAGAGAGGTATCAGACAGATGTTTAAGCACCAAGGTTTCATATTGCTCCAATACAATCTTGGCATTGTCCACATCCTTTGCCAGCAACAGCATATTGATAAGGTTCATCATCTGTTGCAGGGAATCATGGGATTCGGTCAGCCCTAAGTGGGCATATTCCATACGGATATCAAAAGCGGTATGCAGTGCTTTTGCTGCCTCATTCCCATGCTTCATTAGAAGATAAGTATTGGAAAGGTTGTTGTACAGATTGGATAGAAGATTGGCAGTTCGTACATCGGCATCCTTATTATGAAGCTTTTCCAAGATACTGATTGCCTTTTCGCGCTTCTTCACCGCATTTCCGTAATCTTTCTTCAGAAGAAAACACTCTGCCTTATAATCCAGTAGCAATGCCTTGTCGCAGGGAGACTCCAGCTTGTATTCTTCCATAACATAGCTGATTCTCTCAGTAAGCTTTGGGAGGTAGTCTGATACAAGATACTTATCAAGATATGGGAACATATCCTGTAAAAACAGTAGAAAATATGATTCATCATCCACAATAATCTGCTCCGTCACACTGATAAGAGAAGCAATGATATTCTCCGGTCTGCAAAGTTCCAAGCCGTGTGCCAAGCAGATAAGGTGGAGGTTGTCCAACATGGTACGACAGGTAGTAACTGTTGGCATGGTCTCAATGGTAATTACTTCCTGTAACAGCGGATGAAGGCTGATTTTCTTGTTATCCGTATCTTCATTGATAAATCCGTACTTAATAAGGTGGTTCACATCCGTGAGGTTATCAAGCTTCATCCAGTTCTTAAAGCTATTCTTTAATACACCGGCAACCGGCAGCAGGGACAGATTACGGAGAATGTCCAATTGCTGATCGGACAATTTGCCAAGCTGTAGGAGCTTTCGTAAATGCTCTATCATCAGTCCGTTGGTGAAATCATCATCCTTATATAGTTCCACATCTTCCCCGGAGGCAATATTCAGCCCGCAGGTCTTTAATTCAGCAAGCAGCTCTTCCGGTTCTATGCCACTGGCTGTCAGGGATAATGCAGACAGGCATACAGTAAGGGTATGACAGCCCACTGTCTGAATAATCTCCCTTACTATATCTTCGGAACATTTGGCAGAAGGGCAATGCTTATAAAATAATTCTGCAAGCTCCGTATCTGCATTCATCTCGAAAACTTTTATCGACTCATATTGTGAAACATTGCACCGGCTGGTAATCAGTATCTGACAATTTAATTTTATAAATTCCTTGAAGAAAGCATCCTCTTTTGGCAGGACATTGAAGTTATCAATGATAACCAGACTGTCAGAGTGGAGCTTTTTTAATGTTCGCATATGCTTGTCAAAAAGCATTTCTTCATTCATATCTGAGGTATCATCGCTAAATTCCATGCGGGTAACACATTTCTTCAAATCACCATCGTAAAATATGTGAATAATGTTGGTGTATTTCTTTTCGTTTTTCTTGGCATAGGTCTTTGCCAGTTCACTTTTACCCATTCCGGCAGTTCCGGTGATAAATACAGGATTATGCTCCTGCAATGATTTACCAATAGCTTTCAGTTCCTCTTTTCGTCCAATAAAGTAACGGTTGACAGAGGGAAGTTTGTTACTAAGCAGAACATCTGACAGGTCAGGGGATAGCAGAGTATGTCTGCTGCCGTGGTCATTTAAAATGGCATAGCGGATAAGGGCAGTAATAAGCTCTGCATCATCAGTTATCCCTGCAAATTTATCGGCTTTTTCCGTGCCGATTACATCTATACTGTCCGTAACCAATTCCAAAAGCAATTCCCTTGTGGCTGACACATTAATAAGGTTGGGAATGACATCATCCTGAATGTTATCCTGAATGCCATCAAATCCGGCATTGTCATAAAAGGATAATATTTCCTTTGGGATAGGACGTTCTCCGGTACACTATCTGCTGTAGGTGACATTCTTTTCAAAATCTTCTTTTTCAAATATATCCATATGACATAGGCAGTCATAGAAGATATCTTCAATCATCCGATACTGTGCATAGGTTTTCTTTTTATTTTCCAATAACACTCCAATTACATTGGAGAAAGTAATCCGGTTCTGCAATTTTTCACTTCCAATCTATTTTGTCAACTTTTGGTCAAGTCTCCGTCAATGATAATCCGAGTCAGAAATTCGTATCATTAACCCATGAAAACGTAGCCACCATAAGCCGGTAGGCAGATGGAATGGCTACATAAATATTATAACACAAAAGAACAAATGTTCTATATATTTTTTTATGAATTTGTACTTTGAAAAACAATCCGGAAACGGATTTATGAGCTGTATCCTATGTCAACAGACCTTGCGAGGACATCTGAGAAATCAGAAGGAGCGAGGAAAGACACTTCCGTCAAGGGTGGGAAAGGAACTCGAGCAGGAGTAGTCCACAGGTTTTGAGAATATCAAAGAACTAAAGGTTGGCTGTAACGCCGACAACATAGGATGCGAATGGAAGCCAAGAGAATGTTATCTTTTCAGCAATCCGTGTATTATCACAGCATTTATGCAGAGAGAAGGTGATAGATCAGATTATTAGGAAAGGGGTGTTTGCTTATGACGAAGGAGCTGGAGTTAGGCAAGAAGCTTGCGGTGTTGGGCTGGATTTTCCGTAAGGGACTAATTACGGAAGATGAGTACAACCGGACAAGAATTCACATTATGGGCGAATACGGTGTTGTCAGTTTTATGACTGCGTAACTCGTACATTCGTTAACATTTTTATTATGTTTTATAGTGTAGGCAGTAGCAGAAATTCTGTTGCTGCCTGCTTATCGTATACAGATTGATTTGTGGAAAGGAGATTTTTGCATGGAAGAAAAACAGGTTGAAGTAATTAAAAAAGCCGAAGGTCCTGTTATCAGAGACCGGAGACTGGTGGGAAAGCCGCTTACCATCACCAGAAAAAGAGTGGCGGCATATGTGCGTGTCAGCACGAATGGGGAGGAACAGCTGCAGAGTTTTAATTCCCAGAAGGAGTATTATCAGGATAAAATTTCTGCAAATAAGGAGTGGGCTCTTGTAGGTATTTATGCAGATGAGGGAATTACAGGAACTAAGACCAACAAGAGGGATGAGTTCCTGCGTATGATTGATGACTGTATGAATGGTCTGGTGGATATTGTTATCACAAAATCCGTATCCAGATTTTCGAGAAATCTTGTGGATGTGCTTTCTTACACAAGAATGTTGAAGGCAAAGGGTGTGACTGTCATATTTGAAAAAGAAAATATTGACACGTCCACCATGGAGAGTGAAATGCAGTTATCACTTATATCTGCACTTGCACAGAACGAGGTAGAGTCCCTGTCGCAGAATGTTTCTTTGGGCGTTCAGATGAAAATGTCCAGAGGAGAACAGATGGGTTTCAATGGTTGTCTCGGTTATGATTATCACCCGGAGGACAAGAGCATCAGTATCAACGAACAGGAGGCTGATACAGTCCGTATGATTTACGATTTGTATGTGCAGGGGTATGGTGCTTATACCATTGCCAAGGAGCTTACGAGACTTGGTAAAGTCAATAAGAAGGGCAAGGTTAAATGGACGGACAGCGGCATCCGGGGGATTCTCAAGAATGAGAAGTACAAGGGTGATCTGCTTATGGGAAAGACCTATACTGTTGACCCTATTTCCAAGAGGAGACTTGACAATCGAGGGGAATCCAATAAGTATTATACGAGGAACCACCACGAACCCATTGTTTCGGAAGAAATATGGAACAAGGCACAGGAGATTCGGGAAAGCCGGTATCATACCAACGAGAATGTATCCGATGCGGCAAGAACCAAATTTGCAAGAAAGTATGCATTCAGTAGTATGTGCCAGTGTGGTTTTTGCGGTACGAATCTTACGAGGCGTTCCCATCATCAGGATACCCAGCATAAAAAGCCGGTATGGAAATGCAGGACAGCAGCTAATAAGGGAATTGAAAACTGTCCCCACAGCAAGGCAATTGATGAGGTTATCATCGAGAATGCTTTTTTAGAGATGTTTCAGTTATTGGCTGAGAATTTTGATGATGTACTGGAGTCTGTGCTTTCTTCCTTGGAGGATACGATTTCAAAGGATGACAGCACAGAGAAGCAGAAGCGTGTGGAGAAGGAGATTTCTGCTCTTGAAAAGAAGAGAAAGAAATTGACCGACATGTATCTGGATGATAAAATTTCTAAAGAAGCTTATGATGATAAATACAGTGAACTGAATCACAAGTTAGAAAAGTGTGAGGAAGAAAGGCTGTTGTTTTCTGAGAATGCACTGTCTCAGAAGAATATCGCAAACCGTATGAAGACCATCAGAGAAAAACTCAAAAATGCTGAGATATGTGATGAATTTGACAGACTGGTATTTGAGAGTATTGTGGAGAAGGTGATTGTCGGTGAGAATGCAGAGGATGGTACGATTGATCCATACAAGCTTACCTTTGTATTAAAGGGTATGGATGATTGCAGTGTGCCGGATGCAAGAGGCAGGTACAAAAAGCTTCATAAGCAGGCAGTATAAAACAACAAGGAGGAGCTTAAAATGAGCGATAATCACGACTTGTTGAATGATAATGAGATGTGTTCTTTTTCGAGACACGAGGCAGAGGATATGTGTTTCGATTATGGTGACCACACATGTGGAGACGGTAGTACTGCTGTCACGTGAAAAATAATAAATTGGCCTGAAATGGCCTGAAATCGAAGGGATTTCGATAGCTTGCCCTAAATGGACGAGTCTACCGGAATCTCTTTTTTGTGTTGTTGACAATAGTTCTGACCACTAAAAATCTTCTGGGCGAGGCTGAATAACTATTGTTTTAATGGTGTGAGACTACAGGACTACTGAACGAAAAAACATAAAACATACTTTTGGTATTAAAATACTAAAACATGAAACTTGACAAATATACACATATTGTGCTATCTTATAATCAGTAAAAGAAACATAACTCGTATTTCAGGAGATTAAATATCATGAATAAAGATCAAGAAAGAAAAATTATGGATTATTGGGATCTTATGAGAGGAACGGTCAGGCAAGGTGATTATATTGCTGCAACAGTACTTGTAAATGAAGTTAAGAACAGAATGGCAATAACTGCTGTGCAAGAGACACCAGACACAGTTTATTCAGCACTCTTGGAGGTTGCTGACGAGCTACATATTATGAATCCATTTATTGATAAGGAAAGGTTCTTTTTTATCTACCAAGAAGGAAAACAACTTGAAAAGATGGATTGGGAAGGTGCGATTGCAAAGGTGGCTCGCTCTTCGAAAATGCCTATTCTACCAGTTCCAGTCATCAGAGTTTATGAGGAACGCTTCTCGGTTGACCCAGAATCGGTTCTTATAGCGGAAGCAGAGAAATTTGCTCCTAATCTTCTTCACATTGTTGATGAAAATATCAATTCGAGTTTTACCTTAACAACGCAAAATGCGACTTATGCAAAGGCTTTGGAATATGTATTTTCTGATTATGACAACGTCGAAATAATGCTAACGGACATATATCAATATGGTTTTATTAATAAGAGATTTGACCTGATTTTCTCATGTCCCAATATGGGTGGCAGAACACTGGCAGAAGATAAAAACTTCATGTGCAGAGAATTCGATATGGTAGCGCTTGAAAATCTATCTCTTCACCTCAATAGCGGAGGCCGTTTGGTAATAACTTTACCTGGAAGGATAACATTTGCATCTGGGAAAGTCAGTGACCTTAGACAATTCATTCAGACCAGTTACACAATTAAAGAAATTGCTGAATTACCAGAAGGGTCGCTTGAATACACAGGTATCAAGGTGTATCTGATTGATATTGAAAATACACGTCCGGACGATGATGATATCATCATTCGCAGGTACTCAGCCGGTGATCGAAAGACACGTAGGTCAGCGGTTACTTCTCTTGAGGTTACTGATGATACATTTGTAATGCTTAATGAGCTTGAGGAACAGGGAGATTGGAGCATTGATCGTATATTTGCTCAACAGGATGAAGAATATCTTAATTTCCAGAAGTCTGAGATTCGAAAAGAGTTAATCGGAAACGTTGCTCAAGTGTTTAGAGGCAAAGCTGTTAATAAGAAAGATCCAGCTGGAAATATCGGTGTTGTTAATATTTCAAATATTGGCGATTACGACATAGATTATGAGTGTTTAGATCACCTACAGGAGGAAGAACGCAAGGTTGCCAATTATCTTTTACAAGAAGGTGACGTGCTTCTGCCAGCAAGAGGGACTGCCATCCGTACAGCGGTTTTCCATGAACAGACATATCCATGTATAGCATCTTCAAACGTCATTGTGATAAGACCAGATCAGAAAAATCTTAACGGGTATTACTTGAAAATTTTCTTAGATAGTCCGATAGGAAACAAGATGATAAGTGGCGCTCAGCAAGGAATGACCGTAATGAATATCAGCTACAAGGATTTGAATGTGCTTGAGGTACCACTTCCCAATATGGAGAAGCAGAAAGCTGTTGTTAAAGAATATCAGGAAGAACTGAAAAAATATAGCGACACGGTTGCAGCAGCGGAGAAGCGTTGGAACGAAGTTTTGAAAAAGCTGCAAACGTTTTAAGGAGGATTACGAAAATGATAGGAGCAATTATCGGAGACATCGTCGGGTCTCGCTTTGAATGGAATAATAATAAAAGCAAGGATTTTGAGTTTCTTACATATAAGTGCTTTCCTACCGATGATAGCATTATGACATTAGCATTGGCACAGGCTGTTCTGGTTAGTAAGCCGGATCATAGCGATCTATCAAGGAACGCAGTCGAATGCATGCAGTCCGTCGGGCGCAACTATCCGGATTGCGGTTATGGCGGAGGATTCCGTAACTGGATGTTTTCTGACGATCCTAAACCATACAACAGTTATGGAAATGGAGCTGCTATGCGTGTAAGCGCGGCGGGGTTCGCTGCTAATAGCATTGAGGATGCAAAAGACCTTTCCAGAAAGATTACTGAAGTAACTCATAATCATCCGGAAGGTATTAAAGGCGCAGAGGCCACAGCAGTTGCTATCTATATGGCCAAGACCGGCAGCAGCCTCTTGGAGATAAGAGATTACATTGATAAGAATTATTATCCGATGAACTTTACACTGGATGGAATCAGAGCAAGCTACAAGTTTAATGAGACTTGCCAGGATACAGTTCCGCAGGCTTTGATGGCATTCTTCGAATCGACGGATTTTGAGGACGCTATTAGGAATGCCATTTCAATTGGTGGTGACAGCGATACATTAGCAGCCATCTGCGGTGGTGTAGCCGAAGCATATTATGGTGTTCCTTCAGAAATAAGAAAGCATGCCCTTACATTTTTGGATAAGCAACTTCTTAAGATCTTGGTTGCTTTTGAAAATAAGTATCCTCCGGTAATGGAAAAGAAGGTCGGTGATATTAGTGTGCCGATAGAACGTAAAGCCGAGAGAAAAGTGAATGGAATAGAACGAGAAATAATGATGGAAGAAGCTCTCCAGGCTGCTGATGATGACGTCGAAGATGCAGAGCTTACAAAAGAGGAAACTACAAGTCGGCAGCTTTTTAATCATCTCTTTGAGGCTTGTAATATTCTTCGCGGCCCTATTAACCAGGATGAATTTAAGAGTTATGTGACACCAGTCCTGTTCTTCAAGCGTATATCAGATGTTTATGACGAAGAATATGAAGAGGCATTAGAATTCTCTGGGGGCGATGTTGAGTATGCAGAAGCCGAGGATATGCATTCTTTTGTAATACCTGATGGCTGCCATTGGAATGATGTTCGTATGGTAAGCCAAGATGTAGGAAAAGCAATTGTAAAAGCAATGACAGGTATTGAAAAGGCCAATCCGGATACCTTATCTGGAGTGTTCAGCAGCTTTGACGATGCAACATGGACAGATAAGAATAAGCTGACAGATGAGCGCCTTAAGAACTTGATTGAGCACATGTCACTTATCAAGGTTGGAAACAAGAATTATTCAGCGGATATTATGGGTGATAGCTATGAATTTCTGATAAAGAAGTTCGCAGATATGTCGAAAAAGAATGCTGGAGAGTTTTACACACCAAGAACAATCGTAAAACTCATGGTAAATTTTCTCGATCCGAAGCCTGGTGAAACGGTGTATGATCCGGCTTGTGGTACAGGTGGAATGTTGATCGAAGCCATACATCATATGAATAATGATAGACTTGCTTATGGTAGGATTTTCGGACAGGAAAATAATCTTTCCACATCTGCAATTGCTCGTATGAATTTGTATCTACACGGAGCAAAGGATGTTCAGGTTAAGCAGGGAGATACGTTAAGAAACCCGCTTTTCCTTGAAAAAGGAAAGTTGAAAACATTTGATTGCGTTCTCGCCAATCCGCCGTTCGGTATGAAGAAATGGGGCGCGGGGCAATTCGAATCGGATCAATACGGACGTAATATGTGGGCTGCCCTTCTGACTCCAGCGCAGATTTTGCATGGCTTCAACACATGATTAAATCTATGGACTCGAAGAATGGTCGGTGTGCAGTTGTTCTCCCACAAGGCGTATTGTTCCATTCGGGAAAAGAGGGAGAGATTAGAGAGCAGCTTGTTCGTTCAGATAAATTGGAAGCAGTTATCACGCTGGCCAGTGGTGTGTTTTACAGTACCGGAGTTTCAGCATGCATTCTGTTTCTCAATAATAAGAAGGAACATAAGCACAAGGGCAGAATATGTCTGATTGATGGAACAGAGATATATACACCGCAGCGAGCACAGAATATTATCTCGCCGGATAACGTTAAAACTCTTTATAAGCTCTATACCGATTATGTAGACGTTATTGAAAAATGCAAGATCGTGACAATCGATGACGTAGAAAAGGGTGGTTTTGAGCTGAGTGTAAAGAAATATATCGAGCAGAAAGCAAAGGAAGCAATACCACACGAAAAGGTATTGCTGGCGTATTATGAAGCACTTACAAAGGTACGTAAGTCTGAGGAGAAAATGAGAAAGCTGCTCATCGAAGGAGGGTATGTCAATGAGTAAGAAGATAACACAAGAAGAGCTTGAATCCTATCTGTGGGATTCAGCTGTCCTCCTGAGAAATCATATCGATGCAGGAGCATATAAGCAGTATATCTTCCCTTTGTTATTCTTTAAGCGTCTGAACGATGTTTATGAAGAGGAGACAAGGAATGCGGTTAAGAATAACGGACCGGAAGCAGCTGATTGGGAGGAAACACATAATTATGTAATTCCTGATGGAGCGCATTGGGACGATGTCAGAAATGTTCCTGAAAATGTCGGGAAGGCTATTCAGTCAGCATTTCGAGCCATTGAGAGTGCAAATAGCGACAAACTGACTGACATATTCGGAGATGGCACATGGACCAATAAGAGACGTCTACCGGACCGATTGCTAAAGGATTTGCTGGAACATTTCAGCTCGAAGACTCTTTCAATTGAGAATTGTCCGGAGGATGAGCTTGGGCAGGGATATGAATACCTGATTAAGCAATTCGCAGATGATAGTGGTCATACGGCTCAGGAGTTTTATACCAATAGAACCGTGGTCCATCTCATGACAGAGATGTTGAAGCCGGAATCAGGTGAAGCAATCTATGATCCGACATGTGGAAGTGCCGGTATGCTAATATCCGCAATATCTTATTTGAAAGATCAAAAAAAAGAGTGGAGAAATGTCTCTCTCTATGGTCAGGAAATAAATGCACTGACGTCAGCTATCGCAAGAATGAATTTATTCCTTCACGGAATTGAGGATTTTCAGATTGTAAACGGTGATACACTTGCGGCACCGGCGTTCATTGAGCGTGGTAAATTAAAAACTTTCGATCTGGTACTGGCAAATCCTCCGTACTCTATTAAAGAGTGGAGCCGTGATGCTTTCTCGGCAGATAAATATGGTCGAAACTTTCTGGGAGTTCCTCCACAGGGACGTGCTGATTACGCGTTCTTGCAACACATTATAAAGAGTATGGATGAAAAGACTGGTCGTTGTGCAATACTCTTCCCTCATGGTGTTTTATTCCGTAACGAGGAAAGTGATATGCGCGAGAAACTGGTGCGTGGAGATTATGTGGAATGTGTTATAGGTCTTGCGCCAAACTTGTTTTATAACTCACCTATGGAAGCATGCATCGTTATATGCCGCATGAATAAAACCACTGATCGTAGAGGAAAGGTTCTGTTTATCAATGCAGTAAATGATGTGGAGCGCAAAAATGCACAGAGTTATTTGACGGATGCTCATATTAAGAGAATCGCCGATGCTTACGCGAACTACAAGAATGATGATGGTTTTGCGCAGGTGGCGACCATAAAGGATATTGAGGAGAATAATTTCTCGCTAAGTATTCCGTTGTATGTGAAGCCTACTGTCGATGAGTCTGAGGTTGATACCTACACGTTGCAGCAACACTATGAAAGCTGGAGAGCATCTTCGGAACGAGCGCTCAAATATTATACGCTATTGAATGAAATGATAAAGAAAGGCGGTGAGAAGGATGTCTAAGGTTCTTTTGGGTGAAGTTTCTCACGAACGTAAAGAAACTTGTAAGGGAAGTAAAGAAGGATATCCCATTGTAGGATTGGAGCATTTGATTCCTGAAGAAATCACTCTTACAACGTGGGATGAAGGTGCTGAGAATACCTTTACAAAAATGTTTCGTAAAGGCGATGTGTTGTTCGGTCGTCGGCGTGCTTATCTTAAGAAAGCTGCAGTCGCGCCATTCGATGGAATCTGTTCTGGTGACATTACAGTGATCGAAGCAGACCCAGATAAGATACTCCCTGAGCTCCTACCGTTTATTATTCAGAATGATGATTTATTCGACTTTGCTGTTGGAAAGTCTGCTGGTTCGCTTTCACCACGTGTTAAGTGGGAGCATCTCAAAAATTACGAGCTTGAGTTACCTGATATGGATAAACAGAAGGAACTTGCAGAGCTTTTGTGGGCAATTGATGATACAAAGAAATCTTATCAGAAATTGATTGCAGCAACTGATGAATTGGTGAAATCTCAATTTATGGAGCAGTTTAAAGAACTGATAAACAGTCCAGAAGCGTGTTCAAAGATTGAGGATGAATGTACTGTATTTGCTGATGGAGATTGGATTGAAAGCAAAGATCAATCAGATGAAGGAATCAGATTAATACAGACAGGAAATATAGGAAACGCACAATATTTAGACAAGGGAGAACGAGCGAGATATATCACGGAGGATACATTTAACAGGCTAAACTGCACTGAGGTCAAAGCAAATGATATTTTGATTTCCCGCTTGCCTGATCCCGTAGGAAGGGCTTGCATCATACCAGAAGGGCTCGGAAAGTGCATAACAGCAGTTGATTGTACCATTGTGCGTTTGAGATCAAGGATTCTTCCGGAGTACTTTATAGCGTATACGCTTTCACCGTTTTACATGATGCAGGTTGCAGCGCGAGAGACGGGGAGTACGCGTAAAAGAATAAGCAGAAAAAATCTCGGAATACTGAAAATTCCAGTACCTCAAATTGCGGAGCAGGAGAGTTTTGCATCTATTGTAAGACAGAGCGATAAATCAAAATTATTACTTCAAAACAAGTATGAGAAAATTAATCAAGACAGGAGGTTACTCACATGTTTAATGAAGACAACACAACTGAGCAGATGATTATATCTACGCTCAAGAAAAACGGCTGGGAGTACATCTCAGCAGACGACCTTGACAGAGAAGAAAACGATGTCATGGTGGAGTCTATGGTGCGCGAAGCACTTATAAGACTCAATCCCGAAATTGCAGAGGATGAGTCACGCGCAGATGAGATCATATATAAGCTGCGAACACTCTTTCTCTCAACAAATCCACAGAATCTTGTTACCCAAAACGAAGCCTTCAAGCAGATGGTGTTTGAGAAAAACTCATATCCATTTGGCGAAGACGGCAAGCAAGTGTCAATCGACTTCTTTGGTACGGAGATTAATGGCAAGCTGGATCAGAATCAGTATGTTGTTACGAATCAGTGGGTATATCCGAAGAAGGAGGGTGGAAAACGTCTGGATATCGTACTTCTCGTAAATGGATTCCCGTTTGTAATTGGTGAGCTGAAGACTCCGGTCCGTGCAGCTATTACCTGGCTGGACGGAGCACAGGACATCAACAAGTATGAGCAGAGCATCCCGCAGATGTTTGTAACGAATGTGTTCAACTTTGCTACAGAAGGTAAATGTTATCGATACGGTTCTGTTTGTATGCCAGCTGCGAAATATGGTCCTTGGCATACAGCGGATGATAAGTCTGACGGATCTTTGGCGGCAGTACAAACCAGTGTGCAGGACATGATCACGAAGTATAAGATTATGGACCTGTTCCAGTTCTTCACACTTTTTGCTACCGACAGCAAATATCGGAAGTTCAAGGTCATTGCGCGTTATCAGCAGTATGAAGGCGCCAACATGATCATCGAACGTGTGCGTGCGGGATATCCGAAGAAGGGTCTTATCTGGCATTTCCAGGGTTCCGGTAAATCCTACCTGATGGAGTTTGCCGCAGTAAAGCTTCGTATGCTTCCAGATCTTAAGAATCCTACGGTTATTATCGTAGACGATCGTCTGGATTTGGAGTCGCAGATTACAGCACAGTTCCACTCCTCTGATGTGGGCAACCTGGAATCAGCATCTACTCGTGAGCAGCTTATGACGATGCTGAGACAGGATATCCGTAAGATTATTATCACGACCATCTTCCGCTTTCAGGAAGTTACCGGTGAGCTTAGTCTGCGCGACAATATCATCGTAATGGTCGATGAGTGTCATAGAACGCAGGAAGGTGATCTCGGTATTAAGATGAGAACGGCCCTTCCGAATGCTTTCTTCTTTGGTATGACAGGTACACCTATCAATCGCGTGGACAAGAATACGTTCGCAACATTCGGTGCTACGGAAGATCGCAGCGGATACATGAGCAAGTATTCTTTTTCTGACTCCATTCGTGACCACGCGACGCTGCCGCTTAATTTTGAGCCTGTACCGGTAGATCTCCGCGTTGACAGAGATACGATGGACCGCGAGTTTGATATCCTGACACGCGACCTTCCGGATTCCGATAAAGCTGAACTTTCCAAGCGCGTTAACATGCAGGCTATCATGTACAATGAGAAACGTATTCACAAAGTTTGCGCGCATATTGCAAAGCACTTCACTGAAAAGATCCGTCCGAATGGATATAAGGCGCAGGTGGTTGTTTATGATCGCCCTTGCTGTCTGAAATATAAAGCAGAGCTCGATAAGCTTCTCGGAGAAGAGTGCTCAACAATCGTTATGGATACCAATGATGATAAGGCGGATGAATATAAGAAGTATCGCCGTTCAAAGGATGAGGAAGCAAAAATTCTCGACCGTTTCAGAGACCCTAACGATCCGCTTGAGATCGTAATTGTAACAGCTAAGTTGCTGACCGGATTTGATGCTCCTATTCTTCAGGTTATGTATTTGGACAAGCCAATGAAGGATCACACTTTGCTGCAGGCAATCTGCCGTACAAACCGTACCTTCGATGAGGGGAAGACGCACGGCTTGATCGTAGATTATATTGGAATATTCGATAACGTTGCCAAGGCTCTGGACTTCGACGAAGGCAGCATGAAAAAAGTCATTACAAATATCGAGGAAGTTAAGAAGCAGATTCCGGCACTTCTTAGAAAGTGCCTCAGCTACTTCATGGGTGTTGATCGCACCGTAGATGGATGGGAAGGATTGATGGCCGCACAGGAGTGTTTGCCTACAAATGCTGAGAAGGATAAGTTTGCAGCAGATTACCAGGTGCTGAATCGCGCATGGAATGCGGTCTCTCCTGATCCGATGCTTTCACCTATCCAGGTCGATTATGTATGGTTGACCAAGGTGTTTGAATCCGTAAAGCCTACGAACGGTGGCGGCGGACTCATCTGGGCGGCTCTCGGACCTAAAACAATGGAAATCGTGAACTCCAACATGGATGTCGGTGAAGTTCATGAGGATGAAGAGATTCTGTCACTTGATGCTGAGCTGATTGACGCATTTATTGAGAAACATAAGGGTGCTAAGAATGCTGCGAAGAAGGTCGAGATTGATCTGGTCGCTCGTATACATAAGCATTCGGATGATCCGAAATTTATGCGCTTGGGTGACAAGCTGGAGAAACTCCGTGAACAGCACGAGCAGGGTCTTATCAACAGCATTGAATTCCTGAAGATGCTGCTCGAGCTCGCAAGAGAAGCAGCGCAGGCTGAGAAGGAAGTTGTGCCGGAGGAAGAAGTCGATAAGGGCAAGGCGGCTCTTACGGAACTCTTCAACGGTGTGAAGAATACCAATACTCCTGTAATTGTGGAGCGTATCGTTACAGATATTGATGACATTGTAAAGATTGTCCGTTTTGATGGATGGCAGAATACAACCGGCGGTCGTCAGGAAGTTAAGAAGGCACTTCGTAGTGTCGTATGGGTCAAATACAAGATTAAGGACAAGGAAGTTTTCGATAAAGCATATAGCTATATTGAACAGTACTATTAAGGAGAATTCCATGAGAACAGAAAAGATTTATGCATCAAATGAGAACCACCCAGGCTATGGTGCCGGGGATGGCGACACTGAGAGATATGAATACAAATGTCCCTGCGGCAAGGGAAAAATAGTTGAAGAACATGACAACATCCCAGGATTTCGTGAGCACGACGTCTGGATTGAATGTGAGGAGTGTTCTAAGAAATATAAATTAGACACTTCGAGAGGTATTCGTAGCTGGGATCTTGTTGAGATTTAGTTAGGACAGGGATTTCGCTTTTAAATTTTTTATCTATGCATTTTTATAAATAATCCAGTTATCAGCATTCCATCTGCGGT
>ERZ773248.1195-NODE-1195-length-24176-cov-4.157207_pt1 | contig 24176 bp, 12 predicted proteins | sample MGYA00580518_ERZ773248 | MGnify/ENA primary metagenome ERZ773248 (study PRJEB29015, sample SAMEA2737762) | human gut metagenome | biome: human gut; feature: human-associated habitat; material: faeces | place: China | collected 2012 ...
TGCCCCTACTCCGGTTTTCGAGACCGGTCCGTTCAGCCGCTCCGGCATCTCTCCGTTCAGATGGTTGCCATGATGCCAGGAAATTTGGCATTTTAACAGTCCCTGTCCGTGCAATTTTGTTCAAGTGACGAGTTTGCGAGCAAAACGATGATTAAGTGGCCCTGGAAAGTACAAGAATCAGCACATCAAACTGCCCTTCCCTGGCAGGAAGCACTATCGATCCCTCTTTTAACGTGTCTGACAGAACAGGAACAAAGCAAATTAGTCACTCTTGCCGAACGTTTTTTACAGCAAAAGCGGCTTGTTCCTTTACAGGGCTTTGAACTGGATTCATTAAGAAGCTGCCGGATAGCACTTCTATTTTGCCTACCCGTTCTGGAGTTAGGACTGGAATGGCTGGATGGTTTTCATGAAGTCTTAATTTATCCTGCGCCATTTGTGGTCGATGATGAATGGGAAGACGATATCGGTCTGGTGCATAACCAACGTATTGTTCAGTCAGGTCAGAGCTGGCAGCAAGGGCCTATCGTTTTGAACTGGTTGGATATACAAGATTCTTTTGATGCTTCTGGTTTTAACCTGATTATTCATGAAGTCGCTCATAAGCTGGACACCCGTAACGGCGATCGCGCCAGCGGAGTTCCCTTTATTCCGTTGCGTGAGGTTGCTGGCTGGGAACACGATCTTCATGCTGCAATGAACAACATTCAGGAAGAAATCGAATTGGTTGGCGAGAATGCGGCGAGCATTGATGCTTATGCTGCCAGTGATCCTGCTGAATGTTTTGCCGTACTTTCTGAATATTTCTTTAGCGCCCCAGAACTTTTTGCTCCTCGTTTCCCTTCATTGTGGCAACGTTTCTGCCAATTTTATCAACAAGATCCTTTGCAGAGACTGCATCGCGCTAATGATACAGATTCGTTTTCGGCGACGAATGTTCATTAATTAACAACTTTGCAGATTAATTAACCAGTTGAAATGGCTTATGAAATTTAGTGTTGACAGACAAGGTACCGCTAAGTAATATGCGCCCCGTTCACACGATTCCTCTGTAGTTCAGTCGGTAGAACGGCGGACTGTTAATCCGTATGTCACTGGTTCGAGTCCAGTCAGAGGAGCCAAATTCTAAAAATTCGCTTTTTTAGCGCAATGTCACTGACCTTAGTTGAGCATTGCTTTTTAACGGATAGCGGGTTTTTAACATCTTAAGCGCCCTCGACCTTTATGGTTGAGGGCGTTTTGCTATGAACGCCATCACCATTTTCCCCTCGATTATAAAACTTGAGTAATTCAGTAGTCTCCCCTCTTGCAACTCACACCCAAAACTGCCTAACGAAAAGTTATTAATTTTCAATCATATTGCTATCAGGATTTACATTTTTTCGCTGTGCTAGAAAGGGCGCATTTATGTTAGCTCGTTCAGGGAAGGTAAGCATGGCTACGAAGAAGAGAAGTGGAGAAGAAATAAATGACCGACAAATCTTATGCGGGATGGGAATTAAACTACGCCGCTTAACTGCGGGTATCTGCCTGGTAACTCAACTTGCGTTCCCTATGGCTGCGGCAGCACAAGGTGTGGTAAACGCCGCAACCCAACAACCAGTTCCTGCACAAATCGCCATTGCAAATGCCAATACGGTGCCCTACACCCTTGGAGCGCTGGAATCGGCCCAAAGCGTTGCCGAACGTTTCGGTATTTCGGTGGCTGAGTTACGCAAACTCAACCAGTTTCGTACGTTTGCTCGAGGTTTTGATAATGTCCGCCAGGGTGATGAACTGGATGTCCCGGCACAAGTTAGTGAAAATAATTTAACCCCGCCACCGGGTAATAGCATGGCAACCTTGAGCAACAGATAGCCAGTACTTCACAGCAAATCGGGTCTCTGCTCGCCGAGGATATGAACAGCGAGCAAGCGGCAAATATGGCGCGTGGATGGGCCTCTTCTCAGGCTTCAGGCGCAATGACAGACTGGTTAAGCCGCTTCGGTACCGCAAGAATCACGCTGGGCGTGGATGAAGATTTTAGCCTGAAGAACTCCCAGTTCGATTTTCTCCATCCGTGGTATGAAACGCCTGATAATCTCTTTTTCAGTCAGCATACTCTCCATCGTACTGACGAGCGTACGCAGATTAACAACGGCTTAGGTTGGCGTCATTTCACTCCCACATGGATGTCGGGCATCAACTTCTTTTTCGACCACGATCTTAGCCGTTACCACTCCCGCGCCGGCATTGGCGCGGAGTACTGGCGCGACTATCTAAAATTAAGCAGTAACGGCTATTTGCGACTGACCAACTGGCGCAGCGCACCTGAACTGGACAACGATTATGAAGCACGCCCGGCCAATGGCTGGGATGTACGCGCAGAAGGCTGGCTACCCGCCTGGCCGCACCTTGGCGGTAAACTGGTCTATGAACAGTATTATGGCGATGAAGTGGCCCTGTTCGATAAAGACGATCGGCAAAGTAATCCTCATGCCATAACCGCTGGACTTAACTATACCCCCTTCCCGCTGATGACCTTCAGCGCGGAGCAACGCCAGGGTAAACAGGGCGAAAATGACACCCGTTTTGCCGTCGATTTTACCTGGCAACCTGGCAGCGCAATGCAGAAACAGCTTGACCCGAACGAAGTCGCTGCACGGCGTAGCCTTGCAGGCAGCCGTTATGATCTGGTGGATCGCAACAACAACATCGTTCTGGAATATCGCAAAAAAGAACTGGTCCGCCTGACCCTGACAGACCCCGTGACAGGGAAGTCAGGAGAAGTGAAATCACTGGTTTCGTCGCTACAAACCAAATATGCCCTGAAAGGCTATAACGTCGAAGCCACCGCTCTGGAAGCTGCCGGTGGTAAAGTGGTCACAACGGGTAAAGATATTCTGGTTACCCTGCCGCCGTACCGGTTCACCAGTACGCCAGAAACCGATAACACCTGGCCGATTGAAGTCACCGCTGAAGATGTCAAAGGCAATTTTTCGAATCGTGAACAGAGCATGGTAGTCGTTCAGGCACCTACGCTAAGCCAGAAAGATTCCTCGGTATCGTTAAGTACCCAGACGTTGAGCGCGGATTCCCATTCAACCGCCACACTGACTTTTATTGCGCATGATGCAGCAGGTAATCCTGTTGTCGGGCTGGTGCTCTCGACGCGTCACGAAGGTGTTCAGGACATCACCCTTTCTGACTGGAAAGATAATGGTGACGGAAGCTATACCCAGATCCTGACCACAGGAGCGATGTCTGGCACGCTGACGCTGATGCCACAGCTGAATGGTGTGGATGCGGCTAAAGCCCCCGCCGTGGTGAATATCATTTCTGTTTCGTCATCCCGAACTCACTCGTCAATTAAGATTGATAAGGACCGTTATCTCTCCGGCAATCCTATCGAGGTGACGGTAGAACTGAGAGATGAAAATGACAAACCTGTTAAGGAGCAAAAACAGCAACTGAATACCGCAGTCAGCATCGACAACGTGAAACCTGGTGTCACTACAGACTGGAAAGAAACCGCAGATGGCGTCTATAAGGCAACCTATACCGCCTATACCAGAGGCAGTGGGCTTACTGCGAAGCTGTTAATGCAAAACTGGAATGAAGATTTGCATACCGCTGGATTTATCATCGACGCCAACCCGCAGTCAGCGAAAATTGCGACATTATCTGCCAGCAATAATGGTGTGCTCGCCAATGAGAATGCAGCAAACACCGTCTCGGTCAATGTCGCTGATGAAGGAAGCAACCCAATCAATGATCATACCGTCACGTTTGCGGTATTAAACGGATCGGCAACTTCCTTCAACAATCAAAACACCGCAAAAACGGATGTTAATGGTCTGGCGACTTTTGATCTGAAAAGTAGTAAGCAGGAAGACAACACGGTTGAAGTCACCCTTGAAAATGGCGTGAAACAAACGTTAATCGTCAGTTTTGTCGGTGACTCAAGTACCGCGCAGGTTGATCTGCAGAAGTCGAAAAATGAAGTGGTCGCTGACGGCAATGACAGCGCCACAATGACCGCGACAGTCCGGGATGCAAAAGGCAACCTGCTCAATGACGTCAAGGTCACCTTCAATGTTAATTCAGCAGCAGCGAAACTGAGCCAAACCGAAGTGAATAGCCACGACGGGATCGCCACAGCTACGCTGACCAGTTTGAAAAATGGTGATTATAGGGTTACGGCCTCTGTGAGCTCTGGTTCCCAGGCTAATCAACAGGTGAATTTTATCGGTGATCAAAGTACTGCTGCCCTGACCCTCAGTGTGCCTTCAGGTGATATCACCGTCACCAACACAGCTCCGCAACAGCTGACGGCAACCTTGCAGGATAAAAATGGCAATCCACTAATAGATAAAGAAATCACCTTCTCTGTGCCAAACGACGTCGCAAGTCAGTTCTCGATTAGCAACGGAGGAAAAGGCATGACGGATAGTAACGGGGTTGCAATCGCCTCCCTGACCGGCACGTTAGCGGGCACGCATATGATCACGGCTCGTCTGGCTAACAGCAATGTCAGCGATGCACAGCCAATGACGTTTGTGGCGGATAAAGACAGAGCGGTTGTCGTTTTGCAAACATCGAAAGCGGAAATCATTGGGAATGGCGTGGATGAGACAACTCTGACAGCAACAGTGAAAGATCCGTCGAATCATCCGGTGGCGGGGATAACGGTAAACTTCACCATGCCACAGGACGTTGCGGCAAACTTTACCCTTGAAAATAACGGTATTGCCATCACTCAGGCCAATGGGGAAGCGCATGTCACGCTGAAAGGTAAAAAAGCGGGCACGCATACGGTTACCGCAACGCTGGGTAATAACAATACCAGTGATTCGCAGCCGGTAACATTTGTGGCGGACAAAGCCTCGGCTCAGGTTGTCCTGCAGATATCAAAAGATGAGATCACAGGTAATGGCGTCGATAACGCAACGCTAACTGCAACGGTTAAAGATCAGTTCGACAATGAGGTGAATAATCTTCCGGTAACATTCAGCTCAGCCTCTTCAGGACTCACCCTGACCCCGGGAGTAAGTAATACCAACGAGTCTGGCATCGCGCAGGCCACTCTCGCAGGCGTTGCCTTTGGTGAGAAGACGGTTACTGCATCACTGGCTAATAATGGTGCCAGCGACAACAAAACTGTGCATTTTATTGGCGACACAGCAGCGGCAAAAATTATCGAGTTGACGCCTGTCCCAGACAGCATAATCGCCGGTACCCCGCAGAACAGCTCCGGCAGCGTCATCACCGCCACAGTCGTTGATAATAATGGCTTTCCGGTGAAAGGTGTGACTGTGAACTTCACCAGCAGAACAAACTCTGCCGAAATGACGAATGGCGGCCAAGCCGTAACGAACGAACAGGGTAAGGCTACCGTCACTTATACCAATACCCGCTCCTCGATAGAATCAGGAGCGAGACCGGATACCGTTGAGGCCAGTCTGGAAAATGGTAGCTCCACGCTTAGCACATCAATTAATGTCAACGCTGATGCGTCTACGGCACATCTCACCTTGCTACAGGCACTTTTTGATACAGTCTCCGCAGGCGACACTACCAATCTGTATATTGAGGTGAAGGATAATTACGGCAACGGTGTACCCCAGCAGGAGGTAACCCTCAGAGTATCACCAAGTGAAGGCGTGACCCCCAGTAATAACGCTATATATACTACCAACCACGACGGCAATTTTTACGCAAGCTTTACCGCTACAAAAGCCGGGGTTTATCAAGTGACGGCAACCCTCGAAAATGGCGATTCGATGCAACAAACAGTGACCTATGTGCCGAACGTCGCGAATGCTGAAATCACGCTGGCAGCCTCGAAGGATCCGGTGATTGCCGACAATAACGATCTCACGACACTAACAGCAACAGTCGCTGATACAGAGGGCAATGCGATAGCCAACACTGAGGTAACATTTACTCTGCCGGAAGATGTGAGGGCGAACTTCACGCTGAGCGATGGCGGTAAAGCGATTACGGATACTGAAGGCAAAGCGAAAGTCACGCTGAAAGGTACAAAAGCAGGCGCTCATACTGTTACAGCATCGATGACTGGCGGTAAGAGTGAGCAGTTGGTGGTGAACTTTATTGCGGATACGCTCACTGCGCAGGTTAATCTTAACGTTACCGAGGACAACTTTATCGCCAATAACGTTGGGATGACCACACTTCAGGCAACAGTGACTGATGGAAACGGCAACCCGTTAGCCAATGAGGCGGTGACATTCACGCTACCGGCAGATGTGAGCGCAAGCTTTACTCTCGGACAAGGCGGTTCCGCCATTACTGATATCAACGGCAAGGCTGAAGTTACACTGAGCGGTACAAAATCCGGCACCTACCCCGTGACAGTTAGCGTGAACAATTATGGTGTCAGTGATACGAAACAGGTGACTTTGATTGCCGATGCTGGTACCGCAAAACTAGCCTCCTTAACCTCTGTATACTCATTCGTCGTCAGCACGACCGAGGGCGCAACCATGACGGCAAGCGTCACTGACGCTAACGGCAACCCGGTAGAAGGCATAAAAGTTAATTTCCGCGGAACCTCCGTCACGCTAAGCAGCACCAGCGTTGAAACGGATGATCGGGGTTTCGCTGAAATTCTTGTGACAAGCACCGAGGTCGGACTGAAAACAGTTTCAGCCTCTCTGGCAGATAAACCTACTGAAGTCATCTCGCGATTACTGAATGCCAGTGCAGATGTTAATTCTGCGACGATTACCAGTCTGGAGATACCTGAAGGTCAGGTAATGGTCGCACAAGACGTAGCAGTTAAAGCTCACGTTAACGACCAGTTTGGCAACCCGGTTGCGCATCAACCCGTGACATTCAGTGCAGAGCCATCCTCGCAAATGATCATCAGCCAGAATACGGTCTCTACTAATACGCAGGGTGTAGCCGAGGTCACCATGACGCCCGAAAGAAACGGTTCGTATATGGTGAAAGCATCCCTGCCGAATGGAGCCTCACTTGAGAAACAACTGGAGGCTATTGATGAAAAACTGACACTCACGGCGTCCAGTCCGCTTATCGGTGTCTATGCCCCTACAGGCGCTACTCTGACGGCAACGCTAACCTCTGCAAATGGCACTCCAGTGGAGGGTCAGGTCATCAACTTTAGCGTAACGCCAGAAGGTGCGACGTTAAGTGGCGGAAAAGTGAGAACTAACTCTTCAGGTCAGGCTCCAGTCGTTTTGACCAGCAATAAAGTCGGTACATATACGGTGACTGCATCGTTCCATAACGGCGTAACAATACAGACACAGACAACCGTGAAAGTCACTGGCAACTCAAGCACCGCCCATGTTGCTAGCTTTATCGCTGATCCATCGACTATCGCCGCCACCAACAGTGATTTAAGTACCTTAAAGGCAACGGTTGAGGATGGCAGTGGTAACCTGATCGAAGGTCTCACTGTGTACTTCGCCTTAAAAAGCGGCTCTGCCACATTAACGTCATTAACAGCGGTGACCGATCAAAACGGAATCGCGACAACAAGCGTGAAAGGAGCGATAACGGGGAGCGTCACTGTAAGCACAGTCACAAGCGCAGGTGGAATGCAAACAGTAGATATAACGCTGGTGGCTGGCCCGGCAGACACCTCGCAGTCCGTCCTTAAGAGCAATCGGTCATCACTGAAAGGGGACTATACCGATAGTGCTGAATTACGTCTTGTTCTGCACGATATATCAGGCAATCCGATCAAAGTTTCTGAAGGGATGGAATTTGTGCAATCAGGTACTAACGTGCCCTATATGAAAATTAGCGCAATTGATTACAGTCAAAATATCAACGGTGATTACAAAGCCACTGTTACAGGCGGCGGAGAGGGTATCGCAACGCTGATCCCTGTATTGAATGGTGTTCATCAAGCTGGTCTGAGTACCACAATACAATTCACTCGCGCAGAAGACAAAATAATGAGCGGTACAGTATCAGTCAATGGTACTGACCTACCGACAACTACATTCCCTTCGCAGGGGTTCACCGGGGCGTATTATCAGTTGAATAATGACAACTTTGCCCCAGGAAAAACGGCGGCTGATTATGAGTTTTCAAGCTCTGCCTCCTGGGTCGATGTTGATGCTACCGGTAAAGTGACATTTAAAAATGTCGGCAGCAATTGGGAAAGGATTACGGCGACGCCAAAATCAGGAGGCCCTAGCTATGTATACGAAATCCGTGTGAAGAGTTGGTGGGTGAACTCCGGCGATGCTTTCATGATATACACAAGGGGGTATTTCTTATTATGAAGAAGAAATTTTTTGCAGTAGCAATGGCTACACACTTCCCCGTGCAGACCATTTAAACCATAGTCGTTCCCGAGGCATCGGGTCACTGTACAGTGAATGGGGAGATATGGGGCATTACACGACTGACGCTGGTTTTCAATCAAATATGTATTGGTCATCTAGTCCCGCAAACTCAAGCGAACAATACGTAGTTTCCCTGGCAACAGGTGATCAAAGCGTATTTGAAAAGCTTGGGTTTGCTTATGCGACATGTTATAAAAACCTGTGATTTTCCGTTATAATTTCTTAAAGAGTGCTCCATTCGGAGCACTCTTTTTTACATTCCCTCTATAGAGCTTGCCCTTCTCTCACAGAAAATGAATAAATAAAAATGCGGCACCGCCAGAATCGCGTTCGATGTGACTATGATCGTATCCGGTGAGTACAGCTTTGATCCAAAGGCTGGTTTTCTGTGATGATTGACCAGCCTCAGAGTATTGATGACACCACCGTTCATAACAGATCGGCATTACTATGCATAAGTACTGTCTCATATTCTCGCCAAAACACTTTTTAATGCCTTTGCGAATTCATCCAGACTTATATTGTCAATTTTTTGCCCAACGACGACTGACTCCGAGACATCGGCCATTGCGGGCCATCGCGTTTTGTAATCAGCATAAATTGCAACAACGGGGGTATTATAGGCACTTGCCATATGTAATATTGAGGTGTCAGGAGTTATTGCGATATAAGCATCTTTTATGATTGCTGCTGAACGTTTAATCGAGGGTGATAAGGATAAACGGTAGACATTATTATAACAATCCACTAATGCCCTGGCTTTATCTTCACCTTTGGGTCCATGAACGATCACTATTGGAATATCTGTTTCACTTTGAATTTTTGCTATTAGATTTTCTGCAATCGATAATGAAAATGTACGTTCCTGCGAGCTACCTTCTAAATTGAACGCAATGTAAGATCCTAACGATCGCATTTCCTCGCGCACCTCATCGAGTACATCCTCACTTAGTGGCAATTCATATATTGGCCTGACTGCTGGAAAACCCGCCTCACGCATCATAAATGCCCATGTCATAGGTACGGGAGCCCGGAGTTTCTGATCCATACGGGACGCGTTCTTGCACAAAGGGGAGAAGCAATTCATGGTTATACCAACAACCTGAAAATTCGTTTTTGCTTTCAACTGACTGATAAATATCATCGTTTTCAGGTTCTTTTTACGCATCGCCTCTATACAAAGATCCGGCGTACCGTATTGCTGTGTTATGTTCTTTGCTAAATCTTTTATTTCTTTTAATGTTGCGTGATCCTGCATAGTCATTGTGACTAATGTTAATTTAGTCTGTTCAAGTTTGAGCGCATTAAAGACTTCTAAATTAATTGTCGACGTTACAATTAAAAGATGCTTAATTTTATGCAATTCAAGCGCCCGAATAACAGGAAAGATGGCCATAGCATCGCCAATCTGGTCGGGAATATGGATGACAACAAAGTCTGTTTTTTCAATATTGAAATTATAAGCTTTATAATCGTAGTAACTAAATGCAATACGTCTCAACAATGATGCTAAAAACATACCTAACCTCGCCTCCCTACTGGTTATAATGCAATGCAGTCTATCAGACTCATCAGGGTGCCATTTTGTGCATATGCGGACTTTTATGTTTCATATCTCTAACCTGTGGGTCCTCTGCTTAATCCTTAAACAACACCAGCAACTCCTGCGCTTTCATCTTCCATCGAATTTTTCATGTTGCCGCTAATCAGCCATAAAATCATTTGCAGATGCGCTCTGTCGAGGTAGTCTCATAAGGTTCGTTTATAGATCGACGGCAATGTGAGTTACCTTTTCCATACTAATTATAAAAAGACAGTACAAACAGGATCATTATGGACTCCACGCTCATCTCCACTCGTCCCGATGAAGGGACGCTTTCGTTAAGTCGCGCCCGACGAGCTGCGTTAGGCAGCTTCGCTGGTGCCGTCGTCGACTGGTATGATTTTTTACTCTATGGCATTACCGCCGCACTGGTGTTTAATCGCGAGTTTTTCCCGCAAGTAAGCCCGGCGATGGGAACGCTCGCCGCATTTGCTACCTTTGGCGTCGGATTTCTTTTCCGTCCGCTCGGCGGTGTCATTTTCGGTCACTTTGGCGACCGACTGGGACGTAAGCGCATGTTAATGCTGACCGTCTGGATGATGGGCATCGCGACAGCCTTGATTGGTATTCTTCCTTCATTCTCGACCATTGGGTGGTGGGCACCTATTTTGCTGGTGACACTGCGTGCCATTCAGGGATTTGCCGTCGGCGGCGAATGGGGAGGCGCGGCGTTGCTTTCCGTTGAAAGTGCGCCGAAAAATAAAAAAGCCTTTTACAGTAGCGGTGTACAAGTTGGCTACGGTGTAGGTTTACTGCTTTCAACCGGACTGGTTTCATTGATCAGTATGATGACGACTGACGAACAGTTTTTAAGCTGGGGCTGGCGCATTCCTTTCCTGTTTAGCATCGTACTGGTACTGGGAGCATTGTGGGTGCGCAATGGCATGGAGGAGTCCGCGGAATTTGAACAACAGCAACATTATCAAGCTGCCGCGAAAAAACGCATCCCGGTTATCGAAGCGCTGTTACGACATCCCGGTGCTTTCCTGAAGATTATTGCGCTACGACTGTGCGAATTGCTGACGATGTACATCGTTACTGCCTTTGCACTTAATTATTCAACCCAGAATATGGGGTTACCGCGCGAACTTTTCCTCAATATTGGTTTGCTGGTAGGTGGATTAAGCTGCCTGACAATTCCCTGTTTTGCCTGGCTTGCCGATCGTTTTGGTCGCCGCAGGGTTTATATCACAGGCGCGTTAATCGGAACGTTGAGCGCATTTCCTTTCTTTATGGCGCTTGAAGCACAATCTATTTTCTGGATAGTTTTCTTCTCCATAATGCTGGCAAACATTGCGCATGACATGGTGGTGTGTGTGCAACAACCGATGTTTACCGAAATGTTTGGTGCCAGTTATCGCTATAGTGGCGCTGGAGTCGGTTATCAGGTTGCCAGTGTGGTTGGCGGTGGATTTACACCTTTTATTGCCGCTGCACTCATCACTTACTTTGCCGGGAACTGGCATAGCGTCGCCATTTATTTGCTGGCTGGATGCCTGATTTCCGCAATGACCGCTTTGTTGATGAAAGACAGTCAACGCGCTTGATAGCCTGGCGAAGATCATCCGATCTTCGCCTTACACTTTTGTTTCACATTTCTGTGACATACTATCGGATGTGCGGTAATTGTATGGAACAGGAGACACACATGAATAATAAGGGCTCCGGTCTGACCCCAGCTCAGGCACTGGATAAACTCGACGCGCTGTATGAGCAATCTGTAGTCGCATTACGCAACGCCATTGGCAACTATATTACAAGTGGCGAATTACCTGATGAAAACGCCCGCAAACAAGGTCTTTTTGTCTATCCATCACTGACCGTAACCTGGGACGGTAGCACAACCAATCCCCCCAAAACGCGCGCATTTGGTCGTTTTACTCACGCAGGCAGCTACACCACCACGATTACTCGCCCTACTCTCTTTCGTTCGTATCTTAATGAACAACTTACGTTGCTGTATCAGGATTATGGTGCGCATATCTCAGTGCAACCCTCGCAGCATGAAATCCCTTATCCTTATGTCATCGATGGCTCTGAATTGACACTTGATCGCTCAATGAGCGCTGGGTTAACTCGCTACTTCCCGACAACAGAACTGGCGCAAATTGGCGATGAAACTGCAGACGGCATTTATCATCCAACTGAATTCTCCCCGCTATCGCATTTTGATGCGCGCCGCGTCGATTTTTCCCTCGCACGGTTGCGCCATTATACCGGTACGCCAGTTGAACATTTTCAGCCGTTCGTCTTGTTTACCAACTACACACGTTATGTGGATGAATTCGTTCGTTGGGGATGCAGCCAGATCCTCGATCCTGATAGTCCCTACATTGCCCTTTCTTGTGCTGGCGGGAACTGGATCACCGCCGAAACCGAAGCGCCAGAAGAAGCCATTTCCGACCTTGCATGGAAAAAACACCAGATGCCAGCATGGCATTTAATTACCGCCGATGGTCAGGGTATTACTCTGGTGAATATTGGCGTGGGACCGTCAAATGCTAAAACCATCTGCGATCATCTGGCAGTGCTACGCCCGGATGTCTGGTTGATGATTGGTCACTGTGGCGGATTACGTGAAAGTCAGGCCATTGGCGATTATGTACTTGCACACGCTTATTTACGCGATGACCACGTTCTTGATGCGGTTCTGCCGCCCGATATTCCTATTCCGAGCATTGCTGAAGTGCAACGTGCGCTTTATGACGCTACCAAGTTAGTCAGCGGCAGGCCCGGTGAGGAAGTCAAACAGCGGCTACGTACAGGTACTGTGGTAACCACAGATGACAGGAACTGGGAATTACGTTACTCAGCTTCTGCACTTCGTTTTAACTTAAGCCGGGCCGTAGCAATTGATATGGAAAGTGCAACCATTGCCGCGCAAGGATATCGTTTCCGCGTGCCATACGGGACACTACTGTGTGTTTCAGATAAACCGTTGCATGGCGAGATTAAACTTCCCGGCCAGGCTAACCGTTTTTATGAAGGCGCTATTTCCGAACACCTGCAAATTGGCATTCGGGCGATCGATTTGCTGCGCGCAGAAGGCGACCGACTGCATTCGCGTAAATTACGAACCTTTAATGAGCCGCCGTTCCGATAATAAGTTCTGAACCTTCTTATCAGAAATAGATGTGAAGGAGTAAGTAAGACACCTGGCAAATAGCCTGCAATAATCGTGGGCTGTTTGCTTCCTTGGGCGGATACGAGTTTTATTATCGTCTTAATGATTTCCACATATTAAAAGCAAGTATGCTTTCAAAACACAATTATAAAAAATCCCACCAACAACATTAGTTTTTATATAATTAAATATAAGATTATGGCTTTAGAATATTTTTATTTCTAATAGACGAGATTTTTCCTGTTATGATATAATATGCCGAATTAACACATGTTAACGATTTACCAGTAATGTAAATAAATTTTCGAGGAGATCATTCCAGTGGGACGTAAATGGGCCAATATTGTTGCTAAAAAAACGGCTAAAGACGGTGCAACGTCTAAAATTTATGCAAAATTCGGTGTAGAAATCTATGCTGCTGCTAAACAAGGTGAACCCGATCCAGAATTAAACACATCTTTAAAATTCGTTATTGAACGTGCAAAGCAGGCACAAGTTCCAAAGCACGTTATTGATAAAGCAATTGATAAAGCCAAAGGCGGCGGAGATGAAACGTTCGTGCAGGGACGTTATGAAGGCTTTGGTCCTAATGGCTCAATGATTATCGCCGAGACATTGACTTCAAATGTTAACCGTACGATTGCTAACGTTCGCACAATTTTCAATAAAAAAGGCGGCAATATCGGAGCGGCAGGTTCTGTCAGCTATATGTTTGACAATACGGGTGTGATTGTATTTAAAGGGACAGACCCTGACCATATTTTTGAAATTTTACTTGAAGCTGAAGTTGATGTTCGTGATGTGACTGAAGAAGAAGGTAACATTGTTATTTATACCGAACCTACTGACCTTCATAAAGGAATCGCGGCTCTAAAAGCAGCTGGAATCACTGAGTTCTCAACAACAGAATTAGAAATGATTGCTCAATCTGAAGTTGAGCTTTCCCCAGAAGATTTAGAAATCTTTGAAGGGCTTGTTGATGCCCTTGAAGATGACGACGATGTACAAAAAGTTTATCATAACGTCGCAAATCTCTAATTATCTTTTAAAGAAATCTGTCTTTACGGCAGATTTCTTTAATCTCATATAATTCTTATAAAAAATATAATATTCAACTCGTCATATTGATTATACCCCCCCCGTTCCCAGAGAAATAATATTTATTAAAATTCCAGTTCTTCTTTTTCTGATTACAGAAGGCAAAGTGGCAATTACGCATAGTTTCCCGATAAAGACGCGATAGCGACATCCCGCATAAGGCATTTTTCTCTTTATCTTTGTACGGTACTTCATGGAACAGAGTTTTTGACCTTGCGAATCGTGATGTCTGTTGGGGAGGGACAATTTGCTCACTGAAGCGTGAGACTCGATTAAGCGCACGAAACACAGAAATCAAAAAACCCGGTCACTTTTTTACAAGGTAACCGGGTAAAAATAATTTTTATTTTTTAACTGTTTTGAGACTCATAGAGATGTCTCAAAACTAAAATTTGGCTCCTCTGACTGGACTCGAACCAGTGACATACGGATTAACAGTCCGCCGTTCTACCGACTGAACTACAGAGGAATCGTGAGAACGAGGCGAATATTAGCGATGCCCACCCACAATGTCAAAGCCTGTTTTTTAAATTTGAAATCGTTTGCTGAAATAATCTGCATTTTGTCGTTTATTCCGACACAACTGGCTTTTTTTCACACTTTTGCGGCTCGGGTCGAGGGTATTTCCATAGCCAACGTCCAGTAACCATTCGCCAGTAAAACAGCACGGCCCGCACAGCCCAGTCGGCAAACATTCCCATCCAGACACCAACCACACCCCAGCCAAGCATGATTCCCAGCACATAACCGACTACAACCCGACAACCCCACATGCTCAACATCGAAACCCACATGGCGTAACGGGCATCACGAGCACCTTTAAATCCAGCGGGTAGCACCCATGAGGCGGACCAAATAGGCATAAATAAAGCATTTAGCCAAATCAGAATCACAACGACATGTTTAACCTGTGGATCCTGGGTGTAAAACGATGCCATAACCCCGGCAAAGGGAGCCGTTAGCCAGGCGATGGCCGTTAATCCAAGAGTGGACAGCCAGAACACATGCCGCAACTGAATCTCTGCTTGCGCTATCTGCCCTACCCCCAACCTTCGGCCTGTAATGATCGTAGAAGCAGAGCCGAGCGCACTTCCGGGTAAGTTGATAAGAGCCGCAATTGAAAACGCGATAAAATTTCCGGCAATAACACTGGTCCCCATCCCGGCAACGAACATTTGGGTTAATAACCGACCACTGGTAAATAACACTGATTCGACACTCGCGGGAATACCAATCCCCATGACTTCCCAGATAATGCTAAAATTCAGCGGTTTAAAATAGCTCTTTAACGAAATCCTTAGCGCAGGATTAAAACCAATCGCCAGCACCCACAAAATTGCAACTGCGCCAATATAACGAGAAATGGTTAAACCCAGCCCTGCCCCGACAAATCCCAGTCCCGGCCAGGAGAAAAGGCCGTAAATCAATATGCCGCTAATAATAATATTAAGAATATTCAGGCTACCGTTAATCAGTAGCGGTATTTTCGTATTCCCTGCACCACGAAGTGCCCCGCTACCAATAAGAGTGATGGCAGCTGCTGGATAACTGAGTACCGTCAGCTCCAGATAAGTCAACGCCAGTGCTTTAACTTCTGTCGTGGCATCACCCGCGACGAAATCAATAATTTGTTCGCCAAAATGATGAATAAGCGTTGCCAACAGTACGGCAAACAACGTCATGATCACCAATGACTGCCGCGTCGCCACCCTCGCTCGTCGTCGATCCCGCTTACCGAGACTAAATGCCACAACGACAGTAGTACCAAGATCGATAGCAGCAAAAAAAGCCATAATGACCATATTGAAACTGTCCGCCAATCCCACGCCGGCCATCGCATCTTTTCCCAGCCAGCTGACCAGAAAAGTGCTCAGGACCCCCATCAACAGGACACAGGCATTCTCCATGAAGATAGGAACAGCAAGCGGGGTTATCTCGCGCCAGAACAACACTTTGTAGCTCTTGCGTTTAGCGTGCCAGCGAGTGCCGTGAACAACCTGGCGTAAAGCAGAGGAGATATTCAAAGCCGACCTTAATTGCAGAAAGTGAAACCACATTTCAAATAATGAGGGAGAATCAGCAAAGCTGCAAAGATTTTCGCCAACAAATTGTCTGCAAATGCAACAAACTGTTGATAGAAACGGCAAACAGTTGGGGAATTTAAAAATCGGGTTTGACAAAAGATTTTTCGCCGTTAAGATGTGCCTCAACAACGATTCCTCTGTAGTTCAGTCGGTAGAACGGCGGACTGTTAATCCGTATGTCACTGGTTCGAGTCCAGTCAGAGGAGCCAAATTTCTGAAAAGCCCGCTTTTATAGCGGGATTTTTGCTATATCTGATAATCAATTTCCTCTTCACTGTTTTCCATCACCTGCCGCTTGATATCCTCAACTGACAGTCCTGCATTACAAAGTTCCAGAAAGCGCCAGACATAGTTACGCTGAAGTTGTCCTCGCTTGAGTCCCAACCAGACAGTATTAGCATCGAAAAGATGCCGCGTATCCAGGCGGATTAAATTCTCTTCCTCTTGTTCGCCACTGGATTGCTCGGCAACTAATCCGATCCCAAGCCCAAGAGCAACATAGGTTTTAATGACATCAGAATCCTGCGCACTTAATACAATATCTGCCAGCAAACCTTTGCGGGCAAATGCGTCATCAATACGTGAGCGCCCCGTAATCCCCTGTCGGTAAGTGATTAACGGCCACTTCGCTATTGATTCCAGCGTCAATGGTGTAATTTGCGTCAAGGGATGATCGAGTGGAACAAGCAAACTATGGTGCCAACGAAACCACGGGAAGGCGACGAGCTGCGGGTCATTACTCAAACGCTCGCTGGCGATACCAATATCAGCTTCGCCATTTTGCAACAATGTCGCAATTTCCTGTGGCGTCCCCTGGATTAGCTCGAGCCGAACCTCCGGGAAAAGTTCGCGAAAAGCTTTAATGACCTCAGGCAAGCTATAACGTGCCTGAGTATGCGTCGTTGCAATAGTGAGAACGCCAGACGTATCGTTGGTAAACAGGTCTGCAAGCCGACGAACATTACTGGCTTCATTCAGAATACGTTCTGCAATGACCAGTAATGCTTTGCCCGGTTCAGTCATGCCCAGCAGTCGCTTACCTCGTCGAACAAATATTTCGATGCCAAGTTCATCCTCCAGTTCCCGAATATGACGGCTGACGCCTGACTGTGAGGTAAAAAGCATATTCGCAACCTCTGTCAGGTTGTAATCCTGACGTGCAGCCTCGCGGATTATCTTTAGTTGTTGGAAATTCACGGTAAACTCCGGGCAGTTCAGATTTCCCGTTATTGTTAAAGTCTAATGCCCGGCATAACAAATAATAAAAACCCGCATCTTATTCCATCCCGATATAACGCTTAGCTCACCAATTGCCACTGCCTTTTTTCCATCACTGGAGAACTAATCACTGACATTAACAACTCTTTCACTGCCTGTGCCTGTGGCGATAAGTTCGCTCTGGCGGGTAAATTTAATGACAAAGAGAGACTCATGGAAGGAGTGGTAATGCGTGACATCCACCCATTTACTGCGCCACATAACGAACGCGCGGCCGATTCGGGTAATACTGCAACGCCCATGCCGCTGGCAATCGCTGCGGTAAGCGTGGCAATAGACTCAATTTCACCAATAACTTTTGCCGTGAGTCGCCGTAGGGAAAAAGCCTCATCAACACGAAGTCTAATAGCACTGTAATCACTGGGGAGAAAGAGGTTCATTTGCGCAATAGCATTCACATCAACGCTTTGCCCCGGGCAATCTTGAGTTCCTACCAGAAAAAGATCTTCTTTCAGCAAAGCCTGACTGGATACACCAGCCACAGGGGAATGCTCATAAATCACCGCCATATCGAGTTGGTGATTTATCAATTTTTCGTTAAGCACTGCACCACTATTTTCATGAAGATAGATAACGATCTCCGGAAATTCAGCGCGAACCGCCTGTAATAAGGGCATGGTGATGGATGACGCAGCGGTTCCTGGTGCAAAGCCAATCGAGACTTGCCCCGATAATGCCTGACCAACGTTATGCACCGCCAGTTGGGCCTGCTCACACTGACGTAAAATGGCCCGCGCATGGGTATAGAGAATTTTTCCGGCGTCAGTTGGCGTAACGCCCCGTTTTGTGCGAATCAAAAGTTGTTGATTTAACTCACCTTCCAGTGTGGCAACCTGCTGGCTGAGCGCTGGTTGTGCGATATGCAATACTTCAGCAGCCTGGGTCAGGCTACCAATATCTACAATTTTTACGAAGTATTTCAGGCGTCTGAAGTTCATGTTGCCTCCGGTTTTTAAGAATCGGCCCAAGTGCCGCCATTACTTACAACCAGATTGCAAGATGCTTGCCAGTTTTATTTTGGTGTTGATGTACAAGCTAACCAACTGTCAAATAAGAGATTATGATAGATTCGTCATTTGCTCCTTTAATCAGCTGTCGCGTTCCCCTGCCCTATAAAAGGAGGGTATGCACCACGATGGTTCATTACCCAATAAGATTGAAAGCTCACCACTTTGTTGAAATTGACAGCAAACAAACAAAAAAATGCATTTCACCCTTTGACATCACCATGCACTGCCATTAATATGCGCCCCGTTCACACGATTCCTCTGTAGTTCAGTCGGTAGAACGGCGGACTGTTAATCCGTATGTCACTGGTTCGAGTCCAGTCAGAGGAGCCAAATTCAAAAAAGCCTGCTTTCTAGCAGGCTTTTTGCTTTCTAATTACCAACGCTCTTAAAACATCTGTCTTGAACCAGAACTAATTTGCACAGGCATTCCCGATCGACGTTGCAACGCAGCATTTGCGCGATTCACATCAACTTCTTGCCCGTTGATAAACGCCCGCAAAGATGGGGTTACCGGCAATGGCACTTTTCGGTCAGACTCATATTCTGCACGATTGCGCGACAACGGCTCATGAACTTCCAGCCAGTTCGAGCCATCTGGTTCAGTGGTGTATTTTACTGGCTGGTCGATAATTTGCACACGCGTCCCAACAGGAACATTATCAAACAGATATTTGATATCGTCATTGCGCAGACGAATACAGCCCTGACTTACCCGGAGCCCAATACCAAAATTGGCATTGGTACCGTGGATGGCATACAACCTGCCAATATAAATCGCGTACAGCCCCATGGGATTATCGGGGCCCGCAGGAACAAATGCGGGCAAACTCTCCCCTCGTTTCGCATATTCGCGCCGAGTGTTCGGCGTTGGCGTCCAGGTTGGAGCTTCTTGTTTACGTTCAACGGTAGTCACCCAGTTACGCGGGGTTTCTCGCCCAGCCTGGCCGATACCAATAGGAAAGACTTCCACAGTATTACTGTCTGGTGGGTAGTAATAAAGACGCATCTCAGCGACGTTAACCACAATCCCTTTACGAACAGTGGCGGGCAAAATCAGTTGCTGCGGAATGGTGAGTTGCGAGCCAGACTTCGGCAAAAAAACATCAGCGCCCGGGTTCGCTTCCAGCATGTTACTTAACCCTTGCCCGTATTGTGCGGCAAAAGTCTCCAGCGGCTGGGTATTGTGATCAGGAACAGTTACAGTAAACGACTGCCCCACTAAACGGCTACCCTCTGGAGGTAATGGATAAGTTACCGCCAGGCTAGTATGGCTGGCAAAAAGCAGAGCAAATGAGCAAAGAATATTTACACGACGCATCATGTCCCTTTCCTATGTCGCGAAAGCTATCCGTTAAGTATAGCTTTTATCAGACTTTTCGTTTTTAACTGTTCAAATCAGAAGTCGTATTCCCCGGTAGAACAATATTACTGGCAGCAAGTTCGCCCATGTTGTTGTATATCGCACAGGCAGCTTCGATGATGGGCATCGCCAGAGCTGCGCCACTCCCCTCACCTAAACGCATCTCCATATTGAGATAAGGCTCCAGCCCCAAATGCGACAGCGCTATACGCGCCCCTTTTTCTGCCGACAGGTGAGAAGGAATGAGATACGGTTTGATCGCAGGAGACATCTGGCAGGCTGCGAGCGCAGCAGCATAAGAAAGAAATCCATCCAGCAACACGGGTAAACCGCAGGAAGCAGCGCCTAACATCACGCCAGCCATTCCGACCAAATCAAATCCCCCCACTTTTGCCAGAACATCAACGCCATCCTGCGGATTTGGTTGATTCAACGTAATCGCCCGGCGCACAACATCAATTTTATTAGCCAGTTTATCTGTCGGCAGGTTTGCGCCAATCCCAACCACTTCTTCAGGATCCCGGCCAGTGATTGTGCTGACTATTGCCGCTGCCGGTGTCGTGTTTGCCATCCCCAGTTCACCTACACCAAACAGCGTGACACCGTTTTTTGCCAGCTCCCGCGTATAACATATGACGTCCAAAAGCAACTTTTCAGCCTGACGGCGACTCATTGCCGGAGCTGAAGCAATATTGCCGCTACCTCGTGCGACACGCATGTTGATAAGCCCGGGGATAGGCTCAGCAGTATCAATACCAACATCAACTACGTGGACGTTAGCGCCCGCTTGTGCTGCCAGCACACACACGCCGGTTGTTCCACGGGTCATATTTTCAGCCTGTATGGCTGTCACTTCTTTTGGAGAAATAGCGACCCCTTCCTCCCAGACGCCGTGATCGGCACACATAACCAGTACCGCTTTTTTGCCCACATGCGGTATGCCATTCAACCCCGGCATTCCTGCCAGTTGTATGGCAAGCGCCTCCAGCCTTCCCAGGCTACCAACAGGTTTGAGTAACCCGTCAATATGCCGTTGTGCACGCGACATAGCGGCAGGATCGATAGCAGGGATCGTATTCAGTAAATCGGCAAGTGTTTGCATGTCACGTCTCTTTATAGCAGTGCCAGCAGGAAGACCAGTTCACCAAGCTCTATAGCAGCTCCCAGCGTATCGCCGGTTTGCCCGCCCAGCGTACGTTTGAGAAGCTGACCGAGGATGAAAATCGCCACCATCGTCACCACCATAGCAGCCACACCATGCATACCCGGCAATAATACGGCAGCAAAAATAGCGGCTAAGCCGAGTGTGACGCAGGTTTGTCGCCCATCAATTTTGCCAATGAACACATTGCCAAGCCCTTCTTCCCGCGCATAACGATGACGATACATCAATAATGCGGCAGTCCCGCGGCTGACCGCACATGCTGCCGCCAGCGATGCAAGGATCGGTTCGCCACGCAGAGCCAACTCGCTTAATACCAGAATCTTTGCCAGTACAACAAAAATCAATGCCAGACCGCCGTGGGTGCCTAAACGGCTATCACGCATGATTTCCAACATGCGATCGCGGCTACGTGCAGAAAATACGCCATCACAGGTATCGGCGAGGCCGTCCAGGTGGAATCCCCCGGTCATCAGCGCCAGCACAAGTACGCTAAACAGTGCCGCCAGTGGTACGCCACACCATGCCTGCAGCACCATGAAGACCAGCCCGCTAATCGCGCCAAGCAATAATCCAATTAAAGGAAAAGTAATAATACCGCGAGAATAATGCTCGAAATCCAGTCCCTGGGACCAGCGACGCGGTACAGGCAGACGCGTAATAAATGAGAGCATCGCCCAAAATAATTTACTCATTTGATTTTTACTCCAATACCCGAAACCACCAACCATACTTCATTTGCCGCAGCGGCCAACTGCTGATTTACCCGCCCGGCAATATCACGAAAATGTCGTGCCAGACGACTCTCCGGCACAATCCCCATTCCCACTTCGTTAGTCACTAATACAACCTTTGCGGGGCAACGTTGGCAGGCAGCAATCAACGACTGAATCTCAGCATTAATCGCCTGTTCCATCGCCTGATAATCCCATTCATCAGGGTCTTTATCGCCGCCATAATCAAACAACAGATTAGTCACCATTGTGGTAACGCATTCAAGCAACACAACCTCATTCGGGTTAATGTCTGCATGAATTAATTCATCAAGATGTTGCCAGCGCTCCACTGTGCGCCAGTGCTCCGGGCGGCCTTGCCGATGATGTTCTATCCGTGCAGCCATCTCATCATCAAGGATTTGCGAGGTAGCGATATACAGAACCTGTGAAGAGTCCCCAATAAGCGCCTCTGCGTGGCGACTCTTCCCGCTCCGTGCGCCCCCCGTCACCAAAATCATCATACCGACTCCTGATTCAAATGTATGATGGTATTCATTGAACAGAACAATGGATCCCCCACCGTTGCTGACCGCAAAACATTTACGCGATTAATACTGCGCGTAATATAATTAAAAATCCAGCATTCTCAATCCATTACGAAATAAGATGGCATTACGGAATAGCCAGACTTTCTCGTGTTAACGTCCGACAAAATGCGTCATTGACAGCGGTTTCTGTGGATTGACACATTTCATTCAGATAATGAATTAATGCTACTGCCGGACCAACCAGCAAACGGGCATTGTGTTCTGAAATCCAGGCTATTGATTCAACGTCAGCGACAGATCTGCGCTGTAAAAGAACTTGTAAAACAACGTAATAGAATTATCCGGAATGGTGGCGACTATGCACTAGAACACCACAATTTCGCTCTCTCGGTAAGGCACTGTCACAGCATTCAACAGAATGTGACTTGCCAGATTTATTAGCGCCACCAGATGTTTAACCGGGTAACCACGACCCAGTCGGGGATATATTCCATCTTCTCGCTGACATCATCAAGAATAAAAAGGTTTATCACACTCAGAGCAACGTTCTTCAGCAGGCGGGATAATTCTTCAACATTTAGAAGATGTGTTATTAAAGGCATACAAACTGGACGTATTGTATTTTCTTTTGGTGGTTGACCTAAGGTAGCAGTTTATCCTGATGCGCTGAGATTTCTGTAATATCTACGTCAACATTCTCCTCGAATAGAAAATGCAGCCCCGGCAAGTGATTCACATTTTTTAACAAAACGTTGTTAGCGTGCCATTTTCAGAAGCTCTCCAAGAAAGCGAATTCTTTTCTCAAATTCTGCATTCTCAGACACAGCTTTCTACTCCATGGTAATGGCCCAAATACGAAGTTGCTCAGGATCATTAGTGGTGCTGAGAAGTTAAATAACCATGCGGAGTACCACTCGTCATCACGTATTTATATATCATGAAGCTATTGTTGTGTTTTGTACATCAGTAGATATATTCTGATATACTCCTTTTGCTAGACATAACCTTTCACCTGCTTGCAAAGCTTCTGTGTTCTGACATTGCCAAATTGTTGCAATTCTGTATCCAGCCTTCTTTCAGTCATAGCTTCGGGCCGCGATAAGACTCACTGATCTGACCCTGATTCCTCTTGCAGACTTTATAGACCAATTAAAATGCAGTTTCTGCAGGTCAACGTCTGACCATCATTGTCATCACTCTGGCCATTAGAGTAACCTTCTGCATTCATCCTTTTGTAAAAAGTTTATATTAGTATCAGCAATTAACCGGACCTGATACTGATATGAGTCTTACCGCATATACGGTCAATTTCAGCAATTAATTACATTATCCACGCCAAAGTATTTGTCATCACAATGATGGTACCTTCTTTCAGACACCATTTTTCAACTCCGTTTTCCACGGACCGCACTCTTATGTCAAGAGTGCGGTCCGTGGATACAACCAGAGACCGACTGACACGAGTCAGAGGAAACGACGGATATGTTCAGTCGTAAAATATCTATCAAAAAACATGATTAAGGTCAAAAATGTTTGATATTTACAATTTATGAAGATGACAATAATTATAGATATATGAGAACATAAATGAAAATAATTATCATTACAGCAATCATTTGTACTTTGTATTAATGAGGGATGAAATGTTATATAATATACCTTGTCGAATTTATATCCTTTCCATTCTGTCATTATGCATTTCTGGGATAGTTTCTACTGCAACCGCAACTTCTTCAGAAACAAAAATCAGCAACGAAGAGACGCTCGTCGTGACCACGAATCGTTCGGCAAGCAACCTTTGGGAAAGCCCGGCGACTATACAGGTTATTGACCAACAAACATTGCAGAACTCCACCAATGCCTCCATAG
>ERZ773248.1200-NODE-1200-length-24044-cov-16.437325_pt1 | contig 24044 bp, 22 predicted proteins | sample MGYA00580518_ERZ773248 | MGnify/ENA primary metagenome ERZ773248 (study PRJEB29015, sample SAMEA2737762) | human gut metagenome | biome: human gut; feature: human-associated habitat; material: faeces | place: China | collected 2012 ...
AGAAACAACTATCGAATTACCTGGTTTTGCAGTTACAATGAGCTCCATCGAGGAAGCAATCAAAGAAGACATTAAAGCGAAAGACATCAAAGGAAAAGATATCAGTGTTTATGTAAACGTTGAGCAGAAAGCCGCATACTACACAGTAGACGGTCAGGGATCTGACGATTACAAGATCGACCTGAATACATTATAATCATTTTTATAACTGAAAATGAATGCCTGTGAGCGAAGGCTTGCAGACATAAAAACAGCAGGAATGTTCTCTTAATGAGCGCTCCTGCTATTTTTATGTTTTCGAAATCCGCTGATTTACTACGTAAATCGCTACTTTTAACGACTTTTACATTTCATTCATATTGAAAAATCAGACATCTAAGAAGTTTGTTCCTGTTCAAACAAATCCTCTCTTGTAATATTCTGTGCCCATTTCCTCTGGCGATAGTGGTGGAATACCCATGGCCACTTGACGAATTCGTCTGTACATAACAGGAAGTATACCCAAAGCACAGGAAGTTTCAGCACAAATGCTGCGAAGAATCCAAGCGGTACTGCATATACCCACATATCGATCGTATCGCAGATGAGACCAAATTTCGTATCTCCACCTGCCCGGAATACTCCGGCAATCAATGCAGTATTGACTGCAGAACCCATAATGTAATAAGTATTGATCAGCAGCATATATTTCAGATAATGCATTGCACCATCACTTAAAGAGGCAAATTTCATAACCAGAGGAGTGATGGCAAATACGATCACACCACCGATCGCTCCGGCGATGACAGTCATTTTCAGCATTCTGGAAGCATATACTTTTGACTTCTCCAGATCACCTTTTCCCATAACATTTCCAAGAAGAATCGTTCCGGCACTGGCAATGGCAAAGCAGAAAACAGAGCCGATATTGCGGACAACAGTAACCAGTGAATTGGCGGCAACTGCATCCGTGCCAAGGTGTCCGAGGATTACAGAATACATGGAGAATGCTACACTCCATGAGACATCATTTCCAAGCGCAGGAAGTGACAATTTAATGAAATCCCGGAACAATACTTTACTGCGGATAAACATATATGTCAGGTTCAGTTTCACATTCTTGCTCAGGGAAGATACAATCACGCAGGCAATCAATTCTATGAATCTGGAAGAAGCTGTTGCGATTGCAACACCTGTAGCTCCGAGCTTTGGTGCTCCGAACAGCCCAAAGATAAAGGTTGCATTCAGAATAATGTTCAGGACAAAAGCCAGCATATTCAAAGCCATACTGATTGTTACACGTCCAACACTGCGCAGGATCGCCAGGTAAACTTCCGTAACACCCCAGCACAGATAAGTAATGCCCATGATTCTGAGATAAGAAGAACCAATGGAGATCAGTTCAGGGTCAGATGTGAATATTTTCATCATATGCTGAGGAGCAGTGAAGGCAATCAGCGCTACAATCGCGGAAATTGCGATTGAAAAACGAAGCGCAATTCCCTCAATCGCATGAATTGCCTGTATATTATTTTTACCAAAATATTGTGCGCACAGAAGAGATGCGCCGGTGCCAAGTCCGTAATATACCATAAACAGGATATTGGAGTAATTGGCAGCCAGGGACACTGCGGAAATTGCAGACTGTCCGACGTAATTGAGCATAATTACGTCTGCGGAATTGACCGCTGCGCTGAGCAGATTCTGAATAATGATCGGAATCGTCAGCCGAAACATTTGCCGATAGAAATCATCTTTACCGGCTGATACTGTATTTGTCATATTTACCCCCATAATAAATTATAAATTTTCTTTTTGTCTGATCAGAGCATATTATTTCATCTTTTTTTATCATAGCTTTCATGCGGGGAATGCGCTATCTCTATTTTGACAAATTTATACATTATTATGACTTTTATGGTTGCTTGCTTGTTGGTATTCCATAAATTATTTAAGAAATATTTGTCTTTTTATCCCCGTTTTTTTAACCGAATCAAGTAAGTCCCCTGCTTATTGCTCCTCGCAACCCCCGCAGGGGACTTACTTGATTCGGTTAAACTTGTGTATCATATGTAGCATGGTCTGTATTGCGCTAAAAGTACTGGACTGGTATAATCTATATATGGATTTTGCAGCCTATGATGATAAATGTAAATATCCGTGTTCTTACCGAAAAGATTTTGAACAAGTCAAGCGGATATTCGCAATCCGCTTTGCTACTTGCTCATAACCGAATAACTGCTCCGCAGTTTATCAGAAGGAGCTTGCACTCCTCCTGATACAAGCAAGTCCCCACCCACTGCTTATTGCTTTTCGCAATTGAAGTAGGGGACTTACTTGATTCGGTTAAAAAATGATAAATAAAAACATGGTAGGTGAATTTTTTATGATGACATTGCAGCAGATCGATATGAGTATTTTATTGTGGATACAGGAACATTTAAGAGCAGATGCCCTGACACCTTTCTGGAAAGTTATCACTTTTCTGGGAAATGGAGGATGCTTCTGGCTTGTGCTGGCAGCAGGACTGCTGGTGTACAAGAAAACACGTCCGACGGGGATTGCGGCATTACTTTCCATTGCAACAGGTTTCCTTATCACGAATGTGCTGCTGAAGAATATTGTTGCCCGCCCAAGACCTTTTGACGCCTATACAGAGATTATTCCTCTGATCACAAAACCGACGGATTTTTCATTCCCGTCTGGTCATACATGTGCATCATTTGCGTGCGCGCTGATACTATTTAGAATGCTTCCGAAGAAATTTGGAATTCCGGCAGTGATCCTGGCAGGAATGGTAGCCTTCTCAAGACTTTACCTGGGAGTCCATTATCCGGGAGATATTCTGGGAGGATTTCTGGTAGCAGTATTTGCAAGCACACTGGTATATCATCTGATGTCAGCATATCAGAAAAAAATGCAGGAGCAGTCATAAGGTCTTTCTCATAAATGGAGATGAGACAAACATGGGAAAGGGCGCTGCAATCAAGACAGCACTTACATATATCAAAGAAATGAATCTGGTGCAGAGAATGAGTATTTTCACAAGAAAAACCAATAAAGCAGACAATAGATAATATTCTCAGTAACGCAGCCAAAAGTAGAATGTCTGCCATGACAGCAGAATATAATAAATTAATTTTAGAAACAAAGGGAGCTCTTTAATGAAGCAAAAACCCTTATTGATCAGCCTGTTAATTTCTCTGGGAACCGGAGTGATTGCAGGCTTTCTTACCTTCACAAGTATGGAACAATACCAGGAAATGTACCGCCCGCCATTGTCGCCGCCGGGGTGGGTGTTCCCGGTGGTCTGGCTGCTTCTTTATGCACTGATGGGAATTGCTGCATACAGAATATACATGAAAGATCCAAAAGCAAAAGCATTAAAGTTATACCTGATTCAGCTGGCGATAAACTTCTTATGGCCGATACTTTTCTTTAATTTCGGCTGGCAATTATTTGCGGCAGTCTGGCTGTTGCTGTTATGGTATCTGGTATTTGTTATGATAAAAGAATTTGCAAAAATTGATGAAGGTGCGGCAAAGCTTATGATTCCATATCTGATCTGGCTTACTTTTGCGGCATATCTGAATATAGCAATTGCTTTGCACAGATAGAAAAGAGTTACTGTTCACTCCCAATGTCATTAACTTAAAAAATAGTCGGCTATAAATAGTAATAATCTCTTTGATACCTACTTGATATTTTTAAATTTTACTTGACAAATGTTTTTTAATATGCGGCGTTATTACTGATCAATCAGTAATAACGCCCTTTGATTAGGGACTGTTAATCTTAACAACTTAATCAAAGGAGTATTTTATGAACTATTCAGATTCTATTAAAGCTATTTTACTTGCTGCAATTAATGAACTTTCCAAAACCCCGGAAAACTATGCTGTCAAGCCTGGAGTTGATTTTATCAGAAACAGAAAACTTGGATTTAAAGATTATATGTTGATGTTCCTGACTATGGAAGCAGATTGTATCAGAGAAGCACTGCATAAGCTTGGCGATAGTGACAGTTCTATCTTTAAGGATGATGCGGTGTTCAAGTATGTCAATGACGAAGATACTATCAAACGGCTTTGTGGATTGAAATAAACTATCAGCATTTCTAAAATATCGGCATATGGCCGGTGGAATTAAAATACAAAGAATTAAAGAGCCGCTTTGCTATGGAAGAGTTTTCCGGTGCTACTGCAACTTCTATCATTCAGGAATTTTATATCAATATGCTTCTTTCAAATCTTGTTTCCCTTATCAAGAATGACGCAGATGAAGAAATAGACATCACTTCCAAAAGTTCCAATAAATTTCGTTATCAGGCTAATCACGCATTTATCATCGGACGGATCTAGATCATCTTTCCAAAGATCCTCTGTGATCTGTCTGAAGCCTAATATTATTTATGTGAAAAATTTTATGATAAAAGAAGCTGAGGAACAAGAGCAACAAGTCCAGCAGAATGAGCCGCCTAAGAATTGTGAAAATCAAAATTCAGTAATGCGGAATGTAGAGAATCAGGAAGTTAATCTTTTATCAAAAGAAGAACTTTGCAAGCGGATTGAAGGTGTTGAAAAAGAATTAAAGATGATGGTGTAGGTTTTGATTATAAGAAGGTACTAATTTGAGAGAAAAACAGTACTGGAGAAGAGTTGATCTTTTGTGGGAAATTAAAATAAGTATACCATTTGCAAGTGGCAAAATCAAATCAGATGGATGTCTTTTTACACTATATTTCGACTATTCACGCAAAAATATAGACAGAGAAATTAAATTCAAATAATATATATAATATAGATATAAAAACAGTTAAAAGAAGGAAGGAGGAAAAATAGAGAAAGTTTATACCAGATATAGTAATGAGCTTTCTGACTATGATGGTATAAAAGGATAATGGAAAGGAGGATACTTCAAATGAAAAAAATCGAATCAAGAGTATCAGCGTTTGTATTAAGAAGGTCAAAATTAAAACAAAGGCTTTTTGCATGTTTGCTATCTTTTGTATTGCTGTTCAGTACTTTAAGTCAAAGTATTGTAGCAACAACCGTGTATGCAGGCAATATTCTTATGATGGAACAAGATTCAGAATTACCTGTCAAAGAAGATCAAGCAGATATTACGGATCAGGATCATCAAGAGGAAAATACTGATACAGAAAACACAAATTCAGATAAAGAACAGGGAACTGAAGAAAGCACGGATTCAGATAAAATAGTTACCGCATATGTATAAAATACAAGGGGGTTAAATCAATGAAATTTGATGTTAAAACACAGGGAAAGAAAATGGAGGTTGCTTTGGAAGGAAGAATGGACTCTGCAACAGCACCGGAATTTGAGAAGAAGATTTTCCAAAAGCTTGATGGAGTTACCGAGCTTGTTCTGGACTTTACCGATCTTGCATATCTTTCCAGTGCCGGATTAAGAGTGCTTTTATCCTGTCAGAAGAAAATGAATGCAGCAAAGGGAAGTATGGTTGTAAAGCATGTCAATGAAATTATTATGGAAGTATTTGAAGCAACCGGATTTGACAGTATTTTGACAGTCGAACAATAAAAGACAGATGAAAATGGGGAAAAGAATATGACAATTGAAGAGAGAAAATTAACACCTGCCGGACAGGGGAATCTGCAACAGATCAAATTGGGAATACCGGTAGTGGAAGCATTGAATCGGATGGCAGAGGATCCTATGAGGGAAAATGAAAAGCTGCTTTTAAGGATTCTGGAACAGAATAAGGATACGGAATATGGAAGGAAATATGGCTTTGCGGATATTCATTCCATAGAAGAATACCAGAAGAAGGTTCCGGTTAGTGTATACGATGATTATGCAGGCTATATTTTAAGAATGAGTGAGGATGGGGAGGAGAATCTGATTACCTCCGGTAAGGTTGTACATTATAACAAGTCTTCAGGAACGATTGGAAATCCCAAGCGTATACCATTGACGGAAGAGGCTTTTCAGGTTTTTCAGAAGTATAATGGTCCCTACCGTATGGGGCTGGTCGCAAAAGAACTCGGAGAAGACTGGATCAACGGACGGAATATGTCCATTGCGGAATCCATTGCAGAGATCCAGCATGTGAAAAGCGGTGTTACTTATGGGGCTTTGTCAATAAAAATGATCGGTGAATTCCGCCCTTACCTCGGAATGAGTTTTACATCTCCCGATGAAGCAATTTATCCGGAATCGGAAACCAACACCAGATATCTGCATGCACGTTTCGGACTGATGGACCAGGATCTTACGAATATGGCAGCGAACTTTCTTGGGTTTTTACTGGAAGTATTGCGTTATATGGAACAGAATTGGGAGCTTCTGGTTAATGATATTGAACAGGGAACGATTGATCCGGGTATTAAAATGTCAGAGGAAGTCCGTTCCAGTCTCTTAAAGAAAATTCAACCCATGCCGGAGAGAGCGCAGGAACTGAGGGGAATTTTCATGCAGGGGTTTGAGGAACCGATTGTACCGAAGCTGTGGCCTCATGCACAGTTCCTTACCGGTGTCGGTTCCGGTGGATTTAAGGTTTATGCTGATAAGATCAAAGAGAAATATATGGGAGAAAAAATAGCCCGTTATTTTACCGGAATTAATGCATCTGAAGGCATGATCAGTGTCCCGTACCGGTTAAATGATGAGAAGAGCGTGCCGGTTCCGGACAGTATGTTCTATGAATTTCTGCCGACAGACGCAGATGATGATTTCTCCAAAATAGTAACGATAGATCAGCTTGAGACAGGTAAAGAATATGAAGTGATTGTTACGAATCTTTCCGGTTTTTACCGGTATCGTATGCGTGATGCGGTAAAGATTGCAGGAAAATATAAGAATCTGCCGATTCTGGAATTCATCGGACGTATTGATCAGACAGTCAGTGTTATGGGGGAGAAGACAACAGAAGTGGCACTCAGGACTGCCGCAGAGGATACAGCAAAGCAGCTTGGCTTTGACATGATTGATTTTACAGTATATCCGGATGTTGAACATGTTCCTCCACGTTATACTTATTTTATGGAAATCGAAAGCCTTCCGGAGGGGATGAAAGCAAAGGAAATCCGCTTTTTTCTGGAGAGGAATCTTGCTAAGGCCAATCCGTCCATGGGAGATAAGGTGGCAAAAGGAATCTGTGCGCCAACTAAGTTAAATATCTTAGAGCCGGAGACATATAGCTTATATCGTGATCTGATGATAATGAAGGGAATTGCGCCGGCACAGCTGAAGCCTGTGCACATCATCCGGAATGAACTGCAGCGGAAATTTTTTTTCAGTCAGACAGAATGCGGGGTGGAGCTTGTAAAATAAGTAAAAGGAGGAGTCTATGAAAATTTTAGCTTTAGTAGCAAGCCAGGACAGTACTGTGGAAGATGTTAAGACAAATGGAAGAAGGCAGATGCAGGCACTGATAGGTAAAGATAAGGAAGTACTTTTCTGCGAATATTCCACGATTGAAATTTGCAGGAACGGGGAGCTTGCGATCACCTGTCTGGGCGAAAAAATGGAAAAGCCGGATTATTTCTGGCCACTGCTTGGATCCACGGATGGATTTATTCTGGAGAATATGCTTCAGGATGCGGGAATTCCATCTATTTTAAATCTGCGTGAGCTTCAGGTCGCAAGAAGTAAGATTGCAACTTATCAGAGACTTGCACAGAATGGAATACGGGTGCCTGATACGATGGTGTTTTTCAAAGATTCTGATCCCGAAACACTGTCTGGTCGTTTTGGTTATCCATTTGTTGTGAAGCCGGACAGTGGATTTGGCGGGATTGGTGTAGAACTGATCCATAACGGCCAGGAGCTTAAGGATTACTTTGCAACTCTTTCCTATGGACAGGCTTATGTGGCACAGGAATATATTGCTACTTCCAAAGGAAGAGACATCCGTGTTGTTGTTCTCCATGGCAGATATTATTTTTCGATGGAGCGCCATGCATCGAATCCTGATGAATTCCGTTCGAATGTACATGTGGGTGGAACTACACAGGAGAAGACTCTTACCGAAGAAGAAAAGGTATTCTGTGAAAAGGTAGCGTCCATATTTGATCTTCCAATTATCGGACTGGATCTTATGATTGGTGATGGAGAGTATGTGCTGGCAGAGGTAAATGCATTTCCGGGTATGCCGGGGTGTAAGATGATGGATGCATATGCTTCCGTTATTGATGATTTTATGGAGGGACAGGCATGACCGGATTTTTGCGAAGAGTATTAAGCCCATACAGGGGACATTTGATACTGGTCATTTTACTGCAGCTTGGTCAGTCCTTTTTAACCATGTATCTGCCAACAATCAATTCCAGAGTGATCGATTATGGTGTGGCGAATGCGGATGCTGCATATATCATGCAGCAGGGAATTCTCATGCTGGGAATAGCTCTTATTCAGTTTCTGCTATCAACCTTGGCTGGTATTTTCGGAGCAAAGGTGGCACTGATGACCGGACGGGATTTGAGGGAGCAGGTTTATGAGAAGCTGATGTATTTTTCACGCAGGATGATCGGAAGCATGGGAGCTCCTACGCTGATTACCAGGGCAACAAACGATGTACAGCAGGTAACCCAGTTTATTACGTTCTTATTTACCGCGATTATCGCAGCACCGATGATGTTTATCGGAGGTCTTGTGCTTGCCTTGTCCCAAAGCGTGAAACTTTCGGTGGTATTGCTTGTGACGATACCCCTGCTGCTTGGGGTTTCTGTGGTATTCTTAAAGCTGATTCTTCCTTATTACAGAGAACAGCAGACGAAAATAGATGAGATGAATACCGTACTCAGGGATCAGATTTCCGGTGTCCGTGTGGTAAAGGCCTTTACGAAGGAACAAGGCGAGAAGGAACGCTTTGAACGGATTAACGGAGATCTTTCAAGGATTAATACCAGCATCGGTAAGATTACAGGGCTGATGCAGCCGATCTTTACCCTGACAATGAGCTTTGCCAATATTACGCTGATTTGGCTTGGCGGCCGTATGGCGGGGAACGGTCAGGTACAGATTGGACAGGTAATCGGCTTCGTAACCTACATATCCTTTATTCTGACAGCAACCCTGATGGCTTCCATGATTTTTATTATGCTGCCAAGAGCCGAGGTATCGGTTACACGTATTGAAGAGATTTTAAACAGTGAAAGTGAAATTCAGGACAGAGAGGATGCTTTTTTGCCAGAGCAGTTCCGGGGAGAAATACGTTTTGAACATGTGACGTATTCCTATGCACCGGATAATGAGCAGGTGGAGCCTGTATTGAAGGACATTTCCTTCTGCGCACAGCCGGGTAAAACGACGGCGATTATCGGATCTACCGGATGTGGTAAGACTACCCTGCTTGATATGATTCCACGTCTTGCAGATGTGACAGAGGGGACGGTCTTCGTAGATGGCATGGATGTCCGGAAGCTGTTAAGGCATGAGCTTGATCAGGCAATCGGCATGGTTCCGCAGAAGGCTTTCCTGTTTTCGGGGACACTGGAGGATAATCTGCGGGATGGAAAACCGGATGCAACACAGAAAGAACTCTGGGAGGCTCTTTCGATTGCGCAGGTAAAGGAGTTCGTGGAGAAAAACGAACGTGGTCTTAAGATGAAGGTTTCCGAAGGGGGAACAAACTTTTCGGGCGGGCAGCGGCAGCGGCTTGCGATCGCAAGAGCAATTGTCCGCAGACCCTCCATCTATTTGTTTGATGATTCGTTCTCCGCACTGGATTACCGGACAGACCAGGAGCTGCGAAGAGCACTGAAGCCGGTTATACAGAATGCGGCTGTGATTATTGTTGCACAGAGAATCAGTACCATTAAGGATGCTGACCAGATCCTTGTGATGAATCAGGGACGTATTGAAGCGGTTGGAACACATGAAGAGCTCATGCAAAGCAGCCGGACTTATCAGGAAATTGTGGCTTCCCAGCCCACAGATAAGGAGGTGGCATCATGAGTACAAAGCAGAAAAAGACCATACAAAAGGGGTCTTTCAAGCGGCTGTTAAAGCTCTTCTTCTTTAAAAATAAGATGCTGACCGCTCTTATGCTGTTCAGTATTATTATTTCAGCGGTTGCTACAGCGCTGGGACCGCAGTATCTGGGGTATGCAACGGATTCCATTGTACAGGATATGTCAAACCCGGTAAGCAGTAACATTCACTGGGACCGGTTTTTCTTCTGGGCAGGGATATCGAGTGTGATTTTTCTGATCCAGTTCGTATCGAAATGGCTATCCGCATGGTTTTCCACACGGATCATCTCTGATACGGCGAAAGAATTGCGCAGTCAGGTAGAAACAAAGCTATGGTCGCTGCCATTAAATTATTTTGATACAAACAGTCACGGAGATATCATGAGCCGGACCACAAATGATATTGATAATGTGGTCACGACTCTGAATTCTTCCGGTGCAGATACGATTTACAGTATTTTCCAGCTGGTCGGGATGATTGTCATGATGACTGCAATTAACTGGAGGCTGGCATTGATCACTGTGATCATTATTCCGGTTTCGGGCTGGATTGTGACCCTGATTTCCAGGTTTGTGCGTAAGGAATATCAGAAGCAGTGGTATTATACCGGAATGATTAACAGTAATGTGGAAGAGAGTGTGAACGGACACAATATTGTAAAGCTTTATGGTCAGGAAGAGAAGTTCGTGGAAGCTTTCAGGAAGCAGAATCGTCTGCTGTATGAATCTTCCTTCAAAGCTATGGCCGTATCGAACCTGATTCAGCCATTGTCCCGGTTCTTTACGAATCTGAATTATGTGATTGTGGCATTGGGAGGTGCTTTACGGGTAATATCCGGACAGATGACGGTCGGAGATGTGCAGGCATTTATTCAGTATACCAGACAGTTTCAGACACCCTTTTCCAAGCTGTCCCAGGCGTATTCTTCACTGCAGTCCGGAATAGCGTCTCTTGACCGAATCTATGAGCTGTTAGACAGTGAAGATCAGGCTGAAGAAAAACCGGAAGCCAGAGAGAGCTACCAGTTGCAGGGAAAGATCGATTTCCGGGATGTGAGCTTTTCTTATGTACCTGAGAGAAAGCTGATCGAACATATGAACCTTGTTGTAAAACCGGGCCAGATGGTCGCTATTGTTGGAGGAACTGGTGCCGGTAAGACAACACTTGTAAATCTGATCGAACGATTTTATGAAGTAAACATTGGAGAAATTATTTTTGATGACAAAGTAGAGATTCACGACCTTACAAGAGCATGCCTGCGGGAGAACATTGCAATGGTTCTGCAGGACACCTGGGTGTATAAAGGAACGATCAGGGACAATCTGAAATATGGTCTGAAACGGGAAATCACGGAAGAAGAATTCCGGAATGCATGCCGGGAGACCTTCGTGGATCAGTTTGTAAGTACACTGCCTGATGGTTATCAGACCGTAATTTCCAATGAAATGTCAAGCCTTTCTGCCGGAGAAAAGCAGTTGTTGACGATCTGCAGGGCATTTCTTGTGAAACCGAATATTCTCATTTTGGATGAGGCAACAAGTTCTGTAGATACCAGAACCGAAGCCATGATTGATCAGGCACTTGATAAGCTGCGAGAGGGACGGACAAGCTTTGTCATTGCCCACCGTCTGTCCACAATTCGCAATGCAGACGTGATCCTGGTTATGGAGAACGGGCATATCGTGGAGCAGGGCAGTCACAAAGAGCTATTAGCACAAAACGGAGCCTATGCCAGATTATATCAGGCACAGTTTGAATCATAGAAAATAGGCGGAGGAAGAGATTATGCGTATTGTATTTTATAGTGCGTCAACATCAGCACATTCCAATTCATCAACAAAAACAACCTACCAGCCGTTCCGGGCAGATACCTGGGATGAAATGGACCGGCTTTATCCGGACTGCGAATTTGTTGTAGCAGGACCCCTGAATGGTTCTTACATTTTTGACGTGGCAGATGGGGAAATCTGCAAAAAACCTGAGAAGGTGAAATACGTGCTTTTGGAGAGTGGAATGAGTGCGGAGGATACGGCAGAGCTGATTGCACAGCAGAAGCCGGATATTGCTGTAGCAATTGCATCGGGAGCCGTTCCCTTTGACTGGGTACCGATCAAGACAGCTCTCATTGCTGAGGAATTACAGAAAAGAGGAATTGCAACCATTGCCAATAATACGCTGGTGTCAGTGGCTGCATTTGATAAGTGGCGTAGTAATATCATGTTCCGCAGCTTTGTCAAAGCGGCAAAGGGAATCTATATTCACCATGAGCTGTTTCTTGCGGAGAAGAAGAATCCGGGTGTCAGTGTAAATGTATATAAGGAATATGTTTTTTATCGGATTAAGGAAATGAACTTTCCGGTCATTGTGAAGGATACATTAGGTGCAGGGTCAATCGGAGTGGAAGTCATGAACTCCTATGAGGAAGTAGAGAGCTTTCTTAATTCCGATCGGAACAATTCAGATATAATGGTGGAAGAACTGATCCAGGGAGAACAGTTCGGAACGGAAATTCATGGTGTAGAGGGACGTTACAGTGTTCTTCCGCCGATCGCCTTTTCTGTAACAAAAGAGGGCATTACAGATCCGTTAAGTTCTGTAAAATTTGGCCCGGTGACGGATCCTTCCTATCATTTTGAAAAGGTACAGGAAGAACTGCTTAATATGGCACAGAGTTTGAAATTTGAAGGAACGGTGCAGGTCGATCTGGTTTATCGGGCAGGAGAATGGTATATTATCGAAATTAATCCAAGGTGGTCCGGAATGACAACAACAACGGCTGCCATGGAGGGAAGAAATCCACTATCTATTTTTGTGGACAGCATACTCGGAACTGACAAAAATTACAGTATGAAACGGAACCTGAAATATGCATTGAACTTTAAGATGAAAGCAAGGTCGCAGGAGGATCTGATCCGATTATATGGGAATCCGCATGTGGATTATATTATGCAGTTGGAAACCTCAGTGGCAGGTATGGAGAAGATCAACTATTGCGAGGTTGTTATCAGCACCGATCAGGAAAAAGAAGATATTCTGAATATCCTGAATGAACTGGAAGAGGAATTCCCGGGGCTTGTTTCCGATAATGTGAAAGCAAATGCCGGAGAGCTTGTTGCAAAATATCAATGAGAAAACGGCGGTCGATAAGACCGCCGTTTTCTGCTGTTTGCATTTATAGCTGATTGACTGATAAAAGATAATTGCCAGAGATGAAATAATTTTTGAGTTGTTTGGAGAAATTAAAACCATTTTGCAGCGTATTGCTGTAATTGTTCCTGGACATCCCGGTAGCTGTATTTGCTGACCGGGATTATTTCATGATTATTCAGTGTGATTTCAAAGCGTCTGATTGAACGGACAGCATACAGAGAAACAATGTAGCATCTGTGACATTGCACGAAGATATCTTTCGGCAGAATTTCACGGACTGCAGAAAGGGACTTATATATCTTTGTGACAGTACCGTCCTGAAGGTGAATCTGCAGTTCTTTATTGATTATTTCAATATAGGTAATATCCCTGATATGAAGGGATACAGTTCTGGACGGAGTGTCGATTATAATGGATTTCGGGATCAGATGTCGGATTGCACGGGTTAGTGCTTCTGCAAGTTTTTGACGGCTGACCGGCTTGAGGATATAACCTACAGGTTCAGCAGAATATGCATCGAATACAAATTCCTTACTGCTGGAAATGAAGATAACGGGAATTTGGTTTCTGGTGTCACGGAGACATTCTGCAAAGCTGATCCCATTGTTTTCACCCAGCATAATATCAAGAATCAGAATGTCACAGTTTTTGGGAGTATTCTGCAATGTATTTTTTAATTCTGCAATAGAAGTATATTTTCGAATCTCGCAGGATTCTCCCATGGATGCTAAAATATCGCTGATCATTTCTGATATCTGTGTTAAAAAAATCGGTTCATCATCACAGATGACAATATGGTACATAGTGAAAGCCTCCTATTATTCGTTATTTTCGTCAAGACAAAGCGTTGTTGTTACAGCAAAAAAGCCATCATGTACCTGTACGCTCAGTATACCATTGTATTTTTCGGCGATTCCATTGATGATCTTAAGGCCGTAACCGTGTCTGTCACTGTTCTTTTTACTGGATTTATAGTTTCCATTCGTGATTCTCAAGTTATCCTCATTGCAGGAGTTTTCACATTTAATAAACAGAAAATTTCCCTTTGAATGGAGATTCAGCCGGATGATCCGCTGTCCTTCAGAAACATTCTGACACCCTTCTACTGCATTTTCCAATATATTTGTCAACATCCGGCACAAATCAATATCTTCCATGTTGAGTCTTCTGCCAATGATAATACTGTACTCCACTATGGCTTTATAACGGCTGGCACGTTCTGCAAATTCTGAAAGGATGGAATTGACCAGAGCATTGGCTGTGTAGGTAACAAAAGGAAGCTGTTCGGCTTCTTCAGTAAATTTCTGTATATACTGTCTGGCACCTGCATAGTCCTCCTGTTTAAGATAGGAGGACAGGGCATTCATATGATGCCGGATTTCATGGTGTATTTCCAGGATATGTTCATTGTTTTCTGCCTGATTACGATAGCTTTCCAGCATGCGCTCGGAAATCCGCTGTTCTTCCTGTTTACTGCGGATGTATCCCATGACACTGAAGAATACGGCATACACCATGAAAGCAAATACTGCAAACAGTACAAACATAACATGGACAACTATATTATTGGAAAGATTTATTATGCTTGAGAACTGTGCAATGCTGGCAATCAGAATAAACAAAGCAGGGAGGGAGCAGAGAATCTTCCAGATCCGTGATTCCAGATCTGCATTGATCATAGTACGGATTCGCTCCATCAGTATGAGAAATGGTTTCGCAAGAACCAGATTTATGATAAGTGTGAGAGCCAGTGCAAAGGGCGGATACATAAAATAATCGGATGGAAACCGGAAAGTACGGTGCAAAAAGGTAACGGTGCTTGTAACAAAGAATCCGTAGCTCATTACAACAAAAAATACAAATAGTTTTTCTGCTATTTTTGCCTGGATGATAAAACAATACAACACTCCGAACAGTAGCAGGGCAATATAAAAAATAACATTCCAGATTAGCTCTTTGTAATCACCGCCAATGTTGAACTGTGCGATAAGAGAAAACGGAATGACCATTACAATAAAAATGGACAGTGCCATGAGCATTGTCTTTTTTGTGCTTAGGCGGAAACGATCCCGGAATGGATACAAACAGAAAAATGCATAAGGAAAAATCTGAAGAGAAAATCCGCAGAAATAACGCAATGCTATCATAAAAACCTCCTGTCAAAAAGATAGATAATGGTCAGGTTACCTATTAAAAATAAGTATACCATTGGCAGAAGGCAAAATCAAATCATATGAAGGCCTTTTTACGCCATATTTTGACTATTCACGCAAAAATATGGACAAGGGAATTAAATTCAAATAATATAAAAATATAAATAATATAGCCACAAAAACATTCAAAAGAAAGGAGACTAAAAAATGAAGAAAAGAATGATTATTGTGACAGTACTGATTATGGGAACTCTGGGAGCAGGATGTGTGAGTGTCCAGGCATCGGATACGTTACCTGAACTGACAAAAGACAATGCACTGGAACAGATGATGAAAGCAGGAGAAACAGACAGTCTTGTAAGCAATCATAAAAGCTATGAAGCTACCTGTGAATATATACTGCAGAATACAAAGGTATATGACTATGAAGATTCTGAAGTGATGTATGTAGATATGTATGGTACTACCCAGGTGCTCTATAAGGATGGCGAATTAAAATACGGAAAAGAAGGAGAAGAGTATCTCTCCTGTCTGTATATTGATGAAGCAGATGGAAATGCAGATGATCTTATAAGCTTTTACACAGATGAAACCATAGAGGAAGAAGTGACGGATCTGAAGGACGATGGTGATACGATCATTATACAGACAAAGGTACCTGAAGAACTTACGCAGAGCACACTGAATTCTCAGGGCGATGGAGAATCCTACGCAGAGGGAGACTGGATTTCTATGGAATATGTGGTTGCTTCGGATGATTACAGACCACTGAAACATACTCAGATTCTGAATCATAAGGACGGCACTTCAGAAGAAGCTTCGAAGATGGAATTCTCCTACGGCGTGGACAGACCTGAGGATGTAGCAGATCTCTGTGAAAAGTACGAAGAAGCAGAAAAAGCAGAAGGTGATGTACGTAATGTGACAGTTACTGCAGCTCCTGGTACAGAGCAGGAAAAGGATTATGCAATCACGGTTCCAGCAGATAATCATGTATGGATCATGCTTCATGACGATAATTCTTATTACATTATGTACACAGATAAGGAGTGTAAAGAACTGTACGAGCCAGAGGAAGATGTGAAAGAAGATACACATCTCTATGCAGAGATTGAGTCTTATGAAGAGGCGGAGGATGAAGTATGAGGAGTTTGAGCGTATTTATCAGGAATATTATCTGAAAATTTTGACATTTATACATAAAAGAGTTCCTGATCTGTATGAAGCGGAAGAACTGACTGGAGATGTATTTCTGTCTTTTTACAGAAATATGGACAGTTATGATGAAGAAAAAGGTAGTATAGCTACCTGGTTGTATGCAATCACAGCAAACCGCTTGAAAAACTATTATAGGGATAAAAAGACTCATTATTCTCTGGAAATCCTGAAGCAGCAGACAATTCCCCGGGAAAAAATGCCGGAAGAGATTGTGGCAAAGATTATGAGAGAAGAGACATTAAGAAAAAGTCTGGAGCAGCTTTCTGACAGAGAACGGGAAATTCTTCTGGGAAGATTTTATTATCAGAAAAGTTCCACAGAGCTTGGCAGGCAGATGAATTTATCACCGGGAAATGTAAGGATGATACAGAAACGTGCTCTGGAGAAGTTGCGAATGATTATGGAAAAACAGGGGGAATAGGCGTTCAGGCTACAGAGACTCTGCCTGAACTGACTGGGGATAATGCATTGTAATAGATTATGAAAGCCGGATGACATATTTCAGATATGAGATATTTGCATATAGGTAGTTTGAAGAGGAGGGAATTGTATATGTGGACAAGGAGAGAATTGAAAGAGTGTGCCAAACAGCTTTTAAAGATAAATTATTGGAAAGCAGTTCTGGCAGGAGTTATATTATCCCTGATTGGAGGTTCAGGAGTGGTCTCGGTAGTAGAAAGGTCTTCTTCCGGAAGTTTTGATGAAGTGATAGGCGCAGTAGAAACTGATGATTTTGGCCTTGTTTTAGGAATTGCACTTGGAATTGTGGCAGTTGCGTTGCTTGTTAACTTTATTATGACGATTTTGATTTGGAATCCTCTGGAGGTGGGATGTAAAAAGCTGTTTATTCAATGTGAATACGGAACAGCGGAGACGAGATGTATCTGGTCGGTGATCAACAGGAGAGATGGAAAGAATGTTGGCTGGATTATGTTTTTGCGGACATTGTTTGTAAGCTTATGGAGTCTTTTGTTTATAATTCCGGGAATTATAAAACAGTATGAGTATATGATGATTCCGTTTTTGTTGGCAGAGAATCCACAGATGAATCGAAAAGAAGCTTTTGAAAAGAGCCGTCAGATGATGAAGGGAAATAAGTGGGCTGCATTTGTATTAGATCTGTCTTTTATAGGATGGAGCCTTCTGGGAATTATAACATTCGGGTTGGTTAATATATTCTTTGCCGGACCATATCAGTATTTAACACAGTCACAGCTTTATTTTCGCCTGAAAGAACAGCAGAAAGAGGAAAGCTATGGATATTGAGTATTTATTGTACCTGCAACAATCTCGCGAAACGGTTGGCAGTATTCTGACACCGCTTATGAATGCAGTAACAAAGCTGTCCGCAGGATTTTTACCTATTGCAATGATGTGTATGATTTACTGGGCATTTGACCGGAAGACGGGACGAAAAATCCTGGCAGGACTTGGGGGCGGTCTGTTTATCAACGGATTTTTAAAGCTTACTTTCTGTGTCTATCGCCCATGGATACGGGATACACGGATTTTACCCTATGGTGATTCTAAAACAGCAGCTACCGGATATTCATTTCCAAGTGGGCATACAACGCGGGCAACGGCTATGTTCGGTGGAAGTGGACTTTGGTTCATGGAAAAAAAGCACAGTGTCGTTGCAGGTCTGTTGTTTGTGCTGGTATTCCTGACTATGTTTTCACGAAATTATCTGGGAGTACATACTCCGCAGGATGTTCTGGTGGGATTTATATCAACAGCAGTTATGATGTATCTGACCGGGTGGTTGGAATTGTGGAGTGAAAAAGAAAAAAAAAGAGACCTCATGATTCTTGTGGCAGGGCTTTTGATCTGTATTGCTGCTGTGCTGTACTATGAATACAAACCATATCCACTTGATTATCTGCCGGATGGATCACTTCTGGTTGATCCTGCTAAAATGCGGGGAGATGCATATGAAGGAGTCGGATTTATTGCATCCTTTGTCATCTGCAGGATACTGGAAAAAAGACAATTAGATTTTGACAGAATTTCGCAAAAGCTAAGGTTGTTTATCAGTATTTTTGCATTAATTCCTTTGTACTGGTGGATAAATACAGGGTGCCCATATATAATAGAAGAAATAAGCCGAAGCCTTGGCAAGTTCCTCAGATTTGGGCTTGGAATCATATATATCATGGTGCTGGTGCCAGGAACGGTGGTACTGGCAGGAACTCTGACTAATCGTGGAAGTGATAAGGTGACCAGAGAAAAACAGGGGCAGCCCTAAGGCTGCCCGGAAGGATTGATATAGTTATTTACGAATAGAACTTCAACGCTTCAACGCTTTTTGAATTTCCTCCATATTCATGCCTCGTTTTAACATATTGTTTATCCTCATCTGCTCCCTATATCTGGGATCATCCATAGTAGGACGGCCAAAACCACCGGCAACATTTTCTAATTCTTCTTCAGATAATTCGTTTGTAATGTTCTGTTTGATTTCGCTCATAATAGTTCTCCTTTCCTGTAAGAATTCGAATGCTTCCTATCTGTTTATAAACATCAGAAGAGAATTTGTCACATTATATGAAGAAAAAATTATTTTTATCTGGAGATCTTTGATGCAAAGCGTCAGAGACCAGATACAATAAACAAATGATAAAAATACAGCATCAGTCAGATGATATGATAAACAAATTGCATACTGGAGGATGGAAAAGTGGATAAACAGAGTATATTTAGAAGGGAAAGTCTTGATCGTGTTGAATCTCCGGAACAATTAGATGCATATATTAAGGTGTCTCATCCGAAGGTTTGGTTAATTATGGCGGCACTTCTGGTGGCAGTAATATCTGTGATTGTATGGAGCGTTGTAGGAAGTCTTCCACAGACGATGACAGTGAAAGGAGTTACTGTTGGAGGTAATGTGATTAACTGCTATGAATGTGTAGAAAATGCCAACACAAACCTGATAGGATGTAAGGCAAATATTACACTGCCTGATGGAAGAAGCATCAGTGGCAAAGTGGAAGCAGTGAGTCAGAATCCTTATTCACAGGAGGAAATTCGTGCTGAAATATCAGAAGACTGGCTTGCGGATAATGTGCTTGATGGAAACTATTCTTATGAAGTTCGGGTTATAGCTGAAGAAGACATTCCCCCAAATATGCTGGCAACAGTTATCATTACAACAGCCGAAATGAAACCAATTCAATTTATTTTGAATTAGGAGAGTGCTATGAAAAAGAGAAAAAAAAGAATTACAGTTCCGGTTATTATGCAGATGGAAGCCCTGGAATGTGGTGCAGCAAGCCTTGCTATGATTCTTGCGTATCATGGCAAGTGGTTACCGCTTGAACAAGTTCGTAGTGATTGTGGAGTATCAAGAGATGGAAGCAAAGCTTCCAATATTGCAAAAGCTGGAAGAAGTTATGGGCTGGAGGTAAAAGCGCATCGATATGGGGTAGACGAAGTAAAAGAGAATGTTACTTATCCTGCAATTATCCATTGGAACTTTAATCATTTTGTTGTGTTATGCGGTTTTACCAAAAATGCAGCTGTAATTAATGATCCTGCACGTGGAACGATCAAGGTAACGATGGAAGAATTTGATCATTCTTTTACAGGAGTATGTATTGAGTTCACACCAGGAGAAAACTTTGAGAAGGGTGGAAAGCCGGAAAGTGTATTTAAGTTTTTGAAGGATAGACTGGCCAATACAACGGCTTCTGTGATTTTTGTAATGATTACGGCAGCCCTTGTTGCTTTTGTAGGCTTGGTTACTCCCGTGTTTGCCAGAATATTTACGGATCAGATTTTGCCCGGACATAATATGCATTGGCTTGAAATGCTTCTGGTGGCAATGCTTTTCACTGCTATATTCCGAATGATTGTTGGTTTTCTTAATGAGATATATCTTTACAGAATTAAAGGAAAGCTTGCTATTGTATCAAATGCCTCATTTATGTGGCATATGCTTCATCTGCCCATGGATTTTTATGCACAACGAATGGTGGGAGACCTTGCTGGCAGACAAAAACTGAATGATCAGATTGCAGAGACTTTGATCGCAAAAATAGCTCCGGTATTTATCCAGATTATACTGTTGTTTTTCTATTTTATAATCATGATACGTTACAGTGTGGTTTTGACTTTTGCAGGTTGTATTGCGATTGTGTTAAATCTGCTTGCGTCTCAGATCGCATCACATATGCGGGTGGAAACTACCAGAGTTCGTATGAGGGATGAAAGTAAAGTGGATTCTGCAACTATGTCAGGAATTGATATGATAGAGAGTATTAAAAGCTCAGGTGCAGAAAATGGGTTCTTTGAAAGATGGGCTGGATTTCAGGCTTCAGCAAATATCCAGACAGTAAAGCAGTTAAGAAATGATAGCTTCTTTCTGAGCATTCCGGTTTTGCTTCAGGAATTGTCGAATGCGGTAATTCTTACCATTGGTGTGTGGCTGATCATGAAAGGAAAATTCAGTGTTGGTATGCTTGTGGCATTTCAGAGTTTGCTTCAGCAATTTATGATGCCTGTGGAAAGCCTGCTTGATATTGGACAAAGTATTCAGGAAACACGTACTTCTATGGAACGTGTACAGGATGTTATGAAATATGCTTCTGACAACAGTTATGTAAAGACGTTTTCAGAGGATGATATTACTGAATTTGAGAAGCTGAAAGGAACAATAGAACTTCGGCATGTGACTTTTGGATACTCGAAATTGGAGGAGCCGCTTCTGAAAGACTTTAATCTGATCATTCATCCCGGAGATAAAGTTGCTTTTGTAGGACCATCTGGCTGCGGAAAGTCTACGATTGCAAAGCTGATTTCGGGGCTCTATGAACCGTGGGAGGGAGAAATCCTTTACGATGGAAAAAAGATAACTGAGATACCAAGAGAGTCGTTTTCAGGTTCGCTATCTGTTGTTGATCAGGAGATCACATTATTTGAGGATAGTATTTCGGAAAATATCAAAATGTGGGATAAGAGCATTACGGATTACGAAGTGATCCTTGCGTCTCGGGATGCCCAGATCTATCAGGATATTATGGCGCGTCCGGGAGGGTATGAACACAAGATTGATGCAGGAGGCCGCAATTTTAGTGGTGGCCAGCGCCAGCGTTTTGAGATTGCAAGAGTTTTGGCAGGAGACCCTACAATCGTGATCTTGGATGAGGCAACGTCAGCCCTGGATGCTAAAACAGAATATGAAGTCACCAAGGCGATCAAAAACCGTGGAATTACTACGATAGTAGTTGCACATCGTCTTTCTACGATCAGGGACTGTAATGAAATTATTGTGTTAGAGCATGGTCAGATAAAAGAGAGAGGCACTCACGAGGAATTATATAAGCTGGGCGGAATGTATTCCCAATTGGTTACAATAGAATAAGAGGTTTAATATGGGGTGGTTTGACAGTCAAATTAGAGAAAGAATTTCAAATAATAAACAACAGCTTCAAAAGGCATACTGGAATCTGGCATCAGTTGTTATGAAGGAGACCAATGAGACCTTTGCAGACACCCAGAGCACTGGAAATCAGAATGCATTGACGCAGATTTGTCGTTATTTTCATCTTCAAGTTAATACTGTGCCGGACAATATTGTGGATTTGGAAGAACAGATGGAATATCTGTTTCGTCCAAGCGGGATCATGAGAAGACGTATTAAATTGGCAGGCGAATGGTGGAAAGATTGTTATGGACCAATCCTGGCAGAAAGAAAAGATGGACAGATGATAGCCCTCCTTCAGGGAAAAGGAGATCATTATTATTATCAGGATATAAAAGGAAAATCAAAGAATCGTGTTGATTCGCAGACAGCAAAAGAGCTCTGCGAAGAAGCGGTTTGTTTTTACCGTCCGCTTCCGCAAAGGGAATTGACACAAAAAGACCTGTTTAAATTTATACTGAAATCGTTCACAAGTCAGGATAAAGTTTATATGATAGTTACGGGATTAGCAATTATGCTGTTAGGTCTGATCGTTCCAATGGCGACTACTTTTCTGCTGGAGAATATACTGCCATCAGGTCAGGCGATTATGGTTGGTTCTATTGCCGTCCTTTTAGCGGGAACTGCTGTTTCAAAATTTCTTTTTTCTGTTGTAAAAGAGATGATGAGGGGACGTGTAGAGCAGAAAATGAAAGTTGAGCTCCAAAGTGCTGTGTTTGCAAGAATCCTGAATTTACCAGTTCAGTTTTTTAAAGAGTATTCAGCAGGTGAATTGTCTGAGAGGGTGATGGCTCTCACAGAATTGTGTACCATTTTTGGCGAAATATTATTGGGATTTGGTATGACGGCATTGTTTTCCTCGGTATATCTTATACAGATTTTAAGTATTGCTCCTGTTATGTTTTTGCCGGCTCTGGCAGTTCTTTTCATTCAGCTTCTTATTGCGGGAGTCAGTGTTTATGGGCGGTTGACTGTAATGACAATGGAACTTGAAGCATCCACAAAAGTACAGGGTATTGTATATGAGATCTTTTCGGGAATTCAGAAAATCAAACTTGCAGGATGTGAGGAGCGTGCATTTGCAAAATGGGCAGAAAAATATCAGATGGAGGCTAAGGCCAGGTATAATCCGCCGTTTGCGTTCAAAGTTCAAAATGCATTGTCACCGGTTGTCACGATATTAGGAAGCATGTTGTTATTCGCTGTTGCGGCGAACAAAACATTAAGTGTTCCTCAGTACGCGGCATTTAATACATCTTTTGGAATGGTGAGCGGAGCAATTTTGGAATTGACTTCAGTAGCAGCTATGATATCAGCTCTTCGTCCGATCATGGATCTTGCAGAACCGATACTGAAAGCAAAGCCGGAAGTATGTGAAGAGCGTCAAATTGTAAAAAAGGTTAAAGGAAGCATTGAGTTAAATAATATATCTTTCCGCTATACTGATGATGGACCGTGGATCATTGACCATTTGAATCTTAAAATTCCCAGAGGTCAGTATCTTGCGATAGTCGGGACAACCGGCTGTGGAAAAACAACGTTAATGCGATTAATGATGGGATTTGAAACACCGAAATCCGGAGCTGTATATTATGATGGGAAGGATATTCAGAAGTTAGATCAAAAATCTTTGCGTCAACAGATCGGTGTTGTGATGCAAAACGGAAAACTCTTTAGTGGTGATATTTTTTCTAATATTACGATTTCAGCACCGCAGCTTGGATTAAAGGAGGCCTGGGAGGCAGCAGAGATGGCTGGTGTAGCAGATGATATACGCAATATGCCGATGGGGATGCATACGATATTAAGTGAAGGTTCCGGTGGAATATCGGGAGGGCAGAGACAACGTTTGATGATTGCGCGTGCAATTGTTACAAAACCGAAAGTGCTTTTGTTTGACGAGGCAACCTCTGCACTTGATAACATTACACAGAAACATGTTTCTGATTCTTTGAAAAACTTAAAAAGTACAAGAATTGTGATTGCACATCGATTGTCCACAATCAAAGAATGTGATCGGATTATCGTTTTGGATAAAGGGCACATTATTGAAGATGGTACCTACCAGTCTTTGAGTAAAGCAGGAGGTTTCTTTTCTGAATTGGTTGAAAGGCAAAAAAACTAAGGTTTTTATACCTGTACAATCGTGCAGAAAAAACAGTATTGTAA
>ERZ773248.1207-NODE-1207-length-23918-cov-5.789297_pt1 | contig 23918 bp, 32 predicted proteins | sample MGYA00580518_ERZ773248 | MGnify/ENA primary metagenome ERZ773248 (study PRJEB29015, sample SAMEA2737762) | human gut metagenome | biome: human gut; feature: human-associated habitat; material: faeces | place: China | collected 2012 ...
TTTAATTTTCCGAATTCTGCAAATTATGGCATCAAATAAAATGCGTTGTAACAGTTGATACTAATAAAATGAGTGAGTTATTAGAAGGTGTATTTATAGAAGCGGGATTGTTGGAGGTAGAGTGATGAAAATAATGATAACTATATTGCGCAAAAATGGAGAAGGCAGAACTTGGACAAATGCAAGTGCGGAAGAACACTTAGTAATGAGTCTTACAGCTTACGCGGAAGGTGTAAAAAGATGTGCGGAATCATGGGGAAAAGAAACGGAAGAAGTGGAAAGAGTGCTGAAAGAAGCGCTGGAAAACGAGAAATAAAGTATGAACGTATTAGAGAAAATCGTGGAAGAAATCGAATCCATGAAAAATGACGCCTACGAAACCTTGAAGGAAGAAAAGCGAATACACGGAGCAAGCAAAACAGCAGAAGAACTGGAAAGCTATATTTATGGGCTGACCCGTGCAATAGATGTCGTAGAGAAATATGCAGATAAGGAGAATGCGGAGTGAACGTACTAGAGAAGATCTTGGAAGAGATTGAAGATCATGCGATAGAGTTTGAATCATTCGGAATGTGTGATGATTATGTAAGTGTTGGTTGGGCAAAAGAAATCATCCGTTCCCATATGGACGATGTTCCGAAGTGCGGAGAATGCAGCCGAAGAAAATGGTATCAGAAAGGATATGAAGACAGCAAGAAAGACAATGACTGGATCCCTTACACAGAACAAAATATGCCTAAGAAAGAAGGTATATATCTTGTAACGTGTGACGATAAAGAATATCCGGTAAAGAGAATGAGATTTAAAAAAGAGGATGAATATGGTCTTTGGTATGACGATTATGGGATTTATGATGGGGTAATATTCGCATGGCAGCCACTTCCAAAACCATACAAGGAGAAATAACATGGACATTATAATTACAATCGCATTCTTGACCCTTTACTACATATTGGGACTGGGAACCGTGATTACTTTAAAGACAGGATTGGAAGAGGATGTAAAACTAGAAGGTGCGGATTACCTGATGGCTGCGGGATTCCCGATACTGTTATTTGTGGTGTTTTTGGATTGGATTGTGCGAAAGATAGTGAGGTGATGCATGAATGACAAGAGATGCTATGAAGCGCAGAAAGGAGACGGCAGGAGTTATCCGGAAGATAGATGCGCATAATATGGCAACGAGAAAGCCCTGTGAGACAGCTTTAAAGCAATAGGAGCATAAAGCCTTTGCCTGTGACTTTAAAGGCGGCGAGAGGGCAAATAAGGACGCTGTGGACTACATAGCAGAAAAATGCAACATAAAAGAGCGGATCCCGGGAGGTGATTGAATTGGACAAGAACATAATCTATGAGTACATGGATGCAAAAGCTCTGGTAAAAGAAACAGAGGAAGACATCAGGCGGCACAGAAGAAAGACGATCGTACAGGACAAGGTGACAGGCAGCAATCCGGAGTTTCCATACCAGCCGCAGAGCTTTAATATCTCTGGATGTATAGAGCGCGCAGTGGACATAGACGAAGAGGAACGGTTGTTGGAAGAACGAAAGCTGAACGCAAAGCGGATTAAAGTAAAAGCAGAGCGAGTAATCAATAAAGCACCGGTTCGGATGCAGCGGATTATCCGGTTCAGGGTCATGCAAGGACTGACGTGGGATGAAGTGGCTGCGAAAATGAAAGGAAATTGCAAGGGAGAAAGCGCGAGAAAAGAATTTCAAAGGTGGATGAAAGAAAAATAAAAGTTTGTCCGTTTTGTCCACATTGTCCGCTTTAAATAATATATAGTATAACATGGAGTTAGAAGATAAGCTCCAAAATCTTTCCAAACATTCGGAACACCGCCGGACTTCTCCCCTTTCTTGTCTGGCGGTGTTTTTATGCCGTGGTCAGTTGGGACAAGCAGGTTCGACCCCTGCACACGGCTTCGTAGCATATCGCAGTAAATTTTAATTCCGGAATGTTGCGGAAGTGCTACGAGTGATATCACAAAGCGCAGATATCCGCAGATCTGCAAAACAAACAAAAATAGATTCAGCAATCTATATTTAGTGTCAGTACCCGAGTGCGGATAGGGTAAAGGGTGTCAATAAAAGGCATCCTACCGGACATAGCTCAGTCGGTTAGAGCAGCAGCCTTATAAGCTGTGTGTCACGGGTTCGATTCCCGTTGTCCGGATTGTGGACTACTGCAAGTTCCCCTTTTCTTATAGATTTTGATTGTGTTTTTTGTAGTCGTATTCAAGCGTATTAGCAGTAGTCCTAAATTCTTAGCATCCAGAGATGGGTGCTTTTATTTATTTAAAAATTAACAGATTGGAAGGTGGTGAAGTGGCAGGTTATGATAACATAAAAGATCATGGATTTGATAAGAAAACCGCGAAGGAACGGCGGGAGTTAGCAATAAAAGCGGGTAAAGCAAGTGGTGAAGCAAGAAGAAGGAAAGCGAATTTTCGGAAGACGCTGAACATGCTGCTTACCGCTGAAATAGATAGTGAAGAATGGAAGCCGGTTCTGGAGTCACTTGGTGTTGAGTGCACTCTGGAATCGGCTCTTTTGATGGCACAGATCAAAGAAGCACTGAGCGGAAATACACAGGCAGCTACATTCGTAGCGAAGTATGCGGGGCAATCACCGGAACCGGATGAGAACAGACGCAACCGAGAAGCAGATACAGAATTGAAACGGGCAAACGCAGATAAGCTGAACCGAGATTGCAGTAGTGAGGATGAAACGGAAGGAGTAGAGATTATCAATGATGCAGACAAAGAAACAGGTTAGAATATCAGATCTGATCATTCCGAAATATCTGCCTTTATTTAACGATAAGCAGCATAAACATATTATCCTGACTTCTGGCCGTGCCGGTACAAAATCCAGTTATGCAGGAGTCAGAGGAATCTTCCAGTTGGTGGATGATGCGAATGGTTCAGCAGTAGTTCTTCGCAAACATCACAATAAGCTGCGGAAAACAGTGTACAAAGAAATGCTCCGGGGCATTAACCGGCTAGAAATCCCCAAGTCATATTTCAAGATCGGAAAATCACCGATGGAGATCACGTATAAAAAACACAATACAACGATGTATTTCTCCGGTTCTGATGGAATTGACGATACAAAAGGTATCATCGATGAGGACAAGCCGATAAAGCTTGTAGTATTGGATGAGCTGACAGAGTTCTTTGATGACGGGGAAGGGGAAGATGAACTGGCGAATATAGAAGCAACGTTCGTCCGTGGAAACAAAGCTGGTTTCCAGATGATCTATCTTTACAATCCGCCGAAGAATCCGAATGCTCCGATCAACCTCTGGTGTAAGAAGATGGAAGAGCGGGAGGACTGCATCCATATTCACACAAGCTATAAAGATGTTCCGGTTGATTGGTTAGGACAGGATCTGATTGATTCTGCAGAAGCTATGATGCGAGCGGATATCAAGATGTACCGGTGGACATGGTTAGGAGAGCCTACGGGAGTTGATGATCTGATCTACTATATGTTTTCAGCAGAGAAGCATATTTATCAGCCGGAAGATTACATTGAGGAAGAGAAACGAAGCATTGGGGAGATTGGAATTGGAGTGGACTACGGTCAGCAGAATGCAACAGTCTATGAAGCGTTCGGCATTGACTGTCAAAATCAGGTCCTGCGTGGAATCGATGAGTACTACTATTCCGGGCGAGAAAGTGGAACGCAGAAATCTCCTTCGGAGTATGCACAGGATATGAAAACATTCTGCGACAAGATAGAACAGGAGTATGACCGTGTAGTCAGCTACATATTCGTGGATCCATCGGCAGCAGGTCTGATTGAGGAAATACGGAGAGTCATCCCCCATATACCGGTTATACCGGCGCAGAATGATGTCAAATTAGGAATCAGCCGTGTGCAGAAGTTGTTGTCTTTCGGAAGGATGATCGTCAGTGAGAAACAGAAGATGCTGATCAAGGAGTTTGGACTTTATCAGTACAATACGGATGGAATTAAAAAAGGTGTTGAGATTCCAGTAAAAGAGAACGATCATGCGCTTGATGGAAGCAGGTATCTGTGTGTTGGGATGTGGAACCAGATTAAATTTATGTTGCCAATATCAGAAAGAGGTGAGGAACGTTGATACAGTATGAAACTATAAAACAGGCAATGGGAGTGGATGTTGCGGTATCCCAGAGAATGGCACAGGCAATCTATCGTTGGTCGAAGATGTATATCAACGAATCCTCCTGGTTGAATGATGATGTAAAGGGATTGAACCTCCCGGCAGCAATCTGCTCCGAAATGGCAAGACTGGTGACAATGGAATCCAGTATCAATATTACGGGCGGAAGCAAAGCTGAAATGATTAAAGAGGGGATGCAGCCGTTTCTAAATGAGATTTCAAACTACACAGAGTTTGCCTGCAGTACAGGCGGTGTGGTCTTTAAACCGTATTTATCCCAGAAAGGGATTGAGATAGATGTAGTGAGAGCCGGTGACTTTTATCCGGTAGAGTTTAACAGCGCAGGAGAGATTACAGCGGCTATCTTCCCAGAATTTAAGCGCGCTGGAAAGAATCTTTATACAAGACTTGAATATCACGCATTACAGGGCGATAGATACAGCATTGTGAACAAAGCTTTTATCAGTAAGAAAGCAATGGTAAAAACGGATGATATCGTAAATCTCGGACAGGAGATCAATCTGGAAGAAGTACCGGAATGGTCAGATATTGCCCCTTATGTCGAGTTTCAGAATGCGGACAGGATGCTGTTTTCTTACTTCAAAATTCCATTGGCAAACAATACAGACATCCATTCTCCTCTTGGTGTATCGATCTATGCAAGAGCCGTGAATCAGATCAGGGATGCTGATGAGCAGTATGGAGCAGTGTTGTGGGAATACAAATCAAAGGAAACGGCAATTCAGGCAGCAGACGAATTCTTTCGGAAGAATCGACAGGGAGAAGTTATCCTGCCAAAAGGGAAAGAACGGCTTTACCGGGCAATGGGGCCGAATGTGATGAGTAGGGATGGAAATCCCTTTTTTAATGCGTATTCACCGGAAATCCGGGATGAGAGCTTCTTCAACGGGTACAACAGGATCATACAGAAAGTAGAGTTTAACTGTGGTCTGGCTTATGGAACTCTTTCAGATCCACAGGTAGTGGATAAGACAGCAGAAGAAATTAAGGCCAGTAAGCAACGCTCTTACGCAACGGTAAAATCTATTCAGAATAGCCTTGGGAACGCACTTGAGAATCTTGTGGCAGCAGTGGAAGTATGGATGTCGCTTGGCGGCATTTCTGCAGATGGAAAGGTAGAAGTATCCTGCAGTTGGGATGATTCCCTTGTAACAGACAAGAAATATGAGACGGAACAGCTTCGGGCAGATTATAGTCTTGGGGTTGTTGGTCCCGTGGAATATCGAATGAAGCGTTTTGGAGAAACAGAGGAACAGGCAATTATTATGTTGCAGAAGGCGTCACAATTCAACCTGGAAGATACAATGGAATAGGGCGTGAAGATATGCAGCCAAAGGAAATGGAACACCTGCCACTGCAGCTTGAGAAGATGTTTCTTGAACTGCAAAACCGGATTATGAGGGATGTGGTCAGGAGAATTAAAAAGACAGGTGGGATTACTTCTACAGCAGATTATCAGCTGAACCGAATACAGATCATTGGAAATTCCACGGAGTTCATTGAATCGGAAATCAAACGTCTTTCAGGGCTTACTGATCCGGAACTGTGGGAAATTTATGATACAGTGATTGAAAAGGATTACACCAGAGTAAAAGAAATTTACGAGCAGGTGAACGCCAATTTCACACCTTATGAAGATAATGAGCAGATGCAGACATGGGCGAAAGCAATTCTAAGTCAGACAAAACATGAGATACAGAATATCACACGATCAATGGGATTTGCTTTGGATTACGGAGGAAAGAAAGTATTCACTCCATTTTCGGAGTACTATCAGAAGTATCTTGATCGTGCATGTATGGACATTGTAACCGGAGCGTTCGATTACAATACCGTTCTCAGGCGTGTAGTAAAGGAAATGACAGCCAGTGGGATACGGACAGTAAATTATGCATCAGGATACGGGAATCGTGTTCCTGTAGCAGTCAGACGCGCTGTCATGACTGGTGTACATCAACTGGCTGCTCAGATCAATGAACAGGTGGCAAAGGATTTAGGGACAGATACTTATGAGGTGACATGGCATGCCGGGCATCGACCTTCTCACTGGTGGGGAGGGAATGTATACACCAAACAGGAATTGATCTCGATCTGCCGTTTAGGGGATGTGGATGGTCTGTGTGGGGCAAACTGTAAGCATAGCTACTTTGCATTTGTGGAAGGGGTATCTGTCAGAACGTATACACCAGAACAATTACGGGAAATGGAAGCAAAAGAACAAATTACAAGGTCTTATCATGGAAAATCATACAATGCCTATGAAGCGCAGCAGCGGCAGAGAGTGCTTGAAACCAGAATGAGAAAGCAGAGAAGTGACATTGATCTTCTAAAAAAGGGAAAAGCCAGTCAGTTAGACATACAGGCAGCCCAAGCGAAGTATCTGAACACACTCCGGGAATATCAGGGGTTTTCTAAAAAGATGGAGCTTCCAGAGCAGATGCAGAGAGTCTATATGGATGGACTTGGAAGAGTGTTACCGGGGAGAACAGTGAAATTGAATGATAAAATAAATGGGGCAAAAGGTTTTGATAGAGGCCTTTCTGGAAGAGGAATGGAGGAACGAAACAAGGTAGCACATAATCTTACCGGGAAGTACACTGTGCGTGACAGTAAATGGAGCGGAAAAGTTGTCATTGATGACAAAAAGTGTAAAAAAGATAGAATTTCCGGTAGAAAAGAATGGTCGTGCAATATACTTTTATCAAGTAAATGTCAAGACAGAACGATTATTCATGAACATTTGCACGCACGATCCGGTAGCTATTTGAATCCCATTTCTATCATAAAATATAAAAACATAGAAGAAGCATCTGTTGAACTGTTAGCCAGAGAAATATGTAAGGCAGAAGGAATTGCTTTTAAACCAAATAAAAATCATAAGGTAGATTATTTGTATGAATTAAACCATAGATTAGGTATTTGCGAATCGGATCTGGAATTTGCGGTGTCATTGTTTGCGAAATCCGTAAAAATAAGATATAATTGGCTCAATAAACGAGTGAATAAAATTATAGAGTCGATTGGAATATCGGGAGAAGAGCGAGAGGATTTATTGGAAATCTTGGAAAGGCTGGAAGGATACAAATAAGATGAGTGTGAATGAATTGATCCGTGCGATATATGATTTTGATGGTACATCAGATGAATGGTTGGAGTTTGAGAGAAAGGTTTATAATATAATTGATGGATACTCTGAAGAAGAAAATGAAGAGTTGACAGAATCGGAGGCAATGGAAGTTTTATCTATGGTCTGTGAAGGAATACGATATGAAAAGGAAAAGCTATGAAACTGAGATATGTGGGGAAATCATTTGGAGTGGATTCTTTGACAAACGGGAAAGTTTATGAAGCAAGTGAAGAGTCGGGAATGTATCGTGTCATTGATGACAGTGGAGAGGATTATCTGTATTCAAAAGAGAATCCTGCACCACTTGATGACAGCAGTCCAGGTGGACGTTGGGAAATTGTAAAAGAGTAATGCCATTCATTCTTAATGGAGTGAGTGGTATTTTTATTCCTATTTTTAGGGAGCAAAATAATAAATCAGCATCTATCCAGAGTGGTAGGTGCTATTTTTATACGCTTTCCTCAATTTTGGGGACAGTATTTGTCCGATCAACCCTCAAGACATTTAAACTGCGGGAAATATCCCCTGTGGCATGGGAGAATAACTGCCACGGCCGGCGGAGGCACCGCGATAATAAACAGTGGTCAAAGAAAGGAATAAAGATGCAGTTAAGAGACGTATTAGGAGAAGAACTTTTCGGACAGGTAGACGCAAAGATTCAGGAGCATAACAACGGAATCGAGGATAAGCTGAAGCACGTCAGATTTGTGGATTTATCAGAGGGAGGCTATATCAGCAGGGAAAAGTACCAGAGTCTTGAGACGAGAGCCAATGGACTGGAGACGCAGCTCGGCGAAGCAAACACTACGATTAAGTCTTACAAGGACATGGATATTGACGGAATCAAGCAGTCTGCCGCTGACTGGGAGAAAAAGTACAACGAAGACACAAAAGCACTGAATGACCAGATTGAATCAGACCGCAAGATGTTTGCAGCGGAGAGATTTCTGGATACACAGAAGATTAAATCTCCTTTATCCAGAAAGACAATCTTACACGAGTTTCTGGAACAAAAGATGGAGTTCAAAGACGGGGCTTTTGTTGGAGCAGATGAGTACATGAAAGGCGTCAAAGAGAAATACCCAGATGAGTTCGAACAGGAAGAACCGGATGAAGGAAAAAAGACGTGGGTAAGAGGTACTCATGGTACTTATAGACCGGAAACAAAATCCGAAGAAGAAGCTTACCTCTCAAGAAAATATGGAAACAACAAATATGCGAAATAGAAAAGGAGAATGACAGAGTATGAAATATGGCGGATATAATGTAAGTGAAAAATACAGTTCAATCGTTGCACCAAATTTTTATTTTGATGCAATTTTTCAGCCGGGAATGACATTTAACGATCAGTATCAGGGAGATGCGGAAGGAGCGGGAGCAGTAAAAGTATTCCGTCTGGCTGCTAAGGCTGCAAAAGATCCGAAAAAGCCAGCATCTGACTTTGAGCATGGAACTGCAGGAAATGAACTGATTTCAGTATTGATGAACAATTCACAGCAGGAATCAACAAAAATCTACAATGTACAGGCGAGTGCCGTACCATTCGATACAGCGGATGCTCATCTCGCACAGTCTACACAGGTTTGCAAAGAAGGGTGGCAGCAGTCTGGTCTTGCATGTCTGGTGCACGAAGGAACTGCAATGGAAGACACAGAAGCAATTACAACGTCCAACATTATCAGTAAGATAATCGCAGGAAGAAAAACAATCCGTAAACAGAAAGCGTCCGCGAATGTGGTCATGGCATCTGTAGAGACATACAGTACGATGCTGGAAGTTGCAGGGGACAAATTTACTCCGGTAAAGAATGACGAGATCATCCGTACCGGACAGATGGGATATTACCTCGGAATGCTGTGGGTAGAATGTAATATGCTTGATCTGACATCGGCAGCAAAATACTACGATTATACAGAAACGCTTCAGACAGAAGATCTGTCAAAGGTAGAGTATATCATGTATGACTGGAGAGGACTGCATATCATTGACCTGTTATCTATGGCAAGACTGAAAGACTCTGAGAACTTCAACGGAACTCTTGCACAGGTGGAAATCTGTACCGGATACCGTCTTGGAGACAAGAACTACGCAGTTGTAAAAAAAAAGGCCTAGATGACGATTTGGCACAAGTAGGAACTGCGAAAGTAGGCAAGGCAAAAGTAGGAAAAGTAAAATAGGAGGTATAAGTTATGGCATATACACCAACTACATGGAATAATGATGACGTTATTACAGCGGAGAAACTGAATAAGTTAGAGCAGGGCGTTAAGAACGAGCAGGTTGGACCAGCAGGACCAGCAGGACCGGTGGGACCAGCAGGACCAGCAGGGGCAAAAGGCGAAAAAGGCGATCCGGGTGCGCAGGGACCTGCTGGAACAAGTTACACTCTTCCAGCAGCAAACAAGACAACGCTTGGTGGCGTAAAACAGATGGCTTTGATTGCAGATTTGTCCACAGAAACAGGGGCTGATTTAAAAAATAAAATCAATGCAATTCTTGCTGAAATGAAAAAACAGGGTATCATGGCGAATTCGTAAGGAGGAATAGGCGTTGATACGTGTAGATTTTCAGTTTTACGTAGAAGAATACAATGGAATTATAATCGAGGACGAACGGTCATTGAAACAGCCGATCTTGAAAGCTAACACCTATCTGAATCAAGTGATGCATTTACAGCCGAGTGAGAACGATATGGAGTTAGTGAAGCTTTGCCTGTGTGAACTTGCTGACATGATCTATCAGGATGATATGAACCGAATGGAACATGGAGGAAGGGAAGTGCAGTCGGAAAACACAGATGGATATTCCGTGAATTACGCGACTGAAGCGGAGGCGGGGAAGATTGCAGTAGACGCTCTGCAAACGAAAATCTACGCGGTCATCCGCCGTTATCTAGCGCATACAGGACTGCTTTATCTGGGGGTGAATGTCAATGCTTACGAATGCTAAGATTACGATTTTTAATCAGTGGCCAGATCGGGAGAATAGGAAGATGGTGTTTATTCCTCACGTCATCCCTAAGGTCTGGTTTCACACAAACCAGAAAAGTACCGTAGGGGAAAATGGATTGAGAAGCGCGGATGAGTATCAGATTCGGATTCCGTATACAGAATGCGCTGACTGGATCACGCCGGATGCGTTTAACCGATTAACAGCAGTGTATGGGAAATGGACTGTGCGGAATGGTGATTTCTTTATCCTGGGAGAATGGGATGGAGGAAATGTCACCGGAATAGAAGATATCAGGAAAAGGTTCTCTGGAACGATTGGGAAAGTGCTCAGTCATTCCGAGAACTTTTTTGGTTCTTCTAAGCATATCAGGATAGGTGGTGGTTCTTAATGGCGAAGATCAGGCTGGATATAGATCCTGTGGATAAAATTCTACTGAAGAGAAATCTAAATAAGAATGGAGCAGGGCAGAAGTTCTTTACCCATGAGGTAAGACGTCTGTCCACACCGTATGTGCCGAGATTAAGTGGCAACCTGTCAATGAAAAGTGTGACGGAAACAGCATCCTCTATTATCTATGACACCCCTTACGCAAGGCGGCAGTACTACGAGAATAAAGGAAAGAACAGAACAAAGCACGCTCGCGCCGGTAGCCACTGGACAGAGCGTATGTGGGCGGATCGCGGGAAAGAAATTGTACAGTCTGTTGCGAAATATTGTGGAGGTAAGGCGAAATGAGCATAACAAACCAAGTGGCGGAGTTTATTGCCGGATGTCCATTTCTGCAGGAGTTTCAGGAAATGTTTCCGGTTGTGAATGTGGATATGTTGAATGAAGATGTGACCGCATACAGTATCGAAAGTACGCCAGCAGAACCAATCTTAAAGCGGTACGCAAACGGTGATACTGTCAGACAGTATGTATTTTCGTTATGTTCCAGAGTGCTTTACGGAGACGAAGAAAACAGGGACACATCGGAATTCTATGAGAAATTTGCGGATTGGTTGGATGAGTGCACGAAATCAGGTGCTCTGCCGGAATTGACGGGAAAACTGCAAAGCAAATCTATTCGGGCAACAACAGACGGATATCTGTATGACGCACAGGAGACGAAGTGCCAATATAGGATACAATGTCAATTTATTTATTATAAACGGAGGTAGTAAAAGTATGAAAATGAATATTCAGTTTTTTGCGGAATCAGGCGAGACTGGTGTCGTAGGAAGATGGCAGCATCCGGGATATCTGGATGTTTCTAAAGATCTGAGCGGGACTTATGAGCTTCTGGGATTTGGAGTGACTCAGTTGGATGATTCTCCATCTGCGCAGCCAACTTCCAAAAGATATGTCAATCAGAAGTCAGCAACACAGAGAATCGGTTCTTATGAATGGACCGCACCATTGGAGTTTGACCTGATCCGCTCCGAAAAAGCAATCGAATTTATTGCAGATATCGGAGAAAATGAAAAGACAGGGACGGATGCAGAAACTTATTATGTGAAGGTGTTCATGGAAAAGCCTGTGGCAGAACAGCAGAATAAGTTTTATGCAAAGAGAAGAAAAGTAGCCATCGAGGTGTCAGATTTCTCGGACAACGATGGTGAGATTCAGGGATCTGGAAATTTACTTGGTGTATCGGATTGGGAAGATGGACAGTTTGATACATCTACAAAGAAATTTACGGTGGGGGGAGTATAATCCCCGCCGATAATGCCTTGGTTGGCGTGGGAGTAGTAGGTAAGGCAAGAATTGGAAAAGGAAGGAGTGCAAAGCAATGATTATCAATGGAGTAGAATTGGAATTCAACCTGTATGATCTGGAGAATCCAGAGTTGAAAGAACGATATAGAGCTGAGTTAGAGAAGATGAAGCATGTTGCAGAAGAGCTGCCAGAAGGAACAGAACTGGAGCAGAATAGATTTCTGTGTGGCAGAGTGAAGCAGATGTTTGATGTTGTATTTGGAGAGGGTACGGGTGATTGTGTATGCGGAAAAGGAAATGACCTGCTTACTTGCATGGCAGTTTATGAGCAGTTGGTCACAGAGCAGATCAGACAGGATAATCAGTACAACGAGATCATGGGAAGATTGAAAATGTTATCAATGGAAAATGCTCCTGTAGAAAAATGATGAATCTCTTAATAGAAAAATTTCCAGAGTTTTTGATCGTGAATGGTGCGGAGTGGTCTGTAAATTGGGACTTCCGCACCGTTTTAAAATGCAATGAAATCATAGAAAGCGTAGAAGAATTGACGGGAGATTCTTTACTGAAAGTGCTGCTGTTGTTTTACAGAGATTGTGATTATTTCACGGAAGAACATGTGGATCAGATGTTTTGGTTCTTTTCCTGTGGCAAGGAGCAGTCAAAGAAGAAATTCCCGCGGAAGATCGCAGGGGTCAATGATAAGCAACCGTTTGACTTTCAAGAGGATGCGGGACTGATCTATGCCGGTTTCATCCAGCAGTACGGAATTGACTTGCAGGCAGAAGAGATGCACTGGTGGAAGTTTATGCTGCTTCTAGAGAATCTGGGAGAAGATACAAGGCTGTCAAAGGTCATTGAGTACCGGACAATGGATGTGTCGAATAAGAATCTCTCAAAAGAGGAAAGAGAGTTCTACAGGGCAATGCAGAAGTATTACGGTCTGGAACAGGCGCCGGTTATAGATGATCAGACAAGGCAGATTGAAGATGCGCTTCTCAACGGCGGTGATGTGAGTGAATTGCTTCGTCCGAAAAACGTACGAACGTAGAGAGTGTGTGTAAAGGTGTGGCGAAGTGCTGCACCTTATTTTGATACTTGAAATTGCTAGTCAGCAGAGAGTATTGAATTTCGACTCCTAAATTTTGAGGAGTCCACATATATAGAGTCCATAATAAGTGCAGCGGAAAATTCCGCTCTATTTTTGCTTGGATTTATCATCAATGTAAAAATTTAAGTGGAAAGGATACGAAATAGTATGAAACTAAAACTTGTGAAACATGGAGAATTTTTAGGGACTAGATGTGATTTTTATGTAGATGAGGAAAACAACATCTATATGAGCAGGACACAGATTGGATATGCGTTAGAGTATAAAAATCCAGCCCATGCGATTTTGGTAGTACATCAAAGACATAAAGAACGCTTAGATAAATTCAGCGTAGAAGTAAGGTCATCACAATTTGAGACCCCCTTCAATGGAGTAGGTAAGGATAAAAAAGCATTTCTTTACGAAGAAAGAGGAATATATGCTATTTGTGGATATTCAAACAAAGAGATTGCAGAAAAGTTTAATGATTGGGTATATGAAACTATTTCGGCTATCAGAAAGAACGGTTATTACATATCTTCTGAAAAAGACAGCAAATGGCTTGGAATCCGTAATGAATCTAAGCAAGCAAGGCGATATGAAACAGATCAGATTAAACTATTCATAGAGTATGCAAAAGAGCAGGGAAGCAAACATGCGGATCGATACTATCTAATCTTTACCAAACTGATAAATAGCAAAGTCGGATTGCATGGTGGTCAACGTGATGATATCTCACAGGAAACACTTTTGGAATTGAAAACAATGGAAACCCTTGTGAAAATGAGAATCCGAAAGTTGATGGGGAAGAAAGTTCCGTATAAAGAGATTTATCGGGAAGTAAGGGAGATGGTGGAAGAGTTTTGAATAGAGCCGAAAATTCGGCACTACTCAGATTATTACTTGCCGTAGAAAATGATATTGCGGAAACCCTAAATTCTGATATAATGAATGTATTCAAGACGAAAGAGGCTGTTGAAGTGCATTTAGTAGGAAAAATAAATCGTAATATTTATAGGTGTATCACAGAAGATATTGTTACAGATGATGTCATTATTACAGAGAATCAAATGCAACATATATTGGATAGGCACCCTGAGGCCTATAAAGAAGTGATTGATTATTTGTCAGATATTATACAGGAACCGGATCTTATTATAAAGGATAAGCATAAAAATACGGGGTTAGTTGTAAAGAAGATCAAAACAGGAAATGAATATGCTCAAATGGTATTGAGAATATGTACTTCAAATGATGATCCGAATTATAAAAATTCAGTAATTTCATGTTGGGAGATTAGTGAAAAAAGACTGCAAAACTATTTGAGGAACAAAACAATTCTTTACAAAAAGGAATAGATGTTGTATAATTTGAATACAATAAGCAGGAAGTTATTCGAGGTGGTAAAATTCGTTGCAACCACGCACCCAAGTGGTCAAAAGAGATGCAGGAGAGGCGACGCCTGCCGGATAACTTCTTGCTTTGTAAAGAAATATGACAAGATATTTGAAGTAGAGATTGTGCTGCTACGCACCCAAGTGGTCAAAAGAAATGTGGGAAGGGGCACACCCATCGAATATCTTCTTATCCTTGAATATGAATAATTTAACCGCTGGATATCCGGCGGTATTTTATTTTAAACGTAGTGATGAGATTACCACGTTATCATGAAATAAAGCATGAGGTGGCGATCTCTCCACCATATTCCATCCTTGCGATTCCACAGTCCTCACGGTATAATATGTATGTGGTGAATGGTATAGGGTAGGAGGAAGGTTATGAAGAGAGTACTAAGTGTCTTGCTGGCAGCAGTTCTTTGTGTGGGGATGCTGACAGGATGTGGGGAGAAGAAAGATGCTGGTGAGGTGGAGAGCAAAAAGGAAGAAGAAAGCGAAATTGAGTTACCTTTTGACAGAACTTTTGATGATGCGCACGAAGTATTGGCCACACTACAAGCAGGAGGAAAATGCAACTTTACATCCTCTGGTGTAAGTACTTTGGATGATGGTGGAAAATTAGAAACATTGGTTGATAGCTCTAATGGAAGTTTTATGACGTTAATTGGGAATGAAAACAGCAACATAACAATAGTATCTACCACAGCAAAGGATGAAACGACTTTTGTTGGCGTAGGGATTATGGCGTTAATGATAACAGATGTATTATCTGCTGATTTGGGAGATTTTTTGACATACTTATCAGCAGAAAATTTAAAGAATATGGGAACAGATATCGGAGACTCAAAGCATGAAGTGATAGAAGGTGTTACTTACTTTCTGACTAAATCTGGAACAGATCCAGATTATGAGTATAGACTGCAAGTAGAAAGAGACGATGAAACAAAAGAAGATTACGAGCAATACTTGAAGGAAAAAGCGATAGCAGATCAGTTTAAAGCAACTCCAGAGAGCGAAGTAGAGGAGCCGGTTGGATATCAAACCGGAATGTACAAAATAGGTACAGACATGCCGGCGGGAGAATATCTTATCACATCTTCTGGCGGCTATTATGCAGTGACAGCCGATTCCAGCGGAAGTTTGGAATCAATCATCAGCAATGACAATTATAGGAATAGAGCCTATGTTACAGTACAAGACGGACAGTATTTCCAGTTTGACGGAACGGCAGTTCCCGTCAGTGAGGCGGCTGCATTCACTCCGGTTAATGGTACATATCCAGATGGAATGTATCTTGTAGGAAAAGATATTCCGGCAGGAGAGTATAAAGTATCAGCTGCGAATGGCGGCTATTATGAAGTTACCGCTAACTCAACAGGAGATTTAGGAACGATAATTGCAAATGACAACTTCGAAGGAGAAGTGTATTTGACAGTACAGGATGGACAGTATTTAAAATTAAGCAGAGCGCAGATCGTTGCACAGTAAGTATAGAAAAAGCACACAATGACTTGATAAAAGATATTCGTAGATATTGCAAACAACTTTCACTGGGGAAAATTCCCCAGTCAGATTTTTTCGCAGAAGTAAGATACGAATTATCCGCCTTTACACATAATGATGCAATATAAAATACAGGAGAAAAATTATGAATAGAATACTTTGTGCTCTATTGCTTATTTGTATGTCTTGCAGTTTAGCAGTTGGATGTAGCAATAAGAAAGAAGGCACTGAAAATATTAAGCAAACAAATGGATTGGAAAAAGAAAGACTCGATAATCAAGCAGAGATTACAAGCAATATTGCGGAGATTGTAACTACGCAGTTGCCAGAAAATATGCTGAGAGCAGGTGTTGTCGAGAGTCCGGAACTTCAACTTAAGGATGCGAAAGTGGATGAAAATATTTTCACTGTATCGTACAACAGTGCTACTGGAGTGGAATTAGCCTTTACATATGATCTGGATAAAGAAAAATTGAAGAGGTTATACTTATCGGTAGGAGAAGGGGAACTTGATGAATATGCAGAATTGCTTACAGGAATTGTATATCTGTCAGAATTTAAGTTTTCTGATGATGAAATAGAGCAGATAGCCAGTATGGTGTCAAATGAAATTACGGAGTTAGAAATAGGTGATTACAAAATTAAGCAAGTATCTTTTCCGAGTCCGTTATTTAGTATAACTCCAAAAACATCATAGTAGTTTATGAAATACAAAATACGAACGGTGCCACCTGCATAAGTAGGTGGTTTTCTTATACCCAATTTTAAGGAGAACATAAATGAAGTTAATTGAATATCGGGGAGAAGTCCTTTCAGGGTATGCTCCTGATCTCCCTGGAAAGAACAGAAAGACATGGCGAAATGCTGTGTCTTATTTTAATTCCATAAGGTAGGGTGGAAAAATTTTGAGAAACCTCTTGACAATTACGCGTAACAGTAATATATTATATGTAACGCGTAACGAAAAGAGGTGAGAACAATCGCGGAGAAAAGCAGAGCCGATTACATGAAAGCCAGAAGGGAAACACAGAAGACATTTAGTGTAGCTGTAGATAAGAAAAAAATGTTGAAATTTGAGCAAAAATTATCTGAGCAGCAAAAGACAAAATCAGAATGGCTTAATGAAAAAATCGACGAAGAACTAAAAAAATAGAAGTTGCGCCCCTACCATAGATTGCAACTTCTATATCACACGAGGAACTTCCTCTATGAAATATTCTATCATAGATGGAAGCTCCTTGCAAAGAAAATTTAAAAGGAGAATGATAGTATGAATGAGTTGATGATTTTTGAAGGACACGAAGTAGAAGTATTTGAATTGAATGGAGAAATTTTATTCAATCCTTATCATGTTGGAGCGTGCTTAGATATGGCAATGAGCACAGTCAAAGACCACATGAGTAAAATGAATAAAAAGCAAGTTATTAAGGTGAAAAATTCAGATGTCGGTTTAACCGACTTCCGAAAATTGAATAACGCAGGTGAGAATTTCCTTACAGAAAGTGGAGTGTACAAGTTAGTATTTAAGAGTCGTAAACCAGATGCTGAAAAGTTTACAGATTGGGTCACAGATGAAGTTCTTCCAACACTCCGCAAGACAGGTTCTTACGAAATGCCAAAGAAGAAACCTACTCACAAAGAAAAACTCCCATCCGTCAATCAGATGGTAAAGAACATCAAAGGTGCTCTCAATGATGCAGGAGTAGACTCTAAGTACATAGCTGCTGAAATTATTCGTATTTATTCAGACAACGGGTATCCAGTGAAAGTGCCGCTGATTTCAGAAGTTCCGGTCTTGTGGGATTGTACTACGATGGCGAAAGAGTTTGGTATTTTATCGGAAAGTGGCAGACCACACGATAAAGCGGTAAGTGCTATCATTCAGAAGTTGGATGTTTCAGAGGCCGAAATTGTAAAGACAGCTTATAGCAGGAATGGACATGACGGCGTTACCATTCAATACAAAGATTCCGTTTTCCAGAAAGTAAAAGAATGGCTGGAGGAAAATGGGTATCCAACACTCATTGAGCATCAGTTATCAAATGGTAATACAAATAAATGCAAAGTTGTTTATCAGGAGGTGGCGTAAGATGAGAAAGTATACAGAACAGGAACTGGAACAGATTCGCGAGGAATATATGGATAAGGCGGCTTTTACTGCACCAGAAGAGGTTAGGAAGGCCTTGAATGAATTACATGAGGCGTTTAATGCGTACCTTGACGTATGCTCAGCGTTTGAATTTAACAATGGTTTCTTATACGCTCAGATGCTGAGAGAATCAGAGGGGGAGTAAATGCATGACAGAGAGACAGTTGATTGAAGATCACATCCCGGAACTGGCTGAGATTGTGGGAGAAGCAAGAAAACTAACACCACAAGAGTATGAGGACTGGAGGAGTTTTGCACTGAACAGCGCAACAGAGAAAACCAGAGGTTTTACAGAACGTGTACTACTCTTAATAGAACAGTGATTGCAAGAAGAAAAGTGTGCATAACTAAATACAGTAATCAGAGCATCTATCAGAAATGGTAGGTGCTCTTTTTATACAAATTTTTAATATGAGGTGGTGAGTAAATGGCAGATGGAAAAGTTGTAATTGAAACAGATCTGGATTCTTCCGGGATAGAAAAAGGGCTCAAGAAGTCAGAAAAATCTATGAAAGCACAAGCTGCCAGTATGGCAGCAGAGTACCGGAAACAGGGAATGAGTGCCAGTGATGCGTTTAAAAAGGCGTGGAGTGAGATAGAAAGAGGTTCGTTAGCATCTGCATCCACGGCGAAACGAGAATTTAGCGAAATGGGGCAGAGCGCAGAACAAGCGGCGAGTCATGCAGAACGAGAGTGGAAATCATCCAGTACCGGAATTGGAAGTGCGATATCTAAAATAGGAAGTTTAGCATCCAAAGGTTTAAAGGTCGCAACTGTAGCGATCACGGGAACGGCAGCAGCACTTGGTGGAGTCGCAGCAGCGGCAATCAAGGTGGGTTCTGATTTTGAATCTCAGATGTCTAGGGTTAAGGCTATCTCCGGAGCAACAGGAGAAGAATTTGAGCAATTAAAAGAACAGGCAATGCAGTTAGGTGCTGATACCTCATTTTCTGCCAGTCAGGCAGCGGAGGGAATGGAGAATCTGGCAGCAGCTGGTTTTACTACATCCGAGATTATGAGTGCAATGCCGGGACTTTTGAATCTAGCAGCAGCATCCGGTGAAGATCTGGCGAGCAGTTCGGATATTGCAGCATCAACGTTAAGAGGATTTGGACTGGCGGCATCCGATGCAGCACACGTTGCGGATGTTCTGGCGGCGAATGCAAACCGTACGAATTCCTCTGTAGCAGATACCGGAGAGGCAATGAAGTATATAGCTCCTCTTGCAAGGGCAGCAGGACTTAGTTTGGAAGAGACAGCAGCGGCAATCGGAATCATGGCGAATGCCGGAGTGAATGGCAGTCAGGCTGGTACTTCTTTAAGAGGAGCGTTATCACGGCTTTCAAAGCCAACGAAAGACATGTCTGAGGCTATGGATGAACTTGGAATTTCCTTCTACGATTCCAACGGGAAAATGAAATCCCTGACGGAACAGGTTGGAATGCTCAGACAGGCAACAGAGGGAATGACGGATGAGCAGAAAAATAATTATCTGGTCACCCTGTATGGACAAGAAGCATTGTCCGGTATGCTTGCATTGATTAACGAGGGAGAAGGTTCTCTCGGAGAACTGACAAATGCCTATAAAAACTGTGATGGCGCAGCCAAAGAGGCAGCGGAAACAATGCAGGACAATCTATCCGGTGCATTGGAACAACTTAGTGGATCAGCAGAAACATTAGGTCTGGCGTTTTACAACAGCGTAGCAGACAATCTGAAAAATGCAGCAAAGACAGCAACAGAAAGCATCAACAATATCACGGATTCTTTCAATAACGGTGGTCTGAATGAAGCAATACAGACAGCCGGTGATGAATTTGCCAATCTTGCAGTGGAAGCAGCATCACACGCCCCAGAAATGGTGGATACAGCAGTTGATTTTATAGAAGCATTTGCTTCTGGAATTGCTTCGAACAAAGGAAGGATTCTCGGTGCGGCCGGAGAGATGGCGGAGTCTATGGCATCCGGTTTGGCAGAACTGTTACCATCCAAACTGCAAGAGCCGGTTGAGGATGCGATTGATGCAGTAGCAGAGTCATTGAGTGATGGTGGCTTGAGGGAAGCTGGAGAAACAGCGGTTGATACTTTAAATAATGTAGTAGATGCTGTTGGAAATCTGGCTGATAAAGCGCTCCCGCCACTGACAAAGGCACTGGACTTTGCAGGAGAGAATCTGGACTTGATCGCAGCATCAGCAACGGCAGCTTTTACTTCATTTAAAGGATATAAAGTTGTTACGAGCGCAGGGAAAGCAATGAAATCACTTACTGCTACAGTTAAGATGTTATCCGCAGCAGAGAAAGCAAATGCCTTGCAGGTATTGGCTGCATCTGGTGCGCTTACTGCAAAGGAAACGATCATAGGAATTTGCACTGGAAAGATAAAGCTTGCAACTGCAGCTCAGATGGCTTGGAACGCAGTTATGGCAGCAAATCCGATAGGACTCGTTGTGACGGCTGTAGCTGCGTTGGCAGCAGGGCTTTGCACTTATGTACTGATGCAAAAAGACGCAGAAAAAGCTACTGGAAAACTTACAGAAAAACAAAAAGAAAGCATTGAGGCATCGAAAGAAGCAATAAATAGCATCAATGAAGAAGCTGAAGCCAGACAGAAAAATCTGGCTGTTGCCACATCTGAAATAGATAACTCTCAGGCATTGTGGGAAGAGTTGACTAAAATTGTAGATGCAAATGGTCAGGTAAAAGCCGGATATGAAGCGAGAGCAAAATTCATTACAGGTGAATTGGCAAATGCCCTTGGGATAGAAATTGATTTAGTTGATGGTGTTATTACTAATTACGGAGAATTGCAAACATCTATATACGATGTTATTGCGGCCAAAAAAGCAGAAGCAGTCATGGACGCAATGAAATCTGACTATGCGGATGCAATGCAAGAACAGGCTGAAAAAGCCGCAGCGCTTGCGGATGCATATGAAAAATTGAATGCAAAGAAAGCAGAACAAGCAGGAATTGAAGCTGATCTTGCAAAAGAGGCAGAAAACGCAAAGGTCGTAATGACGCATACAGGTGATGCGGTAACTGTATATTCAGATAAGTATTATGAGCTGAAGAAGCAACTTAAGTCAACGGGTGGCGAGTTAAAGGTGTTGCAGGCTGACTTTGACGCTGCGAATGCGGCTATGAAAGATAATCAGAAAGTGATATCGGATTATAACATGCTTGCTGATGCGATTATGAGTGGGAGTACAGAAAGAATCAATTCAGCTTTAGCATCTATTCAAAGCGGCGTTGATACCACTTTAAAAGTAGGATCAGATGCAGCGATCAAGCAAGCTTCTACAACTGCAAGTACTTTGGTTAGTATTCTAGAGGGTGAAAAAGAAGGTTTATATGAATTACAGAATGAAACCAAGCAGTCACTTGCTGAATCAGTTGGTATAGCTCTAAATCAAGTAGGAACAGGCGCGGAAGAAATAAAACAAGTTTTAGCATCCGCCGGAAAAGAAGGCTCTGCTCAGATTGTAGCAGCAATGGCAGAGGCAAAAATATCCGGAACATTAAGTGAAGAAGCGAAAGCTGGTATGGAAAGTTTTATTTCTGGTTTCGCAGGCCTAGACGAAGAGACTCAAAAAACTTGGTCTCAGGTTTGGTATAATGCGCTACAAGGGCTGGAAGGATTTGATCAATTGGCAGATCCAGCGCAACAGGGAGTGCAAGTATTTCTGGATAGCCTACAATCTGCGCTCGGAGAAGTGAATAGTGTAGTTGGGAATTCAGGAGTTCCAGAAGCAGCAGCCCAAGAAGCAAAAGAAACCACAGAAGCTGCAACGAACGCTTTACAAGAGGGAAAAGAACCAGTGAAGCAAGCAGCAAAAGACACTATCGAGGGTGGCGTCAGTGAGGGAGCGGCAGAGGCAGATACTTCTACGGTTCCTGCTCAAAAAGGAAAAGAGGCGGCGGATAGTACTGCGAATTCTGTAAACAGTGGAAAAACTGCGATCAATGAAGCAGCAAAAAGCGCTGTGAATGAGATCAATACAGGTGCAAGTACTACAGATACGACAACGGTTCCTTCCAGCAAAGGAAGTGAGGCAACACAGTCTCTAATTGATGCGTTGCATGCGAATTCCAATGCCGTATTGACGGCAGCGGCTTCCTTAGGCGGTCAGATTCCACAAGGACTGAATGGCATGGATATGTTGTCAGCTACGGCAGGATTTGGAAACAACGTAGGTTTTGGACTGTCATCCTCTTTGAGCGGTCAAGCCCCAGTTGTGCAGGCGGCTGCATCAGGATTGGAAAATGCGGCTTTATCAGGACTTTCATCTGCAAATGTTTCGGGACAAGCGCAGGCAATGGGAAGTCAGATTGCAAACGCGCTTGCAAATGGAATTGTTGGTGGTTCTGGATCAGTAAATGCGGCGGCATCTACATTAGGCGGCAATGCAGCGGTGGCATTGTCAAATGTCAAGCTTTCCGAAAAAGGAAAACAGGAAGGAAAGAAACTTGGTGATGGTTTAAAGAGTGGGATTGATTCCGGAAAGAAAAACGTGGAGTCATCCAGTAAAAGCCTGGGAGACGGAGCGGTATCTGGTTTAAAGGGCGTTGGAATGAAAAGCGAGGCATACGATCAGGGATTGAATTTTTCCTATGGTCTTGCCAATGGTATTTCGGCTGGAAGCTCCGCGGCTATTTCCGCAGCTATCGCAGTTGCTTCTTCTGCACTGGCAGCAGCGAAAAGGGAACTTGATGAGCGTTCCCCATCCAAAAAGACAAGGGAATTTGGTCAATTCTTCAGTAAAGGTCTGGCGTTGGGTATTAAGGATGAAGAAAAGTCAGTTGTAAAATCTTCCCGAAATATTTCAAACGCAGCACTGGAATCTATTGATCTGTCCGCTGTTTCAGCACGGATGCGAGAGGTCATGGCTTTTAATGCATCCAGAGTGGCAAATCGTCCAGCAACATCTGTTATGCAGTACAAGATGGATAACGCAGAAATCAGAAAGCTTCAGCAGCAGAATCAGGCGATTATGAGTGCAGTGGCAGGACTTTCTGATCTGGCAAAACGTCCGATCGAAGTAAGCACAACACTGAATGGAAGAGAATTAATTAAAGAAACAGCAGCTCCAATGCTGACAGAACAGCAAAGAATTACAGATTTTAAGAAATTACTGAAAGGAGAACGTACATGACACTTTCTGTGAAGTTCAATGACATCGAATTAGGAAAGTACATCGAAGTACTACAGGGATTTACACCGTTTGTCGGTGCTGACTGGAATCCATCGTTTGTGAAGGCAGAAAAACAGAATGGAAGTGATTTTGCTTACACGTCATACGAGAACAAACAAATTGTGATGCCGTTTACGATTGAGGGTAATCTGGAAGAGAAGTACGATGCTTTACAGAAAGCATTAAAAGTAGATGAACCAAAAAAGTTAGTGTTTGGAAATGTTCCGAACAAATGTTTTTATGCGATTCCAAGTGGTACTTTAGAATTCAGTGAAGAAACGGAATTTCTGGGAGAGGGAACAATCACATGGCTCATCCCGGACGGAGTAGCATACTCTACCGCAGAATTCTCCTTTGACGGAGTACAAAAAGACGGCTACCAGACAATTACCATCCAAAACAACGGCACCGAATGGGCGGATGTGGACTATGAGATCACGCACCAGCACGAAAACGGCTTTATCGGACTGGTTAGTCAGTATGGAGTGATCCAGCTCGGCAAGCAAGAAGAGACAGACGGAGAGAATTACGAAGCATCTGAAGAACTGTTTAACGGTTATAGCTTGTTTCAGGACGATCGCGGCACCTCTTATCAGAATCCAGAAAATACCACACAGGGAACACTCGAAGTCAAG
>ERZ773248.1211-NODE-1211-length-23829-cov-758.313788_pt1 | contig 23829 bp, 24 predicted proteins | sample MGYA00580518_ERZ773248 | MGnify/ENA primary metagenome ERZ773248 (study PRJEB29015, sample SAMEA2737762) | human gut metagenome | biome: human gut; feature: human-associated habitat; material: faeces | place: China | collected 2012 ...
CTTTTTATAGTTAAGTTTTCATAAGCATTTCTTAATATAAGTTATTGATTTACAGCCGATTAAATATTAATTTAACGCAGTATTGTTAATAAGATTCCTACACCTTTATAATATAATAGCGTACAGGGGGAACGATTTTTGTCGTTGTACCCTGTACGCTATTCTTGTTTCGCTATTATGAAGCAGTACCCTCCCCTTGTGAAACAGTGCCGTCGATTATCGGCTTGCGGTAATTACCAGTGAGAAGTGCTTGTATCTCGGATTCCGGATAGAGGGTTTTGCCACATAATATAATGTAGGGCAAAATGCCTTGTTTGCGATATTCCTGCAAGGTACGGCGACTAAGCTTCAGATGCTCGGAGAGTTCCTTGTCGGTGAGGTATCGCTCCCCGTCCAAAGGTGGGCTGTAGGACTCGATGAATGAGGATAGCCAGTTGTTGGCTTTCTTCAAGGATTGCATGGCGGTGTCTATCGACTTGCTCTCATGCGTAAGAAGTTGGTTCATGTTCATTGTTTACAATTTGGATTAAGTGGTGAATATAAAATGTTTTGGCTCGCCCAGGGTAAAGTTTTTGACTTTTCCTTGGGCGAGTTTGGCTTTACGCTATACCGATTTGATTCTGGCGATAAGCGGAACGATGGCTTTGACCTCTTCGGGACAGTAATAGAATTGGCGACCTATCTGGGTATGCCCCAAGAAACGGCGGTCACGAAGTTTTTGTAAGGTGCGCTGGCTGATGCGAAGTTGCTGGCAGACCTCATGACCTGTAAGCCATTTGTTCAGACGCTTGCCGTTAGCCTTATGCTTCAGCGACTCAACTTTCTTTACCAAGGCATCGTATCTTGCCATCATCAAGTCGAATGCCTTCTTTTCCATTGTTACTACTTCCATATTCTCTGTTTTATTGGTTCAACAAATTCGGGTGCAAAGTTAATGTGTGTATGTTGAAAAACAATGAAAATGAATAACTGTGGCAGTGCTTTTCTGGGGTTTGCCGACCGCTTGGCAAGAAAAATCAAGAAAATTATACGTGGGTCATTAATGAGTTTTTAAACGGGTATTTCGCAAATGGTTAATTTTGCCGCCGAGAAATCAAAACAACGAATTATATAACATTTCAAACGGAATTAGAATGGAAGTAATAACAATGGAAAGTGCAGCCTTCAAAAAGCTGACAGAACAGTTGACAGAAATAGTCCAGTACGTGCGATTGGCAAAAATGGCATTTCAAGAGAACTTGACGGGTAAGGGATTGAAGCCGATGTTGACCAATGACGATGCAGCTAAGATGCTTGGTGTGAGCAAGCGCACCTTGCAGCGAATGCGTTCAGAGAACCGCATTGATTTTATTAAAATTGGTAATCAATGCCGATTCCAAGTTGAAGCCATTGAAAGAATGGTTGAGGAACGAACAATAGCAAAGGAAATATGAGCATGGAAGATGGAACATTGAGAAAACTGGAGTTATATCTCCATGACCTACACAAAAAGATAGACGGCATCTACGACATGCTGATGTTGAGACACGAACGAGAGACGGAGCAAAAAGGAGGTTCTGCCATCAATGAAAAATTGCTCGACAACCAGGACCTCTGCCTCTTATTTCAAATCTCCCCTCGTTCCCTTCAACGCTATCGCAGTCTGGGAGTGCTTCCCTACAAGCGTTTGGGGCAGAAAACATACTACACGGAAGAGGATGTGATGCAGTTTGTAGAGAATAATGTCAAAGAATTCAAGAAAGAGAATGTGGAGCATTACTTGACTCGCATTCATCAGAAATTCAAATAACAACAGTATTCACCATTAAAAATTTACAATTATGGTACAAAAGAAAAAGAGTGATGAACAGGACGTGCTGGTAGTCCGTGACGAAAAGACGGGCGAGATCAGCGTCGTCGCCGGACTCAGCAGAGACGGCACACCGAAGCGAGCACCCGCCAAGGCGGAGAACACGCCCGACTTCCTGCGTTTTGACCGCAACAGTGACCTGATGGACAGTTTCTTTAGAAACTTACCGCCAGTGCAAAGAGCCAAGCCGATTTGGATTCTATCGCATCGCAGCAGACCAGGTGGAAAACATGATTGGTGTGATGAAGGAGTTGCTGAATGATCCGGAGGTTAACAAGGACATGATTAAGTGGTACATACGGCTATGATAGAACATAGCAAACTATCGTCAGATTGGAACATGGGGAGCCCGACTTCGGAGAGGCTAACAACCCGGCAGGGCAAGGTCTTTGGATAGTAACTCCAAAGGTTTTGAGTAACTCAAAACATACCTTGCTATGTCTTTGAGGACATAAAAATCCGCTTAGGGTGGATTGAAGTTAGCCTTCGTAAGAAGCTGTCCCCATCCCGAATGGAAGCTGTTCGGGAAATCCAGTCCTTTGCGGAGCATCAAGCCTTGTTCTTCTCGGAACGATATGGATGCGCCATCCATCGCTTTGCCTTTCGGGTGCAAAATTACGGCTAAAAAAGCACCCTTGGAACAGATGCACCCCAGACAACCACTGCAACTATCGGCAACATGCTGCCACAGGATTTGAAAACCATTGTTTTTCGGAAAAAGCGTTGTTACTTTGCAGCGTGATTCAGATGAATCGGTGTTCATTGGAATGCTTGAATTACAGTTTGTTGGACTATGTGGAAGTTCATTTGGATAGTCGAAAAGACATCCATAAATATCCGCATAGAACCACATGAGCAACTGATTGGAAAAGCAAGTGTTCAAATGTTCTTTTGAACACTCATGTTGACAATAACACGTTCAATCACAAAAACGGATAGGTGGACGTTTAAGACGACACTCAATCCAACAATATAATGTATAACAACTCATCGAGATAATCAAAATGGAAAAGATAAAGTATGTGGCATTCTATACTCAAAAAGGGTTTGGAAAGCAATTGAATATAACTTTCCAAACCCTTTATTTTATAACAACCAATCATCTGAGGTTATAGTCAACGGTATATCTTTTTCTTCTTTCCATTTTGAAGCTTTATGTATATACCTTTATGCAATGATTCTAAACCATGTATTCTACGACCATCCAAAGTGTAATATGAAGGCTTGCATTTTTGTGACAATTGAATATTTTCAATGTTTGTGGGTAATATTTCATATTCTTTGTTATCTATGTATGCGATACCCTGCTTAACTATTACTCGATAGTATAATTCCTTGGTTGGTGCATCTGGTATTTCAATATTGTTTAGCACAACAAACGATGAAGTTTGTTGATTCCTTTTCTGTGCAGAAATGTATAAGCGATACTGTCCATCTGGAATATCTTTGTTTATATATCCAGTTACCTCTATTGGGGAGCTTAGATAATCCATGTAACCTAATTCTGATATATAAGAACTTTCCCCAAAAGAGAACAGAGGGAACCCACCTTCATCTGTGATAGTAAAAAACAAAAGTCCTTCAAAAGGCTCAGTTTGTAGATTTTCTACCTCATAGACATTGGCAAGAATTATATTTCGTTCACTACCATTCAATAATTCAAAATCGGAACACCCAATTCCAGCCAATTCTTCTATTGTTGTCCCATCTTCTTTGTCTTCTGTTACCTCTACAACAGATGTTGAACTTGAATATATTTCATTCCAATTCTCTGAGTTGGAAAGTCTATAAACAAGGCATGACTGATATTTTCCGATTTCGATAGAGTTTGGAATTGAGCATGTTATTTTTAGACTTCCCGTACCCTCAAGATACTCCAATTGACGAACGTTTCCTTCGTTTAATGGGTAAAGGGTACCGTCTTCACTTTTTAACGCCGCAGATATTGTACCCACGAATTTCTTATATGAACAATTATACAGGGAAGAAACGCTGACAACAAGTGAACTTCCTTTCTTCACAGTTGAAAGACTACTACTTACCTTTGAAGATAGCAACAATTGTGTACTGCTCGTTATACCATCTTCAGGTTTAATACCAATCGTCATTTGTTGACTTTCTGAAAAAGGTTCGATAGTTGCATTATTGTCTCCCTCTTGAGGATGTAAATTCGCAATTTGGTAGTATCCATCACACGAACCATCCCACCCCCAATTTACATGGTAGTCAGGATAGGCATTATTTCCAATTCTATATCCATCTATTACAAAAGAATGGCCTCCATCACGCATGTTCGCTCCTGCATAGTTTACAGGCCTTCCATTATTTAATTCTTCTACCAGAAGTTTATGCCAATCCACTGTTGAACAATAGTTTCTAATAGCCAATGCACAATCTTTATCATATCCATAGTTGCTTATATAGCCATTGAGTAAATCAGATTGGTATGCTCCACTACCTCCTTGTGTAGATGTGCCATAATCCATTTTTACCGATGCACCACAACTCGCCATTAGCACAGAAACAGCGTTAGCCTGTTTTTCACTATAAGTGCCATTGTAAGAGGGTAACATGTTCTCCCAATCAAAATAGTCTTTAGAGAAATCATGTGTGATGTGCAGATTGTTAGTTATTGAATTATAATCAATATTTCCTTTTGCAACTGTTGGGTATTGGTAATAGTGCATAACTTGCGCCATGGCAGTTGCGACACATCCTGTCAAAGTCTTTTCTTTATAAACTATAGGGCATAATTCATTGTATGGTTGCGCTTGCCCCCATTGGATGTTCTGAAGAAGCGGAGATACTCCATCTTCTTTGTATTCTATTTGGGATTTTAGGGATTTGTTGTCGGAAAGTGCTTGTTCGTTTTTTAATTGAGTAACGTATGTCTGTAACCAATACTTTACAGCAGGGGGAATATTGTTGCTGTCAAAGTTGCCTGAATCAGAATATGCAAGAATTGATGGTAATTTCTCATCTCCAGAAACAATGAAAAACGAGCCTTTATTCAATGATGTGGAAGTAAAGATGTAAAAAGCTTCTTTTCCCGATATAAGATAATCGTCATGAACTATTGACGAGGATTTTATTTTTGAATACATGGAGCGTATGCTACCATGCATACGACAATACTTGTTGGCAATACTGTCTATATTCTGGAGAGAACGCTGTTGAGCATAATTTGACATTAAGCAGCAACTTACTATAAATTGAAGTAAAAATAAACGTTTTGTATTCATTGCAGTTCTCGTAGAATTATGTAGCACTGAAAACGAAATGTTTCCAATGCTACATAGTTAATTTAATAAATAGGCTCTTTCGTACAGATAATTTTTCCAATTTTTGGAAGGTCTTCTTTTGTACGATATTTCTTATCTACTGTTAGGTCTGTGCTCACTTTTTTGTAAGACATCTCAGACGTAATAGCTTTTGAAGATGATGATGATAGATTCTTATAAAACCATGAGAGAGAAGACGAATATTCTTTTGTGTCACGGTCTGTTCCCCATGTGGCAATAAAGAATTTACTGTCGCTTCTATTAAATGTTAGTGTTTGAGGGCCATACAAATAATAGTTCTCTGGCTTTTCTGCAATAGCAGGTTTGAGATAGAAGTGAGCCAAACAAGCGTAAGTATATGACTTTGCCAAGTTGTATAATTCTGCTGCCCCAGAACCTTCATCTGCTAAATAATAGTACTCATCGCATTTTTGACCATACTGTCCTGATCTTGATGTGACAACTTTCCATAAGCTGGAAGTATATGAAAATGTCAGGTACATATCAGAACCAAGGGTTTTACTGCGTGTGGTTATTCTCTTGATTGTCATTGGACCGTACTTGTGGGAACCATCAGAGTTGCTTTCTGAACCATAGGCCGCAATACAATAGACAATTTCTGTCCCTGGGTCAACAATTGGAGAATAAGTATAATCCAATTTTCCACTATATTCCGTTTTGCCCATTAATATCTTAAAAATGTCTTTGTCAGTCAAATTTGTGAGGGCGGATGACTTTAAGAAAGCTTCACGATAGCCTTTGCAATTATCATCAAACTGCAAATCTGCCGCAAAACCATCACTCATCACTGTCATATCGCCAACTGTTACCTTACAATTAGCGGCTAAGACACCTTTCTGTTCAACTTTACAGGTTGCACTTGCTGCACCATCATCTGTAGTGAAGGTCAAAGTTGCTTCTCGTGCTTCATCAGAGAAATTCTCAGATGTAGCAGTGATAGTAACAGTAGAAGACCCCAAACCAGACTTGTTAAGACTAAGCCAATCTGGTGTTCCTGTGATAGTCCAAGTTGTGTTTTGTGAAGCACTGACTGTTATAGTTGTTGTACTATTTTCTGCGCCTAACAATTCAACAGAAGGAGATACTTTTATTGTAGCCGTTGGTTCTTTTTCATCATCACCATCACTACTACCTCCACAAGAAGTTAACATACATCCCATTAATGCAAATAAGGCTATGAATGAAAGCCTAAAATAGTTTTTAATGTTCATGAATAATTTGAATATGAGAAGGATAGCCTTTGTCCGATTATATGCCGAACTAGAGCTTTCCTCCAAGGTTGAAAAATATAATCCTTTTTGCCAAATCTATGACAGAGCAAGGGATAATACTCATTGAATGAAAGAGAGAAACTAAAAAAGTTCTCCATGCGAAGTTATAAAAATCTTATTTCTGTTTCGTTCGTCCATAAGTGAGAATAGTTCATACAGGACTTTAATCATATTTTTAAAAGGTTCTACAATATTTTAATTTACAATCAAATACATAATAATCTTAGTACTTCAAATACAACTTGCGGTAAAAGTTTCATCGCTCACCTTTGCCATGGCAACTTGGGCATACTCCCGAACCTCCACATACAACACAAGGGTCAACCCAACGACCATTTTCAAAGTATTTCTTATTGCCATTGCATTTAGAGCAGATTCCCGAACCATTGCAATGAGCATTATCAGTTGCAGTCAACTTCATACATTTTCTTGGTGAAGATGTTTCACGAGCTGAAGAACTTCCGCTTATCCCCAATTCTCTGTCATACATTCCACTGCTTGCCTGTTGTACAGTCTTGTAAGCATTGACCTTGGTCTGCATATAGTTGTTGTATGCAGCTTGCACTTCCTCTGCTGATGGGTCTTTGCCGTGCAATTGACGATAAGAGGTCGCAAAGCCTGTCTTTACTTGCATTTCTTCTTGCTTCCATTGTTGCTCAACTTGCATCATGGAATAATTGGCAAGTTGTGCAAGGCTGGTGTTTACATAGTTTGTAAACTCAGCATTGCTCATGCTTCCTAAACTCTTACCTTGTGGCATTGATGGATAATTGTAACCAGTTTGTCCTGCGTTAGCTTGGCTTGCAGCCATATATGCTGTGCCAACTTCCGCTGCTGCTTGGAACAACCCACTGAAGAAGTTTGCCGTTCGCTGGTTTCTGGCTTCACGTTGGTCTTCCGCATTAGCCTTTAAGCTACGACTTTGTTCTTTCAACTCTTCAGGACATTCGTCTATACTGATTACTTGCGAGAAACCATCAATGGCTGAACTCCATTTCTTGCGGTTGTAATCACACATGGCTTTGCCAAAATACGCTTCTTCGCATGGCAGGTATTTCCCATGATTCTGTATTGTGGACTCAAACAGTTTATCCGCTTTCTTATAATCACCAGAATTGAAGATGCGTGATGCTTCTTGATAGTCTGAAAAATATCCTGCTATGTCTTCGAGGATTTTTTCACTGTCCTCCTCAGACCGAAGCCACAAATATTTCTTATCCACAGGAATGAAGACTTCCAATCCTGTATAAAAGGTGTCCATTCCGAGGTTTACAGTTTTAAGAATATCCGTTGTTAGTCTATACTTGTCTGCTAAATTCTCGATGGTTTCACCACGCTGCACGATATGGCTTAGTTTCACAATGTCTTGTCCCCAACTCTTTGCAGGATTGGAGAGAAATATCATTGCGAACAATATTATTGTCAAATAAACTCTTCTCATAGGCGTAACTTGAAATTAGTATATGATGTTCTTTATCTTGGCTTTGCTCATATTGAAGATAGCAGCCTTAGCAGAATTGACTTTCTTGTAAGACACCATCGTTGGCGTATCGCTGCAAACCCAAACTTTCATACGCACACCTTTCTTGGTCACGATGGTTGCTTTCTTTGGATTCGTTGCTGATGCAGCTTCCTCCATAGCTGCCGCTTTGATGGAATCTGACACTTCTGCCTCACGCTGTGCTTTCTGCCTTGCTTCTTCAGCCTCTCGCTCTCGTTGCTGTTGTTCTTCAACGGCAAGATTTGTCAAGATGTCACGTGTTCCGTCGGGATAGCGTATCATAAACACTTCCGACTTTGGCGAGAATATCGGTCTATCCTTGGCTCTCTTGCTTGTTTTGAACGAGACAACACTTGCATCCATCGTCAGATTATAGGCAGGAATTTCTCTTCCGTCCTTGTAATACACCACGATTGCATCTTTTGGTATTTCCGTATGTTCCGAGGTGGTGAGGATGCGCTCGCCATTAGTATTGAACACAACGTTACCACGTGTCTTGAACTTTAGCATGAACACTTTTGTATTCTCCACATATTCCTCAGAAGCGTTCTTGTTGCCAGACTCTTTAAAGAGCGTCTTGTCGTTGTTAGTCTGAATGATTTTGACAGACTTCACACGACCATCACGGAAAATGATGGCATCTTGGGCATGTAGCTTGAGATTGAAAATCGTCAAACACAAAATAATAGCATAGAAACTTTTCATCTTAGAATCCCCAAGCTAAAGTTATTTCTGGGAAGGCGTCTTTTCCGAACCATCCTTTTTGTTTGTCGTTCAACGGTATTTGGTATGAACCGGTTATGTCAAATCCCCAAAGACATACACGTACGCCGACTCTTGCTCCAAGGCCTACTTTACCTCCAATTTTGACCTTTTGAGATTCTGTTTTTCCACCTGTTCCAAGTGTTCTAAGCTTGTTTTTTCCTGATAGACCAATATTTGTATTAAAACCTACAAAAGGAATCACCCCTAAAGTTTCACTCGTGTTTTTAAGCGCATATCCCAATTCCAAAGGAATTTCAAGAAAATGATATTTTTGCTCCACTTCTATAGAACGTCCTTCGTATTTTGTTAGTCCAATATAATTAGCACTATTATAACCAATACGCGCTCCTACATAAATATTATATGGAAGTCGATAATTTGCGCCAACCGTAGCTTCATACATAAAATTGTCTGCACCTTTTATGAAACCAAATCCCAATTCTCCTGCAAATTCAAACTTTCCAACTTTCTCATCATTATTTTGTGTGTCATTATGCTTTACATAATTCTCTGTATGGTTTTCTGTGACTTGTTTTTGGATTGGTGCCATATTCTTTGGAGCTTCTTTTGGTGTAGTTTTAGAGAAGTCTGAAGAGGTTGGAATGTTCAGTTTCATTCCCACATACACAACCCCATCCGCATTAGGATTTGCCTTGTTGATGTCTTCAACGCTCACATTATAATATTGAGCGATACTCTCAATAGTTTCTCCACGTTGAACAACGTGGGTAACGGTTTGGCTTTGAGCCATAGTAAACATACAGACTGTACAGAGAAGTACAGAAAAGATAATCTTCTTAACCATAGTCATAAAGTTTTTAGAGTTGTATAATCAGGAAATTGCTTACGCTCCAGAAAAGAGTAGGGTTTGTAATGACAAGCGTACAGTTGCCATCGCCACTCTCCTCAAAATGGAAAGAACGGTTGCTTGGTTGCGGAGTAAGAATCTTTGGATTACTTGAATGCAAAGAAATTTCACGAAACTTACGGATGTCAACAGCATTGAACTTGCTTTTGTCAACATCTTCATAGTTGACTTTCTTCTTTTGCAAGAATCCGCCTTTTAATAGCCCTGCTGCCGAAAGTTGCTTTTTCGTACCAATCTTTACATAACACTCGTTGATAACTTCATCCTGTTTTGACAAAGCCTTAGTCAACACCTTTGTTTTCTGCTCTGCATTGTTTGCCTTTGTACGCATATCAGACAAAGAAGCCCGAAGCTGGGTGATGTCTTTCTTGGAGTTGTTCAAGTCTGCACGCAAAGATTGGATGACTTGATCCTTTTCCGCCAACTGCTGATTGAGAAATTCAACAACCTTTTGCAGTCGTTCCACGCCTTGCGAGGATTTCTTGTTAGCCAAAGAATCTTGGAGCATTTTTATTTTGGCTCTTTGGCGAGCAAGAATATCCGCCATTCCCTTTAGGTTGGCAGCTATTTGTTGGCGGTTCAGCATGACACCATCACGCCCTTTATTGGTGAAAAGGATATTTTCTTGTACGGCAATACTATCCAAGCCTGTAGCAATCGTTGCCAATACACCATTGAGTTCATCAAGTTGTTGTGTCTTTGCTTTGTTTTCCTGCATGATGGAATCTCGCTCTTGCATGTAGCTACTCATGTCAACCTTTTCATTCTTACACGAAAAGACTGACAGCATGATAAACAAAGCTATGAAGCCTTTGAAGAGTTTCATTTCGTTTGGTCATAAAAAAAGGCGGAACCGTTCGTGGCTTGCCTTGTATCTGGTTACCGCCAAGTGACCAACTCTACAACAAGCACAGAACGGCTCACGCCATAAATGGCATGAACCTTCCATCTGCTTGTTCTCGTAGAGATTTGAATATTGGCGGTATTCGATACAAGAGAACAAGAGCTAAAAGCTCAATATCTTCAAAAGTCTTAGAACGGAAACGCTGGATTAATATAATAAGGTGTTATCACCTCTGTTCTTAGTCTCAGTCGAAATGGCAATTCTTGGAATCACCAAGTTCTTAGCGTTTCATTCTTGTGTAATGTCTGTTTCTTATTTACTCTTTTTTAGTTTAACAATCCGTGAACTTGCAAACAAAATGTAAAAGTCGTGCTTCACATAATGAATTGCGAGTGCAAAAATAACAAAAATTAATTGCAATAAAGAATTTGATATGATATTTTAACGTATAATTGTTGTTTTATGGTTATAAATGGGAGAAATGCTACCTATATCCATTTCCACAACAACTAAAAAACGATTATTGCAACAGGTTTCTTCCACCAGTATCCTCAAGAATCTTCATTTGCTGAATGGCAATCTGATTGAGTTTTATCAGTCGTTCAGACTGAGGCATTCCATCATTGATAAACACAGCGTTGAGGTTTTCCATATTCGATAAACAAATAAGCTCGTTGATGCTGGCGTAATCACGGATGTTGCCTTTCTTGTCGGGATTCTGCTCACGCCATTGCCTTGCCGTCATACCGAACATGGCTATGTTGAGTACATCCGCTTCATCGGCATACTTCATGGCTGCTTGCTCACGAGTTACCTCTGACGGAATGAGATTCGCCTTGATTGCATCCGTGTGGATGCGATAGTTTATCTTGGACAACTCACGTTTGGCAGACCATCCTATCTGCTTTTGCTCTTCTTCCTTTAGTCGCTGGAACTCTTTTATCAAATACAGTTCAAATTCCACAGAAACCCAACTGGCAAACTTAAAGGCAATATCCCTTTGGGCATAAGTGCCTCCATTTGCCCCATTCTTGCATACGATACCTACTGCATTGGTAAGTTCTACCCACCGAGTTGGACTCATTGTAAAAGCATTTGAACCTGCTTCTTTCAAAAGGGGGTCGAATTCGACCCCTTTGAAATTAGGGTTATTCAACTGTTCCCAAAGTCCCAAATACTCCAAGGTATTTTTGGAGCGTAACCAATTCTTTACCACATCTTTAGGCTCGACTGGATTCTTCTGTCTTGCTATATCAGTAATGCAGATGTAGTCAACTCCATCTTTTGTTAGAGTCTTTATCGTTTGGTTTCTTACAATAATCTTTGCCATAAGAAATTTGTTTTTGCATTCATTCTATGCTACTCAAATCAATGCTGCTCCCAACTTACTGAGAGCAGCATTGAACAATCTTTTTCTGATTTACTACAGCCCGATATAGTCATTATCCCCATCAGAAGACGAGCTTCCACCTGATGAAGAACTACTACTTGATGAGCTAGAGTCTGACGATGAACTTCCACTTGGGGTACTACTGCCAGAATCCGCAGAAGAACTACCCGAAGTAGAAGGAGCGGAAGATTTCTGACCAATCACCTCACGCTTGTAGTGAGTAATCTCGGTGTTCACGTAGTCGATGAACGGAGCATAATCCTTTTCGCCAAAGACGAGGGCAAGAGCGTTCACCATCTTCACCAATGCACGGTAAGCGTTATCACTTGCTGTGCGAGCAGTCTTCAAAGCTCCGACAGATACGCCCATCTTCTCGTTAGTACGTTGCAAAGTAAGTGTTCTTACACGCTCGTTGGCTTCCTTCATGTTGGTAACAAATGCTGTCAAGCCCAACTTGGCGACCTGTGAAGAATATTTGTTCTCAAGGTCTGTGATAAAGTTCACCAAAAGACCGGTCTCCTTGTCGAGTTGGTCGGCGGTGTTTATCTTGTAGTCCTTGATGTGCTGTGCGAGAACCTTTGCAGCCTGTGCCATGTCAGCGATAGGCATAGCAAGGAATGCTTCAACGGCTTTCTTGTAGCCAGCATAGAGTGCGTCACGGTCGCTGTCTGCCTTGGTAATATCATCAGTCAAGAGACTTTTCTGTGAAATTTTCAAGGCTTCGTCCTCTGCCGCAACAGCAGCCTTGAAATTACTTACTTGGTCAGCAGCCTTGCCCTTCACAGCACTGTCTGACTCAACACGTGCAAGAATGTTACTTACGAACGTGAAATGCGCACCATTATTCATGCGTGGCAAACTGATGTCATTTATTTCCTTCATAATCATTGGAATTAAGTTCGACATTTAGATTTTTGCGTTGTCGGTTTCCCGATTGCGAATGCGAATATACAAAAATAATCGCTAAAATGGGAACAAATGAATAAAAATCGGATAAAATTGCTAAATTAAACCTATTTTTTAACGGTTGTTATACCATTGGCGTACGTTTATTGTAAAACTGGAATTGCAAATGCTGTAAGAAACGCCGTTTCTTGCTCTTGTTAGTTCTGATAGGGGTAAGAAACTTGCATCAATATCTCCGTTAGCATTTGAATGTAGAAAGAAACGCAAAACAAGAGCTTCGTTGAGTCCCAAAATGACAAGAAACGTGCGTCGAAACCTCCAACTGAGGTTAAAAGTAGCGAGAAACGCTAAACAAAAGCACCAACAACCATCAAAAGTAGAAATAAACGCTAAACAATTCGTCCAATGGCTCTCTAAATGGCAAGAAACGCAAAACAATGCCCACTTTTTTCTTCAGGGAAGGTATTGTTTAGCGTTTCTTTCTATTTTGGGACTCAAACGAAGAAATTGTTTAGCGTTTCCTGATATTTGTGATAAGCATAAAGTTGTTTTGCCACAAATATATCACAAAAAGGTGGCAAAATGCTTTATGGCATTGTACTAAAATCATATAGTTTTAGAATTACCCCACAGTTACCCCATAGTTGTCATACAGTAACCCCACAGCTCACTTTTCTTTGTGCCTTGCCCCAACAAGTACCCTGCAAGCACCCAACAAGTAACCCTACAAGCTACCCAACAAGTTGACAGGTAAGAAGTCGTAGGGCGTTCGCATCTATACACAGGTTACAAGGACTTGAACGAGTTCCTGATGAGCCATAAGACAAGAAAGTAACAATCATTCAAAAACATCAAGACAATGAAGAAGAACAATAAAATCAAGAAATCAGTGAACGTGTTGGCATTCCTTTTCGTGTGTGCCGTGTCGGTAATCCTTTCATCGTGCAGCGATGAGCTGGACATTCAGCAGTCGTATCCATTCAAGGTGGAGACGATGCCTGTACCAAAGGACATTGTGCGTGGACAGACTGTTGATATCCGCTGCGAGTTGAAGGCGGAGGGAAAGTTTGACGGCACCATCTACACCATCCGCTATTTTCAGCATGACGGAAAAGGTTCGCTGAGAATGGAGAACGGAACGGTGTTCCAGCCAAACGACCGCTATCTGTTGGAGAACGAGAAGTTCCGTCTTTACTATACTTCGGCAAGTACGGAGACACAGACGCTGACAGTGGTGGTGGAGGACAACTTCGGCAAGTCATACGAAATGGAGTTCAGTTTCAACGATACTGATGAGGAGGAAGAGTTTGCGAGAAGTGCCAACAAACTCGGTAGCGTATGAGGTTGATGATATTGTTAGCCTTGCTTCTTGTATCGGGCAGCTTGTCTGCCCAGACGCAAGGGGCGATAAAGCGAGTTTGTCATGTGTCACGTTTTGAGTTGGCTGTCGCCTGCATCAAGAAGTACGAGGGTCTGCACGGACCGAAGCACCATCCTTATGTCGGATATGGGCACAAGCTGTTGCCTGGCGAGAAGTTTTCTCCAAGAATGACGGAACGGCAAGCCGATGCCTTGCTGCGCTCTGACCTCAGAAAGCTCTGCGCCATGTTCCGTGGCTTCGGTCGTGACTCGCTGCTCTTGGCTACACTTGCCTACAATGTGGGGTGTGGAAAGGTGATGAAAAGCCGGATGTATGCCAAGATGCGAAGTGGCAACAGAAACATCTATCGTGACTATGTGGACTTCAAAAGGTGGAACGGAAAGATAGTGCCTTCCATCGAGCGAAGAAGAAAAATGGAGTATCTGCTCTTGTTTACTCCATTGTATAATGACTATTTTACGATTGCCAAAGACACAATGCAAAGCATTAAATACTTAGAAAGAAGTGCTAATGCAAATTTCTTCTGGGGAATGAATGCTTACGCAGATGTTCTGTTGCAATGTGGACACTATGAAGAGACCGAAAAACTATGCGAAAAAATGGCTATTTATCCATATTCATATATTTGCACAAAAATGGGTGATATTCAAAAAGATTATCGTCATGATTACAAGACAGCAAAGTACTATTATGAAACAGGATATAAGAATGATAAAGACCCTGAATGTTGTGACAGATTAGGAGACATGTACAAAGATGGACTTGGCGTAAAAAAGAATCTGGGATTAGCGATAACATATTATAGACTTGCAATTGCTTATTACCAATCACTAGGTCTAGAAAATGATGACGAAGACATTCTAGCTATAAAAGAAAAGATTAAAAAAGTTGAAAAGTTGAAAGACCAACAAGCATATATGGGAACAGTTAAAGAGATGATTGAAAAGCTTAACAGTATTCTTGATGAGAATATCAATGAAGATGAACGAATCAATCTTTCGCAGTCCTTGCTTTCTGAAATTTTCGCAAGTCCACAAGCTAAAGTAAAAACAATGGATTCTACTGGTAAGACTGTTGTATCTACAGAGACTGCCGAAGACTTCATGCTCCGTTTGGCAACAATGAAGCCTCACAAAAAAATTGTAGGAATGTCCTATAAGAAAACCAATGGCGAAAATTTTAAACTTACAGAATTAACAGTAAAAATAAAACAATTATGATTAATATGAAAAAGTTCTTATTAGTAATTCTACTTTGGGTATGGCAAAACATAATTGCAATTTCCAATTGCGTTGCTGTATGTTCCATGCCAAACGTAAGCGAGACAAACAGCAACACAAGAACATACTACCAGTTTGTAAATGTATCTAACGGAGTCTGCACACCGGCAGCAAATCAAAGACTTCCGGTAACATTCAATGACGATGGCTCTGTGACTATAGGCAATCGTCGATGGACTTACAGTAGTAGTATCGGTTTGATGGCACAAGCCGGATGGGTTAGTGGAAGCGACTACATTACCATAAGTAGCGACTATTCCCTATTACAATATAACCATCAAGAACTTATAGGAGGGATGGTATATGTTGTAACCAGTTTTGTAATTTTCTCATCACACGAAAATACACAAGAGAATATGCTAGCATACTGCAACTTTCTAAATAGCAGTACCCAACAATCAGCAGGGGGAAGCTATGGTGGAAACACCTACAATCAGCCTACACAAGGGAAAAGATGCACAAAAACGAGCATATCAGACTACTATCATTGTGGTGGAAACGGAAAATGCGCTAGATGCAATGGGAAAGGTTATTATACAGATTATTCGTATGGAAAAAAGAAAAATCATATTTGCCCAACCTGCAATGGAACTAAACAATGTCCAGCTTGCAATGGAAAAGGATTCAGATAAGAAAGAAAAAGTGACACCCTTATTGGTACTTTTAAAAGAACTAATCGTTGAAAAAGGCTTTGACCCTGCCTTAATGGACGAACCTTTTTTAATAGACCAAATAAACACATTCGATAAAGATAAAAGAGGCTATTCTAAAGATGAGGCAAATAATATCTTAAATATGATCTGGTATAATGGAATAGACTCAGGAAGAATCGTTTTTGCTAAATATAACAGACATAAACATGAAAGCTCTCTAGAAAAACAGCCATTTGATAAGCCTACAGAGTATAACACGATAGATAATATCATCAATTCTACGGTTAAACGAAATCACCTTCAATCTAAACATTTTTGGAAACAAGACTGTCTTGTCTCTAAAAAGAATCCACTAAAAATGAGCAATAATAGTTTTATACTACTTTCACTAGCGATACTATTTAGCATCTGGATGGGCTGCATATACTTAGTCTCCACCTACGGCAACCAGGATGCCATACGCTATGGTTGCCTAGGTGGAAGCGGTATTTTTACTGGCATTTTAATTGCAATAGCGCAGAAATGGAAATAGAACTATTCCTTCTCTACAATATCTCCAGCTTCTCCTTCACCGCCTTATAGCAGCGGCGGGAAACGGTGATGTTCTCCTGGTCGAAAGGAGGAGAGAAGATGCAGCGAAGCGTGTAGTTCTCGATGCTGATGAGGTAGTCGAGATTGATGATGCAATCCTGACGGACCTGAACCAACGAAGGAGACAGGGAGAGAACAGACTTCGCCGTGGTCTGCTTCTTCAATTTATGAATCTGACCATTGACCAACCTTAGATGCCATAGGCGGGTATCCTCATCAAATGTACAGCAGAACACCTCGTCGGGCTTCACCATCAGCAACCCCGAAATGGTCTGAACGGCAAGGCGCTTGCCCGATGTTCCCAACAAACCATTCAAACCCAATAAATCCTGAGGATTCTGATGGGATTCAGGAGAGGATGCAGTAGAACCAAGAGAAGAGGAAGCCCCCTCTCCCCCTTCCAACTTCTGACGAATACGTCCCACTATCAGTTCCAACTCTTCCTGCTGATATGGTTTCAGCAGGAAGTCGAAGGCAGAAGCACGCAGCGCATCTATCATATACTTATTAAAGGCGCTATAAAACACCACGATGAGATCCATCGGCATCTCATCTCTCAGAGATTGCAACACCTCGAAACCCGTCTGTCCAGGCATCTCTACATCGATGAACAGCACATCGGGCTGCATGCTCATCACCAAGGTCTTTGCCGACATCGCCGAAGAGGAAGTGGCTATCACCTCGAAATCTTCCAGGGCAGCCAGATTGTTCTCCAACCTCAGGATGCTCTGTGGCTCATCATCCACTATTACTACCTTGATTTTATCTTGATCCGTTTGCATAACATTCTTTTTTACATATTTACGAAAGGAATCTCCCCACCCTACTGGCATACGCTATAATCGTATTCGCATGGTACTCCGATACTTACACACATTCCTTTCTGCCGGTCACTTCCGCCACCAGCAGCACCTACACGGCTCTGCATCTTGAAATACAGCTTGCGTGCATTTCCTGCATTGAGCATCTCGATGGTACTGTTCAGAATTCTCAATCCCGTGCCCGTGCTTGCCGCAGCATTAGTCTTCCTTGTGCCCATGCCAGCCACGGCACCCACGCCGCCACAGCCATTGTCGATGACATCGATGCGGAGCATGCCGTCTTCTATCCAGACTTTCACATCGAGCAGCGGCTTCTCTCCCGATTCTTCCATTCCCACGAAAGCATGCTTCAGGGCATTCTCCACAGGAATCTGAATAATCATAGAAGGCAACATCAGCGACATGTCAACCTCCTTGGCAATATCAAACCGGGGCATCGGAAGGAACGGATTGGTTTCGTGGCGAAGAGACGAATAACTCATCACCATCTGCAACTCATCCTCCAGGCTTACTGCCACCTGATCGCAGGTAAGCAGATAGGCTCGGAGCACCTGTATCAGAAGGCGCAGCGGCTTCACGTTGACACCCTTTGGCAGATTAGAGATAAAGATGTTGAGCACGTTGAACACGAAGTGGGGCGAGAAGCGATTGCGCACGTTCTCCATCTTCAGCGCCATCATGCGGTTCATCTCCTCCCGATGCTGATGCTTGTGGCGCAACGACTTATAGCGATAGAACACCACCAGTGCCAACACGCCCACCACCAGTAAACCAATGACCAGGAGCAGGATTAACCGGGAAGACCTTGCCTCTGCCTGCGTACTTTGAAGAATCAGGTCGCGGCGGACGATGGCTGTATCCTGCTTGAATCGCAGCTCGTTCTCCTGCACATTCGATACCATCGTGGCGTTGCGCAGCGAGTCATCGTATTGCTTCATCAGTTTCTGATATTGCAAAGCCTTGGCAAACTGTCCCTTTCGCTCATAAAGATCAGCCCATCCCTTGTGGTAGAGATAAAGGTAATTGGGCGACATCTTCGATAGGTCGTATGGCTTACTCAATATCGCCGAAGCCTTGTCCAGACGGTTCTGCTTCAGCGCCAGAGCGGCATTCAAGCCATCAATATAGAATTGCAGGTCGTTCTGCATATTGGGTTGCACGAAGAAGAACTTCGTGGTATTAGCCAGATATTTCTGGGCAGAATCCAGGCGGTTGAGTTCCAGATAGGTCTGTCCCAGGTTGGCATCCACCACAGCCGTCATGAAAGGCTGTCCCATCTGCCGGGCTGCCTTCTGCGCCTTCAGAAAGCACTTCAATGCCTCGGCGGGCTTTTCCTGACTGCTATACACATTTCCCCAACTGTTGTAGAAGAAATGGGCATCCTTCGGATTCCGGGGCGGATACTGGCGTTCTGCCTTGCGGAAATAGAAATGCGCCAACTGATAGTTGCGCAGGTCGTTATACACCTGTCCCAATCCTGCCAGAATACTGTTCTGAGCCTCATGCAGATTCAGGGAATCTGCCAGAAAATTGGCACGGCGATACCACGAGGATGCATCCGCCAGCTTACCCAACTGCCTGGAAGCATCGGCTATATTGATGCAGATGTCGATGGCATCATTGTGATGATCCAGTTTCATCAATTCCCGGTAAGCCTTGATGTAATAAGTGCGGGCAGGTTCCCGCTTGCCCACAGCCTGCAGCAATACACCCTGCAGGTTGTCGGCATACGACTGTATCTTGAAGGTGGTTTCCAGGTCGGGATGCTGGCGGCAAAAGCCGTTTACCGAGTCGATAAGCGCCTGGCATTCCGGGTCGGCGCCTTTCAGATAGCAGCATTTCGCAACAATCAGTCTTTTCCATTGCTCTACCAGTTCCGGCTTGCCTCCGCATTTCAAGTTTCTGATTTGCAGAATCATCGAGTCGGGCTGGCTTTGCATCATCTGCTGATGCTGGGTTACAAACTCATCGATGGGTCTGTACCAGGAGTCATCCTCCTTTTTCTCTGAGGAGCACGCTGCCAGCAGCATCATGCATCCCATCAGCCATAGCCAGGTATATTTTTTCAGTTCTGTCATAAGTCTGTTTGCTTTTAGGTAGGTTTTTCGGGAAGATTATGATTCTCCCCTCGTTTTCTTATCGGCAATATACATACCCATCAGGATGCAGACAGCACCCACCAGGAAATAAGGGGTGATTTGCTCATCAAGTACCCACGAAGCGAAAATCATCGTTGTTATCGGATTGAAATACACCCAGTTGGTTGCCTTTACCGTTCCGAGCTTGGAGATGCACCAGTTCCACGTCAGGAAGCAGATCATGGAAGCCAGACAGCCCAGGAAGAGCAGATTGCCGATAACCTGCGGACGGGTAAAGACTTCCAGAGGAGGAAAGCCCGGGATGATGAGATAATAAGGCAAGATGGTGAGTACGCCATAGAAGAAAACCTTTCTCGTAATGAAAGCTGCACTATAATCGCCCGTTACCGACTTCATCAGGAGCGAATAGATAGCCCAGCACATGCAAGCCGTAAACGCCAGAGCATCACCTACCGGAGAGAGATGGAGCACAAACCTGCCGTTCAATACCACGATGATCATACCCACAAATGCCAGAAGAGAACCCAGCAGCTGGACGATATGAATGCGGTTGGAATCCTTATAGACCATACGCACCAGCAGGGTGGCGAAGAGCGGACAGGAACACACAATGAGCGAGGTATTGGTGGTAGTGGTGAAGTTCATCGCCTCGTTCTCGCTACAGAAATAGAGCGAACCGCCCGTAATGCCCAGTAACGCCATCTTTAACTCATCCTGCCAGGAATCGGCAAAGAGACGGCGATGGTTGAAAGCCAGCATCAGTATGTAGGCGATGCTGAAGCGCAGGGTAAAAATCTGGGCAGGCGACAGCCCGTTCAGCATCAATACCTTGGTAGATACGAATGTTGTTCCCCATATAGCCACCGTCAGGAAGGCGATCAGGTGATAGAATATGTTGCTATTTTGAGTATTCATCATAAATTTTCATTTTTATTTTGCAAAATTAAGATTTTTCTGTGGATAAACCAAGAGTTCTACTTGATTTTTTGTATCTTTGCAGCATGATTTTTCATTCCATAGACCAAGCCCTGCTATCAGGCATTGACTTTCCCGAGCGCATGAACAATCCGCTCGATTATCAGCCTCATCCTCTTTGCATCGCCGTATGCAAGGAGCTGCAAACCTATCTATCGGAGCGTGAAGACTGGCGAGAGGAGATAGATAAAGGAAAAATGTTTGGCGTACTCATCGTTGAGAATGCCCAACCTGCATCAGGTGCCCCAAAAATAGGCTATCTTGCCGCCTATAGCGGACAGATAGGCGGAAGAAGCGACTGGGACGACTTTGTGCCTGCCGTTTTTGACTATCTGCAGCCCGATGGATATTTCAAGACCCACGAGGCTGAAATATCCGGCATTAACCAGAGCATCAGGAAATTGGCAGCCAACACCCACATGAAGGAAGCCAAAGGTCTCATCCTGCAACTGCAGGAAGAGCGGAAGCATACCATCGCTGCCTATCAGGAAAAGATAAAGAAGGCGAAGGCAAAACGTGATGCCCGACGGGAAGCAGGAAGTCTCAATCCGGAGGAAGAGGCAGAAATGGTAAAGGAAAGCCAGTTTATGAAGGCAGAACTACGCCGACTCAAGAAATCGCTTTCCGAAAAGACCAGCCTTGAAACGGAATACGAAGCCTATCAGGCGGATATTCTTAGCCTGAAGCAACTGCGCAAGACATTATCTGATGCCTTGCAGCAATGGCTGTTTTCGCAGTTCCGCATGCAGAATCATGAAGGCGAGAGTAAAGACCTGCTGGAGATTTTCAGAGATGCAGCCCTCAGGGATTATCCGCAAGCCACTATTGCAACGAGCAGAATAGCAGCCCTGAAGATGGTGCCACCTGCCGGAAGTGGCGAATGCTGTGAGCCTAAGCTGCTGCAGTATGCTTATTCTCTTGGCTACAAACCCTTGCAGATGGCTATGTTCTGGTGGGGAGAGAGTCCGAAGGAGGAAATCCGTCATCATCTTCACTTCTACCCAGCCTGCAACGGCAAGTGCAAGCCGATATTGCAATGGATGCTGCCTGCTTCCACCTTCGAACCGGCTGCCGTAGACCTCTCTCTATATAATAAGGTGGAAACGCTTTATGAGGATAGAGAAATTGCGGTCATCCATAAGCCCGAAGGATTGCTGTCTGTACCGGGAAAAGACGCAGCCCAGCCTTCCGTCTACGCCCTGATGCGCAGCAAATATCCGGAGGCTACCGGTCCGCTAATCGTTCATCGCCTGGACATGTCAACCAGCGGCGTGATGATGATAGCCAAGACAGAGTTTGCCTATCATCGGCTGCAGAAAGCGTTTCTGAATCATCAGATACAGAAGAAGTACGTTGCCATCATTTCGGGAAAGGTCATTCCTGAAAAGGGAATCATCTCGCTTCCTCTAATGCCCGATTATCTGGACCGTCCCCGTCAGATTGTAGACCATGAGCAGGGCAAGGAAGCCATCACGGAGTATGAAGTACTGGAACCTGTCGACGATTCCCATCTCCGAATAGCTCTCTATCCGAAAACCGGCAGAACCCACCAGCTCAGAGTGCATTGTGCCCATCAGGAAGGACTGAATGCGCCCATCCTCGGCGATCCGCTCTACGGCAACGAGAAGGCTGCCCGACTGCATCTCCATGCAGAAGAAATAACCTTCGAGCACCCATTGACAGGAAAGAAAATGACCATAACAAGAAAGGCTGATTTCTAAATCTGATTTAGGCACGGATTAAGCTGATTTAGGCACGGATTACACGGATTTAGAGCGCTAATGTGAATAAAGCGTATTTATAGTATCATAAAAAAATCCGTGTAATCCGTGCCTAAAAAATTAAAAAGCCGTGCCTAAAAGTTTACCCCGTTTCCTTTCAGACAAAGAACATCACGATGACCTGGGCTATCACCACTCTGATGAACATGCCGAGCGGATAAACCGTAGCATAACTGATGCTAGGCGTATCGCCATCCAGCGTCTCGTTGGCATAAGTCAAAGCCATCGGATTCGCCATACTGCCACAGAGAATGCCGCAGATGCTTCCGAAGTCGTACTTCTTGGTCTTCAGGATGATAAGGCCCACAATAACTACAGGCACTACCGTGATGAGGAAGCCGATGCCTACCCACATCAAGCCTTCAGGACGAACCACCGTCTCGAAGAACTGTCCACCTGCCGACAAGCCCAGACAACCGAGATAGAGGGCAAGACCCAGTTCTCTCAGCATCAGGCCCGCACTACGGGTCATATAAGAGATGAAATGCACACGAGGTCCGAGCGCACCAATCAGAATACCCATCACGATAGGACCACCCGCAATACCCAGACGTACAGGAGCCGTCATTCCCGGAATGTCCAGAGGAATGGTTCCGATGGCAAGTCCGAGGATGATTCCGAGGAAGATGGCGCCCAGGTTAGGCTCGTTCAAGGTTTTCACGGCATTTCCCAGGAACTGCTCTACATGGTCGATACTCGTAGGGTCGCCCACCACCGTCAGACGGTCGCCGTACTGCAGACGGAGGTCATCGGTAGCCAGCAGACGGATATCACCACGCAGCACTCGGCTCACGTTGACGCCATAGGATTTTCTCATCTGCAGGCTTCCCAGTCGCTTGCCGTTCAGTCCCGGACGGGTCATCACGATGATGCGGCTTTCCACCTTTGCATCAATCGCATTCCAGTCTACCTTATCATTATTCCACTCCTTGTTCACCTTTTTTCCGAAGAGAATCTGCATCGCCGAAACCTCATCCTTATTGGTAACCACGAGCACATTATCATTGGTATGGAGAACCGTATCAGCCTGAGGCACAATCACCTGCTCTCCTCTCCATACACGTGAGATGATGAACTTGCGATGGGTCATCATCGAGATTTCGGCGATGGTATTGCCATTGAGTGCCGGGTTCACGATGACGTACTGTCCGATGGCTGTATGGTCGTCTTCATCGGCACGTCGGATTTCCAGGTCAGCCGGCTTGACGAAGAGCTTGCGCAGGAACATCATCGCCAGGATGACGCCCACCACACCCAGCGGATAGGTGACGGCACAGCCCAGGGCTGCCCCACCACTAGGCAATCCCAACTGCTGCAGCGCCTGCTGGGCAGCACCCAGAGCCGGCGTATTGGTAGTAGCACCACAGAGAATGCCCACCATATCAGGCAGACTGACAGGCAACACCAGGCACAGGGCGAGCGAGAAAACGGTTCCCACGGCGATGACAGCCAGGCTCCAGAGATTGAGCGAGATGCCCTCGTGGCGCATCGAACCGAAGAAGTTAGGACCCACATAGAGTCCCAGCACATACACGAACATGGTGAGTCCGAA
>ERZ773248.1222-NODE-1222-length-23634-cov-80.606938_pt1 | contig 23634 bp, 19 predicted proteins | sample MGYA00580518_ERZ773248 | MGnify/ENA primary metagenome ERZ773248 (study PRJEB29015, sample SAMEA2737762) | human gut metagenome | biome: human gut; feature: human-associated habitat; material: faeces | place: China | collected 2012 ...
AGCGCAATGAAAGCTGGCTTTCAAATTGCCGAGTGCAGCTTTTCTTCTGCAAAGATAGCCAAAAAAAACAAATTAAACAAGGTTGTTTTAAACAAAGTTGTTTAAAACCATCTTTTTTTTGCAGAAACAGCGATTCTTCGTCTGATAAAAATATAGTTTCATAAATTATACCCTAGGGTATAATACCTTTGGGTATAATTTTGTAACTTTGCAGAGAATAAAACTTCAAGCCCCTGAAGGATAGAAAAACTATATGAACAGTTAATCCCCCATCACGCAGCCAAAGCGTGGTGGGGGATTACTGTTTCTGATAATAATTTTTTTATTGCTGATGTCGCTCAATATACTCCGCTGCCTGGATATTCGAGAAGACATAGTTCTTCAAATCCTGGAACTTAGACTCCTGCTTGGTTTCCTTCAGATTGCCATTCGGCAACACATCATAGCAGAAACTGCGGTTCATCGACGGATTATAGACGAAGCAACGCTGATGATCTCTTGCCACAATCTGGTTATCTGCCGAATAGAATACCATCGGGCGCTGCTGCTTCAGCAGATCCACGCCGAAGCCCTCGTACTCATAATTCAGATTCATCAGGCCGAAAAGCGTAGGCATTACATCTACCTGCATACCCAAACCGGCATACTGCTGCTGCGGAACACCCGGACCGAAAATGATGAGCGGAATGTGGTTGTACGACTGAGGCAACTCGCCCTCGCTCTTACCCACCAGCTTGCCATGGTCTGCCTGAATCACGAATATCGTGTTCTTATACCAAGGCTCCCGGCTTGCTTTCTTCAGAAAATCGCCTATCGCCCAGTCGGCATACTCCACTATCTGCGTTTCCTTCTCCTTGGTCTTCGGCTTGAAGAAATCTGGAATGATATATGGCGGATGATTGCTCACGGTGAGGATGGTAGCCATGAAAGGCTTGCCCGTCTTCGCCTTCTGGTTGATGGTGCTGAGGGCATAGCCCATCTCGAAATGGTCACTCACACCAAAGCTGTTCACCACCTCGCTCTTAGGATAGTTCTCCTGAGAGAAGATGTCATCATAGCCATTGGTCTGGAAAAAAGCCTTCATGTTGTCATACTGCGCCTCGTGGGTCATGAAGAACATGTTCTCGTAGCCATACTGCTTCAATACCGTGGCGATACCCTTGCGGCGCGGAGTTACCGTTCCCTTCATCAGGTTGCGGAACATGAGGGCAGGGAAACTGTAGAGCGTAGCCGTCATGCCATGGTTGGTATGGATGCCGGCACTATAGAAATGGGTGAACGCCAGGGAATGATAATAGAGCGAATCGAGCGTTGGGGTGAGCGGCTGCTGATTGCCGAAAGTGCCCAGCAGGTTTGCCGACATCGACTCCATCAATATCACCACTACGTTAGGATGATTCTTCTTCATCATCAGGGAATCGTTCACCACCTCACGCTTCAGAATATTCGTGCTATCCACCTTTCCCGTAATACCGAGCCACTGGCGGGTATTCGTGATAGCCTCAGCGTACGGCATGAGATGCAGTTCCTTGTTCTCCTTGCGCATATCGTCGAGCGCCGAAGTAAGGAGATTGAATGCAGGATTGATGCCAAGCTGGTTGAGGAAGGAATCCTCGCAATAGTAAGCCTGACTCACCTTGATTGGGTTATAGCCCATTCTGCCACGGATGCCAAAGAGGCAGGCGCCTATCATCACCGCAGAAATAAGGAAACGACTTGCCACCAGCACTAGGTGCATATTGTCCTTTGGCAACAGGAAAAGCCCCTCGAAGTAGCGGCGCAGGCGGATAAGCGCATAGATAAATACCCCCGTGAACACAAAATAGAGGGCGATATAGAGCCAGTAGGAAGACTCCTGCAAGAGCATGCCCGATGTGGTAGCAACATAGCCGAACCAACCGAAGATGCTGGAATTGATGTTCTTGAAGAAATACTGGAAATAAGGGGTATTGGCTGCCGAAGGCATGAAGGCGATGGCAAACCATGCCGCATACCAGATGTTGATGCCACGCAGCAAACGGCGATGACACCACCCCAGGCTGGCAGCAACAAGGAGCACAGCCACAGGCAATACCGAAATATAACAAGCGATGACATTGTCAAACCATACACCCTTGACAAACGCCATCACCCTACTCGCCCCTGCATCCACTATCATGCCATGCAGGGCGATGAATTCCACCAATCTGAACAGAGTCATCACCAGCAATGCCAATACATGCACCGAAAGGAGATAACCCAAAGCCTTAAAATATCGTTTCATCTTTATTCTACTTTAGAAATCGGGTGCAAAGTTAATAATTATATCCCAATAAAAGCAAAATTTCCCACCTTATTCTGTCTATAAACAAATAATTATATGTAACTTTGCAGCCAAAATAACATTATAAGACTTCGATAAGACATGAACATCAAGTACAACAAAGCCCTGTGGCTTATCACCATTCTAGCCATCGTGATGCTGATTCCATTCCTCGGACTCTCTGATTTCAATACCAAGGGAGAACCTCGCGAGGCAGTAGTTGCCTACACCATGCTGGAACATGGCAACTGGATATTGCCTATCAACAATGGAGGCGACATCCCTTACAAGCCACCTTTCTTCCACTGGTGCATCGCTTTCTTCAGCCTTTTCATCGGCTACGTGAATGAGTTCTCCTCCCGTCTGCCATCCGCAGTATCGCTGGTATTGATGACCATCGGCGGCTTCGTGTTCTATGCCAAGCGCAAGGATACCCAGATCAGCCTCATCGCAGCCATCCTCACACTTACCGCTTTCGAAGTGCACCGTGCGGGAATCAACTGTCGTGTGGATATGGTGAACACCGCCTTCATGGTGGGAGCCATGTATCTGCTCTATCGCTGGTGGGAGAAAGGAAAGCATCAGCTGCCTTGGCTTGCCATCCTCTGCATGAGCGGTGCCACGCTGACCAAGGGTCCTGTGGGCATCATCCTGCCATGCTTCGTGATGGGTGTATTCATGCTTACCCAACGGGAGAACTTCTGGGGCATCGTATGGCGCATGGCGCTAACCGCCCTGCTCTCGCTCATTATCCCATTCTGCTGGTACTATGCAGCCTATCTGCAAGGCGGCGACGAGTTCCTGCGTCTGGTGAAGGAAGAGAACATCGACCGATTCATGGGCAAGATGGCATACGAATCGCATGAGAACCCGGCGTGGTACAATCTGCTTACACTCGTGATGGGTTGGGCTCCTTATACCTTATTATTACTGTTCTCGCTCTTCATCCTGCCATGGAAGAAGTTCTCAAAGACCCGATTCCTGGAGAATGCGAAGAAGGCTACTCCGCTGCAAGTGTTCACCTGGCTCGCCTTCCTCCTGGTGCTTTTCTTCTACTGCATCCCAAAGAGCAAGCGCAGCGTCTATCTGCTGCCATGCTATCCGTTCATGGCTTATCTCATCGCCGAATACATCGTTTGGATGATGAAGGAAAAGATGGGAGCCATCAAGGTATATGCCGGCGTGATTGCCTCGCTGGCAGTTATCCTTGTGATTGCTACGCTTGTTATACGAGCAGGCGGCATACCAGATACCATTTTCCATGGCAAGCATGCAGCCGACAACATCGCCATGCTCCATGCAATAGGGGAATCTACTCATGGTATCCTATTCTACGTATGCTATATGTTTCTTATAATAGGGGCTTATCATATATTCAAGGCACTCAAGAAAAAAGAGACAAGCCAAATGATGAAATATACATTGGTGATGATTATCGCAATTTTCATCACACTCGACTCCACCCTGCAGCCTGCCGTGCTCAACACGAAGGCAGACAAGCATCTGGCGCCGGTTATCGAAAAGAAGTTTGATACCAGCAAGCTCTACTCTTATATGTCAGTAGATATGCTGCATTTCTTCAGCCTCAACTTCTATCTGGGCGATAAGATCCAGCAGTTTGACAAGGTGCTGCCACAGGATGGCGTGCTGATGATTCCAGAGGAAGACATGCCAGACTTCAAAGAGAAATTCGGCAAGGACTATACCTTCCAGAAGGTTTGGGAAGTAAGGAGGCTCGTAGAATGGCACCATCCGGTAGGCTTCTATCAGTTTGTAAAGACAAGTGCCAACATCGCACAGAAGAAATAATCAATAATCAGATACAAAAAATAGCATCGGGATTCATCAACCCGATGCTATTTTTGTATCTATCAAATTTATAGTCTTCTTATTTTCTTTCTTCGATAAGATTATACTCTTTCTTCGATAAAGTATCGAGGACGGCGCTTCACCTCGGTATAGATCTTGCCGATATAGACGCCCGTGATGCCTACACCCGTGGTGATGATGCCACCGATAAACCACATGGAGACAAGCAGGGAAGTCCAGCCCTGAATGGTCTTGCCCTGGAAATGCTCCACCAAGGCAAAGATAATCATGATGAAGGCTACTAAAGTCATCGCCAGACCCAGGAAGGTGATAAACTTCAATGGTGCCACGGAAAACGAAGTGATGCCATCGATACTGAAGCTCAGCATCTTGGTAAACGGATACTTGCTCTCGCCTGCCTCGCGTGCCTTGCGGTCGTAATAGACGAATCCCTCACGGAAACCCAACTGTCGGACGATGGCCCTGAGGAAGAGGTTGCGCTCAGGATATTGCATCAATGCCTTGAGGGTACGGTTGGTCATCATTCGGAAGTCTGCATGATTCTGCACCGTATCCTTGTCCACACTCTGCATCAGCTTATAGAAAGCCTGGGCGGTGAATCGCTTGAACCAGGTATCGGTCTTGCGCTCCTTGCGCACACCGTAGATGATATCCTTGCCTTCCTGCACCTGCTGTACCATATCGATGATGACATTCTCATCATCCTGCAGGTCGGCATCGATACTTACCATCGCATCGCAATGATCTATCGCAGCCTCCATACCAGCCCAAAGGGCATTCTGGTGTCCACGATTATGGGATAACTTGATGCCGTGTACATAATGATGTTGCTTGGCAGCATCCGAAATCATCTGCCAGGTACGGTCACGGCTACCGTCGTCGACAAGGAGCAACTCCGTGTCGGCGTCTGTCTTTACTTTTATTGTCTGTATAAGATTGCCGAGCACCTCTAAGGTCTTAGGCAACACGGCTTCCTCGTTATAACAAGGAATCACTATTAATATCTTCATCACTTCTCTTGTTTTCTTCGTTAGCACAGAGATACTTTACTCTTTTGCAAAAATACCCCGATTTTCTTACATACACAAATAAAACGCCAGTTTTTTCATTATCTTGCATCATATTACCCAAAAAGAATGAAAAGAAAAGCAGGAATATACTGCATTCTCACCATTTCCACTTCACCTGTATCTCCAGATCCATCTGACGCGAACCCGCTATTTCCTGCTTTCCGGAAGAGATGCGATTGCGATCAAAATAATCGGTTGTACCCAACTTGGCAATCACCAGCAGATGTTCGTTAATCTCCGAACGAGCCACCAGGGCATAACGGATGCCCTCACCATAAAAGCTTCCGAAACTCATCTGATAAAGCAATCCCGGCTCATAGACATAGATACGGCTGCTGTAATCCTGCGTATGGAAATAGCCGAAACTCCCCGATAACCTCAACCATCGCCAACAGGTTCCAAGATTCTCATTCAGCATATAGCCCCGGCTAATGGTACCTTTCTCGTTCTCCATCAGGCTAGCCTGTTTATTCTCGGAGAATTCAACACTTGTCTTGGCAAACCATTTTGCATTCTTAAGATTGGCATAAAGACGTAAGCGTTCGGTAGTTGTACCCGCCTTATCCTTATAACGGATTCTGCCACCTAACGCCAAACTTCTGGAAGCCTGAAAGATGATACTTACCAGATTATCCCAACTATGCGTACTCTCCCTGGTCTGATACTTAGGCCAGACAAAATAGGCAAAATCACTATAGGCGGTGATATTCCAACGACTGGCAGGAGTCCAGGTAAACCCCAGATAGGCTCCGTTTTCATCCTGTACAGCACTCCCCTCGGAAAAACTGTTGCTGAAGAGCGAATAGTATCGGGCAGAATAGAAGCGCTGCAATGCCATCAACAGAAAATGATCAGTAAATTGATAAGAGATGGTATTCAATGTAGCAATGGCACCACAATCGCCCGTAGCCGTCTCACCGGCAATATTCCAACGGTGCGAGATATAGCCATAGTCTATACTGGCATTCCAGAATTGGTCGCCTACCGGCGAAAACCGCTTATAGAGCTGAGATGTATTAGGAGTAAGCGGAAGAGAAAAGGTGGTATAGAAAGCCGTGGCTCCTGCATGCCAACCAGCATGATGATAATTGATATTACCTCCCACCAAGGTGTTGGAAGCAACATCCTGCTTTGCTATTTCGGAGGAAGTGCGATGCAGACCGGTCTTCAATATCGTCTTGATGCCACCATTGGCAGACAGAGTGGCATCTATCTTGCGATAAGATACAAACCCCGTTATATCAAGTCCTTTCATCAAGGAACAGGTTGCAGCTGCTCCCTGCAGATAATTGGCTGAAGAACGTGAAGAATGTACACGGATAGTACTCGGCATGGAACGTCCGAAGGAAGAAAGGATGGAGAGTTTGCCAAAACTGAAATCGTTATTGAGAATCAATCCCAATCCTTCATGCAGACGGTATCTGCCAAGAGTGATATTCTTCCATCGCCCCAACTTCTTCAGCTGTATATAAAAGGAATAAAAATCATAACCCAGACTGTTCTTGCCAGAACCAAAAGGCTCACCGGCATCCTGGGCTCCCACGACTCCCATCTTCACATAGTCGCCATACCTGAACTGATAGCGCACGCCATGCTTGTACTTATAACCCAAGTAACCATCGGCCCCCATCACATCGCCCTTACGTTCATAAAACGGCACTTTCAGCATTCCCATCAGCTCATGCTTGCCATACCGGACTATAGTCTTGATGCCAGGAAAATCCTGCCGTGTGACATCGGCAACATAAAAGAAATAATCCATCAGCTGCCGCTGATACCAACTGATGCTCGGAATCAAAGCTAATTCGGCCATACTCTTCATTCCTCCATAGCGATAAACGTATGCCTGAATATCTTCAACCTGTGAAGCCGTGAGAAAAGGCAACTGTTCTAATTCTTCACGCGTAGCCACATTCAAGTTCATCGGATGCTGAGCCAATTCTTCCAGGTCTTCCTCATAATCTTCCCATAACGTAGTCTCGAAGTCCTCTGTCTCAGAAAGTTCCAGAAGAAGCTGTTGCCAGGGTTGAGACGCAGGAGAGGCAGAACTTACAGGAAGCGAATCCTTAACTACTGAAGAAGACTGAGCACAACAAAGAGAAGCATAGAAAATCTGGGAGCTGCCTATAAGAAACAGTTTCAACAAAAAAGATATTATGAAATAACAACGCTTCATCTATAGGCAAACGATTATTAATTTTCTTCAAAGTTACTATGAAATTCTGAAAAAGAGTAAGAAAATAGAAATAATCTTTCTCTAAATGAAAAATAAACTGTAATTTTGCGGCTAAATTAGAAACAATAGAGGGTTACACCTCTTTATATATATAGAAACAATGAAACAGAAATTGTTATTCTTGCTGGCGATGCTCTTCTGCATCAACTTGCAAATAATGGCACAAAAGAATGATACCAAACCGGAAGACAGGGCGGTAGACATGGATGCTCCTACCTTTGAGCCGATGGTTAGAGTGGGTAAGGTACTATTGGATAAAGATAGCATTCAATACGTACAGGTGAACAACGTGTATGTCTATCCGCAGCCAGTATTCAAAAACGCCAAGGAGCGAATGGCTTACAACCGACTGGTATACAATATCAAAAAGGTATTGCCTATCGCCAAGGAGGTAAGAAAGATCATTATCGAAACAGGTAATTATCTGGAGACTCTCCCTAACAAGAAAGCCAAGGATGCACACATGAAACTGGTAGAGAAGGGAATCAAGGAAGAATACACTCCAAGAATGAAGAAACTCACCTATGCACAGGGCAAGCTCTGCATCAAACTGGTATATCGAGAGTGCAATTCCTCATCCTATCACCTGATTCAAGCCTTTCTGGGTCCTATCCGTGCCGGATTCTATCAGGCATTTGCAAGCCTCTTCGGTGCCAGCCTCAACAAGAAGTACGACCCGAACGGCGTTGACAGATTAACAGAAAGAGTGGTAAGACAGGTAGAATCGGGGCAGATTTAACCAGCTCATCTTATTCAGAAAGCCCATACACTTAGGTATAAAAGCATTTCCAGTCAATAGGAATTGCTTTTATACCTAAGTTTTTTTGTTGATACAAGCAGAAGAAACCTCCGTTCATAGACATTGAACCGCCGTTCAAAGACATTGAATGTCGGTTCAAAGACACTGAACGGCGGTTCAACGTCTATGAACGAAGATTTAAACTGGCTGAAAAAAGAAATGTTCCTAAGAAAAGCAACAACTTTTCCTAGGAACATTTCCTTTTATATTCGAATGGGATGCCCACCTATTCCTCTGTATAAAGCACCTGAATCATAGTCTGGCCAACCGCCTTAAGCACATTCTTATCCAGATGAGCCATATCATCGCTCACGGTGTGCCAGGTAGGACCGAAACTGCTCTGCTGGCAGTCTGGATAATAAGCAATCACATCTACAGTAGGAATCTTAGCCTTCTCGTTGACCGGAATATGATCATCAGTAATCATTCCGCCATCGCTCTTAGGGAAGTAAGAGCCAAAACCTGCCTGACGGGCTGCAGTCCAAACCTTCTTCACGATGCCACCGGCATACTGCATAGACATACCTTCACGATAGAACTTGGCTCCCTGTCCACCCACCATATCGAGGAGGATTCCGAAACGAGGATTATATCCCTCAGGCTTGTTCTCGCTCCAGTACTGGGCACCCAATGCCCAACTGTTGCCATCGTCCTGAACATCAGCCCACTGAGGTGTTCCCCAGTCTTCGGTATCGAAACATACGAAATCTACGCCGATGTTAGGATTCAGCTTCTTGTCAGCCTGCAGCTGGCGGGCAATCTCCAACATGACGGCTACTCCGCTGGCTCCATCGTTGGCAGCCATTACAGGCTTGCGCCAATTGGTACTGTCGGGATCGTTATCTGCCCAAGGACGGCTGTCCCAATGAGCACAGAGCAAAATGCGGGTTTCAGCCTTCGGGTTGTAATGGGCAATGATATTGGTATTCTTCAATATCGTGCCATCATAACCCTTCAAGTCTGCCTTCTGGGTCTCTACCTCGCAGCCAAACTGCTTGAACTTGCTTACAATCCATTCGCCACACTTATCGTGCGCCTCGCTGTTCATGACGCGAGGACCGAAATCGCATTGCGCTGCACAATAAGCCAATGCCGAATCAGCATTGAAAGCCGGACCTACGGGATTCAGCTTCTCCGCTTCCTCTACCTCCTGCACATCAGGCGAACTACTGGTATTGGCATTCTTATAGCTGATGGTACCAGCCACCAGACCGGCAGCAACCACCACACCTAATATAATTTTCATTTTCTTCGTCATCGTATTTACTTTGAACTTTCAGATTTGAACTTTGAACTTTATGATTATCTTATAACTGTCGAATTGGCTTTCCCTTTGGCCGCCGAACGTTGTTTCGTCGTTCTTCACTCTTCATTCTTCACTTTCCAAAGTTCTGCACCTGCGTCATCACTCTGAGCCAATTGCCTCCCCATATCTTTGCGATATCCTGCTCGCTATACTTGCGGCGCAGCAGCTGGAGGGTGAAGTTGATGAGTTCAGAAGAATCGGCAAGTCCGCGGATGCCTCCATCTCCATCAAAATCGGTGCCGAGACCTACATGGTCGATGCCCATCACCTCGATGGCATGCTCCAGATGGGCAATGGCATCCATGATGTCTGCCTCGCCCTCTTTGCGCAGGAATCCATGATAGAGCGTAGTATGAGCCACACCACCACGGGCTGCCAAGGCACGCATCTGATCGTCGGTCAGGTTGCGAGGCACATCGCAGAGGGAACGGCTGCTGCTATGGCTACACACGATAGGAGTCTGACTGATTTCCAGTGCATCATAGAAACTCTTTTCGCCTGCATGACTCAAATCTACCATAATGCCAAGTCGGTTCATCTCCTGAATCACCTTCTCACCAAAACTGCTCACACCATTATGGGTATTACAGCCACGGGCACTATCACAGATATCGTTATCGCCATTGTGACAAAGGGTAATATACACAATACCACGCTGTGCAAAGTGCTTTACATTGCTCAGGTCATGCTCCAAAGCCAAACCGTTTTCTATACCCAGCATGATGCTCTTTCTGCCTTTGCGCTTATCGCTATACAGGTCGGCAGGTATACGGGCTATACTGAGGTAAGCCCTATTCTTGCTGACGATTTCCTCTATCTTATCGAAGATGAGATCGGCATACTGAGCAGGTCCCTGCACATCAAAAGCCACCTTGCTGCTGAAGCTTTCACCTATCTGAGGCTGAGGCAAATAAGCCACCATGGTAGTAGCATCCTGGCGTCCATCGGTCATCTTATGCAAATCTACGAGAATGCGGGAATCACGATGATCGAACTTGATGCCTTGCGGGAAGAACATCGGTGTATCACAATGCGTATCAAGGGTAAGGATGCGCTTATGCAACTCCTTGGCAGCATAGAAATTATTAGCCTGGTTCACAAGCCAATGGAAAATCTTTCCTCCTTCCTCTCCAAGCCATTCCGGATGCCATTGTACGCCAAGTATCTGCTTATACTCGTTGCTTTCTATCGCCTCTATGATTCCATCAGTAGACTTGGCTATGATGCGCATGTGCTTGCCAGGCTCACTTACAGCCTGATGATGGAAAGAATTAACAAGAATCTTTTCTGCCCCATATATATTATATAAGGTGGAATCTTTCTTGATTTCTACACTATGGGTAGGTTCTGAACGATCAGCATCCTGACTGTGCTTCACCATCTGCTTGATGTCCTGATACACCTTGCCACCCAAGGCTATTGCCAATGTCTGGATGCCACGGCAGATGCCCAACATCGGAATCTGGCGATTGAAAGCCAGACGAACCAGCATCAGCTCGGCCGCATCACGCTCCTGATTGATGTTATGAAGACGAGGCGAAGGTTCTTCGCCCATCCACAGAGGGTTATGATCTCCCCCACCCGTCAGAATCAAACCATCGAGAAGCTCCAGGGTATTGACGATGACTGTACTATCGGCAACGGGAGGAATAATGACAGGCGTACCACCTGCCGCTATTACCTGCTTATAATAACGATCACGAAGCGTTGCATCAATGTTTTCGTAATTGGCTGTGATGCCTATTACGGGTTGATGCTTCGCTTCGGGAAAAGAAGAGTACGCACCCTTGAGATGCGACTCCAAGTCAAATGTTTCCATTTGTTTATTCTTTTTCAAAAATATTATTCATCCTCCAAGAGAACAGGAATCTCACGCTTGATACTCTGCTCAAGCGAGATGAGTGTTTCGGTAGAAACCACACCAGGAATTGCCTGCAACTTGTTGTTGAGCAAATCCATGAGCTGCTCATTGTCACGAGCATACAACTTGATGAGCATCGTATAAGAACCGGTAGTAAAGTGGCACTCTACAATCTCTGGGATATTCTGGAGTCGCTCTACTACCTTCTTGTACATATTACCACGCTCCAAGTTGAGTCCTACATAAGTGCATGTAGAATAACCTAAACTCTTAGGGTTTACATCGAAACCGCTACCTGTGATGAAACCATCCTCCATCAAGTGCTGAACACGCTGATGGATGGCTGCACGAGACACGCCGCACTCAGCAGCTACGTCTTTGAAAGGAATACGGGCATTCTTAGAAAGGATGCCGAGTATCTTTCTGTCAAGATTGTCAATCTTTTCCATTTTTGTCTATTTTATATGTTGCTATTTTTAGGTACTCTTCTATACCAGATAGCAAAATTAATAAAAACTATTGAAAGAAACAACAAAATGCACGAACATTTTGCAATATCCGTGCATTTTGTTGTTTTTTATACTGTTTTTAACCAAAAACCTTGGCATTTTGCTACTTTTAGTAGAAAAATCATACGCTTATCTGATAACCTCGGAGAAGTAATGATCACGCAAAGGTTTCACCACTTTATCACCCGTCAAAACTATCTGCTGCTTAAGACGGATGTCTTGAGAAGAGGCTCCAATCTTCAGTTCATACGTTCCAGGAGCTATGTTCCATTGACGATTGCCTTGATGAGAATAATAACCAAACTGATCAGTATAGAACTTGATGCATACTCTCTTGGTTTCGCCAGGATTGAGAGAGATGCGGGCAAAGCCCTGCAACTGAATAGGATGAATATGCTGGTTGCTCTGAGTTGGCGACAGATATACCTGCGCTATCTCATCGGCACGAACCTTACCCGTATTGGTAACCTCAAAGTAGATATTGCTCGACTCTGAAGCCGTAGAGAGCTCCTTAACAGCCTGCAAGTTCTTATAGGCAAAGGTTGTATAGCTCAATCCATAACCGAAAGGCCACTCTACACGGGCATCCTGCCGGGTGGAATAATTATAGCAGATAGGCTCATAAACCTCAGTATTAGGATAGCTGACACTCAGCTTGGCAGATGGTGAAATCTTGCCATAAAGAATGTCAGCCACAGCTGTACCACCCTCTTCACCTGGATACCAGGCCTGGATGACTGCTGCACAACGCTTAGCTATCTTGGAGATAACCTGCGCACGACCGCCGAAGACTACCAGGACTACAGGTTTGCCCGTAGCCAAGAGTTCCTCAACATATTCCTCTTGCTTACCAGGAAGCTTGAGACCATCTCGCTCACGATTCTCACCACAGAGCATCACATTCTCACCTACAGCAGCAACGATAACATCGCTTTCCTTTGCCATCGCCAAAGCTTCTGCCTTGTCTGCCTTCTCGCCAGAATCAACCTTGCGATGCAGGAGCTGATACTCCCAAGCACGCTTATCGCCAGACTCTTCAAATTTGGTCTCTATCTCCTCAGTCCAGTCACAACCACGAGAATACTTAATATTAATCCCCTCAGGTTTACCAGCCTGCATTGCCTCTAGCAATTTAACGATATGTGGCAAGTGGCTATCATCCCATTTTTTCTTCCAACTCTGCCAGAAATAGAACATTGAAGGGAAAGAGTAGTCGCCACACATCGCCCAGATAGAATTGGCATTAGGACCTGTGAGCAAGATATTCTTAACCTGATTGGTGCTGTGAACATCGGCCTCCTTCACAAGAGGCAAAACACCATTATTCTCTAATAAGACGATAGACTGACTGGCAATATCGTAAGCCGTCTGCCGTTCTTCCTTTGTATCAAGTTTTACATCCTCCGTACTATACAGATATGGATTCTTATCCATCAGTCCTGCACGAATCTTGTAACGCAGAACATCCTTTACAGCACGCTCAAAGACATCTTTCTTAACAAGTCCCTTATCCAAGGCTTCCTGTAAATACTGATAGTTTTCGCCTCTAGGAAAATCAACATCATTGCCACCCTTGATAGCAGCTACAGCTTTCTGAAGAGGAGTATCAAGTCCCGGCAACTGATCAATGGCAGTATAATCGCTCACCACCATTCCATCGAATCCGAGATAATCTCGCAAAATATCGTTGAGAATCTCACTATTTGCCACGCACTTGGTACCATGAACAGCATGATAACCCGGCATCAAAGCCTTGCAACCTGCCAGACGAATCATCGTCTCATGAGGCAAAAGGATATCTTCCATCATCTCCTTCTCATCAGCATCACCGCCACCACCATATCCCAGATAGTGTTTAGAGCAAGCTCCCACTCCCTTCTTGAGATCGCCCTGCTGAAGACCCTTGACAAAAGCTGTACCCATAACGGCAGAAAGATAGCCATCCTCACCGTATGATTCTTCCAGACGATTAAAACTTGGAGTACGGCAGACGTCTACCATAGGAGAAAGCGACAATACGCCACCCATCTTGCGAAGAGCGGTACCTGTCTGCAAAGTCTTGAGCTCAGCCAACTCTGGATTGAATGAGCAAGCCTGACCTATCTGCTGTGGATAGACAGTTGCATCTTGCGTATTGATACCCGAAAGAACTTCCTCGTGAAAAAGAGCCGGGATTCCGTTAGGGGTATGATGCATCAACCAATCTTGTACAACAGCCACACGCTTTCGCAAGAAATTGGCTTCAACCAATTCCTGACTGGCATACTGTGAAAAATGCCCAATACCATAAGGAATGAGCTGCTTGCATTTGACGGTATCCAAATTGCCTTCCGCATCAAAAAGCTCATCCATATACCCACTCCTCAACTGAGCGATACGCTCTGGCTGTGACATTCTGCTGTAGAGTTCATCTACCCGTTGGTTCACTTGCTGCTCCGTATTGCTTATATTACCGCAACTAGCCATCAGCATGGTTGCACATACGGTTGTTGTAATTTGTTTCATCATTATCTTTCAGGTTAAAAATATGATTATTGAAGTTGTTTATTACCAGGTGCAAAGATAATACAAATAAGAGAACCTGCAGATTCACTTTTCCCATTTTTTATGCAAAAGCAACAAACACAAACGTAAAAGAAACAAAGAGGGAGGCATAAGTCCATATGACGCACCTTTTTTACTCCAGCGGAACCATTGATTAGAAAATATTTCTACTTTCGATATCAGTTGGAGCCTTTGATTGCAATCAACAGCCACTTTTAAGAGCCGTTGGGACTGATGATTGGAATCAACAGTCACTTTTAACATCATTGAAGCCATTGTTTGCAATCAACACCTGTTTTCAAGAGCCGTTGGGACTGATGATTGCAATCAACAGTCACTTTTAACATCATTGAAGCCATTGATTGCAATCAAAGGCTACTTTTAAAAGCCGTGGAGGTTCTGATTCCAGTTTCCATGCCCGCAAAATGTAAAATAGGGATGTAATTAAAAAGAGAGAGGGTATGTCATAAACCAATGACATACCCTTCTCACCTTATTATATATGTAGCAATTACTTTCTTTTCTTTGAATGCGCAGCTTTCTTGGCAGCAGGTTTAACTACCTTCTTGTCGGCACTCTTTACTGCACCCACTGATACATCATCCTTCAATTCACCAGCAGGCTCAGAAGTTACTTCTGGCTTAACGATACTAACGAGTTCTAGATCGAATACCAAAGTTGAGTATGGTGGAATCTGACCTGCCTGACGCTCACCGTATGCCAACTCATAAGGGATATAGAGCTGCCACTTGCTACCTACAGGCATTGTAGTGAGAGCTTCTGTCCAACCCTTAATCAAGTTACCGGCACGGAACTTGTCTGTTTTAGCACCACCATGCTTAGAAGTTGCATCAAAGACCGTTCCATCAATAAGACGGCCCTCGTAGATAACCTCAACCTCATCAGTAGCCTTAGGAACTTCTCCCTGACCAGCCTTGATTACTTTGTACTGCAATCCACTAGGCAAGACCTTCACTCCCGGTTTCTTGGCATTCTCTGCAAGGAATTTCTCGCCTGCACCTGCCAAAGCTTCCTTCTTGTACTCACCAGCTTTCTTCTCACTAAAGATAGTTGTATCATTGGCAATAGCTGCAACGAAACCACGGCTGAACATGGCAGCATCAATAGAATCCTTAGTGCTCTTCAATTCCTCACGAGTTCCTGGAAGGATGCGCTGAGAAACCATCTGGGCAATCTGCATACCGACGATATATGCTGTGCCCTGAGGAGTATTTGCCTTATCTATTGCTTCCTCATAACCACGGATAAAATCTGCCATATAAGCAGTATCCACCTTATAACTCTGCTGAATGAATGGTATCAAACCACGTGTAGCATGAACACCGGCAGCATAACTCAAAGAGTCGCTTGCTGTAGATAAAACCACTGGGGTAACTTTCTTACGCCCCTTCTTCTTGTCTGCAGCATGAACTGTAAACAAAGAAGCACTCGCCACGAGGACGAGTGCTGTCAATAATATTTTCTTCATATTCTTAAAAGTCCTCTTCCTTAAAATAAAGCTTGAGTTCTCTTACAATATTAATTACTTACCACCTACTGAAATCAACTCAATCTTGAAGATCAAAACAGAGAATGGCTTGATCTGACCCTGCTCGCGCTCACCGTAAGCCAACTCCTGAGGGATATAAACTTCCCAAACAGAACCTGCTGGCATATGAACCAAAGCCTCAGTCCAACCCTTGATAACCTGGTTAGCACGGAGATCTACAGCCTCACCACGCTTGAAAGAAGAATCAAATACCTTACCATCGATAGTCTTTCCCTCGTAGTTTACCTTTACCATAGAAGTATCCTTTGGCATAGGACCATTACCCTCCTTGATAACCTTATACTGAACACCTGAAGGAAGTGTTACAACACCTGGCTTCTTCTTGTTAGCTGCGAGGAACTTCTCACCAGCCACCTTATTTGGACCATATTCCTTCTCCATGTTCTTAGCCTTGATAGCCATCATCTTGGTCTGTGCAAGCTTAGCAGCCTCGTCGATTGTCATCAAGCCCTTCTTGCCAGTAGTACCAGAGATGAAACCAGCCATGAAGTTCTTCAAAGAGATAGTCTTGGTAGAATCCTCACCGAATACCTCATGATTGATACCCTTAACCATCTGGTTAGAAATCTGCTGACCAATCTGAATACCTGCATAGTAAGCAGCCTTCTTCTTGTCATCACCAGCATTAGCACCATCGTTAAGACCCTTGATGAAATCATCCATATAAGCGGTATCAACGCCCATACGCTCTACCATAAACTCTTTCAGACCCTGAGTCTGAGACATACCCATGGCATAGCTCATTGTATCAACATCTGTCTTGAGATCTGCCTTAGGAGTTGAATTGCCACAACCTACAAATGTAGCTGCAGCACAAGCCACGAGGGCTCCGAAAAATAACTTTTTCATTTTTTACTTTTATGTTTTTATTCTATGTTCTCTGATATTACTTTACTGCAACAAGCTCTACATCAAAAATCAATGCTGAGAATGGAGGGATAGATGCACCAGCACCACGCTCACCGTAACCCAACTGATAAGGAATGAAGAAACGATACTTAGCGCCCTCGGTCATCAACTGAAGACCCTCGGTCCAACCAGCAATAACCTGATTCAATGGGAATGTTGCAGTCTGACCACGGTCGTAAGAGCTATCAAACTTTGTACCATCAATGAGTGTACCCTCGTAGTGGCACTCTACCTGATCGGTAGCCTTAGGAGCCTTACCATTTCCCTCACGCAAAACCTGATACTGCAAACCACTCTTAGTAGTGATGATACCTTCCTTCTTGCCATTCTCAGCGAGGAACTTCTCACCAGCTTCCTTAGCAACCTTGCCCTTCTCTGCTGCAGCAGCCTGAGCCTTAGCTTCCTGCTCTGCGAAGAAATTCTGTACCAACTCCTGAGCCTCCTGCTCACCGAGCTGAAGTTTGCCTGCAATGGCATCCTTAACTGCCTGTGCAAAATCGTCGATATTCAAACTCTCTGCACCCATTGACGCCAACTGGCGACCGATGCCAATGCCTAAAGCATAACTTACTTTATCCATAATTTATCTAAAACTTTGTATTAATATTCTTTATTTTGTACTTATTGTCCTTAAAACGAGTGCAAAGATAACATTTTTCTCGCTGAAAACGATGCTATTTGAAGAAAAATTACTAAATTTGTGCATTCTTAATAGTAAGATTATGAAGAAACTCGTATTTTTAACCGGTGCAGGCATGTCTGTGGAGAGTGGTTTCAAAACTTTTCGCGGCAATGATGGCCTATGGGAAAACTATCCTGTAGAACAGATAGCGACCCATGAGGGATGGGAAGCTGACCCTACCCTAGTGACTAACTTTTATAACATGTTGCGCCATAAGCTCTATGCCGCTCAACCAAACAAGGGTCATAAGCTTATCAAAGAACTGGAGAAGAACTTTGAGGTAACTGTTATTACACAAAACGTAGATAATCTACATGAGAAGGCTGGTTCTTCGAATGTCATCCATCTACATGGCGAACTTTCTAAGGTTTGCTCTTCTCGCAATCCATACGATTATCGCTACATCAAGGAATTACCTGAGGATGACTGCGAGGTAAAACCGGGAACCGAAGCTGGAGATGGAAGCCTGTTGCGCCCATTTATCGTTTTCTTCGGCGAAAGCGTTCCTATGATTGAGCCGGCAGCCGAAGCTGTACAGCAAGCCGATATCTTCGTCATTATCGGAACCTCACTCAACGTTTATCCTGCTGCAGGTCTGATTTCATATACCAAGCCTCACATTCCTATCTATCTGATAGACCCGGGTGCTGTAAACACCAATGGATATTACAAGATAGAGCACATCATGAAAGGGGCTTCAGATGGTATGAAGGAACTGAAGGAAATATTGGAAAAATAAAAACATTCAGAATATATAAACAACAAAAGCAAACAGGGAAGCATCCATTGATACTTCCCCGTTTGCTTTTATTACTTTTATTTTCTTTCTATCAATAACATTCTGCATTACACAGCCTCAGATGTTCTGACTCCCATGCGAGCCTCGGCGACATTAACCACATAATCACCCAGTTTTTCGCATTCCTGAATGATATCCATATACAATGTACCTACACCATAGGTATAAAGATGGTTATCCACATCATCCAGGTTCTGGTTTCGCAACTGAGTACGATAATTATTAATCTCAGTCTCGATATTGTACGTATGGTTGAGATTGATAGAATGGCGTTCATGAGCAAACATATAGTTCATCTGAGTCAGCGCCTCATCTACCAACTTAAACATCTGATGAATGTTTTCACTCTGCTTGGCAGTAAACTCCTCCTTGTTTTCACCCTTGCGCTTAATGGTGCGGGCAAGATTGAAGCAACTGTCACCAATACTCTCGATTTCAGAAATCTCACGCAACATCGCACGGATCTTCGCCTTGGTATCATCACTCAGATGAGCATCGCTCACCTGATCAAGATACTTGGCAATCTCTATCTCCATATTATCAGAAATACCCTCATACTTCTCGATATGCTCATAGAGTTTGTCGAAAGTCTTGGAATCCTGAGTATCCAGCAACTCTCTCACCATACTAAACATACGATGGATACGCTCGCCGAAACTGCCGATTTCCTGCTGTGCCTCGAAGACAGAAAGTTCTGGGGTCTTCATGATGCCAGCCTGGATAAAGCGCAAACGGAAATCTTCATCCTCCTTATCTGCCTTAGGCTTGATAAGTTTGCAGACAACTTTTTCCAACTGTGGGATAAACCAAATCAGAACGCCCGTGTTGCAAACATTGAAACAGGTATGGAACATTGCCAAAACAATTGGCAACAACTTTGCCTTCTGTGCCGCAGACATACCACCATCAGGATCATACCCCACGATAGAGCAAACGAAATCTACAAATGGATAGAACAGGCAGAGAACCCAGATTACACCAAAGACATTGAATACCAGATGGGCCAAGGCTGCACGACGAGCCTGGGCATTGGCACCCAAAGCGGCAAGATTGGCTGTAGCGGTAGTTCCGATATTCTCACCCATTACCAAGGCAATACCCAGATAGATAGGGAGTACACCCGTAGAACAGAGTAAGATGGTGATGGCCATCACAGCTGCCGAACTCTGTACGATACAGGTTATAAGTGTACCAATCAGGAGGAAGACTACAATCGTAAAATGACTCTTCGTATCAAAAGATCCAAAGAAATCGATAACCGCCGGATTATGTTCCAGATCGAGAGCCTTACCCGCACTACTCAACAGAACGAGCGAGAAGAAGAGGAAGGCGATACCAAAAAGGAAATCTCCGAAATAACGGCGCTTCTTACTATAAATCAGCATAATGCCGAGGAAGAACGCAGGGAATACGACAATCGTTAAATCTACATTATAACCCAGCGACATAATCCAAGCCGTAAACGTGGTACCAATGTTGGCACCCATAATAACGGAAATTGCTTGGGCTAAGGTCAGCAAACCTGCATTTACAAAAGAAACCGTCATAACGGTAGTTGCAGAGGAACTCTGAACGGCACAGGTAATAAAGGTACCTGTAAGCATTCCCGTAAATCGGTTGGTTGTCATAGCACCCAAAATGTGGCGCAACTGAGATCCTGCCATCTTCTGCAAGGCCTCACTCATCACCTTCATACCATAGATGAGCAAAGCTAAAGAACCGAGAATCTGAAAAAAAATCACAAGATATTGACTTGTATCCATAATAATTTGTATTTGTGGAAATATTTGTTACGTTTCAGTTGCAAATATAATAAGAAATCTTCTTATTACGAAATATCTATATCGGATATTTCAAATTGTAACAACATTGTAACATCAGAGGCTTTCCAAAGCCTCTAAAACAGGAATGAAGCATTTCCGATGAGTAGAAAAAGCATATTCCTTTCTTCTACTCTTAAAAAGGGAAAAAAGACGGAATCTGTGCCCATTTTTGTTACATATTTGATAAAAAACGAAAAAAGATGCCAAGAAACTTTGTATTCTCCATTTTTTTTTGTTTCTTTGCCTTATAAAACTATTAACAGTCATATAACAGTCGAAATTATGGGAAAAGGTAAAAAAGGTGGCAAGAGAATGAATAAGGCGCAACTCACTGAGATGCTCCAGGAATTCTTTGCCCAAAGGCCAGGCGAAACGCTCAGCTTTAAAGAAATATTCCGTTCCCTCCATCTTACCACGCATCCACTCAAGATGCTGGCTATTGACGTCATGGAGGAAATGGCATGGGATGACTACCTAGCTAAGGTAAGTGATAATTCTTATCGCTTGAATCAAAGTATTCAGGTGATGGAAGGTAAATTCATTCGAAAAGCAAACGGCAAGAACTCGGTTATTCCTGATAACACTGAAAAACCTATATTCGTTTCTGAACGAAACTCTATGGGTGCACTAAACGGAGACCGTGTAGAGTTCACCTTCTTAGCTCGTCGAAAGAATCATATCAAAGAAGCCCAAGTTAATAAGATCCTAGAACGTGCCAAGGATACTTTCGTTGGTAGATTAAAGGTAGATAAAGACTTGGCTTATCTCGTAACACCTAGTGATGTTTTTGCTCACAATATCATCATACCTAGACGAAAGGTAAAGGGAGGAAAAACAGATGATAAGGCTGTAGTGCGTATCATCGAATGGCCTGATGGAGAAAACAAAAGCCCTATCGGTGAAGTTGTTGACATCCTCGGACAGATGGGTGACAATGATGTTGAAATGAACTCTATCCTCGCACAATACGGATTGCCTTATAAATATCCGAAGAACGTAGAGGATGCTGCCAACAAGATTTCGGGCGAAATCACAGAAAAGGATTACAAGGAACGCGAGGACTTCCGAAAGGTATTCACATGTACTATCGACCCTAAGGATGCTAAAGATTTCGATGATGCCTTGAGTATACAGAAATTAGAAAATGGCAACTGGCAAGTAGGCGTGCACATTGCAGATGTTTCTCACTATGTCACTGAAGGCAGTATCATAGATAAGGAAGCTGTAAAACGTGCTACATCGGTTTATCTCGTAGACCGCACAATACCAATGCTTCCAGAACGTTTATGCAACTTCATCTGTTCACTCCGTCCAAATGAAGAAAAACTAGCTTACAGCGTTATCTTTGAAATGGATGAGAATGCCAACGTGAAGAACTATCGCATCGTTCATACTGTCATTGAAAGCAATCGTAGATATAAATACGAAGAAGTACAAGAGCTTCTGGAAGCAAACGGCGTAATAGATGGTACAGGTGAGCCTGCTCCTGCAGAGACTAAAGAACACCCATATCAGGGTGAAAACGCTCTTCAACTCATTACACTAGACAAATTAGCAAAGAAATTGCGCGCTGCTCGATTCAAGAATGGTGCTGTAAAATTCGATCGTGAAGAATTGCATTTTGATATAGATGAGAAGGGAAAGCCTATACGATGCTATTACAAACGCTCTAAAGACGCCAATAAACTTGTCGAGGAGTTCATGCTACTCGCTAACAGAACTGTCGCAGAAAGCATCGGAAAGGTAAAGAAAGGCAAAAAGCCAAAAACGCTTCCTTATCGTATTCACGACAATCCTGACCCACAGAAATTGGAAACCCTTCGAGAGTTCGTTGTTAAGTTTGGGTATAAAATAAAGACAGAAGGCACCAAGGGTGCTACTGCCAAGAGTCTCAATAAACTGATGGCAGATTGTGATGGAAAACCTGAAAGCAACCTCATCCAAATGGTAGCACTACGTGCCATGATGAAGGCAAAATACTCTGTACATAACATTGGTCACTTCGGTCTTGCATTTGAATACTATACTCATTTCACTTCACCAATACGCCGCTATCCTGACACGATGGTACATCGCTTGCTAACCAAATATGCTGCTGGTGGTAGAAGTGCCAACGAAAAACATTATGAAGAGCTTTGTGAACATAGCTCTGAGATGGAACAAATAGCACAGAATGCTGAGCGTGACTCTATCAAATATAAAATGGTAGAATTCATGGGTGACAAACTCGGTGAAGAATTCGATGCCCACATCAGTGGTATCACATCCTACGGCATCTATGCGACGATAGACGAGAACCATTGCGAAGGCATGGTTCCTATGCGAGACATTGCTGATGACTATTACGATTTTGACGAAAAGAATTTTTGCTTGATAGGCCGTCGTCATCACAATAAATATTCTTTAGGTGATGCCATCCGTATCAAGGTTGCGCAAGCAAACTTAGAGAAGAAGCAGCTTGATTTCACTCTCGCTGGTGATTTTGCACCAATACGAAAAGAAAAGATAGCTACTGGTGATGCAAATAAAAAGGATAGAAAGAATTCAAAGCAAAAGACTCGTAATCATCGCAAACGTAAATAAGTAGATATATAAGATTTTTAAGAAAGAAAGGGTTGTCCATCCATGCGATGAGGCAACCCTTTTATTTTAAAAATTAACTTGATAATGTTGCTTGTATTTTGATTTATCAAAAAAGACGATTCCGGCATAATACAGATTGTAGGTAATTCCAGTATATTCGGAATATTGCAATCGATGCCAAAACTGCTTGTTTTTCCCATGATTTAAGCCCAAAACTACTAATAATGTTCTATCATTGCAAAAAGGCAATATAGAAGAATACAGCTCATCCTTATCTATATGATCTAAATCGATAACGACCAAATTCTTTGTGGAAGAATCATATAAGTCATACAAAGTACAAAGTACAGTTTTATAGCATCCTGCGTTAATGTAAGGAAAATAAAGAGATTCAATACTATAACACTTTTCGGGCTGCCAGTAATTAGCTAAGCGAAAAAGAAGTCTGCCTAGCTTATGTTGCAATCTGCCAGGCATCTCATAACGTTCTTCCAATTCAGAATATGCATAATAAGGATAATGCTCATTTATAACATATCGAATAAAGCTATAGGCAGAAGGTGACTGAACACCAAAACCGCGGCTATATTTACAGCGACACAACCATCTCCACCAAGTGCTTAAATAATAAAACATAATTATTTTTTTTTGCAAAGATACAAAATACAATTAGATTATAGAACAATAGAACTCAAAATATACAATAGATAATAAAAGAAAAGCCTCAGAAATCTTTCGAAATCTGAGGCTCTTGATGAAAGAAGGCGGCTACCTACTCTCCCGCATTGCATTGCAGTACCATCGGCGCAAG